>Ga0299906_10004905_pt1 | contig 10936 bp, 11 predicted proteins | sample RVTome_14_FD_200259 | JGI IMG/M metagenome (GOLD analysis project Ga0299906, IMG submission 200259) | Soil microbial communities from uranium-contaminated site in the Upper Colorado River Basin, Wyoming, United States - RVT145D125 (version 2) ... | reverse complement strand
CGGCCGGGAAAGCCACGCGCGAGCCGGGACTGGTTGCAGGATCGGCCACCAATACAGACAGCCACTGAGAATCCACAGAAAGTCGATCAGAAAGGCTCCCCATTGCGTTGGCATGAGGCGATCCGTGACGACCGGCAAATGCGTGGCGAGCATCACGGCAGTGAAAAAGAGAATCGCGGTCAGTGGATGGACGGCGAGCCGGAGGATGCGCGCGAGGCGATCGGGCACCCGCATCGTAATCAGGACCCGCGGATCCAGCCCCCAGAGCAGGAGGGGTGGTGCGATCATCGCGAGAATCAGGAACTGGACCATGTGCAGGCTGGCGAGGTACCCGGCGCCGAGGGCGCCGACGGGCCAGTCGAGAGCGATCCACAGCAACAGAAGTCCGCCCGCGAAGGAAGCCGTTCTGCGCGGGCCGAACGTCATGCCTTCCGCTGCTGCCCTCTTTTTCAGCGCAACGAAGGCGATGCCGATGGCGAGAACGAACAGCCAGACGCCAGGATAGGCGCGCCATGTCCACGACCAGGCCACGTTCTGGGCCGCGCACCACCACTGCATCAGCGGTTCGCGTCCCGGGCGGCGCCGTACTCCTCGAGGAGGCGCGGCAGGTCTCGGACCCAGTCCTCCTGGCGAGTCCCGAACGGGTACACGAAATGGGCCGAGTCATCGGGCGTGAACGCGAGCACCTGGGCCGCGTGCCCGACGGGGTAATCGACCCCCGGCCTCGACCCGGGCGCCGTCGTTGCCGGGGGGAGACCCAGATCGGTTTGTATCCGATTCACTTCGTCAATCGGCCCGCTCAGCCCCACAAAGCCCCGGCCCATCGAGTCAAGCCATTCCCGGATCCGCTCCGCCGTGTCCCGGTCAGGATCCGTGGTCACGAACACGACCCTGACGCGACTCCGCAGGGCGTACGGGAATTGCTCCAGAACCCGGCCCAGGCTGGACATATGAATGGGGCAGATATCGGGACAGTTGGTGTAGCCGAAGAACAACAGCGTCAAGGTGCCATGCGTCCGTTCGCGGAAGGAGAATGAATCCCCGTTCGTGTCTGCCAGAGTGAAATCGGGTCGCGCCAGGCTTGTTTCCAGGCGAACGCCTCGCCACCCATCGGGAGACGGAGCGTTGTCCGAGGCGGCGCAGCCCATCATCACGACAAGGCCAATCGCACCAATTGCCCGCACCGGGGTTCCGCAGCGGGAGTAGGCAGGACGATTGCGATCGCAGTAAGTTTCCCTGTTCACGCATGGAGATTCGCGCAAGGTCGGTGAAACGTCCACCTCGCGGCGCGGCAGCTGTCCGGCTGCGCGGGATCATGCGCGTCGCAGGGTATGACGAAGGAGTCCGCCTCCATCGTCGTTAGGCGGTAGCGCTGTCAGCGGAGGGGCCGGGGTTTACACTGGACAGGAACCCGCTCGACGCATAGACTGCGCACCGCCTGCCGGCGTGCGGAAGGGCGAGCGCCGGCGCGAACATCCGGCCCGACCCATTCCGCGTGGGGCGATGACGGCGGCCATGAAAAGGAGCCAGCGATGGCAGAGCGTATCCGGGTGACGTTGCGGTGGATCCAGATTCTCGACAACCTCGAACCCTTCTACAAGGAGCGGGGTGAATTCCGCTTCTCCGCGTCGGTAAAGGGTGACGGGAACGCGCCGGTCATCACCCGATTCCCCAAGGAAGGCTACTACGAGATCTCGGATCACCCTGCCTGGAACAAACTGAATCTCGATCGCGTGCTGTACGAAGGCGATGTCGAAGGCGGTCTCACGGTCGAACTGTCCGGTGAGGAGATCGACACGATTAGCGCGAACGACCAGCTAGATCTGTACAAGCGCTCCTTCTCCGGTCCGCCTGCGAGCTGGCTGGGGCACTACGGCCCGGGTGAGTTCGAGGCCGATATCGATCCGAGCGATCCCGAGAACATGACGAACTGGCGCGTGTCCTACGACATCGAGCGCGCCTGACCGCTCGTCCTTCCGGTCATCAAGGCCCGTCGCCAACTGGCGGCGGGCCTTTCTTCTATCCCGATTCGCTTCCGACGGCCTTGCCTGTCCGCCGTGCTCGTGCCCTTGCAGCAACCGATGCGGGCGCCGCTCTCGATCCTGTTCGCGCGTTCATCCCGGCATATCGAAATCCGGGTGCGCTCCGACGAATTCCCGGCCCTCGAGCTGCGCCAGCATGTTCCGGAATCCTGCGTGTTCGAGCGGGTAACGAACGCGGTAGGCGCGGCGGTAAACGGTGTACAGGATGCGCCGCACGAGCGATGTCGGAAGCTCGATTCGCGCGTCGGCAAACGGCTGGCGGTAGAGCACATACGGCGGAGGATCCGCGGAGGGCCGCATGCCGGGATGGAAGTATGTGAGATCGAACGGAATCGCGCCGCGGTTCCGGACAAGGCGCCGCAGCCAGGGATTGTCGTGACGAACTTCGCCGATTACCCAACCCAGCTCCGTTCCGCTGTGGCGTAGCGCATCATCCTTGAAAAGTTCGACGAGGCGAGGCCGTAATAATCGCCCGACACCCATCCCGCGCATTGCCTCCGGCACCGCGAGATAGTTGACGAATCCGGCATTGGCTCCGGCCAGATAACAGCCCATGATCGCGCCGTGGAGCTGACCTTGCGCCTGTGCAACGAGAAGGTGGAAATCGAAGGGCGGCAGCAGCTCGAGCCGTTTTTCGGCGATCTCCGAGCGTAGTTCGTCGACATCGTGTCGATCGCGCCGATCGAATGTCCGTTCGAACAGGGATATGGCATCGTCAGCGAGCGCCGTCCGTTCATCATCAACCTCGACGATCTCGATGTCTGGACGCTCTGTCATGATCGCCCTACTGGCTTCACGGTTTGCCGCCGTTGAAGCGCCTGGGATCGAGGCGGAACACGCGCGCTGCATTCTCGAACAGGACCAGTTTGCGCTCGGCATCCGACAGGTCCAGCTTTTCGACGAAGCCGAGGTACGATCTCATTCCGCTGATCGGCCAATCCGTACCGTACAGAATCGAGTGCGGATTCCCCGCGTACGTCACGACTTCCCGCACCTGATCCACCATAAAACGCTCAAAACGCTCCTCGAAGTGCTTCAGCGTGAATCCGGAAATATCACCCACCACGTTCTCGTTCTTGTAAATGACTTCCATCGCGTCTGTCACCCACGGGTTGCCGAGATGGCAGATGACGAATGTCACGTCGGGATAATCGACCGCGACTTCATCGACCTCGATGGGATGGGAGTACTTGACTTTGCCACGGGGGTCGTATGTGTCGCCGGTATGAATCATCACCGGGACCTGGTACTCGCCTGCCAGCTCGTAGACAACCCGGAGCCGTGCATCGTGCACATAGAACGGTTCATAGCCCGGGTACAGCTTGAGTCCAATGATGCGCTTCTCGCTCAGTAGCTCGCGCAGGTGCGCGAGGTCCGCCGCGCGATAATGGAGATAGCTTACACCTGCGACCACGCCGATATGCGGATCATCACCGGTCACTTCCAGGATCTCGTCGACACCCGGCCGACGTTCGTTCACCTTGTAGCTGGAAAGGACGATGGCATAGTCCACGTGATTGCGATCCATCTCCTCGCGCAGCAGCGTATACCGATCCTGCAGGGCCTCCGGCTCTTCGTCCTCGTAGCGATTCAGGTGTACGTGGCAGTCGATGATCACGATTGCTGCCTCCCATCGTTCGAGTCAATCTCGCGAAGCCACGTCCACTGTTGATCGGCGGCCCTTCCCCGCGCACTATAGTTGCGCCCGCCTATCGGGTAAGGCAACTCGGCACAGGACGGGAAAGTGGAATCGGATTGGGACGTCGTCGTTGCCGGCCTCGGCGCCATGGGCGCGGCGACTACGTGGGAACTGGCCCGCCGCGGGTTACGCGTGCTCGCAATCGACCGATTCGAGCCCCTTCATGCCCTGGGCTCGTCACACGGCAGCACGCGCATCATTCGTGAGGCGTACTTCGAGCACCCGCTATACGTGCCACTGGTGCACCGCGCATGGCAGCGATGGCACCTGCTCGAACAGGAAACGGGTTTGACCCTCGCGCGTCGAACCGGCGGCCTCAACATCGCTCAGCGCGAAAGCGAATTCCTGGATGGTCTCATGCGCAGCATCCAGGAACATCACCTCGCCCATGAGTGCCTCGATCGTGATGCGATCATCGCGCGTTACCCGGCTCTCATGCCCGAACCCGGCACTGTCGGTGTCTTCGAGCCGCGAGCCAGTGTACTCTTCGCCGAAGCGTGCGTAAGGGCCTTCCAAGATGCGGCACGAGCACGCGCTGCAACACTTCGCTTTCGCGAACCGTTGCACGACTGGAAGGCGGAGGCAGGCGCCCTGCTCATCGAGACCGAGACCCAGGTCATCCGGGCGAAGCGGCTCGTGCTCGCCCTTGGCCCCTGGACGCCCGCGTTCGTTGATTTTTCGCTCGCCATCGAGCGGCAGTGCGTCTTCTGGTTCGAGCCTCTGCGCCGGCCATTTGCTTTCCAGCCGGACGCCATGCCAATCACGTTATGGGAGCACGGCCCGGGACAACTCGCCTATGCGTTCCCCGACCTTGGCAATGGCGTGAAAGCAAGTCTGCATCATCAGGGTTCCAATGCCGATCTGGAGACGATCGATCGCGTGGCTGGTCCTGCGGACGAAGCAAGAATCCGCGAACAGGTCGAGCGCATCATGCCGGATGCGGCAGGCCGCGTGCTCTCCGCCAGCGTCTGCCTGTACACGAATACGCCCGATTTTCACTTTCTGATCGATCGCCACCCCGAGGACACACGGGTCATCGTCATCAGCGCGTGCTCGGGCCATGGCTTCAAGTTCGCCCCTGCGATCGCGGAGCTGGCGGCCGACCTCGTCGAGGGTAGAAAACCCGAATTCGACGTGTCGCCTTTTCGTGCGGAGCGGCTGGCGGTCGGACGTGAGGCGGTCGGGCCTAGGCGTTCGCCTCCGCGCCGCAATGACGGTCGAACGCGTTGACCAGGTCTTCGGCAATCATCTGCGGGTGTCGGCCCTGGATCTGATGTCGCTCCAGCATGAAGACGAGTTCGCCGTCCTTGAAGAGGGCCACGGACGGGGAGGAGGGTGCGTACCCGGGAATGTAGCTGCGGGCTCGCTCAGTGGCCTCTACATCCAGACCGGCAAATACCGTGGCCAGAGCGCCGGGCCGCGCATCATTCGTGAGGGCCCGAACCAGGGCCGGTCGCATACAGCCGGCGGAGCAACCACAGATCGAGTTGACTGCCATGAGAACGGTCGTATCGCGGGTCGCCGCCATGAAACGATCGACATCGTCCGATGTGCGGAGTTCCCGGAATCCGGCGTCCGCAAGCTCCCGGCGCATCGGCGCCGTCATGAGATCAGAATAAGGCATCCTCGCCTACGCTTTCGAGTTAGGAACGACATGCACTACAGTATCCAAAATGACGGAAGCACCCGGATCGGTCAATCGGTGCCCCTTCATCCCCAGTATCGCACGCTCGTGGTGCAGATATGAGTGCAGTCGTTCTAAGAGGTACCGATGTGCGCCGCCTGCTCCCCATGGTGGACGCCATCGAGGCAATGGAGGCGGTCCTATGCGCGCATGCGCGCGCGCGCACTGTTCTGCCGCTCCGGACCGTGGTGCCTGTCGCCGGACATGGGTCGCTTTATGTCATGCCCGCGTGGACGGCCGAGCCGGAGGCCCTCGCAGTGAAGTTGATCACCCTTTTCCCGGGCAACGCGGCACAGGGGAAAGAGACCCATCAAGGAATCGTGGTCCTGTTCGGAGCGGACGGGGCGGTTGAAGCGCTGATCGAAGGCGGAAGCCTGACCGCGATCCGAACCGCCGCCGTCAGTGCCGTCGCCACCCGGGCACTCTCCAACCCCGATGCTTCGGTGCTGGCGATTCTGGGGTCCGGCGTGCAGGCCCGATCCCATTTCGAGGCCATGTGTGCGGTCCGGCCAATCCAGAGGGTTCGCGTGTGGAGCCGGACGACGGCGAATGCAGCCGCCTTCGCGAGAGTCATTCAGGAGGCGACTGGAGAGGTCGAGATCGCGGTCGCCGAGAGCGCTCGAGAAGCCGTCCGCGGCGCCGACATCATCTGCACTGTCACGGGATCGCCGATACCCGTGATCGAAGGTGCCTGGATCGATGGCGGGACTCACATCAATGCCGTGGGCGCCAGCACGGCAAAGACGCGTGAGTTGGACAGCGATACGGTTGCGCGCGCGCGTTTCTTTGTGGACTCGCGGGAAGCCGCGCTCGCCGAGGCGGGGGATCTGCTGATCCCGCTGGGAGAAGGCCGTTTCGGTCCGGATCACATTGCGGGCGAGCTGGGGGACGTGCTGCTCGGCTCGAGGCCCGGCCGCCTGGCGCAGGAAGACATCACCATCTTCGAATCGCTTGGGCTCGCCATCGAGGATGCGGCGGCTGCGCGTGTCCTTGCGCATAGCGCGGCAGCGGAGACTGGTCTCGGTCGCCTGGCCATGGACTGAAACGGCATGGCATGCCGATGACGAAAGCGCGCCGGCACTTCGCCCGGCGCGCTTCGTTCGTCGAATGTTACCGCGGCGTTATTGGCGGATGGTCACGTAGTGCTGAAGCCGCGCGACTTCCTTTTCGTCAACATACTTGCCGATCTCACGGCGGAACTGCTCCATGTTGCGATAAGGCCGGTACTCCTTGAACTCGTGGAGCATGCGCGGGCCCATGCCCGGAATCGTCATGATGTCTTCGTCGCTCGCGGAATTCAGATCGATGGGCACGAAGACGTACTGCGCGAGGCGTGCAAGCTCCGCGTCGTCCACGTACTTCGCGATTTCGCGATCGAACCGTGCGAGCGCGGGATACGGCCGATACTCCTCGAACTCGTGCAGCATGCGATCGCCGACACCGGGAATGAGGAGGATCTCCTCCTTCGAAGCCGTGTTGAGATTGAGTGGTGCCCACAGGCGGCGGTACAGTGCTTCGCGTTGCTGTTCGTTGAGTTTGCCGGCCAGTGCCGCATCGAGCTTCGTCATGTCGAGCCACGGCCGGCCGGCCACGATCTGATCGGCCAGGGCAGCATCGAGACCGGGCAGCGCGAGCAGCTCCTCCCGCGTCGCCCGATTCGGGTCGAGCAGACCCATGTTCTTGCCAACCTGCGCGTCCACTTCCTGGACGGCGAGTCCGAGCATCAGCGCCGCAACCGCGAGCGTGGATCGTCGCAAAGTGATCACGAGACCTCCTCCGATGTGTTCCCGGACCGTCCGGTGCGTCCGGCCGGGTGTTCGTAGGTTGTAGTAAGACCGATCAATCCGAAGAGTGCCATGGTCCCCGGTGCAAGCGAAGGAGTGGCACCGCGGAGTGCTTCCCAGACAAGTTTCAGCCCGCCCATCGAGGGATACATCTCCAGCTCGAATTCGACGTTGCCCTTGTAGTGAAGATACACGCCAGTAATACCCGCGGCGATGAACAGCACCATGAGCGCCTGGAACATGCGCAGAGTCGTGCGCGAGCCCCGCACGGCGAACACGACCGCGGAGATCAAGCCGACGGCGAGCAGGATCAGCGGCACCCACTGGAACGCGTCTTCCGTATGCTCAAGGAGGAACAACTCGATGCCGTTGCCGATCATGCCAAAGCACAGGACCGCAAGCACAAGCAGCCTGAACTTATGGACTCGTCCCGCTGCTCCGGCGGCACCAGGCGCTGCCGGCTTAGCGGTCCCGATTTCCGATGTCGTTGTAGCGTTCAAATTTCCGTCCCGCGGTGGCCGGATGCGCCCCGGTCCCGAGCACGTTGTAGTCGCGAAATCGGCGACGGTTCCCGCGGCGGAGTGTGAGCGCCTCCAGGCATCCGCGCAATCCGGCCTCTCCGGCCTGCCTGCTCCGTAATTACCGTGAGCCGGGAAAGATGGGTCACGGTCGTTCCGGCCTTGCTTCCGCGTCGCCCCAATCGGACTGGCGGGCAACCGCCTGCTCGTACAGTGCCAGAATGCGGGCCCTGCTGGTGATACCGAGAAGGCGGTCCGTGCCCGGCTCGACAACGGGGATCGCAGCGCGGCCGCGCAGCCCGAGTCGGCGCACGGCCTCGAGCAGCGAATCGTTCGGCTCGACAGCGTCGGTCGGAGTCGCCAGATCTGCGGCCACCAGCAATGGCGCGAGATTGGCGTGATCGTGTGCTGCCCGGCCAATGTCGCCGATCGTGATCATGCCAACCAGCCGCTGTTCGTCATCGATCACGGCGAATTCCGTGTGTGCCACGGCGCCGAGGTGTACGAGCAGCTCGCGCACCGACGCATTCTCGTGGATGACGGGCGCCGTTGTGTCGAGCGCATCGGCAACGCAAAGTCCTGCGAGGACATCCGGGTCCGTGCCGTGCGCGATCGTCTCGCCGCGCCGCCGCAGCCAGCCGCTGTACAGCGAGTCGGGCTCGAGTCGGCGCGCGATCACCGTCGCAATCACGGTGGCCAGCATCAATGGCAGAACGATCGCGTAATCGTTCGTCATTTCGAATACGATGAGAATGCCCGTGATCGGGGCTTCGGTCGCGGCGGCGACCAACGCGCCCATGCCGACGAGCGCGTACGCTTCCGGCGTGATGGACAGGCCGGGCAGCAGATCGGCGAGGGCGACGCCAAGCGCTCCGCCGGCAACTGCGCCGATGTAAAGCGAAGGCGTGAAGACGCCACCCGATCCTCCCGCATTGAGCGTTACGCTGGTCACGGCGATTTTGCCGAGTGCGAGCAGTGCGAGGAGATACCACGGCTGTCGTCCGAACATCTCGAGCGAGATGGCGAGGTGACCGCTGCCGACGAGTTCCCCGTTGGAGAGCAGCACGATCGAGCCGACGAACGCGCCACCGATCCAGGGCACAGCCGCAGGCGGCAGCCGAAGCTTCCGGATGAACGTCTCCGTTCCGAAATACGTTCGAATGAACAGTACGGCGATGAGGCCGGCCAGCACGCCAAGCAGCGGAAAGAACACTAGAATCTCGAGCGCGTGACTGTAGCCGTATTCCTCTGGAATCGGGAACGCCGGATGATTCCCGAAGAAGGATCGCGAGACGATTGCCGCAACCACACTGCTCACGACGACGGGCGGAAATGCCGTGACGGCGAAGGATCCGAGGATCTCCTCCAGCGCGAAGAACGCCCCGGCGAGTGGCGCGTTGAACGCTGCGGAGATGCCGGCCGCGGCGCCCGCGCCCACAAGCACTTTCACCCGCGATGGCCCGAATCGGAAACCTCGCCCCAGCCACGCGCCAAGCGCAGAGCCCAGAACGGCGACCGGCCCTTCGCTGCCCGCCGAGCCGCCGCCACCCATCGTGATGGCGCTTGCCGCGGTACGCGCGAGTGCCGGCCTCGTCGGAATATCTCCACCTCGCCGCGCAACCGCCAACTGAACATCGGGCACATTCAGGCCTTCGTGTCCGCGCCCGATCCGGCGCATGACCCACCACGCGAGCGCGAGGCCCGCCGCCGTCAGAACAGGCCGATACAGCGCCTGCTCGAAGGATGGGATGCGCTCGGCCGGCAGACGGTAGAATAATGCGAACGCAATATCGATGAGCTTGTAGAACGCAACGACGCCGAGTGCGCCGGCGACACCAATCAGGACTGCGAACGCGAGAAGAATCGTGTTCTCGCTCCAGCCGCGTTCGTTGAACCACGCGACGAAACGATCCCATACGTCTTCCGCGGCGTCGACCGGAGCCCGCGCGGTGCGTCGCGCGCGGACGAGTTCTCGCTTCAGCCGATTCGGCCGTACCAAGTTGCCTTCTTTCCTCCGGTCATCGAACGGTCGCCGGCCGGCGGATCCGGTCGCGTCTTCCGCACGGCGTCCTCGCCCGTTAAGCTGTTGTCGTGCCGGGTCGAGTCAAGTTCCGAAATGTCCGAAAGGAAGCCTGGGCGCTGGTCGTTGCACACCGGCGACCCCTGCTCCTCGGGCTTCTCCTCATGATCATTGGCCGCCTCGCCGGCTTCGTTCTGCCCGCTTCGTCCAAGATTCTGATCGATACCGTGCTCGGCCAGGGCCGGGCCGACCTGTTGCTGCCGCTGGCCCTCGCGGCCGGCGCTGCGACACTGATTCAAGCTTCCTGCGGCTTCGGTCTCGCCCGCGTCGTGAGTGTCGCCGCACAGCGCGCGATTCGCGACATACGCGGAACCGTCCAGGCCCATGTCATACACCTGCCCGTCCGATTCTTCGATTCGACCAAGAGCGGCGCGCTGATCTCGCGCATCATGAGCGACCCGGAGGGCATCCGGAATCTCGTGGGAACGGGCCTCGTGCAGCTGGTGGGCGGCCTCTTCACCGCGAGTGCGTCACTCGGTGTCCTCATCTGGCTCAACTGGCGCCTCACGCTCGGCGCCGTCTCGTTGCTCCTGATCTTTGCCGGCATCATGGCGTACGCGTTCCGCTATTTGCGGCCCATTTTCCGCGAGCGGTGGCAGATTCAGGAAGAGGTCACAGGCCGTTTGGGCGAGGCCATGGGCGGTGTGCGTCTGGTGAAGGTCTATACGGCCGAGCCACGCGAAGAAGCTATTTTCGCCGAGGGCGTCGAACGACTCTTCCAGAACGTCCGCCGCACCATCAACGGCACATCCGCGGTATCCGCGATGTCGAGCATCATCGTCGGCGGTGTAGGCGTCCTCATCATGGTGATTGGCGGCCGCGCGATCCTCGCCGGGACGATGACACTCGGCGATATGGTCAGTTACGTTTTCTTCGTGGGCATGATGGTCGCCCCTCTCGTGCAGATTGCATCGATCGGCACGCAGATCAGCGAAGCGTTCGCAGGACTCGATCGGCTGCGCGAGATCCGCGAGCATACGACCGAGGACCAGGAGGATCGCAGTCTCCAGCCCATCGGTGTCCTGGACGGCGACGTTGTCTTCGACAATGTAACCTTCGGTTATGAAGACGATAAGTTCGTCCTGTTCGATATCGACCTGCACGCGCCCGCCGGCACCACCACCGCGCT
>Ga0299906_10004904_pt1 | contig 10937 bp, 5 predicted proteins | sample RVTome_14_FD_200259 | JGI IMG/M metagenome (GOLD analysis project Ga0299906, IMG submission 200259) | Soil microbial communities from uranium-contaminated site in the Upper Colorado River Basin, Wyoming, United States - RVT145D125 (version 2) ... | reverse complement strand
GAGGGTTTCTTCCCCATATTATTGAGATGGTACAAAAAAACTCATTTTGAATAATTCGTACCTGTTATGGAGTTTAAGGGTGAAGTCGGGGACGAGAAGCGGTGGTTCTGGTCGAAGTCCCTGGTTTTATTGTAACCGGACTCTGGCGAGGTTGACAAGTATTGGCGCACCATTTTGGCTGAGTCCTTCCCGGCTTTTTGGTCGGCCACGCCTGATGCTCAACTAAGCTGCTACTTGAGCACGATTGGCAGGTACAACCGTTCAATCGACTGGACCACTGTCACCGCTGCCGCCGGCAGCGTGGAGTCGCTGATGGTGATAGGCGCCACGCCGGGCGTGCCGCCAATGACGGCGCTGGCGACCGTCGCCTGGAGCGTTGTGCCGTCGATAAAAGTCGTCGGCAGATCGATGCCGTTCCAACGGACGATGCTGCCGCCGCTGAAGCCGGCGCCGAACACAGTCAGGCTGGCATCGCCCTCGTCAATGGCGATTAGCGAGGGAACCACATGGAGCTGCTGCACCACCTCAAACGCGCCAATATCGCAGGCGCTGCCCTGGAGCCGGCTGATCCCGCGCTGGTCCGTGCCCGGACAACTGACCGCATTACCCGCATCGATGGCCGGACTGCCAGTTTGCAAGGCCATCGTCGGGTTGGGTCCGCCATTGTCGGCCAACGGGCCGAGGAGCGGATCCAGGAAGATGATCGCTGAGGCTGGGGAGGTGATCAGGTTGTTGATGTCGTGGCCGAAATCCGGCTTATTGCGGGGATACTGAAGATTGTTACCCCCATTGATCAGTTCGCGATTGGTATGATACCCCTGGTACTCGCTGGTCACGGGATTGGTGTGAGTTGGGTCGAGGTAGTTCTGATAAAACAACGAGTTCGCCAAAGTGACATTGGCGCTGCTGCCCGCAAAGATGGCCCCTCCTTGAAACATGGCGAAGTTGTTGGCAAAGGTGGAATTGACCACGTCGATCACGCCGTTGCTGAGGATCAAACCGCCTCCCTGCCCCACCCGATTGGAGCCGGCTGTGGACGCTTCATTCCCCTCAAACGTGCTGTTAATGATCTGTCCGTTGCCCCGGACCAAAATCCAGGCTCCGCCCCCCTGCTTGTAAGCAACGTTGTCCACAAACGTCGAACGGCTGATTTCGATGTTGTCCTCACCGGTACCGCCGGCAAAATCATCCTCGATATGGTAGATCGCGCCGCCGTGGCCTTCCGGCAGCGAGGCGTTGGTGTTGAGGCTGTTATTGATAAAGGTCGAGCGCTGATAGGTGGCCTTGGTACCCTTGTTGTCCGAAATCGTTGTTTTGATAGCCCCGCCGCCGCGTACGGCCGTGTTGCTATCGAACACACTGCCACAAATATCCACAATCTTGTTTGAGTCGGGGTTGAAGCTGTTGGTCACCCCATCCAGGTGAATGGCCCCACCATGCCCGCGCACGATTCCGCCAGCCGTACTATCCGAGGCGCTGTTGTTGGTGAACTCGCTGTTATAGACGATCAAGCCCGTGGCGATGCCGCCAAACGCGCCGCCGTTGCCGGCTTCGTTGTTGTCAAAGACCGAGCCGACGATGATCGTTTCATAGATATTGGCCGCGAAGACCGCCCCACCCTGGTTGTCCTCATCCGTGATGCTGGTGGTCCGGTTATTTTCAAAGGTGGAGTTGATGATGTGCAGCCGGGTGCCCGGACTGGTCACCCAGACCGCCCCACCCCGGGCGGTGCCGTCCTGATTTTGGGTGGCGGCCGGCGCCCGCCCGTTGACAAAACGCATATTTTGGATGGTCAGATCGTTGCCCAGGGTCTTATCGGTTTGAGAACCCGGTGTGAACGGCTTCTCCAGAATGCGCGACGTGTTGCCCCCATCGAGCGTCACCAGCCCACCCCCATCGAGCACGATGTCCTCGGTCGCGCTGGTGACCAGCGGCGAGGTAACCGTGATGGTGATCGGATCGGTCCCGCATGAAAAGGAAATATGCCCGCCGGCGGCCAGGGCTGTTTGCAGCGGGCCTTGAGAGCCACAGTCGGTGATCACGGTCGGGATCGATAACGTCACCGGCTGGATCGGCGGGGTGCAGATCGGGGCGGGGGGAGCGGCCTGAACCGCCTGGGGAAGCCTGCTGCTCAGAATCAGAATAATCAAGAAAACAATGGGCACGATAAAATGACGGACGATGATGGCCTGAAGGCGTGGCTGCATCGGAATCTCTCCTAACCAAACTAAAAGCGTGGGAACAAACTATACTGCCAATGAACATAAAGCAACATTTACTGGGACCCGGATTCACGCGGATAAACACGGATTGAATATTATAAAAGTGAATGGTGAGTTGAACTCAGTTCACAATGGTTCGCTATAACCCGCGATTACTATACACCAGGGGTTGCAGTGAAGAGGATAGGAGAGAAGTACTTGCGCCAGGAATTTTAAGTTCGTTACGGATTCATGGTCTTAATCAGATCCGCTGCTTTTTCGCCAATCATAATGGCGGGAGCATTGGTATTGCCATTGACGATGGTGGGCATAATCGAGGCATCGGCGACGCGCAGACCTTGCATACCATGGACCTGGAGTTGGGGGTTGACCACGGCCATTGGATCAAGGCCCATTTTGCACGTCCCGACCGGATGGAAGACGGTGCTAACATGGTTGCGGATATAGTCGCGAATATCCGCATCGCTCTGTACCGCCGGCTGCGGCTGGATGGCTTCATCGACAAAGAGGGCGAATGCCCTGGTTTGGGCCAGCCGCCGGGCGAGTTTGACACCCTTGACTAAGATGGCCATGTCCGCATCTCCGGCCAGATAATTGGGTTGGATGAGAGGCGGCTCCAGCGGATCGGGTGAACGCAGAGCCAGATACCCCCGACTTTGAGGCAGGAGCAGAGTCGGCCAAAAACAAAAGCCGTGGCCTTCGGGACGCTCGGGGCCAAAACCGACCGACCAGCCTGGCGTAAAATGAAACTGCAAATCGGGCAGGGGCAGATCCGGCCTGGTCTTGAGAAAGCCACCGGCCTCCGGCCCGTTGGAGGTCCAGGGACCTTTACGAAAATAGCGGTATTCGAGTTCGGCGGCGGCGTAGACCATGCCAACGCTGATCGGCTCGGTGCAGCGGTAGGCCACGGCAATGTCAAGATGATCTTGCAAATTCTGTCCCACGCCCGGTAGATCGGCCACCACGGGAATATCCAGCGCCTGCAATTGGTCGGCCGGCCCAATCCCGGAGAGAAGCAGCAGTTGGGGTGAATTGACCGCGCCGCCACACAGGATCACTTCGCAGCGAGCCTCGACCTCATGAGATCGACCCTCTTTGAGGTAGGTCAGGCCGGTCACACGCTGACCCTTGCATACCAGCCGGGTGGCGTGGGCCTGCGTGGTGATCGTGAGATTGGGCCGCTGCATGGCCGGTTTTAGGAAGGCCGAGGCCGTGCTCCAGCGCTGGCCATCCTTCTGGGTGACCTGAAAGAAGCCGATGCCTGCCATCGCTGCGCCATTGAAATCGTCATTACGGGTGAACCCGAGTTCTTGAGCGGCATCGACAAAGGCACACGAGAGCGGGTTGGCATCCCTTAGATCGGCGACGTTGAGCGGCCCGCCTGCGCCGTGGTATTCATCCGCGCCGCGCTCTTGATGTTCCGATTTCTTGAAGTAGGGCAGCAGATCGACATAGGCCCAACCATCATTGCCGGCCGCGGCCCATTCATCGTAACAGTGGCGATCTCCCCGAATATAGATCATGGCATTGATCGAGCTGGTGCCGCCCAGGACTTTACCGCGCGGCCAGAAAATGTGACGCCCGTTGAGATGGGGTTGGGGTTCGGTGTGGTAGGCCCAATCAACGTCAGATTGCTGTAAACTCCAGGCCGCGTAAGGAATGTGAATTTCGGGCTTGTCATCACGCCCGCCGGCTTCGAGGAGGAGAACGGTTGCGGCCGGATCGTCACTGAGGCGATTGGCGATCACACAGCCGGCTGAGCCGGCGCCGACAATGATGTAATCATAACCTGGCTCGACGGCCATAGGTCAACCCTCGCAAGGATAATTGTGAATTATGAATGGTGAATTGTGAATTATCAAGAATTAGCGGTATCCCTGCTCACCGGTAGTTGGTAACTTAGGATTGAGAATTAAATAACTTCCTCAAATGAAGTCAAAATATCCAGCTTATTTGCCTGCAAATAGGGAAGTTATTTAATCCTAAGCCCTTATCTTACCTCATAAACGGTGGTCGCCAAAACTGAGCAGAGGAGTTTCTACCGTATCAGGGCGAGGTGGTTGTAACCTGCGAGGAGTTCAAAGCGGCCAGGCTGTAGCGGCGCAAGACAATCATGCTTTCCTTGTCATAGGTGATGACGCGAGACCAGGTGTTGGCTACATGATAGCCGTTCCAAAATACACCGCCGCCTGACGCGCCCGGCTTGACGTAGTTGGCCAATCGAAGGCGGGGCGTGTCCGGTCCGGTGATAACGGCTTCAACCGGAACCCACTCGACAAAGGCCCTGGTCCCGTCCCAATCAATCTGAGCCACTTCCATCGCCGGCTGGAGGGACAGCGACTCCCAGTCCCTGAATTCGGCCGAGGCCAGACCCAGTTGGCTCAGGCGACCCTCACCATTACGCGTGCCAAAGTCGAGGACGAGGGTCTCCTCTTCCTCAACGGCAAGGCTGATCTCGTCAAGAGACAATTCCAGGAGCAAGGGCTCATCAACGGTCGTAAAGACCGAGATTGTAACTTGCTCGCCCTCCAGGAGATGTGAGATGGATTTGCCGGGGTGATTGTGAGTGACCAGGTAGCGCCCATCTTTGATCGTGCCGTAGCCGGTGGTGCCCCCGGTGTAGATCAGGGTGGCGCCGTCATCTGGCTCGAGCCAAAAATGCCATTCCAGCCGGGCCGTCGCGGCCAGAATCTGGCGTCCCAGGGCATGGCAGGCTTCAACCTGATCGGGCTTTGGTTGAGCACACGAACGATCAGGAATATTATCCGACGAGAAAAGGAGGGCCAGGTTTTCAAGTTGGTGGAATGCTCCCAGGGAGGTGGAGCCAAGTAAACTGATGGGGATGGTCGCAACAAGAGGTAAAACTGGGCGACTTAGCAGGAGGCTGGTGGAAACAATGGCTAAAATAACCAGGAAAATGGGGTTATTTATTTTCAACCGTCTGTTCGATAGGGTGTCTTTGAGCATTCTGTTCAAGTCCGATAGGCTTGTTCATATTGCTCCTCCTTTGATTTAATTCTACCAGATAATGCTTCAAACATGTAGTGACAAAGGTACCGGCAAGAGGTACTTAGTTATAAGGCAAAGGTACCGAACCTTGATGCCCGAAAGTACTATAAGGGGTACTATGTCGTTGTCCCAAAATTCTTAACAGCCACAGCCTGTTTCATCTCTGGAGCCAATTCGTGGTATAATCTCTCCTAATTTTGGCAGGAGCGGGTTACGTGCATCGATTGGTCTTATGGCTTCTAATAGGGTTTTTGTTGAGCGGCTGCGGTCGTTTGGCGACGCCCGTGACCGAGCTAAGGCCGCAGGCAGAAGCAACACCCTCGCCCCAGAGGGTCGTATCAACCTATACCCCACGGCCATCCTCGACACCGCGCCCGGCTACGCCGATGGCCACGCCGACGCCGACGGTGACCCCCACCCCGATCCTTTACACCGTGCAGGCGGGCGACACCCTGCTCAAAATCGCCATCCAGTTCGACCGTTCGACCGAGGTCATTCAAGAGGCCAACGGTATCGCCGATCCCCGTTTCTTGCAAATCGGCCAGGAGTTGATCATCCCGCCACCTGACGCAGATCCCGAACTCCCACCCACGCCGACCCCAACGCCGCCGCCGCTGCTGGTGAATGCGATCAATTTTCAAGAGACGCGTCAGGGGACGCTGTGGTTTTTAGGTGAAGTCAGCAACCCCGGCGCTGAAGCGTTAACCGAAGTTGTCGTGGAAGCTTCCCTCTTTGACGGCAGCGGAATTCTGCTGGCGCGGGAGGCGGCCTTCACCCAACTCGATGTGATTCCGCCAAACGAGGCGGCGCCCTTCGCCATCCTGTTCGACACGCCGCCGGGTGACTTTGCCCAATATCAAGTCGTCGCCGTGTCGGGCGTGCCCATTTCCGATCAAACCCGTTACTATTTTGATTTGGAAGCAAATGATTTACAGGGTGCGCCGGAGGGGGCATCAACCTATCGCTTGAGCGGTCAATTGCACAACGTCGGGCCGGACGATGCCGAAGCGATCCGGCTGGTGGCGGTGGCCTACGATGAAGACAATCGCGTTTTGGCTCAACGCCAGGCCGAGCTGGCCGTCAGCGTGATCAAAGCCGGGGCGATCACGCCGTTTGAAATCGACCTCATTATTACCCATGGCATCGTAGATCATTATAATGTCCTGGTACAGGGTCTACGTACTCAATGAGCAATATTATTGCAAGATAGCAACCAGTTATACCCATCCTTTATCTTGGAGAAGCAGCATGTCACCCACCTTTCCTCTCATTGGCATTCCTTGTCGAGCCGATACCAGCGGCAGCTATCCGGGGCGGCCGATTATGGCTCAAAACAGCTCTTATCTCAAGGCGATCATCCAGGCTGGCGGACTGCCCATCCTGATTCCCCTGGAGATCGATGGCCCAATGCTGGAGCAACTATTTGATCAAATTGATGGCCTGGTCTTTAGCGGCGGGGGCGACATCGACCCGGCCTTTTATGATGAAACGCCACAGGTCGACAATCTCGATCATATTCAAGATCGGCGTGATCAGGTCGAATTGACCCTGATGCAACTGGCGATGGACCGGCAGAAGCCCTTTTTCGCCATCTGCCGGGGGATTCAGGTGATGAACGTGGCCAGGGGTGGCAGTTTATGGCAAGACCTGACCGGCCAGAAGCCCGACGCTATGCGCCACGATTATTATTACGATGATCGCCGCTTTGCCCGCAATTATATCGCCCATGAGGTGACCCTGGAAAAAACGTCTCTCCTGGGCGATATTTTGGGTATCGACCGGCTGCCCGTCAACAGCTTACACCACCAGGCCGTTAAAGATATCCCAGCCTCCCTCAAGGCGACAGGCTATGCCGATGATGGCGTGATCGAAGCCTTAGAGGCCCCGGGCCATCCCTTTGGGTTGGGGGTCCAGTGGCACCCCGAAGAATTAGTGGCAGAACACGAGACCGCCGGCAAGATGTTCCGAGCCTTTGTCGAAGCGGCCGGTCATCACCATAGAAATGGACAGAGTCCCAATTCTTGAATCCTGGGCCAGGTTTGTGGATATTTAAGGAAAAACTTGAGTTATTTATTAAATTTCAGGAGAATTAACCTATATCGTCTAAAAATCCTATTACCAAATCCAAGTTTATAGGCTAAACTATAGTATGCATACCGGATTCTTCTCAATCAGACACCGTAACAACTCTGCTATTGCCTGGTAAAGGTTCTTTATAACGGACATTGGTAAATAGTAACCTGTCCTGGGCGAAGCCGAAGGGTTGGTAATTGGCCCAATCTCTAATTACCAATTATGGCCGATACCACCTTGCATCTATCGGGACTGAGTGGGATCGGTTAGGATACGATAGAGTAAATGGTCAAGGACGCGTCAGACATACCGCCAGAAACATTAACCGATTTAAGTGAGGTCAATGAACGGCTGCGCCATGAACTTGTCGAGCACAAACGGTTAGAGGCGGAACTCAAGATCCGGGTGCGCCAGCAGGCCGCCGTGGCCGAATTGGGGCAGCGCGCCCTGGTCGGCATGAATCCCACCATTTTGATGGATGAGGTTGTTCATCTGGTTGCTGAAACGCTCAGGGTAACGCATGTCGCCATCCTCGAACTCCGACCGGATGAACTCCGGCCGGATGAACTCCAACTGGATGAACTCCGGCCGGATAAACTCCGGCCGGATAAGGCTGGCTTGTTATTTCGAGCGGGTACCGGCTGGCCGAAAGACGTTATCAGCCAGATCACGTTCGACGCCAAAACCGCTTCCCAGGCAGGCTATACCTTAATGTCCGCCGGCCCGGTCGTTGTCGAAGTATATGCTTCCGAAACTCGCTTCGACATCTTGCCTGTTGTCCAAGAGAGAGGGCTGACCAGCGGTCTAAGCGTCGTCATTCAGGGCCAGGATCGACCCTACGGCGTTTTGGAAGTCCATAACACCGAACCACACTCCTTCACCGAGGATGACATCGACTTCTTACAAGCTGCGGCCAATATTCTGGCCATGGCTATCGAGCGTAAACAGACCGAGACCGAAATCGTCCGTCGCAATCATGCCCTGTTGGCGTTACAATCGGCCGGGGCAGCCATCGCCTCCAGCCTGGATCTGCAATACGTGCTCAACACGGTCAGTCGCAAGCTGGCCGATTTGTTGGAGGTAGATGCTTGCACGATTTGTGAGTGGAAACAGGGAAATGACATTGTCGTCACGATGGCCCGCTACACAGTTGACGGTGAGCTCGACAAGGCTGCCATCCCCACTATTTGTCGCCTGGCCGACTTCCCCCTGACCGAAACGGTTCTGATCGAACGAACACCCCGGCAGATGTGGCTCAGTCAAGCGGGCAACGTTCCCCCCGAACTGGCCCGTCTGAAAGAGAACGGCATTGCCAGCCTGCTCATGCTGCCACTTATTTTTCAGGATCGAGTCATTGGGCTGGCCTGCCTGGAAGACAGCCGCTCGGCACGCATGTTCACCGAACAAGAGATATCGCTGGCCCAATGGCTGGCCAATCAGGCGGCCAGCGCCATCGAAAATGCCCGGCTTTACGACGAGACCCGCAAAATACTCAAAGAGCAAATCGCGCTGCGTGAGGTTGGGGCGCTGCTCTCCTCTATTCTCGATCTGGATGGGGTGCTGAACCAGATCGCCGAACAAATGGGCCAGGTCATCGATGTAACCGGGGGCGTTTATATTTGCAGCCTTGACTCGGATACGGTAGAGGCCACGGTCGTCGCCGAATATTTTAGCCCCCTGACCGGCTCACCAGAGTCTAAGCTGAGAACGAGCTATCATCTCCCGCGTGATTTTCCCGGCATCATCGAGTATTTGCAGGCCGGCCAGTCCCGGTTGCTCCAGTTGAATGATCCTGATTTAACCAAAACCGAAAAAGCCTATATGCAGCGGTTTGGGGCTCAGACCATGCTCATCATACCATTGCAAGTGGGCGGCCACATCATCGCCTATGCGGAATTATGGGAGAGCCGGCATCGGCGAGAGTTTACCAACCAGGAGATCAGCATGTGTCAGGGTCTGGCCCAGCAGGCGGCCATCGCTCTGGAAAATGCCCGCCTGTTTGAACAAACCCAGGCCGCCCTCGAAGAGACGAGCATGCTTTACCAGGTCGCCCGCACGTTGACTCGGCTGGACAACGAACAAGAAATGTTCGAACTGGTGCTGACCGAGTACTTGCAGTATCTCAACCTCGACCAGGGCAGCGTGATGATCTTTGATGAGGATAAGGTCCACAGCAACTTAAAGGCTCAAATGGTCGAAGGCGGTCTGGCTGAGCCGGGCATGCGCCTGCCGATTGCGGATTACCCGGCTCTGCTGAGCCTCATCAATAGTAAGCAGCCGGTTGTGATTAATGACGCCCAGCGCAGTAAAATGCTTGAATCTACCCGCCCATTGGCCCTTGAGCTGGGTGTCAAATCGCTGCTGCTGGTACCACTTGTCGTGCGGGGCGATGTGATTGGAGCCCTGAGCGCAATTGCTACCATCGAGATTCATGAATTTACCGACCGGGAGGTTTCCCTGGTCAAAGCTGTCGCCAACCAACTCGCCATCGCCATTGAAAACGCCCATCTAACCGCCGAGACAAACCGGCGTGCTTTACAACTCACCGTCCTGCATGAGCTGGATCGCGCTATTACCAAGAACGTAAACCCTCATGACATTTACTATGTCTTTGCGCGTCACGCCATTCGCCTGCTGCCATACGATGCGATGTCGATCACGCTGGTAGATGATGGCGAGCTGCGGGTGGCCTTTGTTATCGGTGGCCAGGGTGAAGTCGAAAACATCATGCCGGTCGGCACAACCTTGTCACTCAGACATTCGGTTGTTGGGCGAGTGGTGATCCAGGGACAACCGCTGCTGCGCCATAATATTACAGGTAGCCCTAACTTTGCCGAGGACACCTGGTTTACGGCCCTGGGTATCCAATCGATGATGATGATGCCGCTCCGGGTCAAGGGTGAAATCATCGGCACCTGGAATATCGGCAACCAAAAGGTCGGCGCTTACGGGCCCGATGACCTGGAAATTGCCCAGGCCATGGCCGAGCAGTTGGCGATGACCCTGGAGAACACGCGGCTTTACACTGAAATCCACCAATATCTGGAAGAGTTGACGACGTTGAACATGATCAGCCAGATCATTACTTCAACGCTCGATCTACAAGAGATGCTGACCATCATCACCAGCCATACCATGGAACTGCTCCAGGTCGAAGCGACCTCGGTTGCGCTGTACGACGAGATCAGACAGGAATTGTGGTTTGCGGCCGCATCGGGTTCGGCCTCGGACTTTGTGCGCGAGAAACGGCTGCCGGTGGGTGAGGGGATTATCGGCTGGGTGGTTCAGCAGGGTGAACCCGTGATGGTCCCGGATGTCTCAAAAACGTCTCGCTTCTCTGATCAATTTGACCAGATAAGCAACTTTACCACCCGCTCGATTCTGTGTGTGCCACTGCACACCAAAGGCCAAATCATTGGGGCTATCGAGGCGCTGAACAAAGCAGGTAAATTCGACGACGATGATTTGCGGCTGCTCAGTTCGCTGGCTTCGTTGGCCGCCGGTGGTATTGAGAATGCCCGCTTGTTTAAGCAAGCCCAACAAGAAATCATCGAGCGCAAGCGGGCCGAAGAAGCCCTGCAGGTCACCGTCCAGCGTCTGGAAACGGCTCACAATCAAGCCATGGTTTACGCC
>Ga0299906_10004903_pt1 | contig 10938 bp, 7 predicted proteins | sample RVTome_14_FD_200259 | JGI IMG/M metagenome (GOLD analysis project Ga0299906, IMG submission 200259) | Soil microbial communities from uranium-contaminated site in the Upper Colorado River Basin, Wyoming, United States - RVT145D125 (version 2) ... | reverse complement strand
CGCGGGAAGTGGGCGCGGTCGAATTCCTCGCCCAAGGGACGATTTACCCGGACGTGATTGAATCGGCGGGCGCGCGCACCGGCAAGGCGCACGTGATCAAGTCGCACCACAACGTGGGCGGCCTGCCGGAGAAGATGAACCTGGCGCTGGTCGAACCTTTGCGCGAACTGTTCAAGGACGAGGTACGCCGCATCGGGCTCGAGCTGGGGCTACCGGCGGAAATGGTGATGCGCCACCCCTTTCCGGGGCCGGGCCTGGGCGTACGGGTGCTGGGCGAAGTGCGCGAGGAATACCTTGAACCCCTGCAGAAAGCGGACCACATTTTCATTGAGGAATTACGCGCGCACGAACTCTATGACCGGGTCAGCCAGGCCTTCGCGGTATTTCTGCCGGTCAAGACCGTCGGCGTGGTCGGCGACCAACGGCGCTACGAGTGGGTCATCGCGCTGCGCGCGGTGGAAACAGTGGACTTCATGACAGCCCGTTGGGCACACTTGCCTTACGCGTTTCTTGAAAAGGTTTCATTAAGAATTATCAATGAGATAGAAGGTATATCTCGTGTCGTTTATGATATATCGGGCAAACCCCCGGCGACCATCGAATGGGAGTGACCGCGATGTCTGAAGCCGCACTGGAAGGGCGGGTCAACCCACGCGTGATCGAGCGCCGCGCTGCGTTGGCCCAGGCGTTTGCGTCCGCCAAACCCTTCCGCCACATCGTCATAGACGATTTCCTGAACGCGGACTACTGCACGCGGCTGATGGACGAGTTTCCGGCCTTCGACGAGAAGCTGGCCATTAACGAGGACGGTGTGGTTGGCGCCAAGGCGGTACGTGAACAGATTCGCGGCATCGGCCCCGCTTTCAAGGCCCTGGACGAGCTGTCGAAATCAGAAGCGTTCCGGTACCTGGTCGGCGAAATCACCAGCATCGAGGACCTGCACCACGATCCGCATTACTTCGGCGGCGGCACCCACGAGAATCTGCACGGCCAGAGCCTGGACGCGCACGTGGACTTTAACTACCACCCGATCACGCGCGAGCACCGGCGCCTGAACCTGATCGTCTACCTGAACCCGGAATGGCGCGATGAGTGGGGCGGTTCGCTGCAACTGCATCGGGATCCTTACCTGTCGCCGTCGCAGGATGAGATCACGGTCATCACGCCGCGGGCCAACCGTTGCGTGATCTTCGAGACCAACGAGTATTCCTGGCATGGCTTTCCGCGCATTGACCTGCCAGAAGACAAGCGCCAGCTGTCGCGGCGCAGCTTTGCACTCTATTACTACACGGCCAGCCGCCCGGTGGATGAAACCGCCGCCGAGCATTCAACCATCTATGTCGAGGAGCACCTGCCGGAAAAGTACCACCCGGATATGACGCTGGACGCGACCGAACTGCAACGCATTCGCAACCTGGTGGCCAGCCGCGACCAGCACCTGAAGCGCCTGTACGGGCACATCAAGCAGCTTAACCGGCAGATGGAAAACCTGCGCGGACAACTGGATTCCGGCCATGGCCAGGAGGCGCCGGCGGAGCCGCATGCAGTGGACTCCGGGCAGTCGGATGAACAGTTGGCGCTGTTGGCTGAACAGGTACGCGCTGCCCGGCGGCGCGTGCGGGAACTGGAAGCATCCACTTCGTGGAAAATCACCGCGCCCTTGCGTGCGCTCAAGCGCGCATTCCGGCGCGACTGAGTCCGGTCCGGTGCCCGGGGAATTCAGCGAGGCGGACCAGTGCTGGATGGCGCGGGCACTGACGCTCGCGCTGCGCGCAGAGCAACAGGGCGAAGTCCCGGTCGGTGCCGTGGTCGTGCGAGACGGCCAGGTGCTGGGCGAGGGTTGGAACCGCAACCTCGAGTTGCACGATCCCAGCGCCCACGCTGAGATCATCGCGCTGCGGGAAGCCGGCGCGGCGGTCGGCAATCACCGCCTGCCGGGCTGCACCCTGTACGTGACGCTGGAACCCTGCTGCATGTGCGCCGGCGCCATGATTCATGCGCGCCTGGCGCGGCTGGTCTATGGCGCGACTGATCCAAAGACCGGGGCTGCGGGCAGTGTCTTCGATGTGCTGTCAGATCCGCGGCACAATCACCGCGTGCAGGTGGACGGCGGCTGCTGCGCCGAACAATCCGCCGCGCAGTTGCAGGCATTTTTCCGTTCCCGACGCGCTTGATCCGGTTTTAATCTGGCGGGTTTGCTGCTTCAAATTGCAGCGCCCTGAAGCCCACCCCCAATTGACGCGTATCCGCGCTGACGCCCAGTGACGCAGGAGCGGCAGCGTCCGGGGTCTCGAAGCTGATGCGGGTAACGTCAGTGCTGCGCAACAAATGCGCGGGTATAACGGCCTCGATGGTCTGAAACCGGTTTTCGGTGAGTTCTAGTCGGGCGACCGTTTCCTGTTGCACCCGGATAATCAGCCGCTGCAGGGAGAGTTTGCCAGGCGCGAGAAACGGTTTTACATCGGCGCGTAGAATCACCTGCTGGTCCGTGCTTGGGGCAAACGGCAGCTCCAGGCTGGCGACCGGGCTGTTGGACAGGGACCAGCCGCCGCTCAAGTAGGGCTTGAAATTGCCATTCTTTCCGAAAGTGAGGTGCGTGCCCCATGAATACCTGGCGCGCTCTTCCGGCCGAGGGCCGCGCCAGCTCTCGATCTGCTCCCATGCCGCGGCATCGAAAATGCTGCCGCGAATCCGGAAGGTATCAAAATCATCAAAGCGGTCCTTGGCGGCGGCGTCGTTTCTGTGCATGGAACTGCGATAATAATAGCGGTCACGACTTGAGTCGGCGCTGATGCTGAACATGGGCTCGCCGGGCCAGTGGGCCTCGAGCCCCAAAATGTTGCTGACGGTAGCCGGCACATCCGACAACGCAACCGGCGCCTGGGAAGTGCGCAAAACTCCACGGGCAGCCGGCGGCTTGATCAGGACCAGCGGCTGCGGGCTGCCCCAAATGCGGTCGAGCACCCGGCCACTGGAGGTCGTCTGGCCGTCCGGGGTCCGCATGGGAAAGCCAACGCCGCCGCCATGGTCGCCATGAATCAGGATCAGGCTGTCCCTGTAAACGCCCATATTCTTCATTCGCCCGAGCAACTCGAGCACCTGGTCGAAAGTGCATGCGGATTGAACCTTGTATGCATCCAGTGAATACGCCAGCTCGGCGCCGCTGTACGTACAATTCGGCATGGACACCAGCGGTGGGTGCGGGGTGATGATGTGGATGAACTTGTAGCGCGGGCTACCGCCAAGCGCTTCGGCGTCTTCGATCAGTTTGCGGAGAAAGGCGCGGTGGGAGAAATGCTTGAATGAGCGTTCGGGGTCCGAATCCAGAGAGGAGAGCAACCAGGCCCCGGATTGGTAGACACCCGGCTTCAGGAAATGCGGGGCCTGCCGGAACAGGGCTATGTCCAGCAGCAGCAGCGCCTGTCTGCGCGTCACCCGGGCTTCGGTGAGAAACGGCGTCGGGATCGGGTAGTGGCTGTGCATGCCGGGCTGTTTTCCGTTCCAGGACACGGGCGAGGCAACATCAACCAGGTAGCCCGCGTCCCGCATAGCGCCGTAGAGGGTGTAGGCGCCGAGCGTTTGCTCGTGGTAGGTCGAAATGGGGCGGTCGTTGCGGAATGCGACACCGGTCAGTACCGCGGGCAGGCTGAGGTAGGTGACGCTGGATGGCGTGGTCGCATTGGGAAAAAACGTGAAGCCATCCAGCGCGTCACTCCACCCGGGGTGATCCTCGAGCAGGGCGCTGAATACGCTGCCCTGAAAACCATCCAGCACCAGGTGGATCACGTTGGTGTCTTTGCTGAACCGGGCCAGCGAGTCAGGCATTTCCGAGAATGAGGCCGGCGCGGGAGCCGCTTGCCGGGCAAAGGCCTGAACCAGGCCGGCATATTGGAAGGCCAGCAAAAGCAGACAGACCATCCAGCCGCTGCGCCACATCCAGTCCCGCGCGGACCAGACCAGCCAGGCCATGGCCAACCATAGCAGAGCATCAATGACGCTCCGGTGTTGCTGGTCAATGGCCAATGGCGCGCCGTCCAGCACGCCGGTATCCCACAGCAACAGATTGCCGTGAACGTAGCCGGTGAATACCAGGAACAGGGCAAGCAAGGTGAATCCACGGCCCGCCTTGTTCGGAAGCCGGCCGAGCACTGAGAATAGAGCCCATAGTCCAAGTGCCGCAGGCAGTAGCACGCGGCCAGTCATGGAACCCAGGCTGATAAGAAACTCCCCCGGATTGGTGAGGTAGACGATGGCCGGGCCAAGGACTGCGAGACTAAGAGCGAGCACCAGGGCAGGAAGGTCCCGCCGCAACAGGCTGCGGCTATTCCTGCCGGAAGTTCCCTGGCCGTAAGTCTGCATTTTCCTGATGGCAGCGGGTATCATACGTCCCACCCGAAACGGGCTGCCCACTTGTTTAGAGGAATGTGCATGAATTTCGTCGTTTTCGTGATCGTTGTTTCATTTGCGCCGGATGCCCTGGCTTACCTCGACCCCGGCACCGGCAGCATGATGCTGCAGGTCATCCTGGGCGGCATCGCGGCGATTGGTGTGGCCCTGAAGCTGTTCTGGTACCGCATTATCGCCTTCCTCGGCTTCGGGAAGAAACCCGACAGCGAAGACAAAAGCGGCTGACGCGCGGGTGGGCGCCGATGCGGCACAACTCGATACCGGTTCTTTCCGCGACCGCGACGGGCGCATCTACCTGCACGCCGAGGGCGTATTTCGAGGACTGAGTGAGTCGGCGCTGGCCGCTTTCCGCGCGGTCAGCCAGGCGCGCTTCTACCAGGCATACACGGATCAGGGCGCGCTGGTTGCAACCCGGGAAGTGCCTGCGGAGGCCGTACCTTTGCCAACGGAGACCCGTGAAGCGTGGGCGGGCTTTCTGGAACACCGGCGGATTCCGGTGGTGTCCTATCCCTACGAGTGGACCTTCAGCATGCTCAAGGCGGCGGCCCTGTTGCAGCTCGAACTGACCGAGGCCGCCCTGCGCGAGGGCTACACTTTAAAGGACGCCACGCCCTACAACGTCCAGTTCGACGGCGGCCGGCCGGTATTCATTGACATCGCCTCCTTCGAACCACTGGAAGAAGGCGCGCCGTGGACCGGCTACCGCCAGTTCTGCGAGATGTTCCTGTTTCCGTTGATGTTGCAGGCCTACAAGGGCTTGGACTTTCAGCCCTTCATGCGCTCGCGCATGGACGGGGTGGGGCTGCAAACCGCCGCGCGCCTGTTCGGTTTCCGGGACCGATTTCGCAAAGGTGTGCTCAGCCACGTCTGGCTGCAGTCCAAACTGGATCGACGCTACGGCGGAACGGGCGATAACCTGCGCTCGGAACTGAAGTCAGCCGGCTTCAACCGCGAACTGATCCTGGTGAACTTGCGCAAGCTGCGCAAGCTGGTCGGGCGGCTACGCTGGACAGGCGAGGAATCCGAATGGGGTGATTACACGCAATTCCACAATTACTCCAACCAGGATCATCAACGCAAGGAGACCTTTGTCGAACACTGCGTCCGCCAAGGCCAGGCGCGGAGGGTGTGGGACATCGGCTGCAACACCGGGCAGTTTTCGCGCCTGGCGGCCAGGTATTGCGAGCAGGTGCTGGCCACCGACATCGATCACCTCGCGGTGGAACGCCTGTACCTCGACCCACAGCGCCCGGCCAACATCCTGCCATTGGTGCAAAACGTGGCGGACCCCTCCCCAAGCTGGGGCTGGCGGTTGCAGGAGCGCCGTGACCTGCCGCAGCGCGCACAGCCGGACATGGTGCTGTGCCTGGCCCTGATCCACCACGTGGTGATCACCGCCAACGTGCCGCTGGCGGAGTTCATCGGCTGGCTGGCGGGGGTCACGGATCAATTGCTGATCGAATACGTATCACGCGACGACGACAAAGTGCAAACGCTGTTACGCAATAAACAGGACACGTACTGGGACTACAGCCGCGAGCACCTGGAACAGCAATTGCAACGGCACTTCCGGATTCGGGACACCCTGGAGCTCAGGGATGGCCGGCGGCGCTTGTACTGGTGTCAGCGTGCGGTGGAAACCCGGGTTGGCGGCTGAAATCAATCGGCAGCGACGGGCACCGATTCGATCAACATTTCCGTCAGTGCCAGTCCCAGCAGGCGCAGGTCCTCGCCGGCGCCCACCGCCTTGGGGGAAACCGCATCCGGCAACACAAAGCTGATGCGCAGGCTGCCCGGACTCAGCTCCAGGGTCTCTTCCGGTACTTCGAAGGACAGGGTGGCCAAGGTTTTTTCCTCGAGCCGGAATGCGCCCACTGGCTGCTCATTCGCGAGTATGTAAACGCTTTGGAGTTCCAGGGCGGGTGGCGCGAGGAAGGGGCGCGCCAGTACGGTAAACTGCAGCGCACCGCTGTCCGTCGGAATCGGCAGCAGCAGCTCCGCCCGCTGGTTGACGGTCCAGCTGACATTGCCTTGCTCGGCAACCCAGCCTTCCTGCATAAACTGCCGCACCCCGCTGTCCTGGAAGTCCAGCCTGCCCCGGTACCGGTCATGCGACCAGCTCAGCGCGTTGGCCGCCTCAACGACGCACTGCATATCGCCCCAGCTGGCCGGCGGCGCGAAATGCCAGTTGACCGAACAAGGCCGGGGATACTGCAGCTCGTAGGCGCTGGCGCCGTCAATAACAAACACCCTGACTTCGAGTTGGGCAGGCGTGATGGCGCGCGAACTGCTGATGGGAATGCTGAACTCGCCATCGGCAAGCTCCCCGAAGCCCGACAGGCTACCATTGGCGAAGGCCGCAATGCGCGCGGTGTCGGGCAAGCCGGCTGGAATGTGGCCCACCAGGTTGATCAGTGCGCTCCCTTCGGGTTCGACCGAAGACACCTGGCCCAGCGTCCGGTCCGGGTGTACGCGGAACTCCTGCTGTTGGTCGTCCAGGACAAATTCGGAGTCCTGCCGCTTTTCCACGACGAAGTTCTGTTGCTGCTCCCTGGTAAGCTCCGTAAGCCTAGTGGTATCTGCGTCCCGCTGCACAGCATAAATGCCCAGATCATTGTTGCCATCCCGCAAGGCATCAGGCGGTAGCAGTGCTTCAAAGCCCCGCTCAAACCCGGGTATCGTAAAGGTCCGCGTGACCGCGCGTATCACGCCATTGACGGAGATCGCAAGGTCGGCTGGGTAGGCGGCCAGGGGCAGGCCCTCAATCACGCCCTTGACGTGCAAGGGGAAAAATTCGCCGTGCTTGTCCACTTCTGAATACAGCTGCGGCGCCGCGAGAAAGGCCTTTCCGGCCAGGCCGGGGGCCGCGGCAAATTCCGCGGGTGACCCGCCGAGCAATTGGCCAGCCCATGGAATGTTGGCGAATGCGAGCACCTCACCCTGGCCGTAGAGCAGGTCGTTCTCAATGGCGCGGGCCTGCAAGTGTTGCATGTGTTGCGTGGTGCTGTAGTTGAATGCGGCACCGGCCGCATTCTTGACCTGGATGCCGTCCCTGGCGGCCGGTCCGGGGCCCAGCAGGGAAGCCCCATCGAACGACCACCCGGGCTGTGCGCCAAGGGTCTCGACGATGGTGGGAAGCACGTCGGTCAGGCTTGCCGGCGTCAGGATGCGTTGGCCGGAGTCCTGGCCGGGCAGCTTGATCATCAGCGGGACGCCGGCAATATCGGACAGCGAGTGTTCGGTTATGGCCCTGCGCGGATGCCCCGGAACGAAACTGGCGCCGTGGTCGCCAATGACGACCACCAGGCTGTCCTGCAGCATGCCGTGTTCCTGCAGTCGGTCCAGCAAGCGTCCCAGCAACGTGTCAACGAACTGGACCTGGAGCAAGTGCCGCTTTCTGGCGGTTTGCACAGCCAACTCGTCGTCCTGCCAGACGTGTCCGAAGATTCGCTCGATAAACTCCCCGTGTTCAAGGCCGGGCTCCGAAAGCGCCTCCCAGACTTCATTGACGAGGTACTGGCGCCCGTCCGGCAGGTAGCGCCAGACCCGGTGGGGCAACAGCGAGTGGAAGAAATACAACTGCGGCTGGTCCTGGGGCTCGATGCTCGCGGTAAAGGCCTCAAACTGGCTGCTACGCGTGCGCCAATTGACCTGCTTTGCGAGGTCGGCGATCGCGATCGCGTTTTCGAGGTCCTGCTCCGCGCCGGCCTCGGGGCTGGCCTCCTGCTGGAAGCCGGCCCAGCCGTTGGACACCGAAGGCAGGTCCGCGGCCCACGGAACGGGCACCACCAGGTGCAGGTAAACCCAGGCCAGGTCCGAGGCGAACACCGGCCAGTCAAGTTGTCCCGCGATCGGCGGCGTGGCCAGGCGGCACAGCTCACGGGGGCAAAGTCTCGTATTGGTCTCGGAAACGTGGAATTGGTAGTGCTCGCTGAGCAGGGTAAACAGGTTGCGGGGGAAGTTGCTGCTGATCGGCAACTCGCTGGAATCGGGAACAGCCTCGAGCCCGGTGAGGGCTTCTGGCACGGCGTCCACGGTGACCTCGGCGCCGGTGGTGGCCGCCACGTACCAGTTGGACTGGTCCGCCAGGCGGGCGAAGTTCGGGAAGCGCAGGCGGTTGATCTCCAGTTCGGGTGTCAATAGCGAAACGATGGGAAACTCGTCAAGTACCAAGAACACGATGTCTGGCTTGGAAGCCAGCCTGACCGCGCCCGGGAGACCGCCCCCATCCGGCATGAACAAGGGAGTGGCGCGGGAGAAAAACAGGAAGGCCAGCGGAAATACCAGCACCGCGGGGGTGAGGTACTTGAAAAACAACCTCACCGCAAAGGTGCGCTGGTAGGCGTACAGGCACAGCAGTGCAGCGAAAACGCCCGCCGCCACAGCGCCCCAGCCGCTCCAGCCCAGGCGGTTGGCTAGCGGCAATGCGATCGCCGTGAACAACAACACAAACAACGTTTTGAACAGGACATCACCCGCGACCCTGCTGAAGCGGCTCAGCAGCACGGGCAGCAATGCGGCTCCCACCGGAAGCAACACGCCCAGCGCGATGGCAAACAGCAAGAGCGACAGCGGTCGCATGTCGTGCGCCACCAGGAACTCGGCCTGCTTGCCAAGGAGGCTGAACAGGGGTTGTGACAGCGCCAGGCTGGTCAACAGGACCAACAGCAGGAAGTGGGTCGTTCGATCGGTCAGGGAATCCATTCCGTCGTCGCGTTCAAGGGTGGGAGAGCGGCAATTCTATACCGGACGGGCGCAGCGGGTCCGGGCGCCCGGCTCAGGCGGTCAACAGGCGCGCAACCTGCAAAGCCACGGCCAGGGCGAAAGCAATCTTGATGGCCAGGTTGATGTGCTGGCCCGTCTGCTCCGTGATCGAGCGCTCGCGCACGACGTCGCGTTCTTTCTTCAGGCCTTCGGGCGTGATCTCGTATATCCATGAAAATACCAGCAGCAGCGGAAAACAGATGATCCAGATGCCGGCCACGAAGCGATACACCCAATCCGCGCCGCTGGCCGCGACCAGCAGATCGGTGCACAGCAGCAACAGCCAGCCGGCAAGCACGTAGAGCAGCGCCACCCGCAGCACGTTGCGCCGTTTGAGCTCGGATAACAGCGACATGGTCATCTCTCACGAACGGACCACCCCACAGGATGGCGATTTGCGCGGGAATGTCAATCGCGCCTGACCTGGCAGCGCACGCGGCGTGTATCGCTCAGAAGGACACATTCAGCCACGCGCCGACATTGAAACCGGGTGCGTCCACGCCCGAGGCGTGTTCGCGGTAGGCGCGATCGGCCAGGTTTTCCAGGTTCAGACCCAGTTGCACGGACTCGCTGAGTTGCCAGTCCGCGCGCAGGTTCAGCGCCGCCCAGCCGGCCGTGCCCCGGGGGTTGATGCGGGGATCGTCCACGTCGCGGCTGCTGAGGCGATCCTGCTTGCCGGCAAAGGCGAACTCGGCCGCCAGCGCCAGCCGCTCGCTGGCCTGGAAAGCGACGCCCAGGCGGCCGTTCAGCGGTGGCGTGCGGTCGGCCGGCTCGCTGCCGCCGGCGCCGTCATATTCCGTGCCGTGCGTATAGTTCAGGGTGCCGCTGAGGGTCATGCGCGGAGTGGGTAGCCATTCGAAGCCGCCTTCCAGTCCGTGCAGGCGGACCTCGCTGCGGTTTTCACTGCGCATGATGGCGCGACCGCTGTCGGTGAACCCGCTTGTCAGCACGCTGGTGATCTTGTCCTGGTAGTCCATCAGGAACACGAACAGCTCCGAGCGCCAGTTGCCAGAGGCGACTTTCACGCCCAGGTCGTAGCTCCAGACCGTTTCCGGACCCAGGTTTGAATTGGCGATATTGAAACGATTGCCGGGGCGCGGGCCCAGGGTGCCGAGGTCGAAGATGTTGGGTGGGCGAAAACCGCGGCCGATGTTGGCTACCAAGTTCACCCGTTCGTTGAGTGACCACACCAGGTGCAGATCGCCGCTGAAATCGGCGGGCTCAAGGCGGGCCTCCGGGCTGTCCGCGGATGCGGGCAGAAAGATCTCGTAGTGGCTGTAACGCAAGCCGGCGCTGAGATCGAGCCGGGACGCCGGCCGCCATTCGGCGAACAGATACGCGGCCGCGCTGCGCATCGTCGAGTGGTCGGGAAAGCGGCTGGCGACCGTGACCAGGGTTCCGGTATCCAGCTCGCGCCGGGTGCGCGCGCTGCGCACGGTGTCGCTGTAGTACTCAAAGCCACCGGTCAGCAACGTGCCGTTGTCCCGGTCGCTGTTGATCTGCACGGTGAGCCCGTCCAGCGTGCTGCGGTTGTGTTCCTGGTTGATCAACGCTGATTCAAAATCCCGCGTGCGGCGGTCGTCGTCAATGATTTGCCGCGCGGCGTGTATCTCGAGCTCACCCAGCCAGCCGCCATCATCGTGCAGACGGTAGCGCCCGTGCACGAAGCTGCGCCGGTTGGGCATGAATTCGAACTCCGCTGAAGAAGGGTGTTGCTGCCCGAAGCCGGGGATCAGTTCATCGGTGCGCGGGGTGGAGGGCTGCTCC
>Ga0299906_10004902_pt1 | contig 10938 bp, 8 predicted proteins | sample RVTome_14_FD_200259 | JGI IMG/M metagenome (GOLD analysis project Ga0299906, IMG submission 200259) | Soil microbial communities from uranium-contaminated site in the Upper Colorado River Basin, Wyoming, United States - RVT145D125 (version 2) ... | reverse complement strand
CGGCCACATCCGGCATTTCGTGGGTGCGCGGATCAGGTCCGCGCACGACGGCAATATTTTGAATTCAAAATAAAAACGTCATGCGCGTCCCCCGACTTGATCGGGGGATCAGACACGCGCATCCACGACTCTTCTCGTTGCAGCGTCGATTGAGCTTAACCGGACAGCAGTGGCCTTGAAACGACTGCGCGGCCGAGGCCGCTTCGTCGCGGCAAAGGCCCGGCACCCATGGATGGATACTGCCAGACGTGCCACCCCGCTACGCCCTTTGCGCGGCCGCCCGCTCGGGCAGCGACCAGGGTGAGGCGGCGATCCGCGCCTGGCGCGGCTGCGGCTTCTTCGCGGTTGCGGCGCGGCGAGCGTTCGTCTCCTCGAGCCATTCGAGGAAGTCCTCGGCAGCCCGCGGCTGGCCGAACAGGAAGCCCTGGCCAAGGTCGCAGCGGACGCCGACCAGCATCTCCAGCACGTCCATCGTCTCGATGCCCTCGGCGACGACACGCAGCCCGAGGTCGTGCGCGAGCGCGATCACCGACTTCACGATCGTGCGGTCGGATGCATTCTCCGCCATACCGAGCACGAAGCTCTTGTCGATCTTCAGCTCGCGCGCCGCCAGCGTCTTGAGGTAGGCGAGCGACGAGTAGCCCTTGCCGAAATCGTCGATCGACACCTTGACGCCGAGCCCGGCGAGCTCCTCGACCACCTCCATCGCGTGGCGGGGATCGGCGAGCAGCGCGTTCTCGGTCACTTCCAGCGTCAGGCGGTGCGAGGGATAGTCCCAGCGCCGCAGGATCGACATGATCGTCGGGATGATCGCCCCGTGGTGCAGCAGGCGCGCCGAGAGGTTGACCGCGATGTCGATATCGTGGCCGGCGCGGCGCCATTCGGCGCCTTGCTTGAGCGCGGCGTTCAACACCCACTTGGTGAGCGGCAGGATCAGGCCGCATTGTTCGGCGTGGGTGATGAACTCGTCGGGCGACACCCAGCCCTGGTTCGGCCGCAGCCAGCGCGCCAGGACCTCGACGCCCGACACCTTGCCGGCGCGCAGGTCGACCTTCGGCTGGAAGGCGAGGCTCAGCCCGTCGGACTCGATGGCGCGCCGCAGGTCGCCGGTCAGGGTAAGGTTGCGCACGCTGTGCGGGTCGCTCTCCGGCCTGTAGAGGTCGAAGCCGAGATGGTCGCGCTTCGCCGCGTACATCGCGATGTCGGCGTGCTGCAGCAGCTCTTCCGGCGTCCGGCCGTGCTCCGGGAAGATCGCCACGCCGATGCTGCCGCCGACCTCGAGGATCACGTCGTCGACGGCGAAGGGGCGCTGCACTTCCTCGAGCACCATGTTGGCGAAATTCTCCGCCTCGGCCTGGCTGCACATCGCCGGTAGGAGCAGGGCGAACTCGTCGCCGCCGAAGCGCGCGAAGGTCACCTGCTCCGGCATCTGGTCGGAAAGCCGGGTCGCCAGCTCCTGCAGCAGCCGGTCGCCGACCGAATGGCCGAGCGTGTCGTTGACGTCCTTGAAGCGGTCGAGGTCGAGCAGGAACACCGCCAGCATCTGGTCGCTGCGCGACGCCGCGCTAAGCTCATGCAGCAGCGCGCTGGTGAACTTGGTGCGGTTGGGCAGGTTGGTCAGCGGGTCGTGCGACGCCTGGTATTCCAGCGCCTGCTCCTGACGCTTGCGCTCGGTGATGTCCTGGGCGAAGGCGACGCAGTACTCCTCGTTGCCGAACTCGAAGTAGGTCGCGGTCACATCGACCGAGAAGAACGGCCCGGCCTGGGTGCGGTATTTCGCTTCGTAGCTCAGCGACCGGCTGCTCCTGAGCTTCTCCCAATGGACGCGCCAGGACGCGCTGCCCAGCGACTTGTCGATGTCGTGCGCCGTCCGGGTCAGGAGAGCCGGCTTCTCGTAGCCGAGGCATTCGCAAGCCCACTCGTTGGCGTCGACGATACGGCCGTCCTTGCCGATCCAGAACGCCAGGATGGCGGCGCGGTCGACCGAATAGCGCGGCAGCTCCAGCGCCTGCTCCACCTTGAGCTGGCGGCTGATCAGCCGCTCGAGAAGGACGACCGCGATCATCGCCAGCGCGCTGAGCGCGACGCCGCCGACGTCGCTCCGCCCGCTGCTCAGCGTCCAGACCCATTGATCGCTCAGGAAGTTCGCGGAATGGCGCCCGAGGAGGAGCGCGGCGACGACCGCCGTCGCCGCGGCGAAGAAGCCGAAGCGCCAGCTGCGGTAGCGCAACAGAAGGACGACCGCCGCGCCGAACGCGAACAGGCTGAACGCCGTCGAAGCGAAAAGGCTTACGTTCATGGCGCTAGCCCTCCGTTACCGGGCCGCGGGCGCGCGAACGCCCGCCGGGCCGCCGAAGGAAGACCGATTGCGCCGCAGCGTCCCCGCCGCCGTCCTGGAGGCATCGACCCAGGACAAGAACTCTGGAATTGGGCAGCATTTCCATCCCGCTTGGCTAATTGCCAACCAAAGCTGCCCCTCGAGATTCCGTTTTATTATTGGTAGATTTTTATCTGTAGATTTTTAACTATTATCTAGAGAAATATTATAAATAGTTTTCTCAATACTCGTCAATATTTTTCATTGGTTAATACACGTAGAACTACTACTTGTATTTGTTTTATATTTAGGCAGTTGTGTGTTTCGCATAAAATAATACCGTTTGGCGCGCGAACGCATCGGACACGCGCACCGGCCGTCCGGGTCGGGGGTAAAAATAAAGACGCCTAATACTTTCGGTTGTGATCGCGCTCACTGCGGCTTCGCCGCGATTCCGTAAAATGCCCATACCTCACCTAATCGGAAATCCCTGTACCCCTGAGGCCGCGCCCGAAACGCGGCCTCTTTTTCTTGCCGCCGGGACGATGTATGACGGGCGCGCACCCTGCCTACGGGAGGATATGATGGCGCGCGCGCAGCGGGTGGCCGTCGTCGGCGCGACCGGCGCGGTCGGGATCGAGATGATCAAGTGCCTGGAGGCGCGGGATTTCCCCGTCGCCGACCTCCGGCTCTTCGCCTCGCCCCGCTCGGCCGGCAAACGGCTTACCTACCGCTCCGAGGCGATCCCGGTCGAGCCGGCGACCGACCGCATCTTCGAAGGGATCGACATCGCCTTCTTCTCGGCCGGCGGCGGCACGTCGCGGACGCTCGGCCCCGCCGCCGCCAAGGCGGGCGCCGTTGTCGTCGACAACTCCTCGGCCTTCCGGATGGACCCCGCGGTGCCGCTGGTGGTGCCGGAGATCAACCCCGAGGCGGCGGCCGGGCACACGGGCATCATCGCCAACCCCAACTGCTCGACGATCATCGCCATCATGCCGCTGTGGCCGCTGCACCACCGGAACCCGCTCAAGCGCATGGTCGCGGCGACCTACCAGGCAGCGTCCGGCGCCGGCGCGGCGGCGATGGAGGAGCTGCGGGAATCGACCCGGGCCAGCCTCGAAGGCCGCGCCTTCGCGCCCAAGGTCCTGCCGCATCCCTATGCCTTCAATCTCTTCAGCCACAACTCGAAGATCGACCCGGAAACCGGTTTCAACGAAGAAGAAACCAAGATGATCAAGGAGACGCGGAAGATCTTCGGCGCGCCCGAAATCCGGATCGCCGCGACCTGCGTCCGGGTGCCGGTGCTACGCGCGCATGCGGTCGCGATCACGGCGGAGTTCGAGCGCCCGATCGCGCCGGAAGAGGCGCGCGACATTCTGCAGACGGCGCCGGGGCTGCGCGTCGTCGACGACCCGGACGCGAACCATTTCCCGATGCCGACCGAGGCCTCCGGTCAGGACGACGTGCTGGTCGGCCGCATCCGCCGCGATCCCAGCGACCCGTCCGGCCGCTCGCTGCTGCTGTTCGCCTGCGGCGACCAGCTTCTGAAGGGCGCGGCGCTCAACGCGGTGCAGATCGGCGAGCTGCTGGTGGAATAGCGCGATTCCATCCGATTGCAGATTGAACTAGCCGCTCCAGTCTTTCATTCGGCCAATCTTCTTATCGTGGCGCGTATCAGACCGCCATATGGCCGCCGCCGCTCCGCATATTGTAGTTCGACCACGCGGCCAGGCCGCCGACGAGCAGCCCGACGACGATGAAATTCCAGGTGGCGACGAAGGCTCCCTGCGTCGCGTCGGCGAACGCCGTCGCGGCAAAGCCGAACAGCCACGGCGTGGCGACGATCCACAGCCCGAGCGCGACGGTCACCCACTCCTCCCATTCCTGGAAGGCGATCAGGGCCCATAGCGCCATGACGGCGGCGACGACGCCGAGCACGGCGGCATTCGCGGACGCGTATTTCACCCCCGTGAACCCGAGGACCCAGGGCGACGCGATCAGCCAGACACCGAGCAGGAAATTCACGCCGTCCTGCCAGCGGTGCTTCACGTTTTCATAGATCTTGTCCACGGCACACATCCTCCTTGCGAAAAATGCGGTCACGCGCACGGCCGGAAGGGAATGCACCAGAGCCGGTGGCATTCCGTGCCGGCGCTAGCGATAGCAATGACTTAGGATGCGGCCTTAAGATTTCAAGAGGGGAAGCGCCGCGGCCGCAGCCCGGCGTGGAACCAGGTGGCGAAGCTGTAGATGGAATAGACCGGCCGCCCGGTCGCGGCCGCGATGTCGGCGGCGAACGGCACCATGTTGGTGCATTCCAGCACGATCGCGCCGACGTCGGGGTGCGCCTCGACCAGGGCCCGCCCCGCGGCCACGTTGTCCTCGCGCGCAAGGCCGACGTCGAGCGCCGGCTCGTCGTTCAGCAGCACGCGGGAGAACTCCCGCCCGCCCTCCGCCCCCATCACCGGCGTCGCCGGGTCGGCCCCAGCGGCGGCCAGGTGCTCGACGGTGAGCGTCGCCGCGGAGACGGTGAGGACGCCGACGCGCCGGCCCGGCGGCAGCGTGCGGGCGACCAGCGGCACCTGCATCAGCGACGAGGCCGCGACCGGCACGTCGAGCGCCGCCGCCAGCTCCTGCTGGAACAGCGACAGAAACCCGCAGCTCGTGGTGATGCCGTCGGCGCCGAGCCGGACCAGCTCCCGCCCGGCCTCGATGAAGGCCGGCAGCAGCCCTTCCGCGCGCCGGCGGACGACGCGCTGGGGCGAGGCCTGCGGCACGACCTTGAACAGCACCGGGAAGGGCCAGCTCTCCGCGTTGCCGATGTCGCCCGGAATGCGCGGAAAGCGCGTCTCCAGCATCAGGATGCCGAGCGAAGCGCCATAGATCGACTTGCCGCCCGGTACGACAATCATGCGGCTATTCCCGTCCCGCGTCGGCGCCGGCCAGCATCGGGCCGTAGATCGCCACGAACAGCATGAACGCCCCCGTCCAAAGCCCGCCCGAGACCATGATCGCGACAAGATAGTCGACCGGAAGCCAGGGCGCCACGACGCGCAGGACGGCCCCCGCGAACGCCAGGAGATACAGCAGGCTCGTGCCGGCGCTTGCCGTGAGCGCGTGGCCGGTATGGCCGAGCGTCGCGCGCGTCATCACGGCCAGCGTCATCATGCCGATGCCGCCGGCGGTGAAGGCGTGGATGCCGGGCGACGTGCCGATCTCCGGCCAGGCGATGCCGGCGGCGAGCAGCGCGAGCGCTATCGGCAACCAGGCATAGGCGACGTGCAGCACGAGCAGCAGCGGCTCCGACACCGCCTGCCAGCCGCGCCAGCGCAGCAGGCGGACCAAGTGCAGCGCCGCGGCGAGCGCGAGCAGGACCGCCGTGGCATTAGCGTAAGGCGCCGCGGTCCAGGCCAGCACGGCGAGCAGGGTCGCGACGAGGCAGGCCTTGTCGAACCGGCCGAAGGGCGCCGGCATCGCCGCAGCCTCCCGTTTTGCGAGCCAGTTGCGTGTGAAGCTCGGCGTGATCCGGCCGCCGATCAGGCTGATCAGCACCACGACGATGCCGATCCCGGCGCGCACCGCGTAGTCCGCCGCGTCGGTCAGCACCGCCTCGACATGGAAGGCGATGTTGGCGAGCGCGAACAGCGTCACGAGGATGCAGATCGGCGCGTTCCGCAGGCCCTTGCCTGCGGCAACCTCGCGCCAGGCGATGCCGGCGAGCGCGACCAGGAACAGCGCGTCGACCGCCGCGGCGAGCGGGCCGAGCAGCCCGCCCGCGAAAAGCGCGACGCGGCCCGCCAGCCAAAGCGCGAACAGCAGCATCAGCGGGCGGCCCTGCACCGGCAGCCGGCCGGTCCAGTTCGGGATCGCGGTCAGAAGGAAGCCCGCCAGCACCGCGCCGACATAGCCGAAGATCATCTCATGGATGTGCCAGCGCAGCGGATCGCCGGCCGCCGCCACCGGATCGCCCGTGATCAGCGACCAGACCCAGAGCGGCAGCGCCGCCGTCGCGAAGGCCGCGCCGCCTAGAAAGAACGGGCGGAAGCCGCCGGACCATAGCGCGTGTCGCGGCTGCACGGGCCGGTTGACGGAGCTTGACGGGCTATTCATGCCGCAAAGGTTGCACCGCCGCGCCGCGAACGGCAAGCGGCAGCGGTGTCGCATGGCTGCGGCAGCGGCCGCGGCGTGAGGGAATCTTTCTTCAGAACAGACGTGTAGACCTCGTCCTGAGCCTGTCGAAGGACGCGTACGCACCGATAGACCGAGCCACCTCATGCTTCGACAGGCTCAGCATGAGGTAACCGTATCAATTCGCGGGACGAATGCGCGCCGCCTCAGGCCGTCCGCGCGAGCGGCAGCGCCCGGCGGGTATAGACGTCGGCGGAGATCCAGGCTTCGGCGTCGCCGACGGCGCCGTCCGACAGCTCGGTGATCGAGAACTCGTTGCCGTTATCGCGCAGCGCGATCTCGTAGCGCCGGATCGAGAGCGCACCGTCGGGCGTGGTGATCTGCACCGTGATGCGGTGACGGCGCGGCGCCTCCGGCTCGAGCACGGCGGCATCGGCGATGGTGACGAGGCCCGAATAGGGATCGATCGCGAACCGCCCGCCGGCATCGTCGGCGAGCAGATAGCGCACGCCGCCGTCCGTCCGGCCCGAGCGGCCCGTGCGCCCTGGCGCGCTGTCCCACGGTCCCGGAATGTCGACGGTGGTGGTCATGCTGCCGACACGGCCGGTCGCCGGATCGGACGCGACGAAGGTGACCTGAAGCGAGACCGGGCCCAGGAGCCCGTTGCCCAGGAGCCCGTCTTCCGCGAAGGCGCCCGCCGGCAGGAGCCGCAGGCCGGCGATCTCGTCGCCGCACAGCGTCCACAGGCCGGACGGCAGCTCGTGCCCGGCCGACAGAACGGCGGTCGGCGGCACGCCCGCGATCTCGACATGGATATCCACCCCCGGCACGTCGCGCAGCGGCGGCAGATAGACCGGGACGCCGCGCGCATTGCCCGCAGCCGGCTTGTTCCCCAACCGATACCTGGGATTCTGATCCCAATTCGCGTCAAATCTGGTCACGGCATTACCCCTGAAATCAATGTATTAGGGCGATTTCCCTAATACTGTCTGAATTCGTTCTTATTCAATTCCCGCACAGCGAAGTAATATTGAAGTAATAGTGGTCCTTTGGTCTGTGTTCTTAATCACAACTAGCAGAATTATTTGCCGGCGACGGTACCCGCAGGCGCCGGAACCGCGCCCGCCGACGCTGGAGGCGCAGCGCTGCTGCGATTGGCTAGATGTGATCGCCAAGCGCGCCGGCTCGACGTATCGTTCGGGACGCGGCAAGACCTGGGCAATGCGGGCGCGAGGACTAGAATTCCACGGAGGTGGCGGTGGTGAGCGGTAGCAAGTCGAAATCGGAGGCGGCGACGATCGCCGGCGTGCGGCTGACGCATCCGGACAAGGTGCTGTATCCGGAGCAGGGCATCACCAAGCGCGACCTCGCGACCTATCTCGACGCCGCGGCCGAGCGCATGCTGCCCTATTGCGCGAACCGGTTGATCAGCCTGGTGCGCTGCCCGGAAGGCAGCGGCGGCTCCTGCTTTTTCCAGCGCCACGCCGGCAGCGGCCTGCCCGATGCGCTGCGGCGCATGGACATACCGAAGACGGACGGCGGCGGCAGCGAGGAATATCTCTACGTCTCCGGCAAGGCGGGGCTGGTCGCCGCCGCGCAGATGGGCGTGCTGGAGCTGCACATCTGGGGCTCGCGGATCGACGACGTGGAGCGGCCGGACCGCATCGTGTTCGACCTCGATCCCGACCCGTCGGTCGGCTTCGAGGCGGTCAAGACAGCGGCGGACGGGTTCCGGGCCGCGCTCGACGCGCTCGGGCTGGCGAGCTTCCCGCTGCTGACCGGCGGCAAGGGCGTTCACGTCGTCGTGCCGATCCAGCGCCGCCACCAATGGCCGGCGGTCAAGGGCTTCGCCCGGGCCCTGGCCGAGCGCTTCGCGGAGAACGAGCCGGAGCGCTACGTCGCGACGGCCAGCAAGGCCAAGCGCAAGGGCCGCATCTTCATCGACTATCTCCGCAACGACCGCAGCGCGACCGCGATCGCTCCCTACTCCCCCCGCGCCCGCGCCGGCGCGCCGGTCGCCTGGCCGGTGACATGGGACGCGCTGAAGAAGGTGGAGGCGGCGAACGTGGTCAGCATCGAAGACGCCCGCCGGCGCCTGGATGAGCCGGACCCGTGGGACGGCTACGCCGCGCTCCGCCAAGGGCTGACGAAGGCGGCGCTGGAGGCGTTGGGCGTCTGATACCGAGCGGCCTCATGCTTCAACAGGCTCAGCATGAGGTTCTGTATTCAGGGCAATACCTTAGACCTCATCCTGAGCCTGTCGAAGGATGAGCGCGCGCGGTATCAGCCGCCGCCCCGCATCGCCCGCCAGATCTTCTCCGCGGTCACCGGCATGTCGATATGGGTCACGCCGAATTCCGACAGCGCGTCGACGATGGCGTTGACCACCGCGGCGGGGGCCGGCGTCGTGCCGCCTTCGCCGCCGCCCTTGGCGCCCATCAGGTTGGTCTTGGTCGGGACCTCGTTGTGGCCGACCGCGAACAGCGGGAAGTCGTCGGCGCGCGGCATCGCGTAGTCCATGAAGGAGCCGGCGAGGAGCTGGCCGCTCGCCGGGTCGTAGGCGACAAGCTCCCACAGCGCCTGGCCGACGCCCTGGGCGATGCCGCCATGCACCTGCCCCTCGACGATCAGCGGATTGACCACGATGCCGACGTCGTCGACCGCGGCGTAGCGGACGAGTTCGACGGCGCCGGTCTCGCGGTCGATCTCGACCTCGGCGACGTGGCAGCCGTTGGGATAGGCCGGCAGCGGCTTGTCGATGCGGGCGACCGCGCGGAGCGGGCCCTTGAGCGCCGCCGGCAGGTCGGAGCCGTCGTCGCTGGCCAGCGCCGCCGCCTCGAACAGCCCGAGCGCGCGGTCGGTGCCGGCGACGACGAAGCGGCCGCCGGCGAACTGCAGATCCTCGACCGCGCATTCCAGCGCGTGCGCGGCGATCGCCTTGCCGCGGGCGACGATCTCGTCCCGCGTCTGGCTGAACAGGTGGCCGCCGACCCGCATCGAGCGCGCGGAATGCGAGCCCGAGCCGTCGCGCACGAACAGCGTGTCGCCGTAGCGGAAGTCGATGCAGTCGAACGGCACGCCGAGGAACTCCGAGCCGATCTGGCGGAAGGTCGTCTCGTGCCCCTGCCCGCTCGACTGGGTGCCGATCACCATGTCGATCCGCCCGTCCGGCAGCACCTCCATCACCGCGCGCTCGAGCGGCCAGCCGGTCGAGGTCTCGACATAGTTGGCGAGGCCGATGCCGGCGAGCTTGCCGCACCGCGCCGCCGCGGCCCGCCGTTCCGCGAAGCCGCGCCAGCCCGAGAGGTCGAGCGCCATCTCCATACTCCGGCGGAACCTGCCGCTGTCGTAGGTGACGCCGAGCGGGTTGCGGTAGGGAAAAGCGTCGTCGGCGATCAGGTTGCGCCGGCGCAGCTCGATCCGGTCGATGCCCGCGACCGCGGCGGCGCGGTCGACCAGCCGCTCCAGCAGGAACGTCGCTTCGGGCCGCCCCGCGCCGCGATAGGCGGTGACCGGCGTGGTGTTGGTCCACACCCCCTGGGTCGTCACGTCGGCGAGCGGGATGTCGTAGAGCCCGGTGGTCACCGTCGGGCCGCGCGCGATCGGCACGAAGGAGAGCGCGTGCGTCCCCAGGTTGCCGATATTCTCGGTACGGATCGCGAGGAACCTGCCGTCGGCGTCGAGCGCCAGCTCCGCCCGGGTGATCAGGTCGCGCCCGGCATAGTCGCCGAGCGCCATCTCGTGCCGCGTGCCGGTCCACTTGACCGGCCGGCCGAGCCGGCGCGCCGCCCAGACGGCGAGCGCGAACTCGGGATAGAGCGAGTTGCGCGTGCCGTAGCCGCCGCCGACGTCGCGCGAGACGACGCGGAAGCGCTCCTCCGGCAGGCCGAAGGCGGCGGACATCTCGCGCTGGAAGCGGTTCACCCCCTGCCCGCCGGCATAGAGCGTGTGCAGCCCGGTCTCCGCGTCGTAGTCGGCGACGGCAGCGCGCGGCTCACGCGGTTGTTGACGACCTCGAGGCGCACCAGGTGCGCCGCCCGGGCGAAGGCGGCCTCGACCGCCGCCACGTCGCCCTTGCGGTCGTCGACGCAGAGGTTGGTCGCGGCGCGCTCCCAGAGCCGGGGCGCATCCGGGGCCAGCGCGGCGCGCGGATCGACCACGGCGGGCAGCGGATCGCAGGCCACCGCCACCCGCTCGGCCGCGTCCTGCGCCTGCTCGGCGGTCCCGGCGACGACGAGCGCGATCGCCTCGCCGACCCGGCGGACCGTGTCGGCCGCAAGCAGCTCGATGCCGGGATAGTAGATCGGCGCGCCGTCGCGGTTCTTCAGCTCGACGTCCTTCGGGTTGCCCTGGGCGATCAGCGGCCGGATTCCGTCGGCGCGCAGGTCGGCGGCGGTCAGCACGGCAAGCACGCCTGGCATCGCCGCGGCCGCGGCCGTCTCGACCGACCGGATGCGCGCATGCGCCGGCGCCGCGCGGACGACCGCGGCGTA
>Ga0299906_10004901_pt1 | contig 10941 bp, 9 predicted proteins | sample RVTome_14_FD_200259 | JGI IMG/M metagenome (GOLD analysis project Ga0299906, IMG submission 200259) | Soil microbial communities from uranium-contaminated site in the Upper Colorado River Basin, Wyoming, United States - RVT145D125 (version 2) ... | reverse complement strand
AACCCCAACTTTTTGGCCCGCCCTGCTCGGTCCAACTCGGGAAGGCGAGCGCCTGCACGTGGCGCACAGGCGGACCCGCCAGGTCAAGCGGAAACCGCGGCCGTTCTCCCATGGCCACCATCGCCTGCTCGAGGGAGGCCCGGGTGAGCGCCGGTTCCACCGAGCGCTCGGCGATCAAGTCCAGCAGTGCTTCGGCTGGCTGTCCGATCCAGCTTGCCTCATCCGCACCAAGCAATTCCGCCAAGGTTGGGTTGAGCGTAGTAATGCGGCCATCGCCGGCCACCAGCAGCAGACCGACCGCCGGCATGTCCGATCCAGCGCCCGCCGCGTGCCCCGTCCATTGAAGCAGGAGTTGAACCTCGTCGTCCTGCCAGGAACTAAGTGTCGCCGGTTCGGGAGCCTGTCCGGCTTGTCCAGAGATCTGGACCGGGGTCGGCGGCATCAACCCGGCCGAAGTTAGCTGGCGGGCAGCCGACTCGAAGGCTTGCCGGCCGATGAGATCGGGCAGATCCGGATGAGATCCCGGCGAAGCGGGGCCGGCCAGCCGCTGGCCGAAGGCGTCGTTGGCCAGCAGCAGCGAGCCGTCCAGCCGGAAGACAGCCGCCGCATACGGCAGCCCTGCGAGCCAGCGGCCCAGCAGATTCTTTTCTGCCGATTTCTCGGGTTGACTTTCGCTCAACGTCGTTCCATTCGGGCAGGTTGGTGGGCCGCTATTCTAGCAAGCCGGGACTTGACCGGTCAACGCGGGCGCAGAGCGCATGCCGTCCGAATGGTATGCTTGGCCCAAAGACGACATGTCCGGCTGTCATTAGGCCGGAAAGGAAGCACATGGGTCAACGGGGCAGTCAGGCGACCAGCAGCCGTGGCCGGCTGATTATCGTTTCCAACCGGTTGCCGGTCAGTGTCGAACGGCGGGAGAATGGGTTGTCGTTCCAGCCGTCGGTGGGCGGACTGGCCACCAGCTTGAATGCGCTGCGGGATGAGACTGAGATGTTGTGGCTCGGCTGGCCCGGGATAACCCCCAACAGTGCGGAGGAGGCTGCCGAGATCGGCCGGCGGCTGGAGCAGGACTACGGTTGCTTGCCGTTGTTCCTCGATGAAGCGCTGTTCGAGCCGTACTACACCGGATTCTCCAACGGCTGCCTGTGGCCGCTGTTCCACTACTTTATGCAGTATGCCCACTACGACTGGGACGAGTGGCGGGCTTACGAGCAGGTCAATCTGCACTTCGCTGAGAGACTATCTGAACTGCTGACACCCGACGACCGGGTGTGGATCCACGACTACCACCTGATGCTGCTGCCGGCGCTGGTTCGCCAGGCCGTGCCCCACAGCACGATCGGTTTCTTTCTGCACATCCCGTTCCCCTCCTACGAACTGTTCCGCACGCTGCCCTGGCGCGAGGAGTTGCTGGAAGGTTTGCTGGGGGCCGACTTGATCGGTTTCCACAGCTTCAGCTATGCACGCCATTTCAACAGCTCGCTGCTGCGCATCCTTGGCCTGGAAAGCGAATTCGGCCGGGTGCTGGTGGGCGAACGGCCGGTCAAGGTGGACACCTTCCCGCTCGGTGTTGACGTCGACCGGTTAGGCTCTGCCCACCAACTTCCGCAGGTACAAGTCGGTCTGGACGAACTCGAGGCTCAGCGCGGCGGACGCAAGATTGTGCTGTCGGTGGACCGGCTCGATTTCACCAAGGGCATCGTTGAGCGGTTGCGCGCCTTCTCGCGCTTCCTGGACGACCATCCGGATTGGCGCGGGCGTGTAAGCCTGGTGTCGATCTGTGTTCCGTCGCGTGAGTCGGTTCCTGAGTATCAGAGTCTGAAGCGGCAGGTCGATGAACTGATTGGACGGATCAACGGTCGGTTCAGCCAACCGGGCTGGACTCCGATTTGGTACCTGTACCGCCAGCTGCCGTTCGAGGGACTGGTCCCTTTCTACCTGCTAGCCGACGTCGCGTTGGTGACGCCATTACGTGATGGGATGAATCTGGTCGCCAAGGAGTATCTGGCTGCTCGGCCGGATGGCACGGGCGTCTTGGTGTTGAGTGAAACGGCCGGCTCGGCCGAAGAATTGGGTGAGGCGCTGATCGTTAATCCCCACGATCAGCCGGAAATCGTCGAGAAATTGCTGCAGGCGTTGACGATGCCTGAGGACGAGCAGCTGCGGCGCAACAAGCCGATGCGCGCCCGGCTTGAACGCTATACCACTGCCCGCTGGGCCGATGACTTCCTCATGCAGTTGAGCGCGGCCCGCCAGGCGCGCCCCACCTACCGCACGCGCAGCCTGACCGGCGATCGCCGCCAGCGGGTAATCGACGCGTACCGCCAGTCCGGGCGGCGCCTGCTGATGTTGGACTATGATGGAACGCTGGTTGGCTTCCGTTCGCGCGCCGACAGCGCTGAGCCCGACGAGGAACTGCTGCAGCTTCTCAAGCAGCTGGCGGGTGACCCAAAGAACAAGGTAGTCGTGATCAGCGGCCGCGATCATGGGACGCTCGACCGATGGTTGGGCGCCACCGGCATTGATCTAGTCGCCGAACATGGGGCCCGTGTGCGCCAGGCCGACGGTAACTGGCGCTTGACGGAAGACGGCACGCACAGTCGCTGGCAGGACGAAATCCGGCCGGTGATGGAGGTTTACGTCGACCGGACGCCGGGTGCCTACCTGGAGGACAAGGGCTCGTCACTGGTGTGGCATTACCGCCAAGCCGAGCCGGAGCTCGGCTCATTGCGGGCCAAGGAGTTGATCGAGACGCTGGAAGCCTACCTGATGAATACGCCGCTGCATGTGATGCAGGGCAACAAGGTGATCGAGGTAAAACAAAGCAACGTCAACAAGGGGCGGGCAGCCCAGCGCTGGCTCAGCGGCGACGGTCAGCATGACTTCACCTTAGCGATTGGGGATGATGTGACCGACGAGGATCTGTTCGAAGCGATGCCCGATGACGGCATCACGGTCAAGGTCGGGCGGGCACCGCAATCGGCGGCTCGCTACCACCTCGTCGAAGCTAGTCAGGTGCGCGAACTACTGCGTGCCTTGCTCGCCGCCGAATAGCACTCATTTCAAATACTTCGTCCAGTCAACCGGGAAAGGACCCGAGCATGGCGACGATCAAGGAGAGCCTGATAGTTAAGACGACCGCGGCCAGGGCCTACCGGGTCTGGCGTGATCGGCCGCAGGATTTCATGACCGGCGTCGAATCTGTCGAGACCGGCGAGGGCCGACAACTGCGCTGGTCGCTCGAGACCGAGGACGGCCAACGACTGCAGTGGACCACCGAGCAGACTATGGACGAGGCGCCCCATCGGTTGGCCTGGAGCGGTCAGGGCGGCGACTTGCAGCAAAGCGGACAGGTCACCTTCCATCAACTCAACGATGACCAGGTCGAAGTGTCGTTGATGACGACGACGGTCGCCGGCGATGGCTCCGACGAGCCGCTGCAGGCCCTGGGCGATCTGCGAGCCCGTTGGCAAAGTGATCTGAGCCGGTTCAAGGCTTTGCTGGAAGGCCGACTCGAACCGGACTAGTCGGCCAGGCAGCATTTGAGGCAGCGAGACTTCCGACCATGACGCATCCCACCTTCAATGAACCCGATCGGGTCGGCCGTTTCGCCCTGGCCCGGACGGGGCTGGCCGTCGCCGCTGGCCTGGCCGCCCGGCTGCCGCCGGCCGCCAGCGACGAACGGCGGGTGCTCCTGCTGCTGGTCGATGTGCAGGTAGACTTTGTCCATGCCGACGGCGCCCTCAGCGTTCCCGGTGCGGTGGACGACACGCGGCGCACGATCGCATGGCTCTTCGATCACGAAGCCGAGATCGGCCATATTGCTGCCTCGCTTGACAGCCACGTGCCGCTCCAGATCTTCTTCCCCACCTGGTGGGCCGACAGTGAGGGCAGGCCTCCTGAGCCCTACACGGCAATCACAGCCCAACAAGTGAAGGCGGGTCGCTGGCAGCCCCTGTATGAACCGGATTGGTCACTCGACTATGTCAAGCAGTTGCAGAGTCAGGCCAAGAAGGATCTCATGATCTGGCCATTCCACACGCTGTTGGGCACGCCCGGGCACAGCCTGACCCCGGCCCTGTACGAGGCCGTTGCCTACCATGCGGCAGCCCGCGGTTACCAGCCAACCATCGTGACCAAGGGCCTGATCGCCAAGACCGAGTACTATTCGCTGCTCGAACCGGAGGTTAAGGTGCCAGGGGTGCCTGGCGGCGAGCTGAATCGATCGTTCCTCCAGCAGCTCGCAAGCTTTGACCTGATCTATGCGGCCGGGCAGGCCAAGAGCCACTGCGTATTGGAGACGGTCCAGTCGATCCTGCGCCATGCGCCGGATCTGGCCCCAAGACTGCGACTGCTGGAGGATGCCTGCTCACCGGTGTCGCATCCGGATATAGACTTCGCCCGGCTGGCCGACGAGGCATTCAGCCGTTTCGCCGCACAAGGCGTCGGGCGGGTGACCACCCGCGATCCGATCGGCTGACCCAACCACGAGGTCAACATGAAGCTTGCACAACGGTCCCTGGCCGAGGGCATCCTGCTGACCGACCAGTACGAACTGACGATGGCTCAGTTGTACTTTCGGCTGGGGCTGCACGAGAAGCCAGTCGCTTTCGATTACTTCTTCCGCGACTACCCCGATTATGGTGAGCACCAGGCCGGCTTCTGCGTCAGCGCCGGACTGGCCTGGTTGCTCGAATGGATCGAAACAGCCCGGATCGGCACCGAGGAATTGGCGCTCCTACGCCAGCACAAGAATCGAACCGGCGGTGCGGTCTTCGAGGCAAGCTTCCTCGACTGGCTGAGCGGGAATGGATCCTTCGATGGCCTGACGATCGAAGCCGTCGCCGAGGGTCGGGTAGTGCACCCCAATGTGCCGTTGCTGGTAGTGCGCGGGCCGCTGGCCCAGGCTCAACTGCTCGAAACCTCGCTCCTTAACCAAATGAACTATCAGACCCTGATCGCCACCAAGGCGGCCCGTATTCGGGAGAGCGGGCGCGGCCAACCCTTGCTCGAGTTCGGGCTGCGGAGGGCGCAGGATCGGGGAGCCACTGCAGGCGCCCGCGCCGCCTTGATTGGCGGGGCCGACTTCAGCTCCTACGTCGGGCTGTCCCACCTGATGGGACTTGAGCCCAAGGGCACCCTGGCCCACAGCCTGGTCCAGGTCTTCATGGCGATGGGGGAGGGCGAGTTGGGCGCTTTCCGCGCCTATGCCGAGGTGTACCCGGACGATTGTTTGCTGTTGGTTGATACGATCGATACACTCGAGAGCGGACTGCCCAACGCCATCCGGGTGTTTGAGGAGCTGCGGCGTAAGGGGCACAAACCGGTCGGCGTCCGGCTGGATTCGGGCGATCTCGCCTACCTGAGCATTCAGGCGGCCCGCATGCTCAACGACGCCGGCTTCGAAGACGCACAAATCGTATTATCGAACAACCTGGATGAGCTGGTCATCTGGCAGATCCTGACCCAAATCGGACAGGAAGCGCCGCGTTATGGACTCGATCCAGAGCCTGTGATCAAACGGTTGGCGTTTGGTGTGGGCACGCGGTTGATCACGTCGTGGGGCGAACCGGCCCTGGGCGGTGTGTATAAGCTGGTGGCAGTCGAGGAGGCAGGCGGCTGGCAGCCGGCGATCAAGGTCTCCGAATCGGCCGAGAAGACCCCCAACCCCGGGCGCAAGCGCCCCTGGCGGCTTTACGATCGGCGAGGCAAGGCTACCGCCGATCTGGTCACGCTGTTGGAAGAGGATCCGCGCCAGGCGGCGCAGCTGACGCTGCACCACCCGCACGACCCGGCGCGCAAGCGCACGCTTGCCCTCGACCAACTCCAGCGGATCGAGCCATTGTTGATCCCGGTGATGGAGGCAGGCCGCAGATTGGCCGAGGCGCCAACGCTTGACGAAATGCGCGCCAACCGCCGGGCTGACATCGACCGGCTCGATCCGGGCGTCCTGCGCCTGGTCAACCCGCATCTGTACCACGTGTCGCTGTCGGATGGGTTGTGGGGACTTAAGAGCCGGATGGTCGAGGCGGCTCGCTCCGGGTAACCACGAAGCCTCGAAGGGCACCAAGGTGAAGTGGGGAGCACGAAGGAACCCGTGCTGTCTGCTGTCAGCCTTCAGCCGTCAGCCAGCCCAGAGACAATGAAATGTAGGGACGTTGTATATGACGTCCCTACACTCTTCGGATTCGGAGATCCGGAGAGCAGGGCCCCAGGGCCGATCCGCTCACGAGGTCACGCCGAAAGCCGCCCACACAAAAGCAATCCGCCCGGGGCATGCCCGGGCGGTTTGAGTCTTGGCAGAGGCTCCTCGGGTAGGACTCGAACCTACAACCCACCGGTTAACAGCCGGTTGCTCTGCCGATTGAGCTACCGAGGAATGGCGAAGGAATTATAAAGGCCGCCTGGGGCACCGTCAAGAAATGGCCCATTTCGGTCGACTATAATGCCGCCGTGGATCGATCGATCGTTGATTCGACGCCAATCGTTCGCCTCCCAAGGTGGACGCTGTTCGGTCTGGCGGCCGTGGTGATGGGGTTGTGGCTGCTGTACACACCGCTGGGCGCGCTGGGCAAGGCCGATGCTATTGGCTATGCTGTCTGCCACCGCATCGAGCTGCGATCCTTCCAGCTGGGGGACCGGCCTCTGCCCTTGTGTTCGCGCTGCACCGGAATGTACCTTGGCGCGGTGGCGGCCATCGCCTTTGGTCTTGTACTGGGGCGAACGCAATCCGGGCTGTTCCCGCCAAGGCGGGTGCTGTGGACGCTGGGGGCTATGAGCGTGCCCTTCGCAATCGATGGAGTCAATTCCTTTCTGCACTTCTTCCCGACGGCTCCCCACTTATACGAGCCGACCAACACCTTGCGGCTGGTGACCGGGTTGCTGCTTGGGATTGGGCTGGGAACCGTCGTCCTGGCAGGGTTCGCCCAGACGGCCTGGCAGCGGCTCAATCGAGAGGCCCCGCTGCGGTCCTTGGCCGAACTGGGTGGAGTGGTGGTCATTGTGGGGCTGGTAGCGGTCATGGTTCTGAGCGAAAACCCGCTGCTGCTCTACCCCCTGGCACTCTTGAGCGGAGCCGGTGTCCTTCTGGTGCTGACGGGGGTGCACACGACGCTTGCCCTACTCGTCTTTCGTCGCGAGAATCAAGCACAAAGCTGGCGCGATTTGGCGCTGCCCGCCAGCGCCGGGTTGACGCTGGCTATGCTCCAAATCGGCGCAATCGATGTGGTACGTTACCTGACGACAGGTACCTGGTCAGGTTTCGTTCTGTAATGGAGGAGGCAGCCAATGGATCTGCTGTCTGGAATCTTGTCGGCGTTTGGCCTGTCGGCCAGCGCCGGTCTCAACGCCTATGTGCCCTTGCTGATCGTCTCCCTGGTGGGCCGCTACACGGACTGGATCGAGCTGGCCGAACCGTGGGATGCCATGACCAGTGGCTGGGTCATTGGTGCGCTGGTTGTGTTGACGGTGGTCGAGTTTTTCGCCGACAAAGTGCCGGCGGTCAACCACATCAACGATGTAATCCAGACCATCGTGCGGCCGGCGGCCGGCGCCATTCTATTCGCCGCCAACAGCGCCGTCGTCAGCCAGATACACCCGGCCTTCGCCATTGTGGCCGGCCTGCTGCTGGCCGGCGGCGTCCATGCCGCCAAGTCGGCCGCCATCCGACCGGTCGTCACGGCAACAACTGGGGGCGCCGGCAACGTGCCGGTCAGCATTGCGGAGGACATCCTGGCGACGGTGCTTTCGATCGTGGCGATCGTCTTGCCCGTGATCATCGCCGCGCTAATTATCCTGGTGACATCGCTCATCATCTGGTTGTTGTGGCGCCGTGCCAACGCCGCCCAACCGGCTTGAGGCGAACCTGATCGCCCCGCTGGATAGAAGGAGGAGAGAGTGACCGACGAATCGATGGGTGGAGAAGGCAACCGGCGGACAGTCATCATTGTCGCTGTTGTCGTGGTCTTGTTGCTGCTTGTCTGTCTGTGCTTGGTGCTCGGCGGCCTGTGGTTCTATGGAGACACATTGATCGAGCAGGTTGGTTCGCTAGTACGCTTGCCGCTGGCCTGACCAGTCAAGCGCCTGGAACGCAAAGCGCGCCCACGTCCGGGCGCGCTTTTTTGGAACTGCGCCGTGTAGGGACGTTGTATGCAACGTCCCTACACGACTTTCTTGAGAACGCGGGCCAGTCCATCTGGAGCGAATGGAGGCTGTCCGGCGATTGCCAGCTGAAGCAGCCGTTCATGGGCTAGGCAGGCATTGCGGCGCTGGCCGGCGGGCAGAGCCAGTCGCTCGAATTCATCGGCGTCCAGAGTGACCGGCGGCTCGCCAGGAACGACCACCAGGTCGAGTGCCAGATCGTCCTGCCAGATGTGACCCGGCAGCAGGACAGCGGGCCGGGCGATGTTGCAGTACCAGCCCTTGAGCTGTCCACTGTCAGCCTGGTGAACGGTGAAGATGTTGTACCAGCGATCCTGATAAAACGTCTCAACAAAGCGATCGCCTGGTTCCAACAATAGGGGTCCCACGTCTACGGATTGGCGGTCGAAACTCGCTTCGAGGCGCAGCCAGCCAGCGCCGCGGGCCAGTAGCCGTCCCGGATAGCGCCAGGTCTGATTGCCCAAATGATCGCACTTATGAACCGTGTACTGACCGCTCATGACAATACCTGGATCCCGTCGGCCGGATTGACGAAGATGGACAACTGCTCGCCGATCGGCGGCAGATCCACCCCCGAAACCAACTCAAACGTCAGCTCCATTCCGCCCTCCAGCTGCAGCTTGAGGCGTTGGGTGCTGCCGCGGAAGGAGAGCGCCGCCAGCATGCCGCGAAGCTCGAATCCGTTGCCAGCCTCCAGCGTGACTCCGTTGGGGCGCAGCAGGACGGTGGCCGGACCAGCCTGATGGGCTCCGGTGAGCGGAAGGGCTCCCAACTCGGTCTGGGCCTGCCATCCGTTGTCAGTCTTGTTAAGCTCGGCCGGCAGCAGATTGTCCAGTCCCAGAAACCGGGCGACGAAGGCCGAGGCCGGCTGCCGGTAGAGGTGTTTCGGCGTTCCGATCTGCGCCGCCTGGCCGGCCCGCATCACCACCACCCGGTCGGCGACGGCAAATGCTTCTTCCTGATCGTGGGTTACATAGACCACCGTCTGCTGGCTGGTACGCAGGATGGCGGGCAGCTCGAGCATCAGTCGTTCCTTAAGCGTGCGGTCAAGCGCAGCCAGGGGTTCGTCAAGCATGAGCAATCGCGGTGCGGGGGCGAGCGCCCGGGCCAGCGCCACTCGCTGCCGCTGGCCGCCCGAGAGCTGATCGACCTGGCGTTGGCCAAACCCCGGCAGGCCAACCAGCTCGAGCACCTGTTCGACGCGCACCGTAGCCGGCTCGCCCGATTGGCCCGCCATGCGCAAGCCGAAGGCGACATTACGCTCGACGTTCATGTGCGGGAACAGCGCCAATTCCTGAAACATCAGCCCGAACTGGCGCTGGTGGGGGGGCACCGCGTCCAACAGTTCGTCATTCCACCAGACATGGCCGTCGTCGGGCTCAAGCAGTCCAGCGATGATAAGGAGCACGGTCGACTTGCCACAGCCGCTGGGGCCGAGCAGGGCGACGATTTCAGCGGGGGCGACGGCAAAGCCCACCGAGTCAACCGCCAACGTCTCGCTGAATCGCTTGCGCAGGCCCTCGACACGTAGACCGCCCGCCATCTTAAAACTCGCCCACGTCGGCCAGCCGGAAACGCTCGATGGCCAGCATGCCGGCGCCGGTCACCAGCATCAGAATGGTGCTCAGGGCCAATGCCTGGCCGTAGTTGAGTGCGCCCGGTCGGGACAGCAGGCGGTAGATCACGATGGGCACGGTCGGATATTCGGGTCGGGCGATCAGCGCCGTAGCGCCGAATTCGCCGAGCGAGATGGTGAAGGCAAACGCGGCGGCCACGATCAGGGCCCGTCCGACCAGCGGCAAGTCGACGTGCTGGATGACGGCGGCTGGGCTGGCGCCTAGTGAAGCGGCTGCCTGACGCAAGCGCGGCTGGATGCTGCGCAGGGCCGGCACAAGGCTGCGCACGACGAAGGGGAAGGCGACCAGCGTATGGGCCAGCGGAATCAGAACCGGGGAGGCGCGCAGGTCCACTGGCGGCGAATCGAGGGCCACGATAAACCCCAGGCCAAGGGTGACGGCCGAGGTGCCCAGCGGCAGCATTAGCAGCGGATCAAGCAGGCGACTCAGGAAGGAGCCGGCCCGGTAGGCGAGGGCCCACGAAGCGGGCAACCCGAGAAGCAGCGCAAGGCCGACGGTGGCGACCGCGTACTGCAGGGACACCAGGATAGCGGTAGTCGGCGGGACAAAGAACAGCGAACCTTGCGGGTTGGCACTCAGCTGACGGTAAAAGGCGAGCGTCAGACCGCGCAGGGCCGGTTCACCAGGCCGGGTCGGGCCCAGTGCCACGAGCGAGCGGGTGGCCAGGCCCAGCATGGGGACGATCAAGAGCACCAACAGCAAGCCTATCACCAGGGCCACCAGCCAGCGGGTCGATGTCGAGGTCGGGGGCCGCTGGGTTATGCGTCGCGCCTGCAGGGAAAGCGGTCGGGTCCAGCGCGCCACCAGCCGCGTATAGGCCAACGTCAGCCCAAGTGTGAACAGGAGCTGGAGCATCGACAGCGCAGCGGCCAGCGGCAGGTTGAACAGGCTGACGGTCTGGTAGTAGATCTCGACTTCCATTGTAGCGAATTGGGGCCCGCCGAGCAGGAGCACGACGCCAAAGGACGTGAAATTGAAGATGAAGACCAACAAGGAGGCGGTCAAGACGGCCGGCGACAGTTGAGGCAGCACCACCTGGCGCAGGGTCTGCCAGCGATTGGCCCCTAACATGCGGGCGGCGTCGGACATCCGAGGATCGAGGTGTGCCCAGAAATCGCCGACCATGCGCAGCACGATGGTCGTG
>Ga0299906_10004899_pt1 | contig 10944 bp, 12 predicted proteins | sample RVTome_14_FD_200259 | JGI IMG/M metagenome (GOLD analysis project Ga0299906, IMG submission 200259) | Soil microbial communities from uranium-contaminated site in the Upper Colorado River Basin, Wyoming, United States - RVT145D125 (version 2) ... | reverse complement strand
CTCTCGAACGACTCGTTTTCGCCCACGCGGACTTCCGCCAAACGTCTCGCCTCCTCTTGGCCGTGATTCGCGCCGATCGGAACACCGCCCAGCGCTCAGGCCCGCGGAGTCTATCAGACCACCCTGACCGGAGCCGCCCGAGCTCCAGTTGGCCGATGGCGATTACTGGGGTAGCCTCCCTGGAGTGCCCGGTCCAGCACCGAGGAGGAGGAGATCGGGAAGCCCGCAACATGACGGGCGTGCTCGCCGGGTTGGTCGTGCTGCTCGCAGCATGTCAGCCTTCCGCCAGCCCGACTGGCAGCGAAGAGAGCGTCGCCCCCAGCGAGGCGGCCAGCGAGGCAGCCAGCACGGCCCCGAGCGAGGCCGCCACCACGCCACCTGGCGCGTCAGGGTCACGCTGACGATCGCGGAGACACCCGCCGGGTCGGCCTTGGCGGGCCTGGGTGGCCTGACGCTGTACATCCTCACCGACGAAGCCGACGGTACGATTCACTGCGTCGACGACTGCGCGACGAACTGGCCTCCGCTGACAGGAACGGTGGACGCCGGTGACGCAGACGCGAGCCTGCTCGGCACGATTGACCGCCCGGATGGTTCTGTGCAGGCGACCTACGACGGCTTCCCGCTGTACTACTTCGCCGGCGACCAAGCCCCCGGCGATGCCAACGGCGAGGGCCTCGGCGGAATCTGGTTCATCGCAGACCCCGCCGGCAACTCGTAGTTCCCTGATCCTTCGCAGACTCCAGCGCGTGCGAGGTCGGCGTCATGTTTCAGCCCGGCGGCCAGGACATGCGGCGGCCGCCCAACAGATGGAAGTGGAGGTGGAACACGCTCTGGCCGGACTCCGGCCCCACGTTGCTGACGATCCGGTAGCCCCGCAGGCTCGCGTCGGCCGCGACCTTTCGCAGCGCGCTGAACAGGGCAGCCAGCAGGTCGCCATCCGCATCGGTCAGGTCGTCCGCTGATGGAATGTGCCGGCGAGGGATGGCCAGCACGTGGGTCGGTGCCTTGGGGTTAATGTCGCGGAACACGACCACCCGATCGTCCTCGTATGCGCGATCGGACGGAATCTCGCCGGCGGCGATCTTGCAGAACAAGCACCCTGAGTCGTACGACGGGTCGCGGTCACGCACGGGGGGAGCCTAGGCGAATTCGCCGGTCCACGACAAGACGATGGGCTCGGATGTCACCCGCCATGGACCCGCTACCCAGATGGCCGGACCCGGGTCACTCCACGAAGTAGCCGGTCACGTCGAAGATCAGGTCGGTGCTGCCGCCGTAGCCGAAGGTGGCACTCAAGGTGCCGGTGCTGCTGAGGGCCACCGTCACCCCATTGGCCCGGGTGTCACCCAGCGGGAAGTTCAACGTCGAGCTGGTCGGGCTGGCGACGGGATCGGGACCGAGGAACACGAACCCGGCCTGGGTCTGGTTGGTGGCGGTCAGGTTGCCGGTGACCGCGGTTGCGTTGGCCGGCACCCCGCCCCGGCCGGTAACCTGGAACGTGCGCGGGACGCCGGCATTGAACGGTCCCGACAGCCCGTTGCCGAACCGGGAGTCGAGCAGCCGAGCGGGGGTCAGTGGGACAAAGGTTGCGCCTGGTCCGACGAGGAGTGCTGCTGCTTGCGCCGCCCGCAATGCGTTGACGAGCGGCTCGGCGGTGCCATCCGGGTCGTCAGTCCACAGGCCTTGTCCGGCGCAGCCAGGTATCCCGTCCGCATCGGCCCAAGCCTGGTTGGGACATTCGCCCGACTGGTTGAGGAGCCCTGCGACTTCGGAAGGGGTAATCGTGGGGTCCACGGCCTTCATCACCGCGATCACGCCGGACACGTGCGGCGCAGCCATGCTGGTGCCATTCTTGAATTCGTAGCCGCCCCCCGTCCCAGTGGAGTAGGTGAAGACGCCCGGAGCCATCACGTCGACGACGGCGCCGAAGTTGCTGAAGAAGGCGAAGGTGTCGTCGCATTCGAACGACCCCGGTGTCACCTCGAACCCGCATCCTGCGGCGCCGCCCGGCTCGCCGTCGAAGTCGGCCAGTGCCGAAACTGCGATCACCTCCGCATACGCGGCGGGGACGAAGGTCGAGGCATTCGTCGCCTCGTTGCCAGCGGCGCCGACGAAAATGATGCCCGCGGCCGACCCGCGACAAATGGCTTCGTGGAGTGGATCGGACACGCAGCTCCCAGGCGCGCGGGTCTCGCCAAAGCTCAGGTTGGCAATCGGGATGTCATTGGTCGGGTCGCCATCGTTCCTGAGCGCAATTAGGTGCTCGATGCCGCACAAGATGATTGCGTCCGACGAGTTTCCGGAATCGTCGAAAACCTTGATCGGTACAAGCGTCGACTCGGCCGCCACGCCGACCACTCCCACGCCGTTGAGCGGGGCAGCAGCCGTGCCCGCCACATGGGTGCCGTGCCCATGGCCGTCCTGCGGGGGCCCCGAGCCGACGCAGTTCTTGCCCACGCTGAGGTCAATCTGGGCGGCGAGATCCGGGTGGGACAGGTCGATGCCGGAGTCCAGAATCCCGATCCGAACGCCTTGTCCGCGGTAGCCCTCCTGGTAGGCGCCAGGTGGCGGGTCGATTCGATATCCGTCGATTCGCATGACCCCATAGGGCAAGAATTCTTCGGCGAGGTACACCGCACTGTCGGCCACCACGGCACGAACTCGCGGGTTCTGAGCGAGTGCTGCCGCGGCCGCGGCCGACCCGTGAAACTGGAATCCGGTCAGCGCATGCTGGTACACGAGGCCCATCCGTCCGCCTGCCCCCCGCGCGAGACCAGGTGCCTCCGCGACCGAGTTCGCGCCGTCCACCAGGGTCACGATCCACGAATGGCGGGCGAGTACGTCGCTGCCCGTCCTGACGGGAAGCACCGGCTCCGCCGCGACGGCGGAGCCGGTGCCGAACGGGGCAACGAGGACCAGGGCGACCAGCATCGCCGCCCTCGAGCTCATGCCCATGTGACGCATCAGCCAGGCTCTCCCCGTCGTACCACCATTCTTGCGCCTCCGGCTGGCTGAGAAGGGGCGCCGGCAGCGAAGGGGCAGACTATGCGAAGTCGCCGGTTCGCGACAGGACCACGGCGGCGGCGGCCACTGCCACCGAGTCGCTGCGCAAGATGCGCGGCCCTAGCCCGGCGATCGTCGCTCCCGCCCGTTCCGCGGCCGCCACCTCGTCCTGGCTGAATCCTCCTTCGGGGCCGATGACCAGGCGCTCTGGCGGCGGGACCTCCGACAGGCGCGGACCATTCGTGCGTTCGAACAGGAAGACCGATCCCGGGCCGATGAGATCGGCCATCGGCGCCGGCGCCACGACCTCCGGCACGATGCCACGCTCCGATTGTTCGGCGGCCTCGCGGGCCACCGCGCGCAGGCGCGCCAGGCGCGCGTCCGAGATTTCGCGGACGACGCACCGATCCGAGACGAACAGCTCGAACCGGGAGATGCCCACCTCGGTTCCGTGTTGGACCACTGGCTCCAGATGATCCCCCTTGAGCAGCGCCTGGGCCACGGTCAATCGGTGGCGTGGCTCCCCGAGGGCCGGCGCGCGGGAGACGACGTCCAACCCGCCCGCGCCGAGGCGACAGCGAACCTCGAGCCCGTCCCCCTCCAGGAGCACGATCTCGTCGCCGTCCCGCAGGCGCAGCACGTGCGTGACCTGGTGCGCAATGACGTCAGGAATCGCAAAACGCTCATCGGCGGCCGTCCCAGGCTCGACGAAGAACCGATGGGTGGTCATGGCGTCCGCACCAGGCGGACCGTCAACCAGTCCGCTTCCGTGATCCAGTCCACCACCTCGTATCCCGCAGCGGTGAGCGCCGCCTCCACCTCGTCAGAACGGCTCTCGATGATGCCTGACGCGATCAGCGTCCCCCCCGGCGCGGTGTGGGCCGCGAGTCGCGGCGCCAGCTGGACGAGCGCCGCAGCGACGAGGTTGGCGAGCACCAGGGGGAACAACTCGGCCGCCTGGTCGGCCAGCGTTCCGTGCCGAGCCTCAAATCGGGCGCTGAGTTCGTTCGCCCGCGCATTCGCGGTGCTCGCCTCGAATGCCAGCTCGTCGATGTCGTATCCGACGGCCCGAGAGGCACCCTGCCGGAGGGCAGCCAGGGCCAAGATGCCCGACCCGGTCCCCACGTCGAGCACCGGGCTCGGCATGGGCTCAATGGTCTGGAGCAGCTCGAGGCACGCCCGGGTCGTGGGATGCAGCCCGGTCCCGAAGGCCATCCCCGGATCCAACCGAATGACGAGATCCGAGCCCTTCGGGACTCCCAGCCACGACGGGACGATGGTCAGCCGGCCACTCCGAATCGGCTCATAGCCGTCGCGCCACGCGGTCGCCCAGGCGGTGTCGTCCGTTGTCGTCACCGATAGCTCGCTCATCGGCCTCAAGTCGAAGGCCCGTAGGTGCCAGAGAGCCCTCCGGGTGCGGTCGAGTGCCTCCGGAGCCTGCACATCGTCCGGGATCCAGGCGGTCACCCGGTACCCGGCGCCAGGGTCCGGGCGCAACGCCTGCTCATCGGCGCCGTCGGCGACAAGCTCAAGGGGCTCCACCGCGCTTCCCTGGCCGAGCCGGCCGAAGATCTCGCTGACCGCCTCCACGGCCTCGACGTCGGCCTCCACGCTGAGGGCCAGCCAGCGCATCGGTCCAGATCGGTCAGGCAGGCGGCTAGCCGAGGAGATCGCGCAGCCGATCGCCCAACGAGGGACCACTCTTGGGCAGGGTCGCGGGGGCGCTGGCCTCGCCCAGCTGCTGGAGCAGCTCGCGCTCGCGCTTGGTCAGCCTGGCCGGCACGACGACGGTGGCGATGACGTGGAGATCGCCCCGCCCCGCCCCGCGCAGGCGTGGCAGGCCGCGCCCCCGAAGTCGGATCTCCTCCCCGCTCTGAATCCCGGCCGGGATGTCGACCTCCTCAGTGCCCTCCACCGTGCGCACCGTCAACCTGGCCCCCAGCGCGGCCTGGGCGAAGGTGACCGGCACCTCGGTGTACAGCTCGGTCCCTCGTCGGACCAGGTCCAGGTCCTCGCGGACCGTGACCATCACGTACAGGTCGCCGGCGGGTCCTCCCCGCGGACCGGATTCACCCTGACTCTCGATTGCGATCCGCTGCCCGCTTTCGATCCCCGGCGGGACGCTGACCTGGAGCCGCCGTTCCTCGCGCAGGCGGCCGTCGCCCTTGCAGGTGTGGCAGGGGGTGGAGACCACACGACCCTCGCCGCCGCAGCGCGGGCACGCGGTGATGTTCACCATCTGGCCCAGGATGGTCTGACTGACCCGGCGCCGCTCCCCGGTGCCGTTGCACTCCGGACAGCGCTCCGGCTCGCTGCCCGGTTCGGCGCCGCTGCCGTCGCAGGTCGGGCACCGCACCAGGGTGGGGAACCGAATCTCGCGGTTGATCCCGGTCACCGCCTCGGCCAGGGTAATGGTCAGGTCGTAACGCAGGTCGGAACCGGCGACCACCCGCTGGCGCCGTCGCGTCCCGGCCGGCGCGCCGCCGAAGAACGCGTCGAAGATGTCACCGAACGGCCCGAACCCGCCGCCGAACGGCTCCCCGGTGGCGCTCGACCCGTCCACTCCGGCGTGGCCGAACATATCGTACGCGGCGCGCCGCTGCCGATCCGACAGGATGCGGTACGCCTCGTTCAGCTCCTTGAACCGCTCCTCGGAGCCTGAGCTGGAATCGACGTCGGGGTGGTGCTTCTGGGCTGCGCGCCGGAACGCGCGCTTGATGTCCCCGTCGGACGCGTCGCGCTCGACGCCCAGGATGTCGTAGTAATCGCGCTTGACGGCCATTGCCGGCGGATTATACCGATTGGCACTCTGCGACCCAGAGTGCCAGATCGCGGCGGGGTGAGCCTGGCTGTCCGGGAGGCAGGTGCTCGGTGGTCATTGGCGCAGTGTGCGACTGGCCGAGCGGGTTCGTCTAGCATCGGTCTGCCCATGTCCGATATCCGTCACATCGCGGCTGACCATGCCCGGCGCTTTCTCGTCCGGCGCCAGCTGCTGGATCCGCCACGATCCTTGCCGGCGGAGCCAGAATCGGTCCTCCGAGTGGTGGAGCGCCTGGGAAGCATCCAATTCGATCCGCTCGAGGTGCCGGGGGCTCGCAGCAACGACCTGATGCTGCATGCGCGGATCAAGAACTTTCGCCGGGAATGGACCGATGGCTGGCTCTATGCGCCGCGGGGTAAGCGACGGCTGATCGAGCTGTACAACAAGAGCCTGAATATCCTGCCCATCGGAGAGCTCCCCCTCCATCGCGCGGCCTGGGAGCAATGGCGCGACGGCCTGGAAAGCGGCATCCTGCACGAGCACGCCGAGCTGGTGGCGACCATCCTCCAACGCGTCGAGCGCGACGGCCAACTGTCGACCGATGCGTTCCGCGACATCGACCATCGCATCGAATGGTGGTGGGACAGCGACGGGACCACGACCACCCGCACCGCAAAGGCGGTGATGGAGGCGCTGTTCGTCACCGGCCGGCTGGGGATCGCGCGCCGCGAGGGGAGCCGGCGTTACTACGATCTCATCGAGCGATTGGTTCCCGCCGATCTACTCGCTCAACCAGCGGACGTCGAGGACCAACATCGCCATCGGCTGCTCGCGCGCCACCGGGGAGTGGGCCTGATGGCCGTCGGCGGCTCGGGCGAGCTTGTATCGGGCACCGGGAAGGCAGCGGATCGTGCGCGGAGGACGGCCGAACTCGTGGAGCACGGTCGACTCTTCCCGGTCCAGGTCGAGGGATTCCGCGAGCCGCGCCACATCCTGGCCGAGGAATTGCCGATCCTGGAGGCAACAGGGTCGCCCAATCCCAAGTCCCGACCAGCCGTCACCTTCGTACCGCCCCTGGACCCCTTGATGTGGGATCGCCGCCTGGTGAGGGGTGTGTTCGACTTCGAGTACCTGTGGGAGGTCTATGTCCCGGCTCCCAAACGGCGATGGGGTTACTACGTGCTACCCATCCTCTTTGGCGACCGTCTGGTGGGCCGCATCGAGCCTCGGTACGAACGCGCGACGCAGACCCTGCGCATTGCCGGCATGTGGTTCGAGGACGGCTTCAGCCCGATGGAGGAGCCGCATTTCGTCCCGGCGTTGGCGGAGGCGCTAGGCGCCTATCGGACTTTCGTCGGCGCCAAGGCCGTCACCTGGCCCCGCACCCGCCCCGGCCGCGACCTCGCCAGCGCTATCAAGCGCGTTCTCGACTGAGTACAGTTCTGCGAAGACAGCCCGAGTCAGCGAGGCGAGAGGCAATGGGTGAGCTAAGCATCGGAGAGGCCATAAGAAAGGCACGGGAGTATCTGCGGCGGAGGCCCGATGAGGCGCGATACACCGACACGTCGGCGACGGCAAGCGTGGAGCGTGGACTTCGGTGCCGCGTGATCGGGCCGAACGGGGCGGTCCTCTTTTCCGACATGCCGGCCGGGGTTGGTGGCGGAGGGAGTGCTCCGTCCCCTGGGTGGCTGTTGCGCGCAGCACATGCGGCCTGTGACGCAACCGTGATCGCGATGCGAGCCGCGGAGGAGAACATCGAGCTGTCGCGTCTGGAGGTCGTGGTCGATTCCGAATCTGATGACCGAGGCCTGCTGGGAATGGACGAGGCGATTCCCGCGGGGCCGATCCGCACTCGGGTCCGGATCGCGCTCGAAGCCGAAGGGGTGCCCGAGACGAGGCTCCGCGAGCTCGTGGAGTGGGCCCGCCAGCACTCGCCGGTCGACGACGCGTTGATCCGGCCCGTACCGGTCAGCGTCGAAGTCGCAGCAGGCAAGCCCAGTTGACTAGCTGAAGTCCACCACCAGTGGGGCGTGGTCCGAGGGGATGCCGGGGTAGGTGCTCGGCTTGCGCGCCTCGCGGTCGCGCTCGGCGGTCACGGCCCGTGCGGCCAGGGGCTCGGTCACGAACACGTGGTCGATCCGCATCCCGAAGTTCTTGTGGAAGTGCCCGGCCCGGTAGTCCCACCACGTGAAGAACCCCGGCTCGGGGTGGAAGCCGCGCACGACGTCCACCAGTCCCCATCCCAACAGCCGCCGCACGCGGTCGCGCTCCGGCTCGGACACGTGCGTGGCGCCGTGCACCGCGGCCGGATCCCACACGTCCTCGTCGGTGGGCGCGACGTTGAAATCGCCGCATAGCGCCAGCGGATCGGTGGCGAGGTTGTTGCCCCTCAGCCACACGTACAACGCGTCCAGCCAGGCGAGCTTGGCGTCGTAGAACTCGGAGCCGACCACTCGACCGTTGGGCACGTAGACGCTCGCCACCCGCACACCGCCACACGCAGCAGCCAGGAAGCGGCCGCCCTCATCGGTCCAGCCATCCTGGTCCGGCAGGCCGGCCTGGATGACCTCGAGCCCCACCTTCGACGCGATCGCCACCCCGTTCCACGTCCCCCGGCCGTGGTGCGCCACCTCGTAGCCCAGCGCCGCGAAGTCGATCAGCGGCACCGCGTCGTCAGTCAGCTTCGTCTCCTGCATGCACAGGATGTCGGGCTTATGGCGCTCGGTCCAGGCCAGGACCCGCTCGAGACGGGCCTTCAACGAGTTCACGTTCCAGGTCGCCAGGCGCATGGCCCAAGCCTACCCCGGAGGCATAGACTCGACCCGCGAGCCTACGCACGCCACATGCACGGAGGGAACCCATGCTCAAGGAATTCCGCGATTTCATTCTGCGCGGCAACGTTGTCGACCTGGCCGTCGGCATCGTCATCGGCGCGGCCTTCGGGGCCCTGGTCACCAGCTTCGTGACCAATATCCTCACCCCGCTGCTTGGCTTAGTGGGCGTGCCGAACCCCTCTGAACTGAGCTTCAGCGCGGGTTCAGCCACGGTCAGCTATGGCCTCTTCCTGAACGCCTTGATCAGCTTCCTCCTGATCGCGGCGGCGATCTTCTTCTTCGTCGTCAAACCGATGAACGCCATGACCGCCCGCCTGAGGCCGGCCGAGGTCGCAACTACCAAGCCCTGCCCCCACTGCGCGACCGATATTCCGATCTCCGCCACTCGCTGCCCCAACTGCACCAGCCAACTGACCTGAGCCACAGCGGGATCTGACCGATGGCCGAGGCGGGCGTCCCCGCATGGGGCGCCCAAAGCATGATTGCGCCGCTTCAAGAGGTGCTCGTTCACCGACCTGACGCGGCCTTCGGCGCCGCGTTCGAGAACCCCGCCCACGGGTTCCGTCACCGGGTTGACCTGCCTACCGCGCAGCGCGAGCACGACGCCTATGTCGACCTGCTCCTCCGCCTCGGGGTCCATGTCCACGCTCTGGAGGTCGCAACCGATGACCCCGACCTGGTCTATACCTTCGATCCCCTCCTGATAACCAGTACAGGATCGATCGCGCTTCGGCCCCGCAAGCCCAACCGCACCAACGAGCCGGCACTGGTCGAGGCCTGGACTCTGTCCCACGGCATCCCCCTCCGCGGCCGTATCGAACCGCCCGGCACCGTCGAGGGCGGGGACACCATGTGGCTGCGGCCCGATCTGTTCTGCATCGGGCGCTCGTTCCGCACCAACGACGCCGGCGCTCGGCAGCTGGCGGCGCTCATCGGCGGCGACGTCCGCATCTTCGACCTGCCGTATTGGAGGGGCCCTGAGGAGCTGGTCCACCTGCTGTCGGTCATCTCCCCGGTGACCGATGAGCTGGCCGTGGTCTATCCCCCGCTCCTGCCCGCCGGCCTGTGGGACCTCCTGGCCGAGCTGGCCATCGCGACGATCGCTGTCCCCGACGACGAATACGACACCCTCGCCTGCAACGTGCTCGCCGTACGCCCGGGCGTTCTGGTCATGGCCGAGCGCAACCCCCAGACCCGCCGCGCTCTCGAGTCAGCCGGTTGCGAGGTTCACACCTACCCGGCGACCGAGATCGGCATCAACGGCTCCGGCGGCCCAACCTGCATGGCACTCCCCCTCCTCCGCATGGATTAGTTGCAGGGCGCAGGTTCGGGATCGAGCGGCCAGCGCTCGATGGACGTCCCGGTTACGAGATAGATCGACGACTCGTCGGCGGAATCGACCCACAGCTCCGAGGCTCCTTGCCGGAAGCCGGTGTCTTCGGCACCGTCAGGCAACGCGGCGTCCGGATCAAAGGCCGCTGCGGTGGCTGGATCCCCAAAGACGTCTTCGGGGTCTCGAACGTACACGGCGTCATTGCTGTCGTCGGTGTATCGCTCGCCAACCGGAACCCCCGTAATGATCACGCGAGCCGACTCGAAGCCGCACTGCTCGGGCCCAGGCCGGTCGGCCAGGACGTCAATCCGAATCAGGCATCCGTCGGCGGTCGTCCAGTCGCGGTATTCCGCGAACTGCCGCCAGTCCGGCTCGGTCGCGACGTCGTTTACCGAACCTTCCGGCGCATCGCATTCGGCTACTTCGACCTCGGTCGGCGCGGCACTCGGCATCGAGGACGCCCCAGACGAAGCCTCGGCAAGCGGGGTCGAGGATGGGGACGATGAGGCGCTGGGCGCGCAGGCGGCCAGCAAAATCAAGCTCAACGAGCCCGTGATGAGCGCGGAAGTTGACCGTCTCGAGAATGCCTGCGCCACTGTCCACCCCTGCATGCGTTTGGGCCGGGAGCCTAACAGAGGATCGGATGGCCGGCGTCCGTGGCCTCAGACCAAGTGCCCGAGCCTACTTGTGGTCAGCTAAGAACGCGACAAGATCGAGGTCGAGGAGGTCGCCGATCCGGTCGATGGACCGATCCGGCCCCGGGCCGTTGTCGGTTGCAGCCGCACGGCCGTAGTGACCCTGGCGCACGTGCACGGTGAACACTCGCTCGTCCATGCGCTCGACCGCATCCAGCACACTCAGCTTGTCATCGAAGATCACGTATCGATCGGCCGGGACCGCCTGCTGGACCTCGGCCAGGTGCGCCTCCTTGTGGGCGTACAGGAACACGCGCCGCTCGACCGCATCCGCCAGACCGGCGCGCGCGATCTTGGCCGGCTGATAGACGGGAT
>Ga0299906_10004898_pt1 | contig 10944 bp, 7 predicted proteins | sample RVTome_14_FD_200259 | JGI IMG/M metagenome (GOLD analysis project Ga0299906, IMG submission 200259) | Soil microbial communities from uranium-contaminated site in the Upper Colorado River Basin, Wyoming, United States - RVT145D125 (version 2) ... | reverse complement strand
TGGCTGACCGACAACAACGCCTGCGCCGACATCATGACCACCTGGATCGAGGGCTGGGCCGGCGCGAGTGCCGGTGGCGGACGCCAGATCGTCCTGAATCCTCCGCCGGAGCTGGAGCCGGGTGCAAGCAAGAGTTACGCAAACGCCACCGTCGGCAACTTTGCGAACCTCGTGCACACGCCGATCCTGCTCGAGTATTGCGCGGGCTGCCACAGCTCGCAGTCGGCGACGTCGATACAGCCCTATTTCGCCGAGACGGATGCGAACGTTGCTTTTGATGCCGCCAGGTCCAAGATGGACCTCGATGATCCGTCGGCATCGCGCTTTGTGCTGCGTTTGAGAAACGAATTCCACAACTGCTGGGTTGAACCAGCGGAAGGCGTTAACACTTGCGCTGATGCTGCAGATGCCATGCAAGCCGCGATCCAGGCTTTTGCGGACACGGTACCGCTGACGCAACTCGATCCGATGCTGGTCAACAGCAAAGCGCTGCGCCTTATTGACGGCACCATCGCCTCCGGCGGCAACCGTTACGAGAATGCCCAGGTCGCCTTGTGGGAGTTCAAGACCGGCAGCGGAACGACGGCTTTCGATACCAGCGGTGTCGAACCGGCGATAAACCTGACGATGTCGGGCGACGTTACCTGGTTCGGCGGCTGGGGCATCACCATCGGTCCCGGAAGCGGCAAAGCACAGGGTTCGACCTCGGCTAGCAAGAAGCTGCACGACCTGATCCGGGCGACCGGCGAGTACTCGATCGAGGCCTGGGTCGTACCCGCCAATGTGACCCAGGAAATGGCGCGTATCGTCAGTTACTCGGGCGGCGACGATGTCCGCAACTTCACGCTGCAGCAGACCTTGTACAACTACGAGTTCCGTCATCGCAGCACCGAGACCAGCCTGAACGGCGATCCGCGCCTGTCGACGCCGGATGCCGACGAAGTCCTGCAGGCTACCTTGCAGCATGTCATTGCGACCTACAGCCCGGTTGACGGACGTGCAATCTACGTCAACGGCGAACCGGTCACGCAGCAGGACCCGATTCCGGGCGGCTCGCTCGCGGACTGGCAGGACACGTTCGCTTTCGTACTCGGCAACGAAGCCTCTGGCAACGGCCTTTTCCAGGGCACGTTCCGCCTGGTTGCGGTACACAATCGCGTGCTGACGCCGGATCAGATCGTGCAGAACTTCGATGTGGGCGTGGGCGAGAAATTCTTCCTGCTGTTCAGCATCGCGGACATCATCAATGTGCCAACGGCCTACATACTGTTCGAAGTCTCGCAGTTCGACAGCTACGGCTACCTGTTCACGCGGCCGCACTTCATTACGCTCGATTCGGCGCAACAGCCGGAAGGCATCCCGCTGCAGGGCCTGCGCGTCGGCATCAACGGCGCGGAAGTCGACGTGGGCCAGACCTACGCGACGATGGACGCCACCCTGTCCGCTACGCTCTTCGGCGAACTCGGCCAGCCGCTGTCCGACTGGGGTGCTGTCGTACCCCTGGAAAAAGGACCGCAGGACGATGAGTTCTTCCTGACCTTTGACCTGCTCGGCTCGCAGAGTTACGCACGTACTTTCGATCCGCCGCTGGTCATCGTGCAGACGGACCTGCCGGCCGCGCAGCGCTTCGGCGTTCGCACCTTCGACGAGATCAACGCCACCATGGCGGCGATCACCACTGTCGATCCGGAAGAACCGAATGTCGATATGACTTTCCAGAGCCTGCGACAGTCGTTGCCGGCGATCGAAAGCCCCGAGGCATTCCTGTCTTCGCACCAGGTCGCGATCGCCCAGATGGCTATCGAATATTGCAACGCGCTGGTTAACGACAACGCCAAGGCAACGGCTTACTTCAACGGCTTCAATTTCAACCTGGCACCGGCCACGGCATACGCAGGAGCCGCGCGCAACGCGATCATCGATCCGCTGCTCGACAACGCGATGGGCATAGGCATCCTGACGCAGCCGGATTTCACGGACGTCAGGAACGAGATCGGCTACAACACGGCGAACGGCGCTTATCCTGGCAACCTGATCGATCGATTGATTGTCAGCCCGGACAATCCGAATACGAGCTCCATCGCCAAAGCGGTGTGCGCGTCTGTAGTCGGCAGTGCGGTAACGCTGGTTCAGTAAACAGACAAGACTTAGGTATACGAGGCAAAATGTTATGGCCAAGAATCGCAAGAAGCGGAATCCGGATGCGCCACAGTTGCATGGCAATCATTCACGTCCAGTGACGCGCCGGGAATTTGTCGCGCAGGGCTTCCTGTCGGGATCGGCGTTTGCTTTAAGCGGCGGCGTAATGAGCCTGTTCGCCAACCCGCGGGAAGCGTTTGCGGCCTTGTCCGGCGATCTGACGCCGCTCCTGTCCAACCCTTGCAATATCGCAACGGCCGGCGCCGGCAAGATTCCTTTCATCTGCTTCGATCTCGCAGGCGGCGCCAACATCGCCGGCTCGAACGTGCTGGTTGGCAAGGAAGGCGGCCAGTTCGACTTCCTGAGTACCTCGGGCTACGAGAAACTCGGCCTGCCCGGCGACATGGTTCCCGGATTGACCGACACCGTCAGCGGCTTGCCGTTTGCGAATGCCGATTTCGGCCTTGCTTTCCATCTCGACAGCGCATTCCGGCGTGGCATGCTCGGCAGCATGACGCCGGGGCGCGAAGCAAATCTGAACGGCGCGGTCATCCCGGCCCGTTCGGATAACGACACGGCCAACAATCCGCACAATCCGCTCTACGGCATAGCGCAGGCCGGTGCCGACGGATCCATCCTGACGCTTGCCGGCACGGAGAACAGTGACTCCGGCGGCAACTCGATGATCCCCGCGATGATGATGAATCCGGAGTTGCGTCCGACGAAAGTCGATCGTCCGAGCGATGTGACGGCCCTGGTAGACACCGGCCAGCTGGTCGGCATCCTGGGCCCGGACGACGCGACCGCCGTCATGGAATCGATTTATCGCATCAGCGAACAGAAAATGGGCACTCTCGACGCCGGGCAGCAGATTCCGGCGAGCGCCGTGATCAAGGACATGGTGCGTTGCGGTTATCTCAAGTCCGCGGACATAGCCGACCGGTTTGGCGGCACGCCTCTCGATCCGGGCCTGGACCCGATGATAGTCGGGCCGAGCGGCATATTCACCGACGCCGAGTTCAACGACGGTGGCGCCGACGGGCAGGAATTCCGCAAGACTGCCTCGGTCATGAAACTCGTGATGAACGGCTTTGCCGGCGCTGCCTGTATCGAAATGGGCGGCTACGACTATCACGGCGGCCAGCGTCGCGAAGGCGAGGTCAAGGACTTCCGCGCCGGACGTTGCATGGGCGCCTGCATCGAGTACGCAGCGCGCATCGGCGTGCCGTTGATGTTGTACGTGTTCAGTGACGGATCGCTCTCCAGCGATGGGGTCGTCGACAACTCCGTCGACGGCCGAGGCAAGGGCGAGTGGGTCAGCGATGACTCCTCGACCGCGGCCTCGTTCTTCATGGTCTTCAACCCGACCGGTCGGGCGGTGTTGCGCGGCGCCAATGCCAACGAGCAGGCGCTGCACCAGCAACTCGGCTACATGGACGCCGGCGCCAATGTGGCCCGCGCTGCCACGCCGGCTGCCAACAACGTCAACCTGCTGGTCAATACCGTGATCCTGAATTACATGGCATTGCACGGCGAGGAAGGCAATTTCGCCACCGTGTTACCGAACCACGGACTGGGTGATACGAGCCTGCGTGACCGCATGACCGCCTTCGACGCCATCGTGCAGGGCACGATTGGGCCCCTGACTCCCGGCTAGTCTCCTCTCTTGGGGTGTCACCGACGGCCGACCGGGATCCATCCGGCCGGCCGTCAACCTTTTCCACGCGACCGCCTTGCACCTCGTTTGTCCGTGCGCCTACAGTGGGTTGCGTTCCGCCATAATGGACCGCGATTCACACCGCCAGGAGACAGCCAGATGCAGGATGCAAGCCGCCTCGACGAACTCCTCGCCTGCCCGCGCTGCGACAAGAAGCCGCTGGACAGGAGTACCGACGGGCATCGTTGCAGCGCTTGCAAGGCCGACTTTCCGGACATCGGCGGCATACCCTGGTTGTTTGCCGATGCCGAATCGACACTGGGTGAGTGGCGCAACCGCTTGCATCATTCATTGCAGCAGCTTACGCACGAATCGCAACGCATCAAAGCCGAACTCATTGCCGAGGACAGGCGTGCACTGACGCGCAAGCGCCTCGAGCAGCAACTGGCGGCAACCGACAAACACAAGAAAATGCTGCGGCAGATGCTTTCGCCCGTGGACGTACAGTCGATGCAGGCGAGCTACGAATCGCAGCTCGCGCTGCGCACTCGCCTGCCGACCGATCAGGGACTGAACACCTACTACGCCAATGTTCACAGGGACTGGGCCTGGGGCGGAACGGAAAACGACGCATCACTTGCGCAAATCCGCAGCGTCCTGCCGAAGGATGCCGTGCTCGGCAAGGTCCTGGTGCCCGGCGCCGGCGCCTGCCGGCTTGCCTACGACCTGCACATGCAATTGCATGCGGAATCGACCGTGGCAGTCGATTTCAATCCGTTGCTGTTACTGATTGCGAAGCAAATGGTTAGCGGCGAACAGCTTCAGATGTATGAATTCCCGATCGCGCCGAAATCGCTCGACGACTTTGCGGTGCTCAGAAAACTGCAGGCTCCGGAGCCGGTGCGTGAGAATTTCTTCCTGGTTCTCGCCGACGTGCTGCGTCCGCCATTCCCGACCGGCGCTTTCGACACGGTAGTCACGCCGTGGCTGATCGACATCGTGAGCGAAGACCTGCCGGCCTTTGCCGCACGCATCAACTATCTTTTGCGGCCGGGCGGCCGCTGGATCAATTTCGGTTCGCTGACTTTCGATACGCCGGAGCGCTCGCGTCGCTACAGCCCGGAAGAAGTGCTGGTGATTGCGGAAGAATGCGGCTTCGCGTCCCCGCAGGTCACGCAGGCGACGATTCCTTATATGTGCTCCCCCGCCAGCCGACACGGCAGGCAGGAGACCGTGTTCACGTTCAGCGCAGAGAAACAGCAGGAGGTCGAGAGTCCCGGCCGCCACATAGCGCTGCCCGACTGGATTGTGACCGGCAATGAGCCGGTTCCGTTGCTGCCGTCGTTTCGCACCCAGGCGATGTCGACCCAGATCTATTCGTTCATCATGTCGCTGATCGACGGCAAACGCTCGATACGGGACATGGCGAAAGTGCTGGAACAACAGAAACTGATGTCGCGAAAGGAAGCGGAACCGGCGATTCGCAACTTCCTCACCCGCATGTACGACGACAGTCAGCGATCGTCCGGCTACTAAAAAATCAGGGAACCCCCCCCGATCGATCCCGGCCCGGGCAAATGCTGAGGAAAGCCTCAGACTAGCCTCAGGCGTTCCTCAGGCGTTTCTCAGGACCTCCGGGTGGATCCCGCCGACCATCACTCCAGGCTACAGGAGGAGGGTTCGGCATGCGATCCTTTCACATCAGCGTTACATGCGTCACGGCGATCCTGGCGGGCGGGGCAACCGGTTGCACGACCATGCGCCCGATCTATCCGGATTCCTGGCCTGCGCAGGTGGCGGTCGATAACGACGCCTGTCCGTCAATCGACGGCGTGTACCAGAACGCCGGCGAATGGTTCGCCGGCGAGAAATACGTCGCCGATCCTCCCAGGCAAACGGTCAGCCTTGCTTACCTGTTGAGTGCCGGGCCCGCCTATATCCTGTATGACGGGTATATCGGCGCGGAGGACGAGGTTTCGCCCGACTACGTCAATCGCCTGGGCAAGACCTATCGCGATCCCGCCAGGGACGCCTATCGCACAATCGCCTTGCGACTGGCGGATGACACGCTGCACGTCGAGGCGACACTCGCCGACGGCGGAAAAAGGGAATTCGCATTGCCGGTGCGCGAACGCTGCCGCGATTCTCTTCTGGTCGTGGAAACAGGCCCGAGTTCAGAAGAGGAGTTGGGCGCGTACTACCCGTTCCTGATCGGAAGTTCGACCTACGCATTGGGACGTGCCGCGGACGGCTCGCTGCTGATGTATGCAAGCTCATGGGACGTGATGTTTTTTATCGTCATGCCGATGCTTGTGTCGTTGTGATCCTGGCTTGTACATTTTCATCGGGCTGCGTTTCGCGCGCGGTCTATCCCGACACCTGGGCCGAGCAGGTGCAGGTGGAATCGGGGACCTGTCCCGTGATCGATGGGGAATACCAGAACGCAGGAGAACTGTTTACGAGGGGCAGGAATGACCGCCTTGTGCGCAACGAGGTCAGCCTGGTCGATGTTTTCAACGAAGTGGCATACGACACGCCAACGGAAATCCTGGGATCCGACCAAGTGATACCCCAGGGCGACGATCGGCCTGGCATTCCGTTTCCTGAGTCGCTCATCGACCACTACCAAACGATTCATTTGCGCCTCGTCGAGGGCAAGCTGCACGTCGAGGCAACGCTGGCAGGCGGCAGCACCCGGACAATTGAACTGTCAACGCGTCAACAATGCCGCGACTCGATCCTGCTGCTGGAAGTGGACTGGTATGTCGCGACCTATGTACTGATGATCAACGTCGCCGAACGCGCGACCTATGCGCTGGGCCGGGCGGAGGATGGTTCCCTGCTGGTTCGTGCTGGCTCAGGGGGCGGGTTGTTCATTCTGCAGTGGCCGATCCTGGCGGCCGGAGGCTCAGACTGGATGCGATTTCCTGCCGTCGCGGGGGGGACCGGAATCATCGCCGATGCTGCGGGTGACAGAGTAGCGGGAAGCACGCTATACGCTACCGGCGTGCGAAGCGGGGTCAGACCACAATTAGTTTGTGAGATTGTCGCTGTTAGCGCCCGTCCACAATTACCCGTGGTCTGACCCCGATTTCGGTTCAACGATCGCTTTCCTCAAAAAGCTGCCAATGTCGGCGATCGCTTTCGCGCTCTCCGGCATTTGGCCGATGAAATACTGGAACACGTGCCACATCTCCGGCCACACCTGTAATGTGACTTTGCCGCCCGCTTCCGACACGCGATCCGCCATGCGGGTGGAATCGCTGAGCAGGATTTCATGGTCGCCGACCTGGATGAGCAATGGCGGTAACCCGGACAGGTCACCGTACAGCGGAGAAATCAGCGGTGCTTTCGGATCTCGATTGCCGCAGTAGCGCCGCACCATTTCCGGCATGTTGTCCGGGTCGAACCAGGGGTCAAGATCCGCCCGTGTTTTCAGCGTCTCGCCTTGCGCCGCAAGGTCGAGCCATGGCGATAACAGCACGGCCGCCGCTGGCAGCGGATCGCCGGTATTTTTCAGTGACAGGAGCGTTGCCATCGTCAGGCCGCCGCCGGCCGAATCCCCGGCAATCGCAATTCGGCTCTCGGGAATGCCTTGTTCGAGCAATTTGCGATAAATGAGCGTCGCATCCTCGATAGCAGCGGGAAACGGATGCTCGGGCGCCAGCCGGTAATTCGGAATCAGTGCCCGCATGCGTGCCGCACGAGCGATGAAACTTACCAGGCGCCGATGCGTGTTCGCACTGCCCAACAGGTAAATGCCGCCATGCAGATACAGCAATGCCGGCGCGTCGTCGCATCCGTCCGGTACCAGCCATTCGCAAGCGATGTCGCCGATGGTCGCCTCGCGTCGACGCACGCCCGGTGCGATCTTCAGTTTCAGCGCGAGTTCGTCCCAGGCATTGCGCAGCTCTGCAACGTCGGTGTCCGGCGTGATGCGCTTGAAGTACTGCTTGGACATGAAGCGCACCAGGCGTGCGCGAAGACTGATCAACTTGGCTGTTCCGGTCGGCCTAGCGTTCCAGGTACTGCAGTTTGTTCTTGACCTCGCGCCACTCGTCCGCGTCTTCCGGCGGGTCCTTCATCTGCGTGATGACCGGCCATTGCCCCGCCAGCTCCTTGTTGATCTGCAGGAACTGTTTCTGGTCCTCCGGCAGCTCGTCCTCGGAGAATATGGCTTCGACCGGGCATTCGGGCTCGCACAACGTGCAATCGATGCACTCGTCAGGATCGATGACCAGCATGTTAGGGCCTTCGTGAAAGCAATCGACCGGGCAAACCTCGACGCAATCGGTCAATTTGCACTTGATACAGGCCTCGGTTACAACGAAAGTCATTCTTCAGGGTCCTGGTGAATCGGGTTGCCTACGCTATGCGAACTGCCGGGACAGATCAAGCAAAGCACGGTTGATTGCCCGCCAGGCAGCGGTCGAATTCGGCCGTGGAATTCGCGACAATGCAACGACATCCGTCAGCCGAGTGAAATAATGAGCTCTGTCAGTGTTTTACGTAGCGACGCAGTCGCGATCATTACGATCGACAATCCGCCGGTCAACGCGCTCTCGCACTCGGTCCGCGCCGGATTGCTCCGATGCATCGAAGACGCGGAGGCAGACAGGAACTGCAGCTCGATCGTGCTGCAATGTGCCGGGCGAACGTTCATTGCCGGCGCCGACATCCGGGAGTTCGACCAGCCGCCGATGGCCCCGCACCTGCCCGAGGTGGTGTCACGTATCGAGGCCTGCACCAAGCCGGTCGTCGCCGCCATTCATGGCACGGCACTTGGCGGTGGACTCGAAGTCGCCATGGGCTGCCATTACCGGGTCGCGATCGACACCGCAGTGGTGGGCCTGCCCGAAGTCAAACTCGGGCTCCTTCCGGGCGCCGGCGGAACGCAACGCCTGCCTCGGCTTGCCGGCGTTGCAAAAGCACTCGACATGATGTTGTCCGGCAACCCGATTTCCGCAGCCGATGCCCACGCCGCCGGCATCGTCGATCGGGTAGTGCAATCGGACCTTCCCGATGCGGCTGTCGAGATGGCACGGGAAGTCATCGGCAAGACGCCACAGCGGGTGCGCAACATGGCGGTTGCCCCAGTGGATGCGGCGGTGTTCGCTGAGGCCAGGCGCAGCACCGAAGAAAAAGCGCGCGGACTGTTCTCGCCTGCAAAAATCATTCGCTGCGTCGAACTGTCGACATACCTCACCTTCGACGAGGGTTGCGAAGCCGAGCGACAGATGTTCCTGGAATGCAAGGCCTCGCCGCAATCCGCGGGGCTGCGGCACGCTTTTTTCGCCGAGCGGGAGGCTAACAAGGTGCCCGGCATCGATGCGGCGACGCCTGTTCGGCCGACGACAACGGTTGCGGTCATCGGCGCCGGCACCATGGGCGCCGGCATCGCGTATGCCTGTCTCGGCGCCGGCATGCCGGTGCGGCTGATGGACAACGACGCCGACGGCCTGCAACGCGGCATTGTAACGATTCGCGGCCTTTACGAAGGCGGGGTCAAGCGCGGGAAGATTACGGACGAGGACAGGCAGGCGGGACTCGCACGCCTGAGCACCGGAGACGATGACGACGCTCTCGCCGGGACCGATCTGGTCATCGAAGCCGCGTTCGAAAACCTTGCGGTCAAACAGCAGATCTTTGCCAGGCTCGACAATGTTTGTCGGGACGACGCCATACTTGCGACCAATACCTCGACTCTTGACGTCGACGCGATCGCTTCCGCCACACGGCGGCCTGCCGACGTCGTCGGACTGCATTTTTTCAGTCCTGCCCATGTCATGCGCCTACTCGAAATCGTCCGCGGCAGCCACACGGCACCCGACGCGATTGCGACTTCTTTGCAGCTCGCAAAGCGCCTCGGAAAAATCGGCGTCGTGGTCGGTAATTGCTTCGGCTTCGTCGGCAATCGCATGCTTTACAGTTACGGCCGCGAAAACCAGCTGATGCTACTCGAGGGAGCACCGCCAGAGACCATCGACCGAGTGCTGTACGACTGGGGCATGGCGATGGGACCGAATGCCGTCGGCGATCTCGCCGGTCTCGACGTCGGTTACAGGATACGCCGGGAACGGCGCGATCTTCCGGACGATCCGCGCTACTACCGGGTTGCCGATCTGCTCGCGGAGATGGGCCGTTATGGGCAGAAGACCGGCAAGGGCATGTACCTCTACGAAAAAGGTTCACGCAGCGGTGTGCCGGACCCGGAAGTGCAGGCACTGATCGACAACGAGTCGAAAAAGCTCGGTATCACGCAACGCAAAATCGACGCCGCGGAAATCGTTGACCGCTGCATTTACGGCCTTGTGACCGAGGGAGCACGGATTCTGCAGGACGGCATTGCATTGCGCTCGAGCGACATCGACGTCATCTGGATCAATGGCTACGGCTTTCCGCGGCATCGTGGCGGGCCGATGCATTACGCGGACACGATCGGCCTCGACAAGGTGTACGCGAGGGTTTGCGAGTTCCGCGATCGTTTCGGCCCGCAATACTGGGAACCGCCAGCGCTGCTTCAAAAGCTTGCCGCCGCCGGCGGAACGTTCTCGCAATTTGCGGCCGGCGGAAAGCAGGACAGCGCGCCGTGACTTCAGTCTCGGTGATAGGCCTCGGCGCGATGGGCAGCGCCATCGCGCAGGCATTTGTAAAGGCCGGCCACCCGATCACGGTATGGAACCGCAACCCCGCGCGCATGCAGGCGTTAGCGGAACAAGGCATTGCCTGCGCGAGCAATGTCGCCGAGTGTGTCGAGGCCAGCCCGCTCGTCGTCATCTGTGTCAGTGATTACGAGGCCAGCAATTCGCTGCTGCGCACACCGGCGGTCGAGGCTCTCGTTCGCGGCCGGACCCTCGTGCAGTTCACGACCGGCAAACCGCAGGAAGCACGTGACGCGGAACAATGGGCTATCTCGCACGACGGCGATTATCTCGACGGTGCAATCCTCGCGTATCCGCGTGAAGTCGGCCGAGCTGCTTTGATAATTTTGTCTGGAAAATCAGAGGTTTATTCTGGTACTCGGAATCTTCTTGCAGCCCTGACCAGCGACCTGCGATACCTCGGCTCGGCCATCGGTGCGTCGGCGGGACTCGACATTGCGATACTCTTCTATTACATCTGCGCACATCTCGGACTGACCCAGGCCG
>Ga0299906_10004897_pt1 | contig 10947 bp, 7 predicted proteins | sample RVTome_14_FD_200259 | JGI IMG/M metagenome (GOLD analysis project Ga0299906, IMG submission 200259) | Soil microbial communities from uranium-contaminated site in the Upper Colorado River Basin, Wyoming, United States - RVT145D125 (version 2) ... | reverse complement strand
CGCTCCCGCTCGCGCACCAGGCGGTGCCGCTCCACCCCCCGGCGCACGGTGTGCAACAGCTCCTTCGGCTCCCAGGGCTTGAGCAGGAAATGGTAGATGCTGGCGGCGTTGATCGACTCCATGAGGGCGTCGGCATCGGTGAAGGCGGTCAACAAGATACGCACGGTGTCCGGCGCAACGGTCAGGCTGCGCGCCAGCAGGTCCGTCCCCAGCATGCCCGGCATCCGCTGGTCGCTGATGACGACGGCGACCGGCTGCTCGGCCAGCCGGCGCAGCGCCTCCTCGCCACACGACGCTCGCACGACGGCATAGTCCATCGCCAGCAGCGCCTCCAGTGAGTCGAGCACGCGCGGCTCGTCGTCGACGATGAGGACCGTGTCCTGCTCACCCACGGCTGGAGGTCTCCCGGGCGATCGGGATCCGGATCGCGAGCGTGGCACCCTGGCCGGGCGGACTCGTGGCGGTGATCTCGCCGCGGTGCTTCTTGACGATCTCGTAGCTGATGGACAGCCCGAGGCCGGTGCCCTCGCCCACGGGCTTCGTGGTGAAGAACGGGTCGAAGACGCGCCCCAGGACGTCGGGCGGGATGCCAGGGCCCGTGTCGCTGATCGCGACGACGGCGGCGCCGTCCTCCCGGCGGGTCTCGATGGTGATCGCGCCCGGGCCGCTGATGGCCTGGGCGGCATTGGCGAGGACGTTGAGGAGGACCTGGTCGATCTGCGAGCGGATGCACTCGACCGACGGCAGGTCGCCGAGCTTGCGGTGGACAGTCACCCGGTCCTTCAGCAGGTGGCTCAGCAGGGTGAGGCTGGACTCCAGCTCCTCGTGCAGATCGACCGCTTGCCACACCTCGTCCGTCGTCCTCGCGAAGACCCGGAGGTCCCGGACGATCTTCCGCGTCCGCTCGGCGCCCTCGCGAATGCCCTGGATCATGGGATCGATGTAGCGCAGCACGTAGTCGCCCTTGAGGGCGTTCCACTGTTGCTCGAGGCGCTCCCGGTCGGCGTCGGCGATCGCGGCGCCGCGGTAGCCCTCGACGATGGCGCGCAGACGGCCGACGAAATCCTCGAGCGTCGCCGCGTTGGAGGAGACGAAGCCGATGGGGTTGTTCAGCTCGTGGGCGACGCCGGCCACGAGCTGGCCGACCGAGGCCATCTTCTCGCGCTGGATGAGCTGCATCTGCGTGGTTTGTAGATTCCGGTAGGCCGCCTCCAGCTCTTCGTTGGCCGCGCGGAGCTGCTCGGTCCGGACCCGGACCTTGTCCTCGAGGCCCCGCGACAGCTCCTCGATGGTCTGGAAGCTCTCGGCCCGGTCCAGGGCGAGCGCGACGTGGTTGGCGACCGCGGTCAGCAGCTCCCGGTCGGACTCGCCGAAGCGGCCCGGCTCGTCCGCGACCACGCTGAGCACGCCCACCACGCGCGCCTTCACCCGGAGTGGGACGGCCACGAAGGATCGCACGTTGAAGGTGCGCGCGGTCGGCACGTGGATCGGCTGCTCGGCGCGCTCCACGTCGTTCACCAGCAGCGGCAGATCGGTCACCGCCACCCGGGCCAGGGCGCTCACGGACGGGTCGAGCGGGATCTCGACGCCGCCGGACGGCCCCGCCGCCCGGCCGTCGGCGGCGGCCGTGCGGTGCGCCCGCAGGACCCCGCGCCGGCCCTCCACGAGGAACAGGTGGGCGGCCTGGTACCCCATCCGCCGCGCCAGGCGGTCGAGGACCCGCTCGTAGATCCGCTCGGGATCCAGGGTGGCGTTGACGGCGCCGGCCAGGTCGATGAGGACCGAGAGCTGACCGATCCTGGTCTCCAGCTCGCCGAACTTCTTCTCCAGCTCCTTGTTGGAGTAGAGGATCTCCTCGGACTGCAGGTCCATCAGGCGCTGGGTGCGGTGCCGGCGGCCGCGCTCGCGCAGGGCGAGGCCGAGCGCGGCGCCGGCCACGACCGGCAGCGTGGCCACGGCCCCGGTGGTGACCGCGGGGAGCGCGGGGTCGAGCGCGAGCACGCCCAGCAGGCCCCCCGAGGCGACGGCGCCCGCCGCCGTGGCCGACCAGAACGCCCGGCCCAGCGAAGGATTTCGCCACCGGACCTCGAACACGCACGCGTCGGCACCGCCGGCGGCGCACTGGCGCTCCACGACCCGGGCCCGCGGCAGGCCCCAGTTCATCGGCCACCGCTCCCACATGACCCGGGTCACGACGCACGCCCACAGCGGCGCGCGAGAGCCGGGATTCGGGGCGATCCGGATGACGGCCCGCCGGCGTCCCAGCTCCTCGACGGTCAGCGTGGCGTGCCGGTGGACCTGGGGGTAGTAGACGAACGAGCGCTGGTACGCCATGCGCGGGTCGCCGATGCACATCGACCAGGTGCCCACGTAGGACCGCTCCTCCCTGGGCTTCCAGTCCATGCCGAACTCCCAGAACGCCCGCGCCCAGCGCTCCTCGTCCGGCTCCCCCATCAGCTCCCGGCCCAGCCGCATCAGCTCGTTGGCCAGGTCGAGCGAGATCCAGTTGTGGTCGGCCATCAGCCAGTCGCGCGAGCGTCCGGCGGCGCGGCACACGGCCTCCGCGGCGTGCGGTCCCGCGTTCCGCTCCAGGTACGGGATCAGGACCTTCGTGTAGATGCAGTTGACCTCGCCCGGCATCGCCGGCGTCACGTCCCGGCCCTCCTCGACGCCGCGGGCCCGGGGGCCTCGGCGGCCGGCGCCGCGCCGGCGATCGGCAGCGTCACCGTGAACGTCGCCCCCTCGCCGGGCCGGCTGGCGATCAGGTACTCGCGCGATCGGCCGCTCGTCTCGAGAATGGCGGCGACGCCCTCGGGGCCGACCTCGCGCTCGATCCAGGGGATGAGGGCCTTGGTGACGAGGCAGCTGATCAGGGCGGGCATCGGCGGGTTACCCTCCCACGCCTGCCCGGGAGCGCGCCGGCGGCGCGGCCTCCGGGGCCCGCGGGCCGAGCGGCAGCCGCACCGTGAACGTCGCCCCGGCGCCGGGGCGAGTGTCCACCTCGATCTCGCCGCCGTGCTTCTTCACGATCTCGTAGCTGATCGACAGCCCCAGGCCGGTGCCCTCGCCGACCGGCTTGGTCGTGAAGAACGGGTCGAAGATCCGCCCGATCACCTCCGGCGCAATCCCGGGCCCCGTGTCCGCGATCGCCACCACCGCCCAGCCCTCCTCCCGCCGCGTCTCGATCGTGATCGTGCCCGGCCCCTCGATGGCCTGGGCCGCGTTGGCCAGGATGTTCAGCAGGACCTGGTCGATCTGCGAGCGCACGCACTCCACGGCCGGCAGCTCCCCGTACTTGCGCGCCACTTCCACCCGGTCTTTCAGCAGGTGACCGAGCAGCGTCAGGCTCGACTCCAGCTCCTCGTGCAGGTCGACCGGCTGCCGGACGTCGTCGTCGCCGCGCGCGAACACCCGCAGGTCCCGGACGATCTTCCGCGTCCGCTCCGCCCCCTCCTTGATGCCCTGCAGCATGGGACCGAGGTACCGGAGCGCGTAGTCGACCTTGAGGTCCTGCCACGCGGCGCCGGTTCGCGCGGCGTCGGCCTCGTTCAGCTCGGCCGTCCGGTAGATCTCCACCATCCGGCGGAGGCGTGAGACGAAGTCCTCCAGCGTCGCCGCGTTCGAGGACACGAAGCCGATCGGGTTGTTCAGCTCGTGGGCGACGCCGGCGACCAGCTGTCCGACCGAGGCCATCTTCTCGCGCTGGATCAGCTGGAGCTGGGCCGCCTGCAGCTCCCGGTAAGCGGCCTGCAGCTCCTCGTTGGTGGCCCGGAGCTGCTCGGTGCGCACGCGGACCTTGTCCTCCAGGCCGCGCGACAGCTCCTCGATCGTCTGGAAGCTCTCGGCCTTGTCGATGGCGAGCGCGACGTGGTTCGCGACCGCGGCGATCAGCTCGACGTCCGCCGGCCCGAAGCGAGCCGGCTCCCCGGCGATGACCGTCAGGACCCCCAGCCCGCGTCCCTTGGCCAGCAGCGGGACGCAGACCAGCGAGCGGACCTCGAGGGCGCGGGCGGTTGGCATGTCGACCGCACCAGGAGTGGCATCGACGTCGTCCACCACGACCGGCGCACCGGTGGTGGCCGCCCGGCCCACCGCGCTCGTCGTGTCCAGGGGTAGCTCGCGCTCCTCGAACGCAGTGGTCGGACCCTCGTCGGCGCGGACCATCCGGTGCGCGCGCAGGCATCGCCGCGCCTCGTCGACCAGGAAGAGGTGCGCGCCCTGATAGCGCATGCCGAGGACGAGCCGGGTGAGGGCCTGGTCGTAGATGCGCTCGGGATCGAGCGTGGCGTTCACGGCGCGGCTCAGCTCGATCAGGAGCGAGAGCTGCTCCACCTTGGACTCGAGGTCCCGGAACTTCCCCACCAGCTGGCCGCTCGAGTGGACGAGCTCGTCGGCCACCAGGTCGCGGTTGCCCTGGGCCTCGCGGCGCCGGTGCGCCTGCAGCAGGCCGTGGCCGAGCGCGAGGCCGACCACCGCCGGCGCGGCGACGAGGGCCGCCGCGGCGCCAGGCAGCGCGGCTCCGGTGGCCAGCACGACCCCGAGCAGCGCCGACGCGGCGGCGCCGGTGCCGACCGGAATCCAGAAGCGACGCCCCCGCCCGGGGTTCTTCCAGTGGATCTCCCAGACGCATTCGGCGTCGCCCCGGGCGGCACAGGCGTGCTCGACGATGCGCGCCGGCGGCAGCCCCCAGTTCAGGGGATAGCGCTCGTAGCAGACCCGCGGGTACGTGCAGGCCCAGCGGGGAAGGCGGACACCGGGCTCGGGCCGCAGCCGCATGGTGCCGCGGGTCCGTCCCAGGCGGACGTCTTCGAGGCGCGCGAAGCTGCCGAAGCCGGACGGCGTGTTCCCCGAGTAGGTGGCCCGGGGGCTCCCGAAGCTCTTCGTGTAGGCGCCGCCCCAGGCCCGCTCCGCGCGCGACGGCTTCCACTCCATCAGGAACTCGGCGAAGCGCCGCGCCCATCGCTCCTCGTCGGGCTCCTTCATCAGCCGCATGGCCAGACGCACGAGGTCGTCCGCGAGGTCGAGGGCAATGGCGTTGTACTCCGCCATCAGGTACTCGCGGGAGCGGCCGGCCGCCGTCACGATCGCGGCGACGCCGTCCGGCCCGACCTCCCGCTCGACCCACGGGATCAGGACCTTCGTGAAGATACAGTTGACCTCGGCGGCCATGGCATCCGGCCAGCCGCGTCAGCGCGGCTTGTACACGAACTCCGAGGTGATCCTGACCGGATTCGCCAGCGTGTTTCGCACCGGGGACTTGCGGTCGATGGTTTCCTTGCAGCGCCGGACCTTGTCCTCGGCCGCCGGGCTCTGGATCGTGACCGTGTAGCGGATGTCGGTGACGCCGTTCGGCACCGACTTGTCGTGACCCAGCAGGCCGCGGGCATCCAGGTCCGCCTCCATGGCGATCTCGATGGAGTCCAGCGGCACCCCGAACAGCGCGGCATTCGTCGCGATCCCGGAGGTCACGCAGCCGGCCAGCGCCGCGAGCAGGGTCTCGAGGGGATTCGGTGCGGCATCGACGCCACCGAGGACATCCGGGTCGTCGACCGTCACGACCCACTTGCGGGTCCTGGGAAAGAGCTCCTGGCCCATCGCCTGGGCGCTCCCCACGGTGACGAAGGACTTGGTGCCGCGCGCCCACGTCGAGGTCGCCTTCATCGTCATCTTCCCCAGGCCGGGGTTGGCGCGGACCATCGCGTCCAGCTCCTTGATCTTCGGGACGTTGACGTCGTTCACCTGCTCCGCCATGGCTTCCTCCTCCGCGCCGTCGGGCGGCGCACCGACGATCAGGCGTCGGTGATCGGGCGTTACTCCAGCAGCGTTGCGATCATCCGTGCCGCGCGCTCGGTGCCGCCACGCGGCACCTCGCGCCAGTGCACGGGCTTGCCCAGGTGGTCGAGGATGGCCGAACCCAGCTCCTCGGGCGACGTCCGGTCGTAGTCCATGCGAACGCCGGCGCCGAGGCGCTCCAGCCGGCGCGTGACCGCGAACTGCTGCTCCCAGTGGTTCCGGAGCGGGAAGTACAGGAACGGCGTCCGGAACGCGGCCAGCTCCATGGTCGTCGTCAGGCCGCCCTGCACGATGGCGAGGTCGGCGGCGGCGTGGTGCCGGAAGAGGTGCGGGACGAACGGGCGCACGTCGAGGCGAGGGTGGTGCGGCAACTCGCTCGGATCGAGCCGCGGCCCAGCCACCAGGATCATCCGGACCTCGGGGACCTTGGCCGCGATGGACGCGAAGGCCTCGGCGCACTTTTGCAGCAGGTTGCGCCCGACCCGCGTCCCGCCCACCGACACGAGCACGACCCGCTCGTCGTCCCGGTAGCCGAGCTCGCGGCGGAGCGCGCCCCGATCGCGGTAGTCCGCGGGGTCGAAGTGGTACGTGTACCCCGAGAAACCGAAGTGCTCGCGGGCCCAGGCCCGCATGTTGGGCAGGTCGGGTCCGAACGGCCGGTCGAGCACGTCGTCCTCGTCGCCGATCATCACCGACAGGTCCCGGACGTCGGGGTGCAACCGCAGGTGGTCGATGTTCTCGGCGTTCTTCTCCCAGGCCCGCCGGAACTCCACCGAGGTGGGATCGTCCCGCATCGGCAGCACGCCGATGAAGTCGGTCAGGAACGCGTAGGGCGCCGCCTTGAGCTCGGGGTTCTCGTGCAGGTAGTAGTCGAGGTCCCAGCCCTCGTCGCCGACCCAGAGGTCGTAGCGCTCGGCCTCCACCACGTCGGCGAAGACCATGAAGTTGGCCGCCATGATCTCGTCCATGTCCCACAGTGCGTTGAAGGCGTGCAGCTCGTGGTCGGCCGAGGCCCAGCTCTCGACGTGGGCGCTCTCGTTCAGCAGCAGGTCGGTGGCGGGATGCAGTCGCTCGCCCGTGACCTCCACCACCCGGCGGGCCGGGTCGGCGGCCAGGAAGTCCACCGTGGCGTCGGGGTAGAGCTCGCGCAGCCGCCGGGCGATGGCGATGTCGCGCTGGATGTGCCCCAGGCCGATGGGGCTCGAGAGCCACAGGATCCGCCGCTGGCTCGAGCGGGCCGGCCGCGGCGGCGTCTTGCGCTCGGCCATCGGCGGCACGGTGTGCGGTTCCACCGGCCGGTCCAGCGCGAAGTCCCGGATCAGCCGGTTGACCTTGGCGGCCTCCCGGCCCGGCAGGCTGTGGCCGCCACCCTCGAACGTCACCAGCCGGGCGCCCGGCACCGCCTCCGCGAACCGGCGTCCGTGCGAGTAGGGCACCACGGGGTCCCGGGTACCGTGCAGGATCAGCGTCGGGACGCCGACCCGAGGGAGAAGGTCCCAGACGGTGTCGCGGCTGATCTGCTGCAGCGCCTCGATGTAGATTTCCGGGGAGGTCTCCCCCATCCACCGGACGCCGTCCTCGATCGCCTTGAGCGAGTGCGGCTCGGGCAGGCACTTGGCGGCCAGGCGGGTCCGCCAGCCGTCGAAGTCCTCCCGGAGGACCCGGGCCACCTTCTCCTCGAAGGGCTGGGGCAGCGACTGCGACGCCTGGCCGTGGACCAGTACCAGGTGAGAGACGCGTTCGGGATGCTCCACCGCGTACTTCACCGCCAGCATGCTTGCGCAGCTGAAGGCCACGAGCGCGACCGGGGGCCGCGTGGCCTCCCCGAGCACGGCCAGCATGTCCCCGTAGCGGGTCTCGAAGTCGTAGCCGGTTGACGGGCGATCGGAGCGACCATTGCCGCGGGCGTCGATGGTCACGACCCGGAAGTGGCGGGAGAGGTACGGCACCTGGGCCTTCCACAAGCGGCTGTACATCGCGGGTTGACTGGGCCCGTGGAAGAAGACGTCCCGTGTCCCGCCGCCCGTCACCTGGTAGAAGATCCTGGCGCCCGGCCGCTCGACGTACATGCTCATCGCCTCCCGGTCGTGTCTCGACCGCTGCCGGTGGGCCACCCTGATATCACAGATCGGCCCTCCTTCCGGAGCCCGGCCACGGCGAGCGCCGCGCCACCCAGCACCATCCGGCGCTTGTCAGCCGCGACGACCCGCACTCGCGTGCTGTCGAGCGCACGCGGAAGAGCGTACTGCCTCGCCGACTCGAGCAGGTAGCGCTCGAGCGCGACGAGGGAGCCGGCCACGCCGCCCGTCACCACGACGAGCTCCGGGTCCAGGACGTTGACGATGCCCCCGATGGCCGCGCCCAGCGCGGCGCAGGCCCGCTCGACGATCGCGGTGGCGACACCGTCACCGCCGGCAGCCGCCTCGAAGACCAGGGCGGCGGTGATGCGCTGAGGGTCGCCGTCGGCCAGTGCCAGGACCTTCGACGGCTCGCCCCGGGCCACGGCGTCGCGGGCAGCCCGGGCCAGCGCCTCGCCCGCGACGAAGTCGTTGAGACAGCCCCGGCCGCCGCACCGGCAGGGCAGACCCTGGAAGTCGATCGAGACGTGCCCGAACTCGCCCGCGCAGCCGCTGTGGCCGCGCACCAGCTCCCCGCCGAGGATGATCGCGCCGCCGACCCCGGTCCCGATGGCCAGCAACGCCATCGAGGCGGCGCCACGGCCGACGCCGAACTCGAGCTCGCCCAGCGCCAGCGCGTTGGCGTCGTTGTCCACGAACACGGGCAGGCCGGTCGACGCGCGGAGATTGCGCGCGAGCGGGACGTCGGCGAACTCCGGCACGTAGTTCTCGTCGCCGACCATCATGCCCCGGGCGGCGTCCACGATGCCGGGCAGCCCGATCCCGATCGCGTCCGCGGGCCAGCCGTCCCGGCCGGCGCCGCGCCGGAGCGCCTCGATGAGCTCCAGCAGCGCGGCCACCGCGGTCCCCCGTCCGCGCCCGTGCGTGGGCACGCGCTCGAACGCCACGACCTCGCCCGCCTCGGTCACGAGCCCGGCGGCGATCGCGGTGGCGCCGACGTCAGCGCCGATCAGCACCCGGGCACCGCCGTCCGAAGGCGAACGGATCTCACCGCCTGGCTCGGAGGGAACGGGCGCGCGGTCCATGAGCCTTCCGGTTGGCAAGCCCGATGCCATGGCCGGGGCCCGCGAGAATCGCCGGCCTGCGGTCGCGCCCGCAACCGGACCTTGCACCTCGGCGCAGTCGGCGGCCGCGACCCGGCCTGCTCCGGCCCGGCCGGGACCGCAAGGCGTCCTTGCGGTCCCGGCCGCGCGACGTGCAAGGCGAGATGGCGCCCGCGTCGAGAGGGCCACGCGGTGCCTACTTCCTGGCCTCCAGGATCAGGTTGAACGGCGTCTCCGCGGCCCGCCGGAAGCGGGTGAACCCGGCGTCCTTGAACACCTCCCGCAGGCGCGGCTCCCCGGCCTGCGCCCCGAGCGCCAGCCCCACCTCCTGGGACAGCGAGTTGGGCGTGCAGATCATGCTCGAGGCGGCGTAGAACATCCGGCCCACGGGCGTCGAGTTCTCGGCCAGCGTGCCGCCGGCGAACGGCTCGACCAGCAGCACCATCCCGTCGTCCTTCAGCGCCTGATGGGCGTGACGGGCGGCGCCGACCGGATCGCCCATGTCGTGCAGGCAGTCGAAGAAGCAGACGAGGTCGAACCCGCGCTCGGTGTACCCCTTGGCCGTGGCGGTGTCGAAGGTCGCGCGGCCCGCCACGCCGGCGCCGACCGCACGCTTGCGGGCCGTCTCGATCGAGGGGCCGTGGAAGTCGAAGCCGAAGAAGCGCGAGCTCGGATAGGCCTCCGCCATGACGATCGTCGAGGCGCCGTGGCCACAGCCGACGTCGGCGACCTTGGCGCCCGCCTGGAGCCTCGGCACCATCCCGTCCAGGGCCGGCAGCCACTGTGTCGTGAGGTTGGCCCGGTACCCCGGCCGGAAGAACTTCTCGACACCGTGGAACATGCGGTGGTGGTGCTCTCCCCACGGCAGGCCGCCGTCGCCACGGAACGCGGCCAGCACCCGGTCGAGGCCCATGAAGCACGCCGCGAGGACGTTCTGTCCGGGCGCCACGTAGACCGGGGAGTCCTCGTTCGCCAGCGCCATCGCCTGCTCGGCCGGCAGACGGTACCGGCCGTCCGCCTGCTCCACGTAGCCGGCGGCCGCGTTGGCGTTCAGCCATTCCCGCACCAGCCGGGCGTTGCAGCCGCAGCGCTCGGCCAGCGCGTCGGCCGTGATGGGTTGGTTATCGGCCATGGCCCGGTAGAGCCCGAGCTCGTCGCCGATCAGGACCATCCCCATCATGTACGCGCCCCCCATGTCGGTGACCAGCTTGCCGAGGAATTCATGAAGTTTCCCCTCGTCCATCGCGTCCTCCTCTCGCTCAGCGGCCCGGCGTTCGATCGGGCTCGTCCGGGGCAAGGCGGATGCCAGTGCGGGCGCCCACGAAACGTGCGTGTTCGGAACCGCGGCCGCAAGGTCGTCGTGCACTGGCCGCCCGGCCGCCCCGCGTGCAAGGCTGGATGGCGTCCAGGCCGAGGTGGACCCCGAGCGGTGGCCCTGGCCCGCCCGTCGCGGCATCCGGCGTGTACACTGCCAGACCGTGGAGCTGTCGGATCTCGATTACGATCTGCCGCGGGCGGCGATCGCGCAGGCGCCGCCCGAGACCCGTGAGACCGCCCGCCTGCTGGTCATCGACCGCGCCGGCGGCGATCTCGCCGACCGGCGCGTGAGCGAGCTGCCAGCTCTGCTCCGGCCCGGCGACTGCCTCGTCGTCAACGACTCGCGCGTCATCCCGGCCCGCGTGCTCGCCGAGGATGACCAGGGCCGAGGCGTGGAGCTCCTGTTCCTCGAGCCGGAAACGCCCCGCCGCTGGCGTGCCCTGGTCCGGCCCGGTCGACGCTGCCGCCCCGGGGCCCACCTGTCGGTCGGCGCCGTCCGGCTCGACGTCGTCGGCGTCACCGACGACGGTGCCCGCCTCCTGCAGCGCCGGGGCGGCACCATCGAGGAGCTGCTGGCCGCGCACGGCCTGCCGCCGCTGCCGCCTTACATCGCGCGTCACGCCAAGCCTGCCGCCGAGGACTGGGAGCGCTACCAG
>Ga0299906_10004895_pt1 | contig 10948 bp, 9 predicted proteins | sample RVTome_14_FD_200259 | JGI IMG/M metagenome (GOLD analysis project Ga0299906, IMG submission 200259) | Soil microbial communities from uranium-contaminated site in the Upper Colorado River Basin, Wyoming, United States - RVT145D125 (version 2) ... | reverse complement strand
CAGATCTTCGCCGCCTGGTCGGCGCTGCTGTCTGCCGCCCGCCCCGCCTGGATGATCAGTCGCGGATCCGAGGGGTCTTCGATGACGAGGTCGACCCGGTTGCCGCCGATCGAGCCCGAGCGGACCCGGCCGTCCCAGCGGCTAATGGCGTCGGAGCTCCAGGTGGCGGCGGTGGAATCGAGGCCGTCCATGTTCTGGTAGGTACCCGCGCTGTCCTGGATTCGCACGGTGCCGCCGGCGGTCAAGCCGGCTTCGCGGCTGTTGTAGATGTCGCCGGCGGCGATCAGGGTGGAGGCGAACGAGACCTGGCTGGTGGGATCGACGTAGATGTCGGCGTTGCTGTGCACGCGGCCGCTGATCGTCATGTCCGGCCCGGGGTGGATGTCGAGGTCACCCTCGTAGAGGACGCCGAACTGATAGATGGGGATCGACGCGAACTCGCCTTGGATCTCGACCGTTGCCTCGCTCACGGGCGGCCCCGGGGACGCAGCGGTGACCACGATGCGGAACGGCTGGATCTCGGCCGACAAGCCCACGTACAGGCCGCTGGCGAGGGTGGTGTCGAGCCGGCTGCCGTCGGCATAGGCGGTGAACTCGTTGAGGGTGACATTGGTGAACACCGGCGCCTGGATCGTTGCCAGCTCCGCGTCGGTCGGAAAGCGGCCCAGGTTGCGGGACATCTCGATGAGGTCGCGGAGCAGGACCTGCGAGGCGCCGTCGGCGGGCAGGAACGCTCGCTCGCTGGCGATGATGTTGGCGGTGATCGCGATCTCTGTGGTGGCAACCTGGGCGACGACCATCGACATCAGGCCGATGGCGAAAAGGGCCAGCAGGATCATCAGCAACACGGTGCCGCGCTCGCCGGGCGCACCGCGGGCGCAGGGGTCCCCGGCCGTCCGATTGTCCCCAGCACAACGCCATCGTGTGCGCACAGGTGCCCTCCGACGTGGCGAGAGTAGTCAGCCATGGTAACCCGAAGCAACACCTCATCGGCACCGGCGGGAACCGCTCCGTGTCCCCCGCACCGCGACCTGCGCAGGAAACCCCCGCCAGCGGCCGGCCGCGGGGCTGTCGCCCGAGAAAGGCCGCGGAGCAGTCCGTGATCAAGGAATCTCAACCGATTTCAGTAGCGGACCTCGAAGCCGGTGCCGCCGCTGGGCGAGCAGGGCCGCTCCCGCACGGCGTCGACGCGGGCCGCCGGCGGCCCCTCGGCGCAGAACGCCTTGAGCGCTCGGCACGCCTCCTCGCTGCCTTCGGCGCAAAGCTCGACGCTGCCGTCGGCGCAGTTGCGGACCCATCCGGCGAGCCCGAGCTCGGCGGCGCGCCGCTGCACGCTGGCGCGGAAGAAAACACCCTGAACACGCCCCTCGATCCGCAGCTTGATACACGTCGGCTGGCTCGCGTCCATGGCTCAGGACGACAGCAGCAGCGACCGCGGCGTGATCCGCATCGACAGGCCGACGGTACGCTTCTCGGTCGTGTTCAGCCGCACGTCTTCCGTCTCCACGACGATACCCAGCTCGATGACCCGGATGCGGAGCTGGTCGGCGAGCGTCACCGGGGAAAACGTCTGCGGCGGGTTCGAATTGTCGTAGTAGGTGATCGCCAGCGAGCGGACGTTGATCGCCACCGGCTGGGCATCCGCGTCGTCTTCCTGGCGCTGCAGCGAGAAGGTGTCGTTGACGGCCTGCAGGTAATAGCTCGTCGTCCGGACCCGCTTCACGGCGGCCCCCTCGTTGACCCGGTAGGTCTTCGATAGGGTCGACGAGTGATGGAGCTGTCCGGTCTGGACGGAGGTCAGCGTCACGATGTCGTACGAGGCGGTGCCGTCGTAGATCACCACCACCATCGCGGCCTCGAAGCCGGTCTCGTCGTCGACCGGGATGTAACCGGTGGTGCTGCCCATGTCGGCATCGAGCCGCGCCGTGAGGTTGCCGGTGTTGTAGCGGATGTCGATGCCGCCGTCGTCGCGCGGCTCGATGACGGTCAACGGCGCCAGTAGCCCCAGCAAGCCGATTCCCGCCTGCTGGATGTCCCGTTGCATCTGCTCGAGAGCCAGGCGCGCGGTCATCTGGGCGTCGATGAGCTGCTGCTGATCGCGGTGTACGTCCCGCAAGCTTTCGAAGATGAGCAGCATGCCGCCGACGACGAGCACCACCATGAGGCTGGCGACGAGCAGCTCGAGCAAGCTGAAGCCGGCTTCGTCTTCGGGGCGAACGGGCATGGGGGGGGTCCGGTTTTCCGGACCCCCGAAGGGCGGCGGCCCGGACAGGTAGGCCTCAGCCGGCACTTTCAATCGCCCTTCCGCTGCCAGCGTTGGTCATCGCAATACGGCCTCGAGCATGATGACATCATAAAGGAGCGCCCGGTCGGCCCGAAGCGCCGGGCGGTCGTCGCGGCTTGGCTTGCGCCGGTGCAGCCGTTATCTTTGCCGCGGATCAGGAGGAATTGCCATCGCTGCCACAGGCAGGCTCGTGCAGTCGTGCCGCGCCGCGCAGCTGCTCACCTTTTCGCGCGGCCTGGCGCTGCTCTGGACGGCCTCGATACCGCTGTCGATTGCTGTGGCCGAGGCCGCGATGTGGCTTGCTGCGGCGACCTGGGGCGCGGCCTGGCTGATCGGCGAGCTCGGCGCCGGCGAGCTCGACGGCGAGCCGCGGGCCCGCGGGCCCGCCGGCGACGCCCTCGGGCTGATCGGGGCCCCGATCATCGCCTTTTTCGCCATTTCCCTGCTTTCCGCCCTGCTATCGCGGAACCCGATCGAGAGCCTTCTCGAGCTCAAGGAGGTCTTTCTTTTCGCCGCGCCGCTGGTCACCTGGGCCTGCTTCCGCGACGCCTCCTGGCGCGACCTCAGCCGTGCCGCCCTGGCCGCCGGCCTGCTCCTCGCCCTGGCCGTCGGGATCTTCCAGATGCTCACCAGCGGCGCCCCACCCGATGGCCAGCCGCTGCGGCCCAGCGGCACGTTGGGCCACTACATGACCTACTCCGGGGTGCTGCTTGTCGCCGTGCCGTTGCTGCTGACCATCCGCGGCGGCTCCCGCACGCTGGCTTCGCACATGCTCGCGGTGGTCGCCGTGGGGATGATCGGGGCATCGATGACCCGCAGCGCCTGGATCGGCTGTGCCGTCTCTCTGCTGGTCTTCTTCGCCAGCGCCGCGATCGGCGCCCGCCGGGCTCCGGTGACGCGCCCGCGACTCCGCCCCGCGCTGTACGGCATGTCCCTGGCGATCGGGGTCATCGTCGCCATCGTGCTGCTGGCGGCGGTCGCCGGCCCCGACGCGCTCTATGCCCGTGCCGCCAGTATCTTCTCGCTCGAGGAGCCCACCAACCTGGATCGGCTGGCGATGGCGGCGGTTGGCCTGAAGATGATCGCCGCCTATCCGCTGCAGGGCATCGGCCCCGGCTTGATGGAGGGGGTCTACCAGGCCTGGGCCGTCGATTGGGCCGTACGATCGACCAACCCGCACCTGCACAACAACGTCCTGCAGATCGCCGCCGAGCGCGGCCTCCCGGCCCTCGCCGCGTGGCTGTGGATGATGGGCGCCTTCCTGGTCGTCGCCTGGCGCGTCCTGCGCGCCGCCGGGCCCCACCAAGAGGCGGGCATCGAGGCTCGCGCCGCGCTCGCCGCCCTTTGCGGCTTCCTGGCCATGGGCATGTTCGAGTACAACTTCAGCGACTCGGAGGTGCTGATGGCGCTGCTGTACGTCGTCTCGCTGCCGCTGGCGGCCAGCGCCGGCATGGGCGGCGATCCACGGGCGGCGCCCTAGCCTAGCCTAGCCTAGCCCTCCAGGCCCAGCTCGCCGGCGATACCTCGCAGCGCCGTCAACACGTGCTCGATGTGCTCCCGCATGGGCATCTCGATCTCGGCGGCGCCGGCCTGCAGGTGGTCGCGGTCGATGGCCCGGCAAAAGGCCTTGTCCTTGAGCTTCTTGGTGATCGACTTGACCGGCAGCTCGACGAGGCTCTTGCCAGGGCGGATCAGCGCGCAGGCGACGATGAAGCCCGACAGCTCGTCGACGGCGTACAGCGCCCGGGCCATCGGGGTGCGGCGCGGCACGCCGGTGTGGTCGGAGTGGCCGAGGACGGCGTCGACCAGCTCCGCCGGGTAGTCGTTCCGGCGGAGGATCTCGGCGCCCACGAATGGATGCTCCTCGAGGCTCGGATGCTCCTCGTAGTCGAAATCGTGGAGCAGCCCGGTGATTCCCCAGAGCTCCTCGTCGCCACCGAAATGCCGCGCGTAGTGGCGCATCCCGGCCTCGACGCAGAGGGCGTGCTTGATCAGGTTGGGGTTGTTGGTGTGGGCGCGGAGCAGGGCGTAGGCCTGCTCGCGCGTCGGCGTCATCGGCGCCCTAGCCTGCTATTGCTGGATCGGGGCACCGAGGCCCAGCAGGCTGCCGGCGGGGTTCTCCAGATTGATGACGGTGCCGCCATCCGGGGAGAGGATCGATTCCCCCTCGATGATGGCCTGCACGTTGCCCTCCGTCTCCAGGGTGCGCAGGTCGGCCGGCTGCACCGTGCGCAGCACGCCGCGAACCACGACGCAACGGCCCTGCAGGCGATCGAGTGCCCAACGCCACTCCGACAGCAGCCGCTGGTTGTAGTAAACCCGGGCGCGCCGCCCTTCCGCGTCTTCGACGACGAAGTAGGGGTCGAGCATGGCCTGCGTGCGGCTCACCAGGCGCACCCCGTAGACGTCGGCGAGGTTTCCCGCCAGGCGGCCGGCCGTCTGCAGATACGCGGTGTCGTCGGCGAGCGCCTCGAGGGTGAGCGGCTCTCCGGGAGGCTGCACGCCGTCCGCCAGCCGCAGCTCGCCGGTCTCGACGTAGGGCACCCGGATCGTGTTGCCGTTGGCGTGGATCTTCAACTGATCGAGCAGGTCGAGCTCGTCCTTGTTGAAGCGCTCCTCCTGGTCGGATTCGAGGGTCGGCTCGAGCGGCACCAACCCGAGGCCGGTGTTCGCGACACCGAATGCCTGGATGGAGACCTGCTGCCCCTTGCTCAGCGACAGAAGGTCCATGTTGTCGCCGGCGATCATGATGTCGGTCGGCGGCACCGGTTGCTCGTCGCCAAGCATCGGCGGCGCCTCACAGGCGTCGTTCGCCGCCGCGTCGATGGTGCTCGGATCGGTCGTCAAGGTGATGGAGTCCGTATCGATGTGCTTGACCGTCAACCCTTCGATGACGACCTCGATGCTCGACGGCGGCGCTCCAAGAGAACGCAGCATGAACGGCCGTGGATGGCTCGGGTTCGCCAGGTACTCCTGAAGCGTCATCACCTGCGGGTCCTGCTTCAAGTAAAAGTCCTGCCAGTACGGAATCGCGATCACGTAGTACGCGAAGGCCGCTGCCAGCAGCAACAGAAGCCAGTTCAGCGGATCCTTGACGGTGTCCTTGAGCGCCATCTGAAGTTCCTCGTCGAATTCGAGCCAGAATGCCCCCCAACAAGCGGGCCGATTATAGCTACATCAAACTCGGGCTGTCGAGCGACCGACACCCGGGCCGGGAGCCGCAGCTCCCCGCGCCGTCGCCGCCTGCCGCCCCACGCGGCCCCAATTACCGGGCGCCCCCTCTCAATCGTCGATCTCGGGAGATTCGTGGATCGTCGAAAAATCGAGCACCTCGTAGGTCCTGGGGCCCCGAGGCGTCACGACCTCGACCTCGTCGCCGGCGACGCGGCCGACCAGCGCCTTGCCGATCGGCGACGACATCGAGATCTTCCCGTTGGCCGGATCGGACTCGTCCGGGCTCACCAGCCGGTAGCTGATCTCCTTGCCGTTGTCCGCGTCGAGCAGCCGCACCAGCGACCAGAAGCCGATGGAATCCGTCGGGATCATTCGCTCGCTGATCGCCGCCAGCGATTGCTTCTTGGCGTACAGACGCGCCAGCTTGGCCTGCACGAGCTCCTTGCGCTGCTTGGCGGCGTCGTACTCGGCGTTCTCGCTCAGGTCGCCGTGCGCCGCCGCCTCGGCGAGCTGTCGGGGCAGCTCGACCTTGAGCTCCCGCTCGAGCGGCCGGACCTCGAGCTGGAGCTTCTTGAGCAGCCTCTCGCGAATTCCCATCGCTGGAGTGTAGCCGCCATGCGGCGACCTGCCAATTCGCCGCTCAGGGCGCGTCCGGTGCATTGAGCCAAGCTCGCCGCGGCCCGACGTTGGCCTGCACCTCTCATCCCCCGCCGGCACCTCTCATCCCCCCGCCGGCACCTCTCATCCCCCGCCGCCGCGGGGCGACGAACGGCGATCGGAGGTGGCGGGCTCGGCGGTGGGTCGCCAGCGCTTTCGTAGCCGCTGCAGACCGGCTCGCGCGGCGTGCAGCTCGGGGTCCAGGTGGATGGCCTGGCGGTAGGCGGTCTCGGCATCGGCGGTCCGCTCCTGGTACTCGAGCGCCAGGCCGAGGTTGTACCAGGCTGAGGCGTCGCGCCGGCGCCCCTGCAGGACCAGCTGGAAGTCAGCTTCGGCGGCGCGGTAGTCCTGGAGCAGCAGCGCGGCGCTGCCGCGCGTGGCGCGGGCGTCGAGGTCCCCGGGGTTGGCGGCGAGCAACTCGTCGAGCAGCGCTACGGCCTCGGCCGGGCGGCCGGCGCCGTTGAGCGTCTTGGCGAGGTTGTAGCGGGCGTAGTCGTAATCGGGCTGCAGCTCCAACGCCTTGCGGAAGCCGGCTTCGGCGGCCTCGAGGTCGCCGCTCTGGAACCCCTCGATCCCGACGTTGGTCCAGTGCTCGGCGTGCTCGGGCCCCGGCGGCCCGATCGTGTATGTCTCGGGCGACGCGGAGACCCGCGGGTCCGGGCGAGGCTCGTATGCGTCAGGCGCCGCATCGAAATAGAAGGCCACCGGCTTGCCCAGTGAGCCGCGGTCGCCGGGGGCGGTGGCGAACACCTCGGTAAGGTAGATCGCGTAGTCGCCACGGCGCGCCACGCCGATGCCGACGTGGGTGAACTCCGGATCGAGGCGGTTTCGCCGGTGGCCGGCGCTGGCCATGAGCGCCCCGTGCAGCCGCCCGATGCTGCGGTTGCGGGCAACGTTCTCGGCGAGACGCGGAAGCGTCGGGAAGGCGATCCGCAGCCGCCGCTCCGATGACAGGCCGAACTCGTAGGAATGATGGCTGACGCGGCCCAGCGTCGCCTGCTCCCGGCTGTGATGACGGGCCAGGATCTCCAGAGTCGGGTCGCGCTCGAGCGCCGGGAGGCCGGCTTCGTCGCGGGCTCGGTTCAGCAGCTCGAGGGCACGGCGGGCCAGCTCCTCGAGCTCCTCGGGCTGCTGCGCCACCGGCACCGGTGACTGGGCCTGGGCCTGCCCCTGGACCGCGGCTGCCGATCCCTGGGCCGGCTCCTGGACCGCGGCTGCCGATCCCTGGGCCGGCCCCTGGCCTGCGGCTTTTGGCGCCTGGGCAGGCTCCTGCCCCGCCGGTGCCGGCACCACCGCGCCGAGCAGCAGCAGGACCGCCGGCAGCGCCCAGGGCGCCCTGCCCGGCCCTCTCGATGAGCGTCTCATGAGAACAGGATCGCCATCATCCCGCAGGCGAGGTTGAACTGCATCGCCACGCCGGCGAGCCGGTGCCAGCGCCGGAAATCCTCTCCCGGCGGCCGGCCGCCGGCCGACTCGCGCATACGGCGTAACCGCGGCGCGATGACGGTCATCGACAGCAGCGCCGAGACGCTCATCAGGGCGATGCAGGTGTACTGGATCGCGTACCACGGCGACCAGCGCCCGTACCACTGGGCCATCAGGACGCTGGTGACCAGCAGCACCGGGATGGCCGCCGCGATCAACAGGTCGAAGCGCAGCAAGGCGGCGCCGACGATGCGCCCGGCGGTCGACCGGTCGGGCGCCTCGGCGAAGGCGGCGGGGGCCAGCAGCGCAGCGATCGCGACGCTACCGCCTACCCACAGCGCCAGCGCCATCGTGTGGAAGAAGTGCAGGATGAGAAAGGTCCAGTTGGGCACCACGGCCTCCTAGCGTCTCTCGTCGGGGCGCACTCCATAGTACCCGGGCCGGCTCTGCACTCGCCCCGCGGCGCCCACCAGCTCGACCTGGACCGGGCGCCAGCGGCCGTCCCATTGTTGATTGCTCGGGTAGTACGACACCGAGTACTGGCTCTCGAGCTCGGCGGCGATCTCCGCGTAGATTCCCTCGAGCTCGTCGAGCCGCAGGGGAAAGTACGCCGATCCGCCGGTGACCTCGGCGAGCGAGCGGAGGTTCTCGACGCCGGCCCGCACGGCCTCGTTGGCGTCGCCGAGCTCGGTGGCGTCGTGCATCAGCTGCAGGCCGATCGTGTAGACCTGGACGTCCGACTGGCGGGTGTACTCGAGAACGTCGGCGAACGCGAAGCGGCTGCCCACGTCGAGGCCGTCGGACAGAACGATCAGCGCCCGCCGCCCGGTGCGCCGGTTCACCTTGCGCAGCGACTCGACGATGGCGTCGTACAGCCTGGTGCCGCCGTCCGCTTGCGTCGCCGCGATCGCTCGGCGTAGGGCCGGCACCTCGTTGGTGAAGTCGGCGTAGAGATAGAGGCGGTCGTTGAAGCCCAGGACCATGGCGCGGTCGTTGCCGCGCAAGAGCGAGTCGACGAGCTCGTTGGCGCCCGCCTGGGCGCTGCGGATGCCGCCGCCGACCATGCTGCTGCTGGTGTCCAGCAGCATCGCCGCCAGCACGGCGGTGTCCTCGCCCTTGGCGAAGCCCTCGAGCTGCTGAGGGACGCCGCCCTCGATCACCCGGAAGTTGTCGATCGTGAGGTCCTCGAGGAAGCCGCCGCCGGCCTGGCGAACCGTCAGGTTGAGGGTCACCAGGTCGACGCTGCTGGCGAAGCCGACGGCCCCCCGCTGCAGCACCCGGGTGTCGGTCGAGATCCGACCATCGGCGCCTATCGCAAGCGCCCGAAGCACGAAAACGCTCTCGTCTTCGGCGGCCTCGAAGGTCGCCCGGGCCGAGCCGCCGGCGCCGCGTCCGACCACCTGGTTGTTCACCGAAAGCTCGATCAGGCGAGCGGGCGGGCCGTCGACCGCCACCGTGAAGGTCATCTCGCCCAGGGGGGTAGCGGTCTGCAGGGGGGTGACGATGCGCACTGCGAGCTCCTCTGTCTCCTCGGCGGCAGCCCCGGAGGCTGTGGCGGTGGCCGCGCCGCCGGGGTCTCCGGCGAACGCCTCCCCTGCCCCGACGATCGTCAGCTCGGCCATCGATTCAACCGCCGCGCCGGCCGCCAACCGTTCGAGCGGCGTTCCCTCGACGCCGCTGATCTCGGCCGGCTCGCGGAGGACCATGTAGGAGTTGAGCAGATCGGCATCGTCGCGCAGCAGCCGGGCGGTGAGCGCCTCCGGATCCGGGGCCCGCCAGTAGCGCGCCTCGATGCGGGCGCGGCCGTCGCCGCGCCGCGGGAACTCGACGAAGTCGCGGGCCAGCACCTGCTGGTTGGGCGGCACCACCACGAAGACCCGCCGCTGGGTGCGGTCCGCAGGCCGGCTCAGCCACTGGGCGCTTACCAGCAGGCCGAGGCCCAGGGGCTCGTCGGTGAGGTTCCTGAGCGTCACCTCGAAGCCCTCGACCCGCTTGCGACCCACCTGCTGCAGGTCGCCCAGCAGATGCAGCTCGCCGATCTCGACCTCCCTGTCGAGCGGAAAAAAGCGCTCGATGCGCGAGGCGTCGCCGAAGCCGTAACGATTGTTGCCGCGGTTGACGTCGGGCAGCAGCCCCTCGGGATCGACCGTCACCGACACCGGCGAGCCGCTGATATCGAGCGCCCACGAGGCGGAACCGGTTCCCGGCGCCACGGCGGCTTCCAGCCGCTCGCCGCTGGCGAGGCGGACCTCGACACGGGAGCCGATCGGGACGTCGCCGGACCGCGTCACCGTGCCGCGGATGCGCGCCCCTTGCCCCTCGACGCTGACGCCGGACAGCCCCACGTCGATGGCGGCGCCCGGCTGCATCCAGGCGCCCAGCAAGGCCTCCGGATCCGGGGAGACGCCGGCCGCCAGGCTGCCGGCAACGAGCTGTCCGAAATCGACGGCGCCTACCGCGCCGGCCGCCCGTCCCAACAGCGCGCGGACCGGCTCCGCGCCGTACTGCGCCTCCAGCAGCCGGAACGTCGCGTACGCCTTGCCGCGAGCGGCCTCGTCAACGCCGGCCGCCGCGCCGCCGAGCACCACCGGGGTGCGAGCCCGCACCGCGCGCGTGTACGCCAGCTCGAAGTTGTAGAGCACCGGCGTGGCGGAACGCTCGCGCCGGGCCAGCAGGTCGGTCATGTACAGCGCCGCGCCGTCGATCCACCAGGCTCGCGGTTCGTGGGCCGAGGAGAAGTACAGGCGCGCCACGGCATAGGCGGTCAGCCAGCGGGCGTAGCCCTGGGCGAAGGCGACCCCGTAGTCCTCGGCGAGGATCGCGAAGGGATCGTCGAACCCCAGGATCTGCCCGCCGGCCGTAATCTCCGCGGAGAGGGCCGCGTCGGTCCGCGTCGCGGCCAGCGGGTCGGGCGTCCAGCGGAGCGTTCCGGCCGGCGCCGGCGCGCCGAGGATCTCCGCGAATGCGGCGGCGGCCGCGTCGGCGTAGGTGGCCAGCCGCAGGGTCCACTGGTCGCGGCCGACCGGGGCGATCAGCCGCACCGGTGCGGCCGACAGCACCACGGTCTGTTCGGTCGCCTGCGGCGCCTGGCCGGCCTGGGCGGCGGCCGCGATCGGCGCGGCGGTCGCCGGGCCCGCCGCCGGTGGGCCGCCCGCCACCGTCACGGCGGCGAGCAGAGCCAGGGCGAGGGCGCGCCTGCGGCGCCGGCCGACCCAGGGGTGGGATTCGCGAGAAGCTCGCATATGGGCGAGTATAACAGGATACTGTGGCGTCCCGGCGGGTCCGCGGGGCGCCGCCGCGGGGCTGACACCGTCTCGAGAATCACCCATGAGCAGCGAACGCTTCGAGGTCGTCGTCGTCGGCGCCGGGCTGTCCGGGACCGCTGCGGCGCTGACCTTGGCCCGCGCC
>Ga0299906_10004894_pt1 | contig 10948 bp, 12 predicted proteins | sample RVTome_14_FD_200259 | JGI IMG/M metagenome (GOLD analysis project Ga0299906, IMG submission 200259) | Soil microbial communities from uranium-contaminated site in the Upper Colorado River Basin, Wyoming, United States - RVT145D125 (version 2) ... | reverse complement strand
TCCTGCGCTGCCGCCCGGTCGACATGTTCCCGCACACCCCGCACGTCGAGTCGGTCTCGCTTCTCGAGCAGAGCGCAGCCTGAGCCGGGATCACTCCTGCGCCGCGTTCCCGCGCGCGGCCCAAGCCCGACGGAGGTCGCGCCAGAGCAGATCCGCGTTCGGGACGACGAATCCGAGGCAGACCGCGGGGAGCGCCGGAAGCCCGGAGGTGTCGGCCCACCAGACGAGGACGAGCGTCGCCGACAGGAACCCGGTCATCGAGATCCAGGTCAGGCGGGTCCGCAGCCCGAACCGCTGCGCGGCCGCAAGGAAGAGCGCGAAGAAGACGATGTCGGGCGGCCCGATGTTCGCCGTCGACGTCTCGCCCGGCACGTGCAGCGCCACCGAGATGTTCTCGAAGAAGCCGGGCCGCTCCTCGGTGACGTAGCGGGTCGGACCGAAGAACACCGACCAGACGTCCACCCACGGCACGAGGATCGAGACGAGCGTCAGCCACCAGAGCTCCTCGAACAGCGAGAGGAACCAGAAGCCGACGAGGACGAAGCAGGCGAGCCTCGCGGCGTTCGAGGCGACGCCGAGCCCGGCGAAGTAGAGCACGACCCAGGCGACGCCCGCGAGCGCGGCTCCGCCCAGGAGCCAGAACCGGTTGCCCCGGGCGAGGGGGAGCGCGACCCAGATCACCGCGGTGAACGCGGGGAGGACGAGGACGCTCGCGACCGCGATCGCGCCGCCCTCGGACAGCTGCGGCAGGCTCGCTGCAACCGCGCCGAACGCGATCAGCCCCGCCACGAGAGCCGCGAGCGCAACCGCGCGCTCCCGGCCCATGTCTAGTACGGGGGCTGCTCCGCCCACCACGGGCCGAGCGCCTTGAAGTCCTTCCAGAACGCCGTCTTCGCAGACTGGTCGTCCAGCGACTCGTCGACGTCGGGGGTCACGAGCGCCTCGATCGTGGGCGTGAGCCGCTGGAGTGCTCCGCGCGTGTCCGGGTCGATCGCGTCGGCGAGCGGGAATCCGAGCGCATTGACGAACTCCGCGGCCGGGACGCCCATGACGACGACGAGCTTGGGCTGGACGATGTGGAGCTCGCGCGTGAGCCAGCCGGCTGCATCCGCAGGATCCTCGGTCCCGAACTTGAGGCAGTTCGTCCCGTAGACCGCGAGCGGATCGACATGCAGGCGCTGGAGCGACTTGAGCACGGCGGCGCCGGTGCGGCCGAAGAAGGCGACACCCTCCTGGATCTCCTGCGGCTGCGGCGCGTGCTTCAGGAGGAAGACGTCGGCGAGCGGGTGGCCGGAGCCGACCACCGGCACGCGCAGCTCGTCGCCGGCCCGAGCAAGCTCGTCGCCGAGCTCGTTGACCTCGGCGATGGCCTTCTTCAGGTAGCGCTCGTAGATCTCGTCGGTGGGCACGGCCGCTGACACGGAGTCCGGCTCACCTTCTCCCTTAGCGGACCTTTTCCTTGACCTGGGCGACCCATTTCAGCGACTGCAGGTACGCGAGCGACTTCGGGCGGCGGAGGATCTCGGCCGTCCGGAGCGAGAGCAGGAACTCCTCCGGGCCCTCGAACCTGCGCATGCGCACGGCTCCGGTGCCGACGCCCTGGAGGACGTGCGCATCCGACCCCGCACCCTGGAGCAGCCCGTACTTGCGGGCGAAGCGGAGGGCCTCGTCGTTGAACGTGTCGCGCAGGAGGCGCGCGTTGAAGACCTCGAACACGTCGATCTCCGCCAGGTGGCGGTGCAGGGTCGCGGGGTCGGGAATGGAGTGCATCCGGTCGAAGGGGTGGGGGAGGTAGACGAGGCCGCCCTGCTCGCGGATCGCCTCCAGCGTGTCCGCGAACGAGAGCCCGCGCGGGATCTCCTGCTCCAGGAAGAGCCCGATCACCTCGCCCTGGCCGTCCGTCTTCACCTCCTCGCCGGGGATGACGATCAGGTCGCGCCCGGCCGCGAGCTCGGCGGCCTCGAGTGCTCCGCCGAAGGCGTTGTGGTCGGTTATCGCGATCGCGCCGAGCCCGATCTCCTCGGCGTGGTCGAGGAGGTCGGCGACCGGCGTCGAGCAGTCTTTCGACCAGTCCGTGTGCATGTGCAGGTCGACCGTGATCCAGTCGCGGCCGGCGAACGGGTCGTCCTCGTCCTGGGGGCGGCGGTCGCGGCGCTTGCGCGCGAGCCGCGAGTAGAGCGCGTGGAGCTCGCGGGCGACGCGCTCGAAGCTCTCGCGCTCCGCGCGCGCCCGCTCCCGCACGCCGAGGCGCTCGCGGAGCCGTTCGTCGCCTGCGAGCGCGACGACCTGGTCTGCGACGGCGTCGGGGCTGTGCCCGTCGACCGCCACCGGCGCGGCGCCGCACGCGGCGGCCTCGAGGCCGAGGCGCTCCTCGCCGTCGGGCGCCGGCACGAAGATCGCCGCGTCGGAGAGCGCCGCCACGCGCTGATCGGGGCGGCGGACGGCGCGGACGTGGACTCGCTTGCGAACCGAGCGCGGGATCGTCGGCCGGAAGCCGAGCGGCTTCGTGTGCAGCAGCGCCGCCTCCCAGTCGGGGAGCTCGCGCAGGCCCCTCAGGACGGCGCGCGTGACGCTGCGGCCCCCCGGCTCGAGCTCGATCGCGATCTTGCGGCTCTTCGCCACGGGGACATAGAGCTCGGTGTCGACTCCGAGGGGGACGAGCGTGTAGTCGCCCTCGAACCGCTCGGCCGCGGCCTCCGCGGTCGCCGCAGAAGTGGCGAGCAGCGCGTCCACGCGGGCGCGCAGGCGATCGCGCCGGGACCGTCGCGGCGGATACGACAGCCGGTCGGCGGAGAAGAACGTCGCTGCGGTGAGCGCATGGGCGGACGTGAGCGCGAGGTACGAGAGGCTCGGTAGTCCCGGTTCGAACCCGTGCACGACGTCGTAGCGGCCTCGCGCGAGCGCGAGCCGGAGATTCGCGCGCACGCCGACGGGGACGCCCATCGAGGTGCGCCGCGAGAGCTGGACCGACGGCCCGACGGCGATCACGTCCGCGTCGAGGCCGAGCTGGAGCGCCCGTCGCCCCGCGAGGAGGTCTCGCGCCCGCGACGAGGGGGCGAGCACCGTCACCTCGTGGCCGAGGCGGCGGAGTGCGACGGCGGCACCCTCGACGTGGGCGTTCACCTCGTGCGGCTGCGACCACGCGAACGGCGTGACGAAGCAGATGCGGAGGCTCACGGTCGGTCGAGTCTAGCCCGCCAGTGGTGGGGGTCAGGCTTTAGCCTGATCCCAGAGCGAGAGGCCAGGTTGTACCTTGGCTCAGTGAGCGAAGTCACGATCACGGTGCGCTCGAACGGCCCGTACAAGGTCGAGGGTCCCGTGCGGATCGTCGACGCCGAGGGGCGCGAGCTCGTCGTCCCCGAAGGACGCGGAATCGTGCTCTGCCGCTGCGGGCACTCGCGGACGAAGCCCTTCTGCGACAAGAGCCACCGGCGCGTGTGCTTCGTGGCGGACGACACCGCGTCCCGCGTCGAGCCCGGCTAGCCACGACGGAGCGCGAGCCGCTCGCCGGGGGAGAGTCGCGGCTCGATCCCCTCGCCCGAGCGCGTCGCGACGAGCTTCACGCCGTCCAGCTCCGCGAGGACGCGCTCGGCCGTCGCGGGAACGCCGGCCGTGGAGAACCGCTGGAGCACGGGCACGAGAAAGTACGCGAGTGCGGTGAGGATCCACAGTGCGGCGATCAGCTTCCCGATCGTGTCGCCGGGGCTTTCGCTCCAGACGGCCGCGATCGAGGCGATGGCCGCCGCGGTCGCGAGGCTCGCGGCGAGCCACGCGAGGAGAACGACCCGCTCGCTGCGCGCGAGAAGCTGTGCCGTCGCTGCCACGAGCGCCGCCAGGAGCGCAAGCGCGCCTGACCATCCCCAGCGCCAGGCGTCGCCGTCGCCGTCGAAGACGAAGTCCCAGATCGCGTAGACGAGCAGCGCGAAGCCGGGGATCGCGACCGCGACCGCGGTCCACCCGAGCGTGCGACCGCCGCGCTCTACGAGTGCGAGGCCCGAGATCAGGGTCGCGCCTCCGAGCAGCGTCGCGGCGAGCGTGCCGAGGATGCGCGCGTCGGTCTCGGAGAAGTCGCCTCGCAGGACCGCGGTCAGGCCGACGAGGGCGGCGGCGATGAGGATCGCCGCCGCTCCGATCCAGAAGATGCGGCCGAGCCGGACGCCCGTCACGCTCCCGCCTCCACGGCTCGTCGGTCGAGGTCGTGCGCTCGGTAGTGCTCGAGGACCGGCACGAGCAGACAGCAGAGCACTGCGAGAATCCAGAGCGCGGTCGTCGCCTCGTGGAGGGTGAGTGCGTTCTTCCCGCGCCACAGATCCCAGATCTCGACGAGCGCGGTCGCGCTCGCGAGCACTCCCGCGGCGGTCGCGAGGAGCGTCAAGCCCTCACCGCGCGCGAAGAGACGGGCCGGAACGGCAACGAGGAGGGCGAGGACGATCACGCTGCCGGTCCAGATCAGTCGGACCCAGTCGTCGGTTCCGGTCCAGATGCCGTATGCGACGAACGCGAGCGCCGGCGGAGCAGCGCCGAGCGCCGTCCACCCGAGCAGCAGCGCCCGGCGTTCGACTGCGAGCAGCCCGCCCAGGAGCACCGACGCCGTGAGGACGGCGGCGATCAGCGTGAAGACGATGTCGTATCCCTGCGGAGAGAACTCGCCGCGATCCAGCGCGACGAGCCCCGCGACCGCGATTCCGGCGAGGAGCGCACACGGCACGAGCCAGATCGGCGAGCGCGTATGCGCACGCTCGAGCAGGGGCACCGAGAAGGCCAGCAGCGCCGCGAGGATCCACAAGCTCGTGATCGTCGTCCCGACGCTCCAGAACTGGTCGTCGGAGAGCGCCGCCTTCAGCGACACGACGGCTGCAACTGCGGCGAGCACACCCGCGGCGCCCGCGATCCAGCGCGTGACCGGCACGGACGCGAGGAGGCGCGAGGCGAAGGCGAGGGTGGTCACGAGCGTGAGGATCCCCGCCCACAGGGCGCCTTCGTTCTGTGACGAGTTCACGGCGTCGGTCCAGATCGCGAAGAGCACGAACGCGACGCCGCCGAGCGCCGCGCACGCAAGCACCTGCCCGAGGAGCCACGGGCCTCTCTCCGCAAGCGCGAGCCCCGCGAAGAACGCCGTCCCGCCGAGGACCGCGGCCATGAGCGTGAAGGGGATGATCGAGTCCGTTCGCGTGTACGGGTCGGTCAGGACGACGACGAGGGCGGCGACCGCGGCGCCGACGAGCACCGCCGCGGTCACCGACCAGACGTTCCCGCGGACGCGGACCTCGTTCACGCCTTCGGGGCCGCCTTCCGCCCGCTCTTGCGGTACGCGTTCTTGACGATGAAGCGCTCGATCTGCTCGCGCGCCTCGTCGTCGCGGATCTGCTTCGGCGGCGACTTCATGAGGTACGCGCTCGGCGCCTCGAGCGAGCCGGCGATCCCGTTGTTGAGGGCGAGCTTCGCCAGGCGGACGGCGTCGATGACGATGCCGGCCGAGTTCGGCGAGTCCCAGACCTCGAGCTTCAGCTCCACGTTCAGCGGAACGTCGCCGAAGGAGGAGCCCTCCATACGGATGTACGCCCACTTGCGGTCGGTCAGCCACGGCACGTAGTCCGACGGGCCGACGTGGACGTTGTCCTCGCCGATGTCGTAGTCGAGCATCGACGTGACCGCGTTCGTCTTCGAGATCTTCTTCGACTCCAGGCGCTCGCGCTCGAGCATGTTGCGGAAGTCGGAGTTGCCGCCGACGTTCAACTGCATCGTGCGGTCGAGGTGGACGCCGCGGTCGCCGAACAGGGTGGTGAGCACGCGGTGCGTGATCGTGGCGCCGACCTGCGACTTGATGTCGTCGCCGATGATCGGCACTCCGGCGTCCTCGAACCGCTTCTGCCAGTAAGCCTCGCGCGCGATGAAGACGGGCATGCAGTTCACCATCGCGACGCCGGCCTCGAGGATCTGCTCCGTGTACCACTTCGTCGCGGCTTCCGAGCCGACGGGGAGGTAGTTGACGACCACGTCCGTTCCGGTCTCGCGAAGAATGCGCACGACGTCGTCGGTCTGGCCGGGCGCCTTCTCGACGACCTGTGAGATGAACTTGCCGAGGCCGTCGTGGGTCATCCCGCGGGAGACCTTGACGCCGGTCTTCGGGACGTCCGAGAACTTGATCGTGTCGTTCGGATGCGCCCAGATCGCGTCCGCCAGGTCGACGCCGACCTTGCCCTTGACGACGTCGAACGCCGCGGTGAACTCGATGTCCGAGATGTGGTACCCGCCGAGGTCGACGTGCATGAGGCCGGGGACGGCGTCCTCGGGAGATGCGTCCTTGTAGTACTCGACTCCCTGGAGGAGCGAGTTGGCGCAGTTCCCCACGCCGATGATCGCGACGCGCACCTTGTCCTTCGCGCGCGCGCCGTTCTTCGAGCCGTTCGTAGTCGCCATTGCTTCCTTTCGGTTCGTCAGTGACGGAAGACCAAGCCCGTCTGCGAGCTCGGCGAGGATGACGTCGTTCGCGTTGGCGCCCGAGCGGGCCGCCTCCGCGTGGATCTCGTCCTTCAGCTCCGCGGGGACGCGAAGGAGGAGGACGGGGCTGCCGCCGGCTAGCACTTTGCGGCGGCGACCGCTCGGCCGGTAGGGAATGTCGAACGAGCTTGCGAGCATGCCGGCCGCGACATCGTTGAGATTCGACCCGCGGCGGGCAGCTTCGCGAACGAGAGCTTCCTTCAGAGGGGTCGGCATCCGCACGAGGATGCTCGTTCGCTGTGAATTGCTAGCAGCCAAAGTGCTAGCACTATACGGCACGGCTTCCGACATAGCAAGAGCGCTATGCGAAGACGTAACGTACGTCGCGCGCTACTGCGTCTGCTCTGCCAGCTCACGGAGCTGGCGGCGGACGAAGAGCATGCGCTGCCCGACCGTGATCCAGACGATCACGGCGAGGGCATAGATCGGCCACTCGAGCAGACCCCACGGCGCGAGACCGAGGCCGACCGAGATGAGGACGACGCGCTCGACGCGCGACCCGAAGCCGACATCGCCGCGGAGGCCGAGCGACTCCGCCTTCGCGCGCGTGTACGAGACGAGGAAGGAGCCCGTCACGGCGGCGAAGGTCGCGACGAGCGCGAGCTCGTTCCCGTCCCGCATGAAGACGAGGCCGATCGCGGCGAGCATCGCCGCTTCCCCGAGCCGGTCGAAGGTCGCGTCGAGGAAGGCGCCGAAGACCGTCCCCTTGCTCGCGGCCCGGGCGAGCGCGCCGTCGAGGATGTCCGCGATCGACCCGACGACGAACAGGAGGCCGCCGAGCCAGAAGAAGAGCTTCTCGTTTCGCTCCTCGAAGCCCACGAGGACGGATCCGGCGAGGCAGAGGGAGACGCCCGCCAGCGTGAGCATGTCCGGCGTCAGCTTCGTCTTGGCGACGCCGCGCATCGAGCGCGCGAGGATCTCGCGGGCGGCCTGCGTGTACTCCTGCTTGACCCGGTCCAGCTGGCTGACGCGGGCCTGCCCGTCGCCGGGCGCCCGGTCGTCGTCGGTCATGCGTGGGCGCGGCGGAGGCGCAGCGTGCGGACGTGCCGGAGTGCGTAGCCGGTCAGGATCGCGAGGACGATCCCGACGAAGATGTCGAGCCAGTAGTGGTTCCCGGTCGAGATCACGGAGAACGAGACCCAGGCCGGCCAGGCGATCCAGAGCGCCTTCGCGAGCCGCGAGCGCACGAGCCCGAACATGACGACGCCGACGATGAAGGCGTCCATGGCGTGCAGGCTCGGCATCGCCGCGTACGGGTTCGACGCGAGGGCGATGAAGCCGCTGTCGTGGTTGATCGACGAAAACTGCGAGAGCGTGTCCACGAAGCCCCACTCCGGGAACATCCGCGGAGGCGCGGTCGGCATGAGGATGTAGCCGACGAGCCCGACGAGATTCGCGGCGATGAGCCAGTTCCGGAATCCCGCGAAGCGCTCCTGGTGGCGGAAGTAGACCCAGAGGAGCGTGATCCCGACGACCGCGAACTGCGAGAGCCAGTACGTGTACGAAGTCAGCGTGATGAGGATCGACGACGTGTCGACGACCCGCTGCACGGCGGGCTCGAAGAGCGTCCCGAGCTCGCGCTCGGTGCGCAGCACCCACTCGCCGTTCTGGAAGGCGTCCACGACGCTGCGGTCTGCCACCCCGCGCGCAACCTGATACACGAGGTAGAAGCCCATCCAGATGACGAACTGGAACGCGAGGTGCGACCAGCCGCGAGGCAGGCGCCTCGAGGTTTCGGCGACGAGGCTCGACACGACCCGGGGATTCTAACGCCCCGTCGGCTGGTGGTCGTAGGGGGTTACCCGTACCTTTGGCATCGCCTGAGATGGATCGAGACGCGCCTGAGCCGCTCCGTTTCGTCTTGTCCGATTTCGTCGCGGACGAGACCGCGCGCGCGTTCGCCGAGCACGAGCGACGGATTCGCGAGCTGCTTCCGGACGCGGAGGTGCGTCATCGGGGCGGGAGCTCGCTTCCTGGGGTGCTGACCATGGGCGACGTCGACGTGCACGTCCGGACGGACGGGGCCGCGTTCGCTGCGGCGCGGGACCTCCTCTGCGAGCTGTACGAGCCGCTCCACCCGGGCGTCTGGCACTCGGAGGGGGCGTTCTACGTCGCTCCCGGATCGCAGCCGCGTGTCGAGATGGCGCTGACGGCGCGGGGAAGCCTCGACGACTTCCACCACGGGGAGGCGTGGGACTGGATCGCCGCCGACGCGGCGCTCCGCGAACGCTACAACGCGCTGAAGCGCGAGCACGAGGGAGGAGTGGTCGACGCGTACAACGCCGCAAAGCGCGCGTTCTTCTACGGCTTGCGAGACGATCAGGCGCGGTGATCGACCGCCTCCGCAAGTCGAATGGAGCCGATCTTCGCGCTGCCGCCATCCTTCGGCGATGGCGGCGCGGCCGGACGCGAGGATCTGGGCCGCGCTCGCGGTCGTGTACATCGCCTGGGGCTCGACCTTCATCGCCCTCGCGATCGCGGTTCGCGACCTGCCGCCCCTGCTCGCGCTCGCGATGCGGCATCTCGTCGCCGGTGCCCTCCTGCTCGCGTTCGCCCTTCCGCGCGGCGACCGCGAGGGCGACCCGATCGGCGGTGCGCAGATCGGCGCCGGGATCGTCCTCGGCTTCCTGCTCTTCGTCCTGAGCCACGGGACGCTCGCGTGGGCACAGCAGACCGTGCCCGCGGGCGTGGCGGCGCTCCTCGTCGGAAGCATCCCGATCTGGATGGCGCTCTTCGACCGCGTCGCCTTCGGTCGCCGGCTGCGCGGCTCGGCCTACATCGGGTTCGTCGTCGGCTTCCTCGGCCTCGCGTTCCTCGTCGACCCGTTCGGCGAGGGCTCGGTCGATCGCCTGGGCGCGATCGCGATCGTCCTCGGCGCCGGGACCTGGGCCGCGGGCTCGCTGTACTCGCGCGACGCTCCTCTGCCGCGGAGACCGCTCGTCTCGGCCGGGCTCGCGTCGGTCTGCGGCGGTGTTCTGCTCGTCGTCGGCTCGCTTGCGACCGGGGAGCTCGGCGATGCCGTCTTCTCGACGGAGGCGCTGCTCGCGGTCGCCTACCTGATCGTCGTCGGGAGCTTCCTCGGCTTCACGACGTACGTCTGGCTCCTGCAGGTCGCGCCGACATCGCTTGTCGCGACGTACGCGTACGTCAATCCCATCGTCGCCGTGATCCTCGGCTGGGCGCTCCTCGACGAGGAGATCACGCTCCAGATGGCGGTTGCCGGCGCCGCGGTCGTGGCCTCGGTCGCGCTGATCGTCCGCGCGAGCGGCTCCCAGCTCGAGCCCGGACGTGGACTGCTGACTCGCGGCCGCCCGCCCGCGCCGGCTGCACCCGAGCCGACGGCCTGAGCGGCCGGCGCCCGCTCAGACGCCGAAGTCGCGGCCGGCGAGTCGCTCGCCGGGCTGCCAGCGCTCCGGTGCGACGAGATCGAGGATCAGCTCGATCTGGCCGATCGCGGCGAAGCCGTTGGAGTGGAAGAAGGCGATCGCCTCGGCGTTGCGCGCGACGGGGCTCACGATCACCTGCCGCAGGCCGCGCTCCCGCGCCCGGGCGACGACCGCTTCCACCAGCGCGGCGCCCAGGCCACGGCCCCGGTACTCGGTGGAGACGACGATCGGCTCGAGCTCGGCGTGCGTCTCCTCGAGGATCATCCCGGCGAAGCCGACGACGCGCTCGTCGGTCTCGATGACCCAGATGTTCTCGGCGCCGGCGAGCTCCAGGTGCCCGTCGAAGGCGGCCGCAGGATCGTCGCCTCCGATCTCGGGTGCTGCGTAGATGTCTCGATGCCGCTGGGTCAGCTCCACGCAGAGCGCGCGGCAGGCCTCACGGTCCGTGGGCCGATAGCCGCGAACGGTCATCCGCCGATGTAGGACATCTCCACCTTGCGGAGCGCGCCCGTCTCGCTCGTGCGGAGCTCCGAGTAGCGGTCGGTGCGGCGCGTCCAGACCCCGCGGATCGACTCCTCCAGCTCCTCGTCGCCCGTGCCCGAGCGGAGGACCGCGCGGAGATCGTGGCCGCGCACGGAGAACAAGCAGGTGTAGAGCTTTCCGTCGGCGGAGATGCGCGCGCGCGTGCAGTCGCCGCAGAACGGCTGCGTGACCGAGGCGATGACGCCGATCTCGCCGGCGCCGTCGAGGTAGCGGTAGCGCTCGGCGACCTCGCCGCGGTACGCGGCCTCGACCGGCTCGAGCGGGAACTCGGCCCCGATCGTCCGCACGACCTCGGCCGCGGGGACGACGTCGTCGAGCCGCCAGCCGTTTGTCGCGCCGACGTCCATGAACTCGATGAAGCGGACGGTGTGCCCGGTCCCGCGGAAGCGGCGCGCGATGTCGAGGATCGAGCCCTCGTTCAGGCCGCGCTTGACGACGACGTTGACCTTCACCGGGAGGCCCTCCGCAGCGGCCGCGTCGATGCCGGCGAGGACGCGCGCGACCGGGAAGTCGACGTC
>Ga0299906_10004893_pt1 | contig 10948 bp, 12 predicted proteins | sample RVTome_14_FD_200259 | JGI IMG/M metagenome (GOLD analysis project Ga0299906, IMG submission 200259) | Soil microbial communities from uranium-contaminated site in the Upper Colorado River Basin, Wyoming, United States - RVT145D125 (version 2) ... | reverse complement strand
TCCGGAGCTGGATGCCTGCGAGCTCGACGTGCAGCGATGGATCGTCGACCGCGCCGCCGATCCGCTCCCACGGGGCGGGAAGGGCAAGCAGAGCCAGGGCGACGTGGTGTGCCCGCTCGGGAGGCAGCCGCAGCAGCGCCTTCGCGACCGCCGACGGAACCCCCATCGCGCCTATGCTACGCGCCATGTCGGACCTCGCGGCGCGCCTGCTCGCGGCGAGCGAGCTGCGCGGGGACTTCGTCCTATCGTCGGGCAAACGCTCGAACGTGTACTTCGACAAGTTCCGGTTCCTCACCGACCCGCCGCTGCTGCGCGAGCTTGCGTCGGCCGTCGCCGGCCTGCTCCCCGTGGGCACCACGCACCTCGCGGCGCCGGAGGGCGCGGCCACCCTGCTCGTCGCGGCCGTGGCACTGGAGTCCCGCCTGCCCGTCGCCGTCGTTCGGAAGGACCCGAAGCCCTACGGGACGATGTCGCAGGTCGAGGGTCACGCGCCGCCCGGTGCGATCGTCGCGCTGATCGAGGACGTCTCCACGACCGGCCATCAGGTGGAGCGGGCGGCGAAGGTGCTGGAGGCCGAGGGGTGCGAGATCGGCATCATCCTGCTCGCGATCGACCGCGGCGGCGGGAAGGCGCTGCGCGACGCGGGGTACTGGGTGAAGAGCGTCGTGGAGATCGAGGCTCAGACCGAGGAGTGACGCTCGGCCGGCGCGGAGACGCACCGCCAGATCTGCAGACGCCACAGCAGGCGGCTGCCGCGCTGGCGCAGGTCGAGGATCCCGTCGCGCATCATCTGCGCGACCGCCTTCGAGTGCGCAACCACGTCCGGCAGCGGGAACTCGCGCGAGAGCAGCGAGTGCAGGTTCGCCGCGCCGAACACCCGGCGCGCGACCTCGAGGATCTTGTTCTCCGCCTGGATCGTCCCGGTCGGCAGGTACAGCCGGCCTCCGGCCGTGAGGCAGTTGATCTCGGCCAGGCTCTCGAGCATCGCCGCCGGCAGCTCGGCACCGGTCGGTCCCCCCGCGCGCCCGTCCGGGAACCACCCGGAGACGGCGGCGATCTCATCCGGGATGCCGGAGACGTCGCCGATGATCACGTTGGCCTTGACGTCCCGGACCGGCTCGAGCAGGCTGCCGACCCTGAACTCGCAGACGTCTTCCAGGCCGAGGTGCTCGGCGTTGTCGCGGGCGACCTCGATGGCCTCCGGCGAGATGTCGCACCCGATCACGCGGCTCGCCCCGAGCCTCGCGGCGACGAACGACAGCACGCCGCTGCCGCACCCGACATCGACCACGGTGTCGCCCTGCTCGATCTCGAGCGCCTCGGCGAGCGTCCGGCTGGTGTGCGTCGGGGCGAACACGCCCGGGTTCACGCGGAACGTGAAGGGGCCTGTCCGGCCCTTCCACTCGACCTGGGACGTCATCTGTTCATCCATCGCTGCGGCCATGGTGCGCAGGCGGTCGGTCCTTAGTCAACCGCGTCACACCACCGGCGCGTGGTGTTGGGCCTGCGGGCCGGGTTCGATCTCGCCCCGCTCGACCGCATCCGCCTCGGCCGACGCGGCGGCGCCGATCCGCGGGGCATCGATGCCCCGATGCGCGAAGGGGTAACCCCCGACCCGGCGGGCCGCCCGACGCAGCAGCTGGATCGCACCGTGGCGGTTGCCGCGGAGCAGGTGCACGTACCCGGCTCCGAGCTGCGACAGCCCCTTGAAGAACTCCGCGTCCGCCGTCGCCCGGGCCTGCTTCCACGCGGTCTCCCACGCCTCATGCGCCGGGAAGAAACGGCCGGCGTTGAAGTGCTCCCGCGCCAGCCGGTGGTTCTCCTCGGGCGTGAGGGAGTCGAAGTCCTCCAGCTCGAGGCGGTTGGGCGCGCCCCAGGGCTGCGGACGCCCGAGCTCGTCCCGCGGCCGCTCGGGCTTGTTCCGCCGCTCGGTCGGCGTTCCCGCCTTGCCCCTCGCTTCCTCCGGCATGCGCCGATGGTAGCTGCCGGGCGCTGGCACGGCCCTCCGGCGGCCGATACCCTCGGGGCCACATGGCCGAGGATGAGGCCCTCCACGACCTCGCGGTCGACACGCACGCGACCGCACACGCCGACGACGGCTCGAACGGCGACGGCAAGATGCCCAAGTGGATCCCCAAGCTGCTCCTGCTGGTCGTCCTCGTGACGTTCGCCGCGTACGCGGCCTTCATGCTGATCAGGAACCTGCGGGACCTCATCGTGATGCTGGTCGCCGCGCTGTTCCTCTCGTTCGCGCTCGAGCCGGCGGTGAACTGGCTGGCGCAGCGGGGCTGGCGGCGCGGGGTCGCGACGGGGCTCGTGCTCTTCGGCGTCCTGTTCGTCGGCGCGGTGATGATCGCCCTCATGGTGCCTCTTGTGATCGATCAGACGCTCGAGCTGGTCGACCGGGCGCCGAGGTGGCTCGCGCAGGCGAACACCTACACGAAGCGGTGGTTCAATCTCGAGATCACCGGCAGGAACATCTTCGACTTCATCGCCGGGGCGCGCTCGGGCGTTCAACGACTCGCGTCGAACGTCGCGTCGGTCGGAGCCTTCATGCTCGGACTGCTGTTCCAGGTCCTGACGATCGCGCTGTTCACGTACTACCTCGTCGCCGACGGACCACGGTTCCGCAGGACGATCCTGTCGGCGCTCCCGCAGCGGCGCCAGCTCGAGGTCCTGAACGTGTGGGAGCTCGCGGTCGACAAGACGGGCGGGTACCTGTACTCGCGGCTCCTGCTCGCGGTGATCAACGCCGCCTTCACGTACATCGTCCTGCAGGTCCTCGGCATCCCGTTCGCGTTGCCGCTCGCCCTGTGGCAGGGCTTCGTCTCGCAGTTCATCCCGGTGGTCGGCACCTACATCGCGGCCGCGGTCCCGACGCTCGTGGCGTTGCTCGAGGACCCGTGGAGGGCCCTGTGGTTCTTGGTCTTCGTGATCGTGTACCAGCAGATCGAGAACTACCTGCTCAGCCCGAGGATCACGGCCCGGACGATGCAGCTCCACCCCGCGGTCGCGTTCGGGGCCGCGCTGGCCGGCGCGTCGATCTCCGGGCTGCTCGGGGCGCTCATCGCGTTGCCAACCGCCGCGGTTATCCAGGCCGTCGTCTCCTCCTACGTGACCACGCACGACGTGCTCGACACCGAGCTGACCCGCGAACACGCGCCGGATACAGGGGCGCAGGCGCCGGAAACCGAGCCGGCGCGGCGTTCCTGGTTCCGCCGGAACGAGGGTCGCGAGACGCGCTGACGCATGGACCGCTCGGCCGGGCCGAGCGAACCGTTCAGCTGAGCCCGCGGGAGTCCTGCTTGAGCGCCAGGTCGACGCCGGCCGCCGAGGCCAGGATCAGACGGCGCATCGTGGTCGACAGATCCGGACCGCTCACGTCGAGCAGGTAGTCATCGGCCGTGGTGAACAGCGTCTTCGCGAGGCCCTCCCACGTCTTCGTGATCCGGGCGACCTCTGTCCCGGCTGCGTCCTTGATCGAGAAGTTCCAGGCTCGCCAGTTCTCAGCGTTGATCGAGCCGAGCGCGGTGCCTTGCGCGTCCTCGAGCCCGAACCGGATCTTGCCGATCATGTTCTGTTGGACGATCTTGCCGACCTCGTTGCCTGCGGCGTCCTTCACCATGACGGTCGACTTGAAGACCTTCGCGGGGCGCGTCAGCTCGACGACCTTGGTCCCGGCCGCGTCGTAGACGGCGAGCGTGTGCTTCATGAACTGGTCGATGGAGGAGACGAACCGCACGAGCTTCTTGACCGTCGACTGCCCCTCCTGCCGGATCCGGCCGACCTCTGCCCCGTTCTCGTCGCGGATCGCGAAGTCGATGTTCATCTCGATCAGCTTCGCCTTCTGGTTGAAGAACAGGCGTTGGCGGTTCAGCAGGTCGCTCACGGGTACCTCCGGGTCGGATCGGTCCGATCGGGTATCGGTCGCTCGGTAGATGTACCTGAGGATGTCGTGGGGGCCGGGGAGATCAACGTCCGGTTAGGGTTGCCGAGATGTCGTCTCCACTGTCTCCGGAAGACCAGCGGACGCATGCCTCGCGCGGCACGCTCGCCTCCGTCGTGCGCCGGCTCCGCCGCCAGAGGGCGCGGATCGTGCCGCATCCCGGCCCGGCGACCGGAGAGCAGCGGACCGCGGGCGGTCACTCGGGCGCGCTGCGGGCGGCGATCTTCGGCGTGAACGACGGCCTGGTCTCGAACCTGGCGCTGATCTTCGGCGTGGCGGGCGCCGGCGTCTCGAGCGAGGTGATCCTGGTCACGGGCATCGCCGGGTTGCTCGCCGGCGCGTTCTCGATGGCGGCCGGCGAGTACATCTCGATGAAGGTCCAGCGCGAGGTCTTCGAGCGGTTGATCCATCTCGAGGCGCACGAGATCGGATCGCTGCCGCAGCAGGAGCGCGACGAGCTCGTCGGGATCTACGAGCGCAAGGGCGTCCCTCACGAGCTCGCCTCGCAGCTCGCCGACGTGTTGATGGCCGATCCGGAGGTCGCCCTGGAGACGCACGCCCGAGAGGAGCTCGGCCTCGACGTCGATGAGGGGCTCGGGTCCCCGTGGGCGGCGGCCGGCTCCTCGTTCGTCACGTTCTCGTTCGGCGCATTCGTTCCGCTCGCCCCCTTCCTGGTCACGGAGGGAACCCCGGCTGTGGTTGCATCCGGCGTCGTCTCGGCGATCACGCTGCTGGGCGTCGGAGCCGCCACGTCGTTCCTCACCGGCCGCTCGGCCGAACTGTCGGCGATCCGCATGCTGTCGATCGGGGCGTCCGCCGCGGCGATCACGTACGGCGTCGGCAAGCTCCTCGACGTCGCCGTGACCTGAGGTCTACTCCTCGGCGACCTCGCCTTGGCGCTCGATCAGCCAGCCGATCGAATCGCGGAGCGACTCGTAGCGACGTTCCCCAAGCTCGCGACGCGCCCGCGCCTCGATCGCGACGACGGCGCGCCGTGCCTCCGCGACGTAGCGGCGACCGCTCGCCGTCAGCCGCACGACCTTCGCGCGGGCGTCCTCAGGATCGGGCACGCGGCGGACGTAGCCGCGCTGCTCCATGTCGTCGACGATCAGCATCATCCCCTGTTTGGTGATGCGCGCGCGCCGCGCCAGCTCGGTGAGTCGCGTTCCGGATCGACGGTCGATGTTCATGAAGACCGCACCGTGACCGGGGCGTGCGTCGGGATATCCGCGCTCCTCCAGCCAGGCCACGAGCTCGGCCGCGAGCGCGCGATGGCCTTCGAGCATCAGCCGCACCAGGTCCGTCGCCGCCACGGCGCCATCGTCCTCGCCGCGACCGCCGTGGTCAACGACCTTGACGGCCTCGGCGCGTTAGCCTGCGTCACGATGACCATCGAGATCCGACCGGTGCGGCCGGGGGAGCACGACGAGGCGGGACGCGTGACGGCGCTCGCCTACCGGGAGTTCGTGCCGCCTGACGGCTCGAGCGACTGGGACCAGTACCTCGCCTTCATGGCCGACATCGCGCAGCGTGCGGACCGCACGACGGTCCTCGTCGCGGTCGAGGACGGCCGGATCCTCGGGTCGGTGACGCTCGAGCTCGACGGGCGGACCGAACCCGATGATCCGCCTCTCGCATCCGACCAGGCGCACATCCGGATGCTCGGCGTCGATCCGGCGGCACGGAAACGAGGCGTCGCCCGCGCGCTGATGGACGCCAGCATCGAGCGGGCTCGCGCCGCGGGGAAGACGCGCCTGACGCTCCACACGACCGCGTCGATGACGATCGCCCAGGGGATGTACGACCGGATGGGGTTCCGCAGGGCACCGGACATCGTATTCCCCGACGGGTTCACGCTGCTCGGGTACGAGCGGGACCTGTAGGCGGTCTACCCGTCGCCGGGCGCCACGACCACCTCGCCCGAGGCGAGGATCACGCCGTCCTGCGTCACCGCCTCGACCTCGCCGTGACGGAACTGCTGGTCGTACAGCCGCGTGTACAGCCCGCCGCGACCGACGAGCTCGCGGTGCGTACCCCGGTCGACGATCCGGCCACGGTCGACGACGAAGATCACGTCGGCGGACAGGATCGTGGACAGCCGGTGCGCGATCGCGATCGTCGTCCGACCGTGCATCAGCGGTTGCAGCGCCTCCTGCACCAGGCGCTCGGACGTCGAGTCGAGGCTGGAGGTCGCCTCGTCCAGGATCAGGATCCGAGGGTCCTTCAGGATCACGCGCGCGATCGCGAGGCGTTGCTTCTCGCCCCCCGAGAGCTTGTAGCCCCGCTCCCCCACGATCGTGTCGTAGCCCTCCGGCAGCTCGACGATCCGGTCGTGGATGAACGCGGCGCGCGCGGCCGCCTCGAGCTCTTCCTGGGTCGCGTCGGGCTTGCCGTAGAGCAGGTTGCGCCGGATCGTCGTGTGGAACAGGTACGTCTCCTGCGTGACCATCCCGATCAGGCCGCCGAGCGAGGACAGCTGCAGATCGCGGACGTCGATGCCGTCGATCGTCACCGCTCCCTGCTGCACGTCGTACATCCGCGGCACCAGGTAGGTCATCGTGGTCTTGCCCGCGCCGCTCGGGCCGACGAGGGCGGCGAGCTGGCCCGGCTCGATCTCGAGCGAGACGCCCTCCAGCGTCCACTCGCGCGGCGGCGAGCCCTCGCCGTCCCACCACGAGGCAACATCGGCGCGGTCGTCGGCCGGCTGGTCGTACCGGAACCAGACGTCGGAGAACCCGACGGCGCCGCGGACCGTCTCCGGCGCCACCGAGACGGCCCCCGGACGATCCCGGATCTCGTGCGGCATGTCGAGGTACTCGAAGATCCGGTCGAACAGCGCCATCGACGTCTGGACCTCGGTCGAGACCTGGAGCATCGACCCTATCGGGAAGAACAGTCGGGACTGGAGCGTCGTGAAGGCGACGATGTCGCCCGCCGTGAGCGCGTCCGAGCCGTTCGCCATGACCCACCCGGCGACCAGGTACACCAGCGCCGGCGTGATCGAGAAGAAGATCTGGACGACCGCGAAGAACGATCGGCCGATCATCGTCTGCCGGATCTGGAGTCCGGTGAGCCGCTGGTTCTCGCCGCGGAACCGGTCGATCTCGTAGCGCTGCCGCCCGAACGCCTTCCCGAGCAGGATCCCGGAGACGGACAGGGTCTCCTCGGTGATCGACGTCATGTCCGCGAGGGTCTTCTGGGTCGAGCGGGCCACCTCCTGGCGAGCCTTGCCCACTCGGTAGGTGAGCCAGAGGAAGAACGGCAGCAGCGCGAGCGAGAGGACGGTCAGCTGCCACGACAGGATCAACATCGCGATCAGGGTGCTGGTGATGATCACGACGTTCGACAGGATGCTCGAGGCCGTGTCCGTCACGACCGACTGCACGCCGCCGACGTCGTTCGCCAGGCGCGATTGGATCTCGCCGGTCCGCGTGGTGGTGAAGAACCGGAGCGGCATGGCCTGGAGGTGCTCGTACAGCGCGTTGCGGAAGTCCTGCATCACGTGGAGGCCGACGAGGTTGGCGAGGTAGGTCTGACCGATGCCGATCACGCCGGAGACGACCGGGATCGCGACCATCAGGGCCACGAGCACGTACAGGACGTCCAGCTGGGGGCACGAGCCACCGTCGCAGACGCTCGGCGGGTTGCCGAACAGCGCACGGTCGAAGATCTCCTTGATCAGGATCGGGTTGATGACCCCGAGCGTGGACGTGACGACGATCGCCAACCCGACGAGGGCGACCTGGCGTCGGTAGGGACGGAACGTCCGGACCACGCGGCGGACGGTCTGACGGCGGATCGGCCGGCGATCCTCGTCGGGGACGCCGACGCCGTAGAAGTGGCGACGCATGTTCCCAGGGTAAACCGCTCCCGGGACAACGCCGTCGGGCTACCCTGCACGGATGGAGCCGTGGGAGTGGGAGCTCATCGGGCGCATGACCCTGGGCGCTGCGCTGGGTTACGCGATCGGGTTCGAGCGCGAGTTCCGCGGCAAGTCGGCCGGCGAACGGACCTTCGCGCTGGTCGCGCTCGGGACCGCCGCCGTGACCGCGCTCGGTCAGGAGGCGTTCGGTGCCGCGAGCACCCGGGTGATCCAGGGCGTGATGACCGGCGTCGGGTTCCTGGGTGCCGGGCTGATCTTCCAACGTGAGCAGGGCGTCGTCCTCGGTCTCACGACGGCCGCCTCGGTGTGGGCGATCGCCGCGGTCGGCGTGCTCGCCGGGTCCGGCGCGTACGTCGCGTCGATCATCGGCGCCGCGCTCGTCGTGTTCATCCTCGAGCTCGACCGGCTGCCGCTGCTCAGGAGGGTCGCGCCCCGCAAGATCCGCGACGAGCAGCTCGGGCAGCGCGGCGACGAGGAGGACGACTGAGCGGCGTCACAGGCTCGATCGCCGGCCCGATCGCCGGCCCGCGATCTTGAGGGCCCGCGCCCAGACTGCGTCCATCATCCGCGGGGTCAGCTTGCCCGTGAACGTGTTCTGTTGGCTCGGGTGGAAGCTCCCGAGCAGCACGTAGGGGCCGACCTCCGCCTCCCGGCGATGCCCGAACGGGGGCCGCGGCCGGACCACATGTCCGAGCGCGGCGAGCGCTCGGAGCGCGCCGTCCCACGCGAACGCGCCGAGCGGGACGACCACCCGCGTCTCCGGGAGCGCTCGCAGCTCGGCCGCGAGGTACGGGAGGCAGTTGTCCCGTTCCCGCGGGGTCGGTCGATTGCCCGGCGGCGCGCATCGGTTGACCGCCCCGACGTACACGCCAAGGAGCGTGAGCCCGTCGGAAGGCGACACCGACGTCGGCTGGTTCGCGAGACCCGCGCGATGGAGCGACGCGAACAGGAAGTCGCCCGAGCGATCGCCCGTGAAGATGCGCCCGGTCCGGTTGCCGCCGTGCGCAGCCGGCGCGAGCCCGACGATGACGATCCGTGCGAGCGGGTCGCCCATGCCCGGCACGGGCCGCGCCCAGTATTCCTGGCCGGCGAACCGGGCAGGCCTGTGCTCCGCGACCTCCTCGCGCCATGCGACGAGCCTCGGGCAGCGGCGGCAGGCAACGACCTCCAGTGCGATCTGGGCGAGCGCCCGGGCGGGTTCGCTCAGGGTCGGCGGGGTCACGTGCCGATGCTAGACGGGCACCGCGGGGCGCCGCGGCCGCGCGTCTCGGGAGGACGCGATGACCACGACGAACGGCACGAGGGGGGTCGGCCGCACGATCGTCCGGGCGGCGCTGGTGGCCTCGTTCGTGGCCGGATCGCTCGCCGGGATCCCTCTGATCCGTTCGTACGCCGTCCCCGCGACGGTCGTGCGGACGCAGGCGCTGGACGGGGCGACCCTCGGTGGGTCGGCCGCTCGTGCGATCAGGCTGGGGTCGTCCGGCTCGCTGCGCGCAGGACGTGTTGCGGGCCGCACCGACGCCCTGACGGTCTGTGCGCCGATCTGGTTCGACGGCATGGCGCTCACGTGGGCTCGCTCATCCGGCCGGGAGCCGAACGTGCTGGTCCGGACGGCCCACCGTGAGGGAGCCTTCGGCGACGTCGTGGAGCTGGATCCGGAGGGCGGCGCGGATCGGGGGACGAGCGAGTACCGGCGCGACGCCGGTGGGTCGACGTTCCTGTGGACCGGCGGATCGCGCTGTGCCCGGATCGGGCTCGAGCTGCGCCCACGCTCGTCGGTCGCCGGCCTTCGCGTTGTCTTCGTCAACAGCTCCGGAACGGCGGGGGGTCCCCGGACCGGGCCGCCGCAGGTGGGACCGTCGGCGCTCGGCGATGCGCCCTGGCCGCCTACCGCCGGTGCGCGCACCGCCGAGCCGAGGATCATCACGCGCGAGCAGTGGGGGGCGAACCCACGGCTGATGAGCTGCACGCCGGAGGTCGCCGACTTCCTGGAGGTCGGGTTCGTCCACCACACGGCCGGCTCGAACTCGTACTCACGGGCTCAGGCCGACGACGTCGTGCGCGGCGTCTACGCGTACCACACAAAGGGCCGCGGGTGGTGCGACATCGGGTACAACTTCCTCGTCGACCGCTACGGCGACATCTTCGAGGGACGCTCCGGCGGCATCACGCAGGACGTGATCGGCGCCGCACAGATGGGGTTCAACACGGGCGCGTTCTCCGTTTCGTTGATGGGGACGTTCGACGCATCGCGGCCACCGGCGGCGACGATCCGCGCGCTCCAGCGGCTGCTCGCCTGGCGGCTCGACGTCGCCCACCTGAACCCGCGTGCTTTCGGCGAGATGACCTCCGGCGGCGGAAGGACGACCCGCTACAAGAAAGGCGCCGTCGTCCGGCTGCACGTGATCTCCGGCCATCGCGATACCGGCTTGACGGCCTGCCCGGGCGCCGCGCTGTACCGGCTGCTCCCCGGGATCCGGCGCGCCGTGGGCCGCCTCGGGCTCCCGAAGATCTACGACCCTCGCCTGTCGACCGCGACGTTCGTTCCCGGCGCGCCGCAGCGGGTGCGGATCGGCGCGAAGGGTTCGGCTCGACTGTCCTGGTCGGTCACCGTGCTCGGGCCGGACGAGGCCAAGGTGGCCGAGCTGACCGCTGATGACGGGGACCGCTTGGCGCTGTGGTGGCGTCCCACGCTCGACACGCCGGGCACATACCGGGTGGTGATCGCGGCGTCGAACGGGGGTGGGCAGCCCGCCCGGCCCGCCGAACTCCTTTTCGTCGTCGAGCCACCTTCCCCGAGCCCGAGCCCGTCGCCGAGCCCCAGCCCGAGCCCGAGCCCGTCCCCGTCGCCGTCGCCATCGGAGACGCCCACGCCGACGCCGTCGGCCTCGCCAAGCACCTAGCGCTCACCCGCGCAGCTCGCGGAAGCGATCGGCCGCGTCCTGGAACGCCTCCAGCGGGTCGAACAGCTCGCCGATCGTTCCGATCAGCGACTCGAACCCCGCCGGCGTCGGCCCTTCGATCCGGAGACGATCCGCGAGCGAGAGCGCGGCCTCGAGCGCGTCCACACACCGGTTCCACACGTCCTCGAGCCCATCGGCCCTCCACGACGGCATCTC
>Ga0299906_10004890_pt1 | contig 10954 bp, 6 predicted proteins | sample RVTome_14_FD_200259 | JGI IMG/M metagenome (GOLD analysis project Ga0299906, IMG submission 200259) | Soil microbial communities from uranium-contaminated site in the Upper Colorado River Basin, Wyoming, United States - RVT145D125 (version 2) ... | reverse complement strand
GTAGTACGCGAGAGCGGCGCCGAAGAGCGGTGCGTTATCCTCGGAAAACTCCCAATAAGTATCCCACACCAACTTCCATACAAGCTTGAGCATCAGTGAGAACCCTATCTCATCGATTCAAGAACCATGCCGTGAAGATTCCTGTTCTGGAGCGGTAGATATCGGAGGACAGGACAGCTTTGCCGGAAAATCTTACTGAGGGCGAGCTAAGGGCGAGCCCTCGGTTCTCCATTTCCACGATTTCGTTGGGAACACATTTTGCACGGAGAACGATAGGGGTTGTTGTGAATAAAGGACGGCACGCATTCTCGCCATGACCGACGCTCAGCGATTCCGAAGGGTGGTCCAGTGGGCCGCACTTCTCGTCGCCGTGCTGCTCGCAGCCCTCGCCATCCTCCACCTACCTCCGATTGAGAATCGAGTCTCACGCGCTCTCGTAAGGGCCTTGGCCGAGCGGGTGGATGGACGACTGGAAATCGGTCGCCTGGACTATAGCCTGTGGAAGGGCGCGGTGTCGGTCGTGGAAGTGGAATACGAGCGGGTGGACGAGGGCCTCACCGTGTCGGTTCGCATACCACGGATCGAGATCGCCTGGATGCCGCTCTCCCGCGTGGATCTGTTCGTCCAGAGCCCGGTGGTGGAGCTACGCGAGCGAGGAGGGCCGGAACGCGCCGAAGCTCAGGCGTCCGATACGACGAGCCCGCTCGAGCCACGGCTTCCGCCCTTTCTCGGCCATATTTTCATCGAAGACGGGCGGTTTCAGTGGATCGATGCTTCGGGAAGAGGGGCGGACCTCGGTCCGTTCGACCTTCGGCTGGACGGTAGCGAGATCGGGGGCTTTGACGGACGCCTCACCATCAGCGGAGGAAGCGTGCTGATCGAGGGCGAGGCGATCCAGCTTCGTCGAGGGGAGGCCTCTCTCGAGGGAATGGGCGGGACGCTTCACGTCGACGAGAGCCGATTCGATTTCGACGCGGGAAGTGTAAAGCCCGAGGCGGAAATTCGGACGTTGAGCCCCTTCTCGGGCGACCTCGCAGTGGATTTTCGACTGGAGCGGGCCGCCGTGGGGAAGCTCCTCGATGAGACCTCTCTTCAGGGCCGATTCGACGGTGATGTGAGGCTCAGCGTGCGCGAAGCGGGAGTGACGGGCGAGGGCTCGCTCGAGGCCCGTGGGCTCTCGTGGCGGCAGATCGGACCCTGGCAGGCTGAGCTCGACTGGGAGCTGACCCGCGGGGCCCTCTTGATCCACCAGCTGCAGCTCCGCGGTTACGATGGCTCGCTGCACGCAGAGGCGAGGCTCGAGCTCACCGACGGGGGGCAGCAGACGGCCAAGATTCAATGGACGTCTCTGTCCCTTCTGCCCCTGTCAGGAGTGCGAGAGGTCAAAGAAGCAAGCATTCCCTGGCAGGCGACCACCAGCGGGACAGCCAACCTCTCGTTCGTCGACTGGGACATCCAGACGCTCTCCGGTTCGGCGGCGGTCGACCTTTATGAGGACATCGAAGGCCGAGTTCTCGTGGCAGCCGACGACGGCGATCTCGCGGTGAGCACGTCCCAACTGGTGCTGCCGGGAGGTTCGCTGAGTACCGAAGCCAAGCTAGAGAACCTCCGCCAGCTCGCCGCCGACGTCCACCTCTCGCTCGATGACGTATCTCCCCTCATTTCCGTCGTGCTTCCGGAGAACGACGTGAATCTCGAGGGTCCGCTCGAGGTCGAGGCATCGGTCGGGGGCGATATCGCCACCCCCGAGACCCTCCAGTCCCGAGCACGCCTGGGCAGTGACGGTCTTCTTCTCAACGGGGAAAAGCTCTCTCTCGATGGCCTGTTGCACTACCAGAACGAGATCGTGCGCGTCGACGAGCTCCTCCTGAAGACGACCGCGGGGCGACTCAGTGCGAATGGAACCGCGCGCCTCTCGGGCTCCTCGACGCTCGAGGTGTACCTCGAGTCCTTTCCGCTCCACGTCGTCCCGCCAGAGACAGGCATCGAGGACGGCGCGGTAAGTGGACCGATCCTCATCGAGGGTCCGATCGCCGACCCGAACGTGGATGCCCGACTCGAGGTCGACGACCTCGTGTATCGGGGAATCCGCGGCTCGGCAACCATTGCCGCCCAAAAGCGTGGGCCCCAAGTGAACGTCGAGCGTCTCGACCTGAGCCTGGGGGAAGGAGCTCTCCAGGCGGCGGGCACGTTCGATACCCGTACGCGTGAAATAGATCTGTCCGCGGAGGGGCGGGAGCTTGCCTTGCACCGCCTGCTAGCAACGGCAGGCTGGCCGGCTTCGCTCCGCGCTCGGCTCGCCCGCGTGGACGTGAATGTGACGGGGCCGCTCCACCGTCCCTCCGGCAACGCCGTACTCCACCTCGAGGACTTGGCGTTTCGGGGAGAAGCCCTGCCAGCGGCGTCCATCACGCTCGACTCGAACGGCGTCGAAGCCGTGACCGAGCTCTCTCTCGACTCCGGCGGCCGCCTGCTCATCGCCGAGACGAGCTTGCGGGAAGACTTCCCCAGTACGGTCACGCTCACGTTGGATTACGTGCCTTGGAACACGTTCGTGACCGGGCTCGAATGGGAGGAAGTCACCGGCGTCGAGGTCTCGGGGCAGATCGAATCTCGTCTCCCGCTCGGGCGGCCCCGCGCCTTCTCGCTCGACGCCAAGGTAGCCGAGATGCAAGCTCGAATAGGCGGCGTTATCGTTCACGCTCCCACCGCGTTTCGAGTCAGCGCGGACGCCGAGAGCGTGCAGCTCGACGGATTCGCGTTATCGGGCGACGGCGTCGATCTGCGGATCGATGGCAACGTCGCACTTGCCGATGGAGAAGAGTCCTCGCTCAACGCTCGGGGAGAGCTCGCGCTCGAGCCGTGGGCCGCGCTCGTCCCCGGCGATGCTCTCGGTGGGACGGCAGAGCTTCACCTCACGTTCGCCGGAGGACTCGAGAGACCCCTTCTCGAGGGAAGCCTCTCGGTTCGAAACGGGCGCTGGGCGGATGGCCCTTGGGTCGTCGAGGACCTCGAGACCGTGCTCCATGGTCGCGGTGCGGTCATCGAGATGGAGCAGCTCGAAGCAACCGTGATGACTGGGAGCCTCAGCGCCCAGGGTACCTTCCCCCTGGCGAACACGAACACGGAGGGCGACGGCCCCTCGCTGTCTTTCCGCTTGCGCGAGCTCGATCTCGGTCCGGTGCTCGCCGGCGAAGAATCCGCGGAGGGCACTGAGCTCCTGATTTCCGTGGAGGGAGACGCTTCCTTCGGGCCCGGGAGCCTCACCAAGGTCGACGCCTCGGGCGTCATCACCGAGGTCCTGCTCCGGACGCCGGCAAGCGAGGTCGCTTCCACGTCGCCCGCACGCTGGCGCTTCAACGAGGAGCGCTTCGATCTCGACCGCCTGGAGCTCAGCGGGACAGAGACGCGGCTCGAGATCGGCGCTGAAGCCTCGCTCGCCGGAGAGGAGGCCGGGTGGTCGACCTCCCTACGGGGCAACCTGGATCTCGCTCTCGCGAGCGCCGTTCTTCCCGAGTCCGCATTCGCGAGCGGTTCGCTCCAGATCGACGCCCAGGTTAGTGGCGGCGCCGGCCAGCTCGTTCTCGAGGGAACCAGCCGGGTGGAAGGCGGTGAGCTCGTGCTCGAGAGGCCGCCGCTCGTGCTTTCGGAAATCGACGTGGACGTTCGGTTGGACGACGACGAGATCGTGCTGGAGCACCTGAAAGCGCAGGCCAACGGCGGAACGTTGACGGCAAATGGACGGCTCTTGCGGACCGGAGATCAACAAGAGGATGAGAGCGGGACGAGCATCCAAATGGTCGCCGAAGGTCTGCGCCTCGAGTATCCCGAGGGGCTTCGAAGTCGGATCGACGCCGAGCTGGAGCTGAGCGACGGCGAGGACTACCAGCTCGCGGGTCAAGTGGTCATCGACCAGGCGCGCTACGCCCGGGATGTCTCCGTCGAGCGCGAGCTTTTCCGCGCCATCCGGCGCCAGACGGTGGACATCGCGCGCGAGCCCGGTCTCGCGGACCGGCTGCACCTGGAAGTCGACGTGGACAGCAACAGCGACATCGTCATGGACAACAACCTGGGGCAGGTCCAAGCCGAGGCCAACGTGCTCGTCACCGGAACCGCAGCGTCGCCCGAGATCTCCGGGACGGCCCGCGTGCGCCCTGGAGGCGAGATTCGATTCGCCGGTAATTCCTACGACATCGAAACGGCACGCGTGGACCTGTACGGATACCCCACTACCCCGCCGGAGATCGACGTTCGCGCGCACACCGAGTCGGGCGGATACGATCTCGTGCTCGAGCTCAGTGGATCTCTGGACAATCTGCGCACCACGCTCAGCTCGCCTGGAGATCCCTCTCTCTCCCGCGCCGACGTCACCTCCCTGCTACTCACCGGGCGCACCTTGGAAGAAGTGAGCGGCGAGGAAGGGCGCATCCTTGGCGAGCAAGCGGGGCGGTATCTGGCGGGCGGGCTGGCCAGCGTAACGGAAGACGAGCTTGGTGAGGCATTGCCCGTCACCAGCGTCAGCATCGCGCCCACGCTCGTCGGAAGTGAGACCGATCCCGGGGCGCGTTTGTCGCTCAGCCAGGGTCTTTCCGAGGACTTGCAGTTGACCTACTCGATCGGCCTCAGTGACACGCAGAGTCAGCTCTGGATCATCGACTACGAGCTACCGCGAGACCTTCGGGTTCGCGCCATCCGTGACGACGCCAACGAGTACACGGGCGCCCTCTCGCAAACACTTGCTTTCGACGTCTACCACCGCCAGCGCCCGACCGAGCTTCGCGAGCTCGAAGGGTCGGAGATCCAGTCAGTTCGCCTCGATGGAGAGCTCCCGCGCCGCGAGGAGGAGATCCACGAGGAGCTGAGCCTCTCCCCCGGCGATCGTTTCGATTACTGGGAGGCACAGGAAGACGCCGAGGAAATCCGCCGCAAGCTTCAGGACGAGGGTTACCTGGGCGCCCAGGTGCTGGTACATGCGGAGGAGACAGGCGATTCCTCCGACGAGGTCTCGGTCGCCTATGCCATCGAGTTGGGCAGGCCCATTCGCATCGTTTGGTCTGGCGACGAGCCCGGCGAGGATCTACGGAAGAGCGCGAGCGAAGAATGGGACCCGCATTTGCCGGCGGGAGTCGCAGCGCGACGCGTTGCGACCCGTCTGACCTGGGAGCTCAAGAGTCGTGGCTTTTACGATGCCGCCATCGAGGCAACGGTCTTGGAGTCCCCAAACGAGGTCGAAGTTCGCTTCCACGTCGAGCGCGGGACCCAGGGAAGTAAAGTGGAAATTGAGTTCCTCGGAAACGAAGTTATCGAGGACGACATCCTGGAGACATTGCTCCCCGATCCCTCTACGCCGGCGTTCTTTCGAACCGTGCTGGCGGAGGAAGAGGAGTTTCGCGACAGAGTCCAGCTCCTATATGCGACGAGAGGTTACCTGGAGGGACGGGTCGTAGAGATGAGCGAACGTTTCGAGTCTTTCTCCGGTACCTACCGGGTCGAGATCCCGATCGAGGAGGGAGAGCCCACTTATGTCACCGACGTCGTCTTCGATGGAGTCGGCGACGTCCCCGAGGAGCGACTGCGTAGTCTTCTGACACTGAGACCGGGTGCGGCTCTGCGCCTCGATGAGTTCCTCCAGGATCAACGGAAACTTCGCTCTTTCTATCGTGGGGAGGGTTTTGCCGATTCCCGGGTACGAAGCCGGCTGCGGAGATCCAGCGATGGCTTTCGCGTCGTCCATGAAGTGGAGGAGAACGAGCGGCTCAGAGTGGGTCGCATAGACATCACCGGGAACGCGGTGACCGACGAGGATACGATTCAGAAGGCTTTAACTGTGAATCCTGGCGATCCACTGCGGCTCGAAGATCTCACCGAGACTCAGAGTCGACTCTACGATCTTCAGACCTTTCGGTCGGTAGACGTCCGCGCGGAGCCCTCGCAGAACCCGGGAGTAAGCGACGTGATGGTCGACGTGGTGGAGCTCCCGGACGTGACCGTCGGCTATGGAGCGCGCTACAGCACCGAGGACCGCTGGGAAGTCACGGGCAACGTGGATTTCCCTAACCTCTTGGGCGACGCCCGGAGGCTCGACCTCTCGGTCTTCGTCAACCGCAACGCACAGACTTACCGCGGCACGTACCACGTGCCCTACTTCTTCGGCCTCGATCTCGACACCGATATCTACGTGTCCCGCGAGATCGAGACCGAAGAAACCTTTACCAGCCGCGGCTGGGCCGTTACCTTTCAACAGGGGCGGCAAATCCGAGAGCCGATGCGCGTTCAGTGGAGCTATACTTTCCGACAAGCCGACGTCGAGGCGGTGACGGCGCCCGGCGACCCTTTCGGCTTCGACGTGGTCGCAAACCGGGGCATTCTCTCCGCCTCGCTCATCCACGACTCGCGAAACAGTCTAACCAATCCCACTCGCGGATGGTTTTGGAACGGAACGACCCAGTTCGCAGCGACCGCACTCGGCTCCGATCTGCGATTCGTGAAGTTCTATGGCCAGCTCTTCTATTTTCGGCCGGTGATCGGCCGCGGCATCGTCTGGGCGTCGAGCTACCGGGCGGGTGTGGCGCAACCTCTCGGCGATCAAGTGCTATTGCGCCAGGACCGCTTTCAGGCCGGCGGCCCCAACTCCGTCCGGGGGTTTCCGAACGACGAGCTCGGACCCACCGACACGCTCCTCGGCACGAAGATCGGCGGTGAGGGCGTGGTGGTGCTGAACCAGGAGCTTCGCATTCCCGTTTGGAAACGCTTCGGCGCCGTCGTCTTCTACGACGCCGGCAACGTATACCTCGACGTCAAGGACTTCAACCCTTTGGACCTCCGGCACACGCTCGGGCTGGGCGTCAGGGTGCAGCTGCCGGTCGGTCTGGCGCGCGTCGATTGGGCGCGGGTGCTCAATCCCGAGCCCGCCGACGCGGTTTCTCGGTTCCACTTCAGCTTCGGCCACGCATTCTGACGTCACCCTGGCGAAATCGAGCGATGCGGGGGGGGAAGAACTTATTGGGGTCTCTGGACGAACGATAAGCTCGTACAGAAGGCAGGCTTCGAGAACAGCGCTATTCTGGCGTCGTTGATCGGTCTCCGCGTGGTAACGACCTTAGTCGGACGCCCCTTGGTGGATGCCGTGGTAGCAAGGGCTCTCCTCGTTGCCTCCATAGCACTCGCCGCCCTCGCCTTGTCCCCCGGGGGCGCCCCGGAAGTGGATGACGCGACAGCGCGCGCGGAGCTCACTCTGCTGGAGCAGGTTGACGAGACGCGCCGAAGCGAGGAGCTTCCACCCCTCGAGCGCGATTTCGCCCTGGGCTCAGCGGCGCGTGATTACAGCCGGTCCATGGCCAAGGCGCGCGTGCTCCGTCACAGTGCCCTCGGCGAGCTCCGCGAGCGGATACGCGGCGTGGCTCCCGAGACCTGCGTCTTCGGCGAGAATCTCGCGAGGCACGTGGACATCCAGAAGGTTTTGCCCGACTGGCTCGAAAGCGAAGAGCACCGTCGTAATCTTCTTCATCCTGATTTCGATCGTAACGGGATCGGGATTGTCCGCGGCGACGACGGATTCCATTACGTCACCCACCTGTTCGCCGGACCTTGCGGGCCTCGGGCGAGCGGCAGCGGCGCTTGAAAATACCTCTGTCCGTGAAACCAACGCCCGTTCATCGGCTCGGGGAAGCCAGCTCTCTCTGCTACGAGGTGCGCGGAGCCAGTCGAAGGTCATTCACGACGGATTTCACGCCCTGCACGGAGCGCACCAGCGTCGCCGCAGCTAGTTGTGTCGTCACTGAATCCACCTCGCCGGTTAGTCGTGCCACTCCGTCGGCGACCTCTACCTCTATGTCGTCGAGATCTTCGCGCGCGTCCAGAGCTTCCTCGACACGCTGTTGGACTACTTCGTCCTGCTCTGCCGTCGTTTCCTCGGCGGACTCGGAAACGACCTGGAGCCAAGGCTTGTTGCAGCCGGGGCTCTTCGTCCAGGGTGAGGTGACGCTATTTGGAATCGTGGGCACGGACACCGCGAAGCGTGAGGCTGGGGCCGAGGCGGGCTCCGTAGACGGTGTCAAGAGCGTGCGAAACGATGGTGGGCGTCTTGTGCAACAACGCGGCCCTGCGAGACCGCGGTGAAGACAGGAAAACGGCCGCGGTGGGTGACCCTCTGGAGGTCGCGCTCTTGGAGCTCGGCGCGAAAGGCGGCGTCGCTCGTGAGGCGCTGGTCGAGAAGATGCCAGAGGTGCGAGAAGAGGCCTTCGACCCCGAGATAAAAATGATGGCGACCTACCACGAGAGCGACGGAAGCTACTACGTGGCCGTGAAGGGTGCACCGGAAGCGGTGCTACGCGTGAGCTCCCGACAACTCACGGCCGAAGGTGATCAGGAGCTCACCGAGAAAGACCGCGATCGGTGGCTGGAACGAGTCGACCGGCTGGCGCGCAACGGACTGAGACTTCTGGCGGTGGCGCGAAAGGAAGTATCGAGCCTCCGAGTCCCGCCATATGAAGATCTGACCGTCATTGGCGTTCTCGGCCTTCAGGATCCCCCTCGCGGCGACGTGGCGAAGGCTCTCCAAGAATGCAGAGAGGCAGGTATCCGCGTCGTGATGGTCACGGGAGACCAGGCATCGACGGCCCGCAGCATCGCCGAGACACTTGGATTGGCTGAAGGAGAGAGCTTGACCTCGGTGAACGGAAAAGAGCTCGATGACTCGGTCGAACAGCCGGAGCGCTTCCTGGGCGCCACCGTTTTCGCTCGCGTGAGCCCGAGACAAAAGCTCGGGCTCATCGAGATGTACCAGCGAGCCGGCCACGTCGTGGCGATGACCGGAGACGGCGTGAACGACGCTCCGGCGCTCAAGAAAGCGGATATCGGAATCGCGATGGGGCAGCGCGGCACGCAGGTCGCCAAGGAAGCTGCCGATATGGTCATCAAAGACGATTCGTTCGTCACCATCGTGTCCGCCATACGACAGGGGCGCGTCATCTTCGACAACATCAGGAAGTTCGTCTTCTACCTGCTCTCTTGCAACGCCTCCGAGATACTACTGGTGGCGTCCGCTTCGTTGATCAACGCGCCGCTGCCGATCCTGCCTCTTCAAATCCTGTTCTTGAATCTCGTCACGGACGTCTTCCCCGCCCTAGCTCTCGGCGTCGGAGAAGGAGATCCAACAGTCATGAAACGGCCTCCTCGCAACCCTCAAGAATCGATCCTGCGGGCCGACCACTGGTGGGGCGTGGTCGGTTACGGCGCGCTCATCACCTTGTCGGTGCTGGGCGCCTTCTGGTTGGCGTTGTCCCGCCTCGACATGAGCGACCAGGAGGCGGTCACCGCCTCGTTTCTGACACTCGCCTTTGCACAACTCTGGCACGTATTCAACATGCGCGGGCGCGGATCGCGTTGGCTCGAGAACGACGTCGTTCGCAATCCTTTCGTGTGGGGCGCCCTCCTTCTCTGTACCGGTTTGCTCGTGGTCGCGGTTTACGTGCCTTGGGTGGCGGAAGCGCTCGACACGCGCGCCCTCACGTTTACCGGTTGGTCCGTGGCGCTCTCGCTGAGCCTCGTGCCGCTCGTCGTCGGACAAGCGCTGAAGTCTTCTCGAAGCGTGTACCTCTCTCGGCCCTAAGCTCCTACGGTCGAGAAGAGTGACTCCGGGTCCACTTCAGGAGTCGCTGCGGCGTGCCGAGTCGGAAATGGGTAGTTGGAAAGAATCCGTCAAGCCCCCGCGAGCTCGGGGGACGTCGTGGACGGAATCCCACACCCGGCCATTGTCAAACACTCGAACGGAGAGACGTCGATTTGCTGATCATGGCCAGCCACGGGTATTCCGGTGTGGAGAGGCTTCTGCTGGGCTCCCTCACCGAGAAAGTACTGCACCAAGTCGAGATCCCGATGCTGGTGGTCGGCCCTTCGAGAGAGAGCGGGCGCTACGAGCCCTTCGTGGAAAAGCCACTTAGAACGATCCTGGTAGCCATCGACCTCGGCCCGGCTACGGCTCCTTCGATGGAGCATGCCTCGGTCATCGCGAAGCACTACGGATCGAAGCTTCAGGCCGTGCATGTGATGTCGCCCCTCGCGGAAGCACTCGGAGGGCCACTGTGGCCCGCGGCACCGGAGTTGATTCGGGCGAGCCATGAGGCGAAGACGATGCGAGCGGATGAGAGGCAGAAACTCTTTGGTCCCGCGGTCGGCCGGGGCTTCGAGACCGAGACGTTGATCTGGGAAGGAGACCCCGCCGAGACCTTACTCCACTTGGCCGCGGAGAGAGACGCGGATCTCGTGGTCATGGGGGCTCACGGCCATGGCGGGACGGCATTTGGCTGGCTGCGCTCCACGTGTAACAAGGTAATCCGCGCCACTCCATGTCCCGTGCTGGCAGTGAGGAAGAGGAAGAACGCTTGAGCGGCGTCTGGCCAAGCTCAGCTCGGCGCCCACGCTGAATGACGCCGGAACTAGTCCGGAACTGGCGTCTGACGAAGCTCAGCTTGGCACCCACGCTCAATGACGCCGGAACTAGTCGGAACCTTGCCCGACTCGGTCCAGACCAAGTCGATCTCACGACCGACCCCACGGGCGAGGCTCAGCTCTTCTTGGACGTGACCACATGAACCGGACTCCAAAGGTGCTCCACGCGTGAGCTGCCGCATTTCGGACATTTCACTTTCTTGGGATCGTACTCCTTGATGGATTCGATGATCTGGAATTCCTTTCCGCATTCGCCACAGCGAAATTCGTAGATCGGCATCCGACCCTCCTTGCCAGCCCCTCAGATGCACTCCCCACCGGGCGCCGACTCGGTCCGCATCGAGTTGTGGTCATGATCCGCGGCATGCCAGGTCCTTCTCGAAACACCGACCAGCGTGGTCTCCCCGAGCACCTCGGCTACGACGGCTACGTCGGGCTCGGTGAGGCGGACACGCGGCTCCTTCGAGAATCTTTCTTCCAGGGCTTCCCAGATGGCGCTTCCGAT
>Ga0299906_10004889_pt1 | contig 10954 bp, 10 predicted proteins | sample RVTome_14_FD_200259 | JGI IMG/M metagenome (GOLD analysis project Ga0299906, IMG submission 200259) | Soil microbial communities from uranium-contaminated site in the Upper Colorado River Basin, Wyoming, United States - RVT145D125 (version 2) ... | reverse complement strand
TACAGGCCGATGAGGACCGCCCAGCCAAGCGACGAGCGCTGCACGGCGGGAGGCTAGCACCGGCGATGCGGTGGACCAGCGGTACGAATGGGTGGGGTTAGGAGACGTCGCTCACCCCTAGACTCGCGGCATGTTGGCCATGGCGCGCGGGCTGGCCGCGTCCGGCACGGCGGTCATCGCCTTCTTCGTGGCTGCCGTACTGCCCACCGCCACCTGGCCGCTGATCGATGGCGACGTGTGGTGGCACCTGCGCGCCGGAGAGGAGATCCTGGCCACCGGCGCCGTGCCGCGCGTCGACACGTGGAGCTTCACCAGCTTCGGCACGCCGTGGATCAGCCAGGACTGGCTGACGAACGCACTCATGGCGGCGGTGCGCGGCACCGATCCGCTGGGCGAGACCGTCCTCTCGTTCGCCTTCGGGCTGGTGGTCGTGGCCGCGTTCGCCGTCCTGTGGCGGACCATCGGCGTCCGGGATCCCACGGTTCGATGGGCCTCGCGGATGGTGTGGTTGACGCTGGGCCTGATCCTGGCCGCTCCGATCCTCGGCGTTCGGGTGCAGGTCATCGACCTCCTGCTGAACGCCGTCGTCGTCTGGCTGCTCGCCCACTATGTCGCCGACCGGCGGCGTCGGTGGCTGGTGGCCCTCCCCGTGGTGGCGGCCGTGTGGGCCAACCTCCACGCCGGCTGGCCCATGCTCTTCCTGCTGGGCGGAGCGTGGCTCGTGGGCGAGGCCATCGACCACCTGTGGCGACGACCCTTGAACGCCGAGCCGCTGAGCTGGGTGCAGCTGCGCGACCTGGCCGTGGCGCTGGTGGTCGCGTTCGCGGCCCTGGCCCTGAACCCGAATGGCATCGCTCTATGGACGTACCCGCTGAACGCCGTCGGGAATGCGGTCATCGGCCGCTACATCCTCGAATGGTTCCCCGTGACCGCCGACCTGCGGCTCTTCGGCCTGTGGGCCGGGTTCGTCCTCGTCGCCGTGCTTCCGACCCTGGCCCAGGTTCGACGCGGGATGCGGATGGCCGACGCGCTGGTCGTGCTCGGGCTCACGATCATGCCCGTTTTCGGAGTCCGGTACCTGCTGCTGACCGGGCCCCTGATCGCGGTCATTGTGGCCGTCAACCTCGCGCCCCAGATGGCCCTGACCCGCTTTGGCCGCTGGACCGCGCCCATGCTGGATAGCCTGACGGTCCCGCGCGAGGGGCGTCTGCTGCTCGTCCACCTGGCCTTGGCCGCGGGGCTCGTCACACTCGGTGTGGGCGTAGCCCTCGCTCACGTCGTGCTGCCACTCCAGGCCAGGGCTGAGGTGGGCACATTCCCGGTGTACGCCGTGCAGTGGCTGGAGTCGGAGGGCATTGGCGCCCGGGCGTTCAATCGCTATGAGTGGGGCGGCTACCTGATTCATGAGCGGCCGGAGAGCCTGGTGTTCATTGATGGCCGTGCCCAGGACGTGTACTCCGACGAGCTGCTCACGCTTTACGCGGCCATCATTTCGCTTCAGATCGATCCGCAGCCTGTACTGGACCGATACGAGATCGACCACGTGATCTTCTCCCCCGACAGCGCGTTCGCTGCGTGGCTGGATGCCAGCCCTGGCTGGGAGCGCGCATATGCCGATGGTCTGGCGGCGATTTGGGTGCGCCGATGACCTGGGGCCGGGTCGGAGTCTGGCTCACTCATCGGCAGAAGGTCATCGCACTTGGGCTATCCGTTGGCGGAGCAATCGCGATCGGGCTCGTGCTGCTGGGACTCCTGCCCTACGGCAAGCCCGGTCCGTTCGGGCCGATGGGTGACGCCAGCGCGTATTGGCTCGGTGCCCGGGCCGCCAATCCGTATGACTGGCAGGCAGGCTTCGCCGAGTACCGCTACTCGCCAGCCTTCCTGTGGCTTATCGCGCCCATCAGCTGGCTACCGTGGGAAGTGTTCGCCGCCGTCTGGCTCGGTCTCCACCTAGCCATCATTGCCTGGTTCCGCGCGCCGTGGCTGCTCGCCTTCCCGCCCGTCGCTGATGACATCATCCGGGGCAACATCGGCCTGTTCGTAGCCGCGATGATCGTGCTGGCGCTGCGCTATCCGGGCATATGGGCCTTTGGTCTGCTGACCAAGGGCACACCGGGGATCGGTGTTCTTTGGCATGTCGTCCGCCGAGAGTGGATCGCCGTCGGGCAAGCGCTGGGAGTTACGGGCGCTATCGTGGCCCTCGGATTCATCATCCAGCCTGAGCTCTGGCAGGCGTGGCTGGCAACGCTTGGCGGTGGCGGAATCAATGAGTTCAACGCGGTCTATTTCTCGCTACCGTTGCGACTGCCTGTCGCGGCGGTCATCCTGGTGGCGGCACGGCATCGGCCCCTTTGGCTGCCGGTGGCCGTGGCCGTGGCCATGCCGACGCTCTACCTGTCTTCGTTGGCTGTTCTGGCTGCCTGGGTTCCGCTGTACCGTTCGAGCAGAAGCATCACGAAGTAGTACAGGAGCCAGTAGGGGCTGATGGCGAGGCTGGCACCGGCGCCATCCGCTGGCGATCGGCACAGGTCCGCAGCCCCTGTCAGCGTGACCCGGGTCACTCGCCGCGCTGGGCGACGAAGAGGACGTTGAACCGGAGGGCCGAATACCAGATCCGGACGCGATCAAAGCCGCGGAGCATCTCGGCAACCTCGGCGGGCACGTACTCGTTGTGGAACGGCTCGTCGCGTGGACAGGTCGACGAGAGGAAGCGGAAGCGCCAGATCAGCGAGCGGGCGGGCACCGAACCGATGAGCTGACCTCCCGGCTTGAGGACGCGGCGGAACTCCGCCAACGCCCGATCAGGGTATGGGACGTGCTCGAGGACCTCGGTGCAGAGAACCGTCCCAAACTCAGCGTCAGCGAACGGCAGGTCCTCAATGTCTCCCTCCACGACGCGCTGGTGGAGGAACCGTTCTGTGACGAGTGCCACGTTCCTGGGGTTGAGGTCGATGCCCACGCTTCCGGCGGGGAGGGAGGCGAGATTCAAGCCAGTTCCACAGCCGGCATCGAGCATCGGCGGCTGCGCCTGGCACTGCCGGAGCAGCCGGCGGACCGCGCGGCGTCGGTTGCGATGGAAGATTGACTCGAGGCCGCGCCAATGATCGGCGACGTCGACCCAGTCGTACGTTTCAACGTCCCGGTAATAGTCGCGGACCCATTCCGCCCATTCGCGGTCTGACGCGAACGCGTCGCGATCGGCGTGGGCATGGGCATGGGCATGGTCGTTCACGACGCTCGACCTTAGCACGGGGGCCCAGGCCTCAGACCACTGGTCGATGGTACCGACGGTGGGGTACGAACTTGCCCGTCTGCTGAGCTCGCGTCAGCGCGGCGCGGACGCGCGGCCTCAGACCACGGTGCGGGATTCGGGCTGACGGCCTCAAGGATCAGCATCAAGAAGTAGTACGGCAGCCAATAGGGGCTGATAGCCAGGCTGGCCAGGCCAAGCCGGCGACGCCATATGAGCCAGGCAGCCAGCAGCGCGCCAATCGGTACCCAGACTACCCCGATAAACAGCGACGGGCCGTAGTTGAAGTCGCTCGTCAGCTCCGGCGCCACGGTGAACAGCGACCCGATCCACGGCCCAAGATGGCCGGCGGCAGCCACCACCGCGGCGTGACCGATGAGGAACAGGCCGAACGGCAGGCGCCAGGCCGGCCGGGACCAGAGGATCCAGATGGCAAGCGGCAGCATGAGCGGCCGCGGGACGAGTACCGTCAGCCCGAGGAACAGGGCGGTGGCCAGCGGACTGCCGCGGAGGGCCCAGAAACCGGCCACGGTCACGAAGATCATGATGTTCCCGGTCTGGATGTCGAACCAAAACGGGTACGTGACCAGGCACGCCGCGACGAGCCACCACGAGCGGAGAAGTGGCAGCGCGGCGACGTGGAGAGCCTGCCACGCCCACAGCGGCATGAGGGTGATGAAGCCGAGGAGCCAGGCCGCCACCGGCGACCAGCGAAAGGCGTACGGGTACTCGATCTCGTATACCGCACCTTCGTCCAGCCTGGCCGCGGCCTCGACGAAGTTCTCCCAGTCGAAGGCGTAGTACCCGCTGACCACGGCCTCGACGACGGGAATGATCGAGTACGCGCTGAGCGAGGTGAGCGCGACCAGCGAGGCGGCAAGGGGCAGCGAGGGCAGCCCGCGCGGGCCGGCGCGCCACGCGCGCCGCAGCCGATCGGTCACGCAGCCGCTATGGCCGATGCCTCAGCAGCGGACTAAAGGCGGCCGCCAGGACCGCCACGCTGCCGGGCCAGATGGTGGGCGCCGCCAGGAAGACGGCGACCGGGATCGTCCACAGCCGATCCGTGCGCGCCCCCCATGCCAGCACGACGATGGCGACGGCGAGTCGCGCGACGAGTGGCACCGCGTCGGCGCGCATCCCGGTGGGCCGGCCGACGTTGCCGACCAGGCTCGCCACCCAGTCGGCCCACAGGTCGGGCGCGAGGGCGAACGAGACCAGGGCGATGAGGGCAGTGCTGCCCAGGGCAATGGTGAGGGAGCGCCACTTCCCGGTGAAGGCGAACCACAGGCTGCCGATTCCGGGCGTGACCTTGGTCAACCACGGCAGAGCCCACAGCCCTGCCCGTAGCCCTGGAGTACTGAAGCCGGCCACGATGACCGCGGCGTACAGGATGTGGACGTTGCCGAAATACAGCTCGGCAATCACCGGCGGGAGGGCCACGAACCACAGGACCCGCATCCAGGCCAGCAGGCCCAGGCACAACGACAGCCACAGGGCGTATACGACTTCGAACGGCAGCAGTCGCAGTGGGGCGAAGGCCTGGGCAAACGCCGGCGAGTACAGGTATGCCCCCTGGGCGTGGCTGCCGATCACAGCGGTGGCATACAGGTTGTCCATGTCCGCCGCCCAGTACGTGTAGGTGTCGAGGCCGGGCGGTGCGCCCAGCTGGAGGGTGAACGGGATCACCCCGAAGATGGAGGCAAACAGGTAGGCAAGCCCAGCGACCGTGGCGCCCCACCGGAGCGCCTGCCAGCGTAGGGCCGACGGGCTCTGCCCCGACGCTAGACTCCGCAGGAATGTTGGCCGCGTCTCCGTGATGCATCCCTCCGGCCGCTCGGATCTCATCCTGCTGACAGCTGCGGCCCTCGTCGCCAGGATCGCGGCCACGATCCTGATCGACTACTCCCCCTATACCGATCCAGCCTACTACGCCATGGTGGCCGAGCAGCTGGCCACCGGTCACGGCTTCAGCGCGCCGGTCCTGTGGTCGTTCCTGGAAGTCGGCGGCCGTCTTCCAGCGGACCCGATGCTTCCTATTCCGAGCAATGGGCACTGGATGCCGCTGACCTCGATCGTGGCCGCGGCCGGGATGGCGCTCCTGGGACCCGACCTGCGGGCCGCCCAGGTCCCGATCGTGGCGCTGGGCGTCGCGCTGGTCCCGTTCACGTACCTGGTCGGCAGCGACCTGTACCAGTCGCGACGGATCGCTGTTCTCAGCGCCGTGCTGGCCATCTTCGCCGGCCCGCTCCTGATCATGTACCCCACCATCGACAACTTCGCCGTGTTCGGCGCCGCCGGGGCAGTGGCCATCTGGGCCGCCCTGCGGGCTATGCGACCGGGACGGGCCTCGGCATGGCTGGTCGTCTCGGGGGCCGCGGTCGGCCTGGCGACCCTGGCTCGGGTCGACGGCCTCCTGCTCGCAGCCGCGCCCCTCACCGCCTGGCTGGTGGATCGCGGGCTTGGGCCGTGGACCGGGGGCGGCGCCAGGCGCCTGGGCTGGCTTGCCCTTGTCCTTTCCGCCACGGCAGCGATTGCGGTTATGGCCCCCTGGCTGGCCCGCAACCTGGGGACCTTCGGGTCCGCCTTCCCGTCGGCCGGCGGTCACACGCTGTGGATCACGACCTACAACCAGCAGTTCTCGATCAGCGCCGACGTGTCGCCCGCCGCGTACCTGGACTGGGGGCTGGCCAACATCATCGGCTCCAAGCTCCAGGCCTGGTGGGAGATCGTCTGGCGAACGGTGGTCCTGCTGGGGGGGATCTTCGGGTTCTTCTTCTTCGCCGGGCTGTGGCGTGAGCGACGCCGCCGCGAGGTGGCTCCCTTCGCGGCCTACTGGGTGGTGATGTTCGCGGCCATGGGCCTGGTCTTCACGTTCCACGCCCCGCACGGGGCGTACTACCACTCGGCCGCGGCCTGGCTGCCCTTCGCCTTCCCGATGGCGGTGGCGGCCACCGGGCCGGCGCTGAACGGTCTGGGGCGGGCCTGGGCCTTCCTGCGCCGCCCGCAGTCGCATCGGTTCGTGGAGGTGGGGGCCCTGGTCGGTGCCGTGGTCCTGTCGCTGGTCGGATCGGTCACGCTGTATCGGCTGTGGGAGACCTCCCACCAGCGCGACCTGGCTGCCGCCGGCTACCTGATAGATGCCGGCCTGACCGATGCCACCGTCCTGTACGGGGACCCGGCCAGCCTGTGGCATCTGACCGCCAATCCCGGCGTGGCCGCTCCCTTCGACCCGTACCCCGTGATCGAGGAGGTGGTGCGCGCCTACGACGTGAAATGGGTCATCGTCACCCTGCGCGAGGACGCCACCATCGACCCGCTCGGCCTGTGGGAGGGGTGCGAAGCGATTGACAGCGAGGGGAACCACGCGACCTGGCTCGGGTGCGACCCCATCTTCGAGACCGAAGCCGTGCGCATCTTCGCGGTTGTCGATGACTAGCCGACTTGGATTTGCCACCCAAGCGGCGGCCTTCACCGCGCTGGTGGCGCTGGCCCTGGGGATCCTGGTCCGGCTGCTGCCCACCCTACCCGGTCCGCTGACCAGCGGGGATGGCGGGCTGATCGTGGTCATGGTGGACGATCTCCGAAACGCCGGGCCGCTGTTGCCGCTGGTCACGACCTACAACGACGTCGGCCTTCCGTTCATCTATCCGCCGTTGGCCCTGTACGCGGCGGCCGGCCTGGCCGAGCTGTTCGACCTGTCCAGCCTGGCCGTGGTCCGGATCCTGGCGGCCGCCCTGTCCCTGGCGACGCTGGGGGTCTTTGCCATCCTGGCCGGGCGCCTTTTGGCGCCGGCCGCGGCTGCAGGCGCCCTGATGGCCTACGCCCTCATGCCCCACGCCTACGACGGGATCGTCGCCGGCGGCGGGCTCACCCGTGGGGCGGGTCTCCTGCTGGCCCTGCTGGCGATGGTCGTCGCGACCTCCCGATCGGGGCTGACCCGACGTTCGACGGTCGCGATGGGCGTCCTGCTCGGGCTCGCCGCCCTTTCGCACCCGCAGGCGGCGCTGTTCGGAGCCTTGGCCTGCGCCGTCCTGTCCTACCGGCCGGGCGGCCTGGCCACCACGCTGCGCGGGATGGCGGTCGTGGCCGTCATCGCGGCCCTCATCGTCGCCCCCTGGGTCCTCATCGTGACGGACCAGCACGGGTTCACGAGCCTGCTCGCCGCCGGCCACCGATGGGAGCCGGTCCTGGGGGTCATCCGGATCATCGGACTGACCTTCTCGGGCGCGGCGTTCGCCGACCTGTTCCTGGTCCTCGGTGTGCTGGGGCTGGTCGTCGCGCTCGCCGGGCGACGGTTCGCCCTCCCCGCGCTGGTGGTGGCCCTGATCCTGGCCGGTGAGGCGGGCGCCGTGTTCATGGGCGCGGTTCCGTGGGCCCTCCTCGCGGGCGTGGGATTCGGCTTCCTGCTGGACGGGATCGGGCCGGCGCGGACTGCGTCCGATCGTGCGCTTCGCGTTGGGGTCGGCGGTGGTGCCCTGTTCCTGGCGCTCATCGGCAGCTTGGGATCGGCCGTGGACGAGACCTCCCGCCTGCAGCGCGTGAGCGCCGACCAGGTGGACGCGATGGCCTGGGTGGCCGAGGAGACCGATCCCGGGACGCGGTTCATCGTGGCCAGCACGGTGGTCTGGGGAGCTGACGAGGTCAGCGAGTGGTTCCCCGCGGTCGCGGAGCGCCAGAGCGTGGCCACCGTCCAAGGCAGCGAGTGGCTTGGGACGGACGGTTTCATGGCGCAGCGCGCGCACCACCTGGCCGTGCTGACCTGCACGGCCCGGACAGATACGTGCATGGCCGAATGGTCCGCCGAGGCCGGGCTTGCGGACGCCTGGCTCTTCATCCCCAAGGGCCAGTTGAACGGCCCGCTGTCGGCTCCCGATTGCTGCCCCGCGTTGCGGGAGACGGTCCGCGACGGTGCGCTGTACGAGGTCGTGTACGACGAGGAGGGCGCGACCATCGCGAGGCCGGTGGACTAGTACTTCCGGGTCCCGAAGTACTGTTGACCGCGCGCACACCACGCCGGGAGGATGGGGCGAGGGTCCGGTACCAATCAGGCCCTAGTACCTCCCCGAGGATTGAGCGTGGCTCAGGCCCCCGATCGCACCGGCATCGTTCAAATCGACCGTCTCAACGCGCAAGCCGCCGAAGGCCTTGGGCGCGAGGCGCGGCGCCTGCATCGGCACGCCGAGCGGGCGCGAGCCCTGTACCGGCGCCGGCTGGGCACCTGGCTCCAGCTCCGCGCCCGCCTCGACCAGCGCCCCACGGGTCGCACGAACGGCGCGGCAGCGGCCAACGGTGCCGAGGCCAGCGAGGCACTTGAAGCCGAGCACGAGGCGCTGGTCCGTGAACTGGCCCAGGTCCAGCACCGGCTGAAGCGCCTGGAAGTCGCCGCGCGCCAACTTGACCTGCTGGTGCGCTACCTGTCAGCCACCGACCCGTCCGCGGCCGAGCCCACGCTTGACACCACCGATGACTCCGCGGCCGCGACGGCGCTGCGGATCATCCAGGCCCAGGAGCAGGAGCGCCAGCGCCTGGCCGAGGCGATCCACGACGGGCCGGCCCAGGTCCTGACCAACGCCATCTTCCAGGTCGAGTACCTCGACCGCGTGGTGGGCGGCGATCCCCGCCAACCGACCGCGCGACCAGCGACCGGCGCCCAGGCTCGCACTGAGCTGGCGCTCCTGCGCAGCATGCTCCGCGATGGGCTGGACGAAGTGCGCGGCACGATCGCCTCGCTTCGCCCGCCAGCGCTCGACGTAGGCCTCGCCGCCGCGTTGCGTGAGGCCGCCGCCGAGTTCCAGGCCCGCAACGCGATCACGGTCCGGGTCGATGTCGATGGCATCGACGCCGGGCTGACACCGCCGGCCCGCGCATCGGTCCTGCGCATCGCCCAGGAGGCGCTTCAGAACGTCCGCAAGCATTCGGCTGCCACCGAGGTCCGGATCAGCCTGGACGGCACTCAGCTCGTGATCGCCGACAACGGGCGTGGCTTCGACGTCATGCGCCTGGCGACCGGCGTGACCCGCAACTTCGGCCTTCAGTTCATGCGCGAACGCGCGGACCTGATGGGGTCGGAGCTGCAGATTGAATCGCGGCAGGGCGAAGGGACGCGGATCCTACTCCGCCTCCCGGAACCCGTCCGCTAGCATCGGGGGCAGGGATGAAGGTCAAGGAGGAGAACGTGGCACGAGCCAAGACAGCCCCGGTCGAGACCGATTCGGTCGGAACCGAGGAGATCCCGATGGATCGCCGCACCGGGCGTGACCGCCGGGCAACGACGGAAAAGACCCGCATCGTCATCGTCGACACCCACACCCTGTTCCGGCGAGGGGTGCGCAACATCCTCGAGCTGGAGCCGGACATGACCGTCGTCGGCGAGGCGGGGAGTGGCCGGGAGGCGATCGCCGTCGTCGAGGAGCTGACCCCCGACGTGGTCCTCATGGACCTCACCCTGCCGGCACCCAACGGCATCGAGACCACCCAGCGCATCAAGCGCGAGCTGCCGCACACCGGGGTCATCGTGCTGGCCGGCGGCGACGACGAAGAGCAGCTGTTCGACGCCATCAAGGCCGGCGCCGCTGCCTACGTCCTCAAGGACATCGACCCCAGCGACCTGGTGGCCATCATCCGCCGGGTTCGCGCCGGCGAGTACCTCATCAACGACAAGGTCTTCAGCCGGCCGGCGGTCGCCAGTCGCGTCCTGAAGGAGTTCCGCGAGCTGGCGGTCTATGGCTCGGATGCCCAACCCATCTTTGCGCCGCTGTCGCCGCGCGAGGTGGAGATCCTGGACAACATCGCCCAGGGCATGACCAACAAGCAGGTCGCCTACACCCTGGGCATCAGTGAGCAGACCGTGAAGAACCACATGTCGTCCATCCTGCGCAAGCTGAGCGTCAACGACCGGACCCAGGCCGTCGTGTACGCCATGCGGCAGGGTTGGATCAAGCTCCCCGAGGACTGACCGCCACTCGTCCGGTGCCGGTCGGTACGGGAGTGCCATTTCGCTTCCCCCCGGACCAGCACAGGATCAGTCCACGTCCTCCTAGGTATCTAGGGGGGCCTTCATCGGGCGGGGATCGGTGGCAACACCGGTCCTCGGGTCTCCTCCTCCGGTCATGAGAGCCGCGCAGCAGCAGGCGCGGCTCTCATGTTGTCTACGGGCGTTCGGTGTCGGCGCGTGACGGTCCCGGCTCTTGACAAGGTCGAGGGCCTCGCGCAAGGTACGGCTCCGCGAAGCGCCGCGTAGGACCAACGGGTCATGTTCATGTGCCCGATGCCCGACCTACGCTGGTTTCGCCAATCCTGTGAGGAAAGGAGGTACCTGCAAAACATGCTTCAGTTCATCAGCACTCTTCTCGCTCGCTTCCATCGGGAAGACGAGGAAGGTCAGACGCTCGTCGAGTACGGCCTGCTTCTAGCCCTCATCGCGATTATCGTGATCGTGGCCCTTCTGTTCCTGGGCCCGATCGTGAGCCAGATCTTCAGCAACGTCGCCCAGAACCTTCAGTAGGTTCAGGCTTCTAGCAGACAGCGCCTCCGGGCTCAGGCCCGGGGGCGTTGTCATTTCCCGGGCGAATCCACTCTCCAGGCGCAACTGCCCGCTCCCCGCGCGGCGCGCCATTCCCGACTAGTACCCCCGCCGTCTAGCCCACAAGTCCAGTCGAACCTTCGAGATGGTGTGCGTACACTGTTGACCGCAGGCACAATAGT
>Ga0299906_10004885_pt1 | contig 10956 bp, 9 predicted proteins | sample RVTome_14_FD_200259 | JGI IMG/M metagenome (GOLD analysis project Ga0299906, IMG submission 200259) | Soil microbial communities from uranium-contaminated site in the Upper Colorado River Basin, Wyoming, United States - RVT145D125 (version 2) ... | reverse complement strand
GGTAAACGATTTCGACGGCCTCGCCGACCTTTTCGGCACTCAGGAGGGTGGTGTGGGCGCGGAGGCGCGAACCGACGACGACTGGTGACGGGAAGCGGACCCGGTTCAAACCGTAATTCACCCGCAAACGCATGCCGGGATAGTTCTTCTGGAAAAATTCGGGATGGTTGCTTTGTGTCAAGAAGGGGAGCAAGGAGAGGGTCAGGAAACCGTGAGCCACCGTCGCACCGTAGGGAGATTCGCTGGCCGCACGCTGCGGATCGGTATGTATCCACTGAACGTCGCCGGTCACTTCGGCGAAGCGGTCGATCCGTTCCTGATCAACCGTCAGCCAGGGACCGACGTGAGTTTCGGAATCAAGCTGCGGCCGAAGAAAATCTATGAGTTTGTCGGCAGCGGTCATTCCAGTCCTTATATTTATATAGGTTGAGAGCCGGTCTCAGCCGAGATTCTTCAGGTAGGCGAGTTCGTTCTTATGATAAATATCGAAAAAAATCACGCTGTGATCAGCGACGGTGTCACAGCTTCCACAGCGGTCTTCGATCCGGCGGTTCTCCTTGCGGCAGAGTTCGCACCAGTGATAGATCAGCCGGTAATCACGGCGCCCCACATATTTCTTCAAACGGCCATGATGGGCCCCATGCATCCAGCCGTCGGCATCCGCCGGGTTCGCCAGCAATCGTTCGATAACCCTCAGGATGCGTGCATGACCCGGCGGGTCCTGTCTGCCGATCTTTTCCAGCTTGGCCGAAAATCTGTCAGTTGGATGATAACGGTAATCCTGCATTCCACTCACCTTGCGGGCATATTGATGCAAGACCGGTAAAAAGCCGACCCTTGCGCTGAAACAGCACCCCCCAAAAAAACTGCCGTAACATATTACTTTTATTATGGCAATGTCAATTTCAAATCGTTTTAGGTTCACCCGACATCTGGTGAGTGCTGCAGCAGTCGATGAGGCCACATTAAAAATGGTCAACACTGAACCAGTTGTCCATATCCCAAGGGTTCCCCACAAACCCGACAGGCCGGACAACTGTCCGGCCTATCGGGTTTGTCAATACTGTGAAAAGTCAGTAACGCGCGTCGGCGAATTCTACCCAGCCGCCAGCCTCGACCAGCGCCTTGTCGAAGGGGCTGATTTCGAAGCTGAAGGTCTCGTTCTTGCCCCCCGCCATGGCTGTCAGCTTCTGGCCGGGCAGGTCGACGACGATCTTAACCGCACCCAGCTTCTCCAGGGCGAAGATCCGGTCCAGATCGACCCTGGGCAGCTCGATGGCGAGCATGCCGCCGTTGAACATGTTCTGCCGGAAGATGCGGGCATAGCTTTCGGCGATGATGGTATGAATGTCGTTCACCTCAAAGACCCAGGGCGCGTGTTCGCGGGACGAGCCGCAGCCGAAGTTCTGCCGGGAAACAACCACCCGGGCGTTTTTCAGCTTCTCCCCCCTGGGGTCGAAGCCCTCGAGTTTGAGATCCTCCAGGCAATAGGGTTTGAGGGCCTCCTTGGTGACCTCGGTGAGGTACTTGGCAGGGATGATCTCATCGGTGTTGATGTCGGACCGGTCGAGGAAGATCGCCGGCCCGCCGAAGGTCTTTTTCATATCCAAATCTCCTGTTGGCCTCGGAGACACAGAGAAAATCGAAACCTGGTCCAGGTTGAACCCAAGAATCGGATTTAGGGTTCCTCCGCGTCTCTGTACCTCTCTGTGGCAAGAACGATTAGATGGTCCGCGGGTCGGTGATGACACCGGTAATGGCTGTGGCGGCGGCGGTGGCGGGACTCATCAGGTGGACCATCCCCCCCTTACCCATGCGACCGTTGAAGTTGCGGTTGCTGGTCGAGGCGCAGACCTCCCCTTCGGCGAGCACGCCGTTGCTCATTCCCAGGCAGGCGCCGCAGGTCGGGTTGGTCACGCAGAAGCCGGCATCCATGAAAATCTGGATGATTCCCTCGGCCAGGGCGTCGCTGAAAATCTTCGGCGTGGCCGGAGAGACGATGCCGCGAACGCTTTCGGCAATCTTCTTCCCCTTGAGGATGGCCGCCGCCTGGCGCAAATCTTCGATGCGGCCGTTGGTGCAGGTGCCGATGTAGATCTGGTCGACCTTCGTGCCGGCCATCTCCTTGGCTGGCTTGACGCAGTCGGGCTTGAAGCCGTAGGTGACCTGCGGCTCGAGCTCCGAGACGTCGAAGTCGAGGGTCTTTTCGTACTTCGCATCGGCATCCGAGTGCCACTTCTTGAAGTCGGCCAGGGCCGCCTCGCGGCTGCTATACTCCTCCTGGATGAAGGGCCAGAGGTAGTCGACGGTGGTCATATCCGGCAGACAGATTCCGCAGGTGCCACCCGCCTCGATAGCCATGTTGCACAGGGTCATGCGCGCTTCCATGCTCATGGAATCGACGACCGGGCCGCGGAACTCGATCACCCGGTCGGTGGCGCCATTGACCCCGAGCTGGCCGATGACGAAGAGGATCACGTCCTTGGCGTAGACCCCGCCCGGGAGCTTGCCGGTCAGGTTGACGCGGATGGTGGCCGGCTCGCGGAAAGCGCAGACCCCCTTGAGGATGCCGACCTCCAGGTCGGTGGTACCGACGCCGGCGGCAAACGCACCGAAAGCACCGTGGGTGCAGGTGTGGCTGTCGCCCATGATGACGGTGAAGCCGGGCCGGATGTACCCCTTCTCGGGGAAAAGGGCGTGGCAGACCCCGTTATGGCCGACGTCGAAGAAGTCCCTGATGGCGTGCCGGCGGGCCCAGTCGCGCAGCATTTTGGCCTGCAGGGCGGTCTTGCTGTCCTTGGACGGGGTGACGTGGTCGATGACCGCCTTGATCTTCGTGTTGTCGAAAACCCGGTCCTTGCCGCGCCACTCGAGGTCGGCAATGGCCACCGGCGTCGTGATCTCGTGGCAGAGCACCCGGTCGATGTTGAGGACCTTGGCGCCGGGGAACGGCTCGTCACGCAAGTGAGCGTCGAAAATCTTTTCCGCTATCGTTTTTCCCATGTTCTCTCCTTAACACTTTCCTGGTAATCGAATGGCAGAAAGCTGTCTTCTGTCTTCTGTCTTCTGTCTTCTGTCTTCTGTCTTCTGTCTTCTGTCTTCTGTCTTCTGTCTTCTGTCTTCTGTCTTCTGTCTTCTGTCTTCTGTCTTCTGTCCTCTGTCCTCGATCTCGTCTACAAGTGGATGCTGGTCCGCTTGACCACCGAAGCTATTTTGTTCAGGGCGTTGACATACGCCTTGGCGCTGGCGACGATGATGTCGGAGTGAGCCCCCTGCCCCAACACCTCCCGGCCGTCCTCTTCGAGGCGAACCGTGCATTCACCCAGGGCATCGGTGCCGCCGGTGATGGCGCCGACGGAAAAGTGCAGCAGGCGGGCTTCGGCCTTGGTCAGCTTCTTGATCGCCTTGAAGGTGGCATCGACCGGCCCGTCACCCATCATTGCGGTCTTCTTCACCTTGCCATCGATTTCCATCTCGACGGTAGCCGTCGGCGCAGCGAAGGACCCGGAGGAGACATTCATCTGCAGCAGTTTGTAGCGCTCCGGCGCGCGGATGATCTCGTCGGCGACGATGGCATCGAGATCCTCGTCAAAAATCTCCTTTTTCTGATCGGCCAGCGACTTGAAGCGGACAAAAGCTTTTTCGATATCCTCCTTGGAAAGTTCGTACCCAAGTTCCTTGAGGCGATCGATGAAAGCATGACGACCGGAGTGCTTGCCGAGTACCAGCTTGTTCTGAGTCAGGCCGATCGATTCAGGTGTCATGATCTCATAGGTCGACTTCTCCATCAACACCCCGTGCTGGTGGATGCCCGCCTCGTGGGCGAAGGCATTGGCGCCGACGATTGCCTTGTTCGGCTGGACGACGATGCCGGTGATTGTGGAAAGAAGCTTGCTGGCGGCGTAGATGTGCTCCGTTTTCACGTTGGTGGCAAAGGGGAGGATATCGTGGCGCGTCCGCAGCGCCATCACCACCTCCTCGAGGGAGCAGTTCCCGGCCCGCTCGCCGATGCCGTTGATGGTGCATTCGACCTGTTCCGCCCCGGCCTGCACGGCTGCCAGTGAGTTGGCCACGGCCAGTCCCAGGTCGTTGTGGCAATGCACCGAAAGAATCGCCTTTTCAATGTTCGGCACATGGTCCTTGAGATATTTGATGATGTTGAAATATTCGGACGGAATGGTGTAGCCGACGGTATCGGGGATGTTGACCACCTTGGCGCCGGCGGCGATCACCGCCTCCACCACCCTGGCCAGAAAGGGGAGTCGGGTGCGAACCGCATCCTCGGCCGAGAATTCGACATTCGGCGTGTAGCCGGCCGCCCGCTGTACCGCCTTGACGGCGGCCTCCACCACCTGGTCCTCGCTCATTTTGAGCTTGTACTTCATGTGGATGTCGCTGGTGGCAATGAAGGTATGGATGCGGCCTCGCTCACCGGCATACTTGAGGGCTTCCCAGGCCCGGTCGATGTCCTTGTCGTTGGCCCGGGAGAGCCCGGCGATCTGCGGTCCCATGATCGTCTGGGCGATCTTCTTCACTGCCTCGAAGTCCCCGTCGGAGGCGATCGGAAAACCGGCCTCGATGACGTCGACGTTCAACTTCTCCAACTGGTGCGCAATCCGCAATTTTTCCTCGATGTTCATGCTCGCCCCGGGGGACTGCTCCCCATCCCGCAGAGTGGTATCGAAAATCCTGATCATCTTGGGCTTGTTCATGTCGTCTCCTGTTGTTTTGCCGCCCGGATTGCTGTTCTGCGGCCAGGGCAGCCGTGCTGATTGCCTCGAAACACCGTAAACATTCTAGCGAAGGGTTCACTGAAAACTAGGTCGCCCAGGTCCGATTCCACACAACCACCCCCTTTCCGTAAAAAACAAAAAAGCTCGCACCCCGTACAGGGGCGAGAGCTTGACGCTTCGCGGTACCACCCTGATTCGATCCGCAAGGGATCCTTGTTTACCCTTAACGCAGGCTCACGGCGACAGCTAGCGGCCTGACGGCCGGTTCACTCCCGCGGCTCCGAGGCGAGTTCGACACTTCCCTGTACCGACTCGCAGCGACCGCCGGCTCTCTGCAACAGGGGGAGGCATCTACTACTCCTCTTCATTGCCTTTAAAAAACTGTGCTCCCAATAAAACAGACAACTTCATGTGTTGTCAACAATTATCCCGGCTAATGACGTGCAGCCACATATTTTTTCAACGGCATCAACCGGAATTTCGCCACACCGAAACACTATCCCGCGTGCTTCGTCCGTTGGGTCAGGCGCAGCAGATAACCGATCGGGCCGGAAATTGTATAGCAGCAGAACAGCAGAAAAAACATGATCTGCGGCTCGGCGACAATGACGATGATGATGAAGATGGCCAGAACGAGAAAACCGAAAGGCTGTCGTTTGACCAGTTCGGGATCCTTGAAAGAGTAGTAGCGGAAGCTGCTCACCATCAGGAGCGCGAGCACGTAGATCAGGATCAGCACCGAGAGCTTCCTGATCGTCCCTGACCCTCCCAGATGATAGAAAAGGATGACGCAGGCGGCCACCATGGAGGCGGCTGCCGGGATCGGCAGACCGACGAAACGCTTCGACTCGACTGTCGTTACCTGCACGTTGAAACGTGCCAGGCGCAGGGCACCGCAGACCACATAGAGGAAAGCTGCCAGCCAACCGAGCTTGCCGAAGGGCTTTAGTGCCCAGGCATACATGAGCAGTCCGGGCGCCACGCCGAAAGCCACCAGGTCGGCCAGCGAGTCGTACTCAACACCGAACTTGCTGGTGGTGCCGGTCAGGCGCGCAACCTTGCCATCGAGGGCATCGAAGATGGAGGCGACAAGGATGAACCAGGCGGCAGTGAGATAGTTGCCGTTGAGGGTCGAGACGATACCGTAGAAACCGGCGAAGAGGCTGCCGGTAGTAAAGAGGTTCGGGAGGATATAGACCCCTCGACGCAGACTTTCGCGGCGGTCGTAACCTGCGACCCCCTGATGCTCTTCGCTCATTGCAGGTAAGCCAGTATTGTTTCGCCAGCGACGGTGTGATCACCGACCGTGGCAAGCACATTGGTACCCGGGGGGAAGTAGACGTCGACTCGCGAACCGAAGCGGATCAGGCCGTAACGCTGGCCCCGCTCCAGCAAGTCGCCGATCACGGTGTAAGTGACGATCCGCCGGGCGATCAGGCCGGCGATCTGGACAACCAGCAGGCGCTGGCCGCCGTCGGTCTCAAGCAACATCCCTGCCTGCTCGTTCTGCAGGCTCGCCTTGTCGAGAGAGGCATTAAAGAATTCGCCCTTGTTGTAGAACATGTCGACCACCTTGCCGCCAATGGGAACCCGGTTGACGTGCACGTTGAAGACCGACATGAAAATGCTGACCTTGACGACGCGGTCCTGGAAATACCGCTCCTCGGGGACCTCGCCGACGAAAATAACCTTGCCGTCGGCAGGAGAGACCACCGCACCCGGCTCCTGAGGTATGCACCGCTCGGGGTTGCGAAAGAAATAGACCGTAAACAGGGTCAGTCCGAGTAGCAACAAGGTCAGGAACCCCCAGCCGAGCAAAGCAAAAACCAGGGTGATAAATGCAAAAAGGGCGATAAAGGGATACCCTTCACTCGCCACGGGCTGATTCTGGTTGCGCACTATTTATGTCCCTTCAGCAATTGGGAGCAACAAGGCCGGAAGGAAGCTCCTTCCTCCCGGCCTTCCTGTCGCTCTCAGTTCTTGCTCTTGTCGACGATTTTCTGAATCCAGGGCATCATGCTGCGCAGCCGCTCGCCAACCTGCTCGATGGGGTGGGCGGCATTGAGGCGCCGCCGTGCGGTCATCTCCGGATAGTTGGTCTGCCCTTCGAGAATGAAGCGCTTGGCGTATTCACCATTCTGGATATTGGTCAGGCACTCGGCCATCGCCTTGCGGCTTTCGGCGTTGATCACCTTCGGACCGGTGACGTACTCGCCGTATTCGGCGTTATTGGAGATGGAATAGTTCATGTTGGCGATCCCGCCCTCGTACATGAGATCGACGATCAGCTTGAGCTCATGCAGGCACTCGAAGTAGGCCATTTCCGGAGAATAACCGGCCTCGACGAGGGTTTCGAACCCGGCCTTGACCAGTTCCACGGCCCCGCCGCAGAGGACCGCCTGTTCACCGAACAGGTCGGTCTCGGTCTCGTCCTTGAAAGTGGTTTCGATGATGCCGGTTCTTCCGCCGCCGATGGCACTGGCATAGGAGAGCGCCACGTTCTTGGCCTTGCCCGAGGAATCCTGGAAAATAGCGATAAGGTCAGGAATGCCACCGCCCTTGACGAACTCGGAACGTACCGTGTGCCCGGGAGCCTTGGGGGCGACCATGATCACATCCAGATCGGCGCGCGGCACAACCTGGTTGTAATGGATGCTGAAGCCATGGGCAAAGGCCAGAGTGGCGCCCTTTTTCAGGTTCGGTTCGATCTCAGCCTTGTAGAGCTGGGACTGGAACTCGTCGGGGGTCAGGATCATCACCAGATCGGCAGCCGCCACTGCCTCGGGAACACTTTTGACCGACAGACCGGCGTTTTTGGCCTTGATCGCCGAGGTGGATCCCTCGCGCAAGGCGACAGTCACATCGACGCCCGAATCCTTGAGATTATTGGCGTGGGCATGTCCCTGGGAACCGTAGCCGACTATGGCCACTTTCATCCCCTGAATAATGGACAGATCGGCGTCCTTGTCGTAGTAAACTTTCATTCCTTTTTTCCTCCTCGTAACGCGATGGTGATCCCGGAAAATGGCCTGTCCTTATAGCACAGGGCGATGTCTTCTGCCAACCCTTTTCATCCGAACCTCGGGGAAAAGCAGAACTTTCTAAAAAATATTATTCAGTCCCACGCCACCCTTTTGCCCCACGGCCCAGGACAACCGGACCGGACCGAACGAGTTCCTTGACGCCCATCGGGCGCAGCAGTTCAACGATCGCATCGACTTTGGCCGGGGCACCGGTGATTTCCACGGTATAGGACCGAGGGGTAACATCGATGACCTTGGCACGAAAGATGTCGACGATGCGCAGCACTTCGGCCCGGGTCTCTTCCTCCGCCGTCACCTTGATCAAGGCCATTTCCCGTTCCACATAGTCTTGCCCGGTAAAGTCGATGACCTTGATGGTATCGATCAGCTTGTTGAGCTGTTTGGTGATCTGCTCGAGGATCTGCTCATCGCCGCGGGTAACGATGGTCATGCGGGAGATGCTGGGATCGACCGTCGGCGCCACCGAGAGGCTCTCAATATTGAAACCACGCCCGGAGAAAAGGCCGGCCACCCGGGTCAGAACTCCGAACTCGTTTTCCACCAGCACCGAAATGGTATGCTTCATCGGAACAATCTCCTTGATTATGACACTGCAAGGCTGCTGAAAAATGCTTTATCAATCATGGGACCGATAGGACCGATAGGACTGATACGACAAATGGGACCGATGAAAACCATATGTCTTATTCGTTCCATATGTCCCATTGGTCACATAAAAAAACACCCTCAGGACGCAAGCACCATCTCGCTCAGCCCTGCCCCGGCAGGCACCATCGGCATGACATTTTCCTCACGGGCCACCTTGAATTCCATGATCACCGGTCCGGGCGTCGCCAGCGCAGTCTTGATCACCGTTTCAACCTCTTCGGGCGTTGTGGCCCGCAGCCCCGTAGCGCCGTAAGCCTCGGCCAGTTTGATGAAGTCGATGGGCAGCTCCATGCATGTCTGGCTGTAGCGCCGATCGAAGAAGAGCTGCTGCCATTGACGGACCATGCCGAGAAAATTGTTGTTGAGAATAGCAATCTTCACCGGCAGGCGGTATTGAACCAACGTCGCCAGTTCCTGGGAATTCATCTGGAAAGAACCATCGCCGGAGACATCGATGACCTGGCGATCGGGAAAGGCCGCCTGAGCACCGAGCGCGGCAGGCAGACCGAAGCCCATGGTGCCGAGCCCGCCTGAAGTCAGGAAGGTCCGCGGTTGGCTGAAACCGAAGAACTGGGCAGTCCACATTTGATGCTGGCCAACCTCGGTGGTGACAATCGCGTCGTCGCGGGTCAGCTCCCGCAGTTTTTCGATGACGAACTGCGGTTTGATGATTTTATCGGAAGGTTTGTAGCTCATGGGATGCTGCTTTTTCCAGCCGGCTATCTCGTCCCGCCAGGGACCGAGAGCCGCCGCCAGCGCCTTGGCCTCGTCACCGCGTTCGATGAGCTTGGCAACGATTGTCTGCAACACGTCCTTGAGGTCGCCGACTATCGGAAGATCGACCCGCACGTTCTTTTTGATCGAGGTTGGATCAATGTCGATGTGGATGATTTTGGCATGCGGCGCAAAGGTTGCGATCTTGCCGGTCACCCGGTCGTCGAAGCGCGCGCCGATGGCCACCAGCAGATCCGCATTGGTCACGGCCATATTGGCGCAATAGGTTCCGTGCATTCCCAGCATCCCCAGGCAGAGGGGGTGGCGCTGGGGGAAGGAAGCCATCGCCATCAGGGTGGTGGTCACCGGAGCCTGGACCATTTCGGCAAAGTGCAGCAACTCGCCGCTGGCGTCGGCGAGGGTGGCGCCGCCACCGACGTAGAGTACAGGCTTCTTCGCGGCCAGAATCATCTTGACCGCCTTTTCCACCTGCCGCACGTTGCCGCTGAAGGTCGGCTTGTAGCCGCGAATCTCCACCGTATCCGGATAGTCGAATTTGGTGGAGGCGATTTGTACATCTTTGGGCAGATCGATCAGGACCGGCCCCGGCCGACCGGTCCTGGCAATGTAGAAGGCCTGCTTGACAATCCGGGCGAGGTCCTTGACGTCTTTGACCAGGTAATTGTGCTTGGTAATCGGCCGGGTGATGCCGATGATGTCCGCTTCCTGAAAGGCGTCGTTGCCGATCAGGGGGGTGGGAACCTGACCGGTAATGACCACCATGGGGATGGAGTCCATGTAGGCGGTGGCGATGCCGGTGACGGTGTTGGTCGCCCCCGGACCGCTGGTGGCAATAGCCACCCCGACCTTGCCCGTTGCCCTGGCATAGCCGTCAGCGGCGTGTACCGCCGCCTGTTCGTGCCGCGTCAGGATGTGTTTGATCGGATAGTCCAGCAGGTCATTGTAAATGTTGATGACCGTTCCCCCAGGGTAGCCGAAGACAGTGTCCACCCCTTCGAGCTGCAGGCATTCCAAAAGGATCTGTGATCCGGTTTTTTTCATTGCATCTCTCCTCCAGAAAAATCAGGCAAAGGGTTCAAGGCAAAAGGGAAACTCATTCCACGTGGCCTTTTACCCTTAGCCGAGAAATCAAGCCTTGCACACTGCCCCGGTATTAGCCGAGGTTACGACCTTGGCATAGCGGGCAAGCCAGCCGGTTTTGATCTTGGCCGGTGGCGCCTGCCAGCGGCTGCGCCGTTCGGCCAGGGTCTTTTCATCGACCTGCAACTCCAGCCGCCGGTTCGGAATATCGAGGAGAATCAGATCCCCTTCCTCGACCAGCGCAATGGGCCCGCCTTCAGCCGCCTCGGGCGAGATGTGGCCGATGCAGGGACCGCGGGTCCCCCCCGAAAAACGGCCGTCGGTGATCAGCGCGACACTCTCACCGAGCCCCAGCCCCATCAGGGTGGCGGTCGGCGCCAGCATCTCGCGCATGCCGGGTCCGCCCTTGGGACCTTCGTAGCGGATGACTACCACCTCGCCGGGGACTATTTTGCCGCCCATCAGGGCCTCCATGGCACCTTCCTCGGAATCGAAGCAGCGGGCCCGGCCTTCGAAGCGCATCATCTTTTCCGAGACCCCCGATTGCTTTACGACTGCACCATCGGGCGCCAGGTTTCCGTGCAGAATAGCGATCCCCCCCTCCGGGCGGACCGGGTCGCTCACCGGATGAACAACCTCCTCATCGACCCGGGCGACGCTGTCGATAATCTGTTTGACCGTCGGCCCGGTCAGGGTGGGGTTGTCGGCGATGCGGT
>Ga0299906_10004884_pt1 | contig 10957 bp, 3 predicted proteins | sample RVTome_14_FD_200259 | JGI IMG/M metagenome (GOLD analysis project Ga0299906, IMG submission 200259) | Soil microbial communities from uranium-contaminated site in the Upper Colorado River Basin, Wyoming, United States - RVT145D125 (version 2) ... | reverse complement strand
TCCGGCCGTCCCTTCTGGGTGCTCGCCGTTACCTCCTGCCTGCTCTGGCTTTTGATGGAGACACTCTACAACTGGTTTGCCATCAGTGCATTAAGTCAGAGTCCGATCCCGCTTTTTCCGAAGTTCTCGATCAACACGAGCGGCGAGGAATGGCCGGCGATGAAGCGCGTGTTCGCGATTCGCGACTGGCTCCGGAAAAATGGATTCACCCAGGTGCAGGCCCTGCTTGCCGACATCGGCAATGGCATCCATCTGCGCATCTCGGTCTATCAGGATCCGGAGGCCAGGATGCGCGTGCAGGTGATTTTCATTCCGGTGAATGCCGCCGCGATCACAGTGTGTTTTGCGATCAGCTCGGAAACCGAGAGCGGCATGCGCTACACCACCGACAATCTCTTCCTCCCCTTCGGTGGCTTCTACCCGGAAAACTGGTCGGTGGAACGCAGGCCCTGGACGCGGCGTTTGCCCGCTTTGATCAAGAAACACCTTCGCCGGATTGCGAATGACAATCAGAAGCTGGCGAAATGGGAGAGCGTTCCCCTGGATGACCTCAACGACCAGCAACGCGACCTGGACCGGTTGAACACCGAGCTGGGCTTCCTTTTCCCCCAGGCGATGCGCGAGGAATACGGCAAGATGACCTTCGAAGGGCGTTACCGCGTCTGGAAAGAGGTCTGGCTGCTGAACTACCTCGGTCTTCCCCAGCGTTACTGAGCCCGTGGGTCAGCCTCCGATGTAGGACATCTCGACCTTGGGGCGGGTTTCACCGGCGAGCAACCGCTCCGTGCGCTCGTCGGAGTAACGGTCGGTGCGCATCCGCCAGACCCGGGAGACAAGATCGAACATCTCCTGGTCGCTGGCACCCGAACGCAGTGGCTCCCGCAGATCCGTTCCGGAGGCCGCAAAAAGACAGGTGTAAAGCTTCCCGTCGGCCGACAGCCTGGCGCGGTGGCAACTGGAACAGAATGGTTCGGTTACGGACGAAATGAGACCGATCTCGATGTCCGTGCCGACATAGCGGTAGCGCGCGGCAACCTCGCCGCGGTAGTTGGGCTCGAGTGGTTCCAGACGGTGTTCCGTCTCGATCCGGCGCACGATGTCCCGCGCCGGCACGACCTGGTCCATCTTCCAGCCATTGGAGTTTCCGACGTCCATATACTCGATGAAGCGCAGGGTGACGCCACGCTCCCGGAAAAAACGGGCCATCGGCAGGATCTCCTCCTCGTTGACGCCGCGCTGGACCACCATGTTCACCTTCACGGTGAGGTGCGCTGCAAGCGCGGCCTCGATGCCCTCGAGCACGCGAGCGACGGTGAGGCCGCGGCCGTTCATCCTGCCAAACACACCATCGGAAAGAGCGTCGAGACTGACGTTGATGCGATGCAGGCCTGCTCCCGCAAGCTCGGGGGCAAGCCGGGCCAGAAACCATGCGTTGGTGGTGAGCGAGAGGTCATGCACATCCGGAATTCCGGCAAGTCGGGCGATCAACGTGGTGATTCCCTTCCGGATGAGAGGCTCTCCCCCGGTGATGCGCAGCTTGGTCACCCCGGCGCGGACAAAAACCCTGGCGAGGCGCACGAGTTCATCGTCACTCAAGACCGACCCGGGCGGCAGAAACGCGTAATTCGCACCGAATACTTCCTTCGGCATGCAATAGGGACAGCGGAAATTGCAGCGGTCGGTCACCGAAATGCGCAAATCGCGCAACGGGCGCATGAAATGATCGCGCGCGTGATCGAGGGAGGAGGGAGTGTCGCCGGGTTTCAAGAATGGCAAACGAACCACACTGCGTCCGGGGGTCAACCCATGGACGAGGGCCAGGGGATCGCCGCTCAACATTTTGTCACGTATTAAGTGACAAAATAATCTGGGTCGGGGCGGGCTGCGGGAAGAGGATCCTCACGCGTCCGGTGTCCCCCACCCTTCGACGAAAATAAACTCGGCCTGCCGCCCTTCGCGCATCGACCTCGTTTGTGAGCGAAGCGCCTGCCTTCCGCGAGCCTGAAAACGTGGCCGGCAATCTCATTCACCGCGGCCGGCACCACCACTCGCGTGCAAGCGGGGAACGGGGTGTCGCGTGCGCGGTCGAACTTCCGCGCGGGACTTGTCCCAGAGGCGATGGATACTTGCGGCATGGTTGACGCACCTCCCGGGTCGCTGTTTTCTCCGCGGCTGCCAAGTCCGTCGCGTCCGTCGCCGTGATGAACCATCCGCCCATGTCCTCTGATTCAGCCACGATCGACTCGCGTGTGAGCTCGTTGGTCGAGACGTGGCAGCGAAAGATGATCGACCTCACGCGACACAATCGCGCCCTGAATTTCAGGCCGACCCGTGTGTCCACGGTTGCCGTGGTCGATGAGCAGCCTGCGGAGGTTTTTCGAAGGCTCCTCCTGCGCAAACAGCCGATGCGTTTCCGCGCCCTCGAGCCCGAGCCAGAGCCAGAGGCTTTCGTCTCCGTGTCCGAGTCCGGGTCGAAGCCGGTGCCGGACGCGCCTGCCGCCGCAGTCGCGGCGGAGGATCCGGACGGCCCGCAGGACGTACTCGAAGATGACGACGCGGTCGTCGAGGCGGCCGATTTCGTTCCCTACGAGGCGGCCGCGCCTCACGAGAAGCACACCGACGAGTGGCTGCAGGCCGCGAGCCCGCCCGAGGCGCTCGACAAGTCGTTGCGGCGGATCGACGAGATGGCACGGGTGGCGATCGAGGAGCAGGGCGTCAACACGCTCTACCTCAGTCTCGGGATGCTCCACTACACGGACAGGCCTGAAGAGGATGGGATGGTGAAAGCGCCGCTCGTGATGCTGCCGGTTGCGTTGACGCGCAAGTCAGCACGATCTGGATACACGCTGCGAACGACGGATGATGATCCGCTGGTCAACCCGGCGCTGGTCGAGCTGCTGCGCCGCGACCATCGCCTCCCCCTGCCCGAGCTGCCCGCATCCGAGGCGATGCAGGAGGATTACGACCTGCGGTATTTCTTTGCGCAGGTGGAACAGGCGGTCGCGGATCAGGAGGGGTGGTCGGTGAAGAGCGAGATCCATCTCGCGCTCTTCTCATTCCAGAAGCTGGTCATGTACAAGGACCTCGAGACCCATGCAGCGGCGGCGGCGCGCCATCGTCTCGTGCGGCAGCTGGCGACGCGGGAAGGCAGCGTGCATATCGGTTTGCCGGCGGAGGTGAGGGCGCTCGACCTCGATCGCGAGTTTCCTCCCGAGGCGACCTTCCAGGTGGTGGATGCGGATGCGAGCCAGCTGCGCGCGATGGCCGCCGTCGCGCGCGAGCACGATCTCGTGATCGAGGGACCGCCTGGAACCGGCAAGTCGCAGACGATCACCAACCTCATCGCCACGACGCTCGCCGCGGGGAGATCCGTGCTGTTCGTCGCGGAGAAACAGGCCGCCCTTTCCGTGGTTCACAACCGTCTCCTCGCTGCGGGGCTCGGTGAATTCTGCCTCGAACTCCACGCGGCCAAGGCGAACAAGCGCGCGGTCCTCCGACAGGTCGGCGAAGCGCTCGACGCGTCCCTCGAGCGCGTCGAGGCGGCCCATGATGCGACCCAACGGCTTCCCGCGGTCCGCAGCGCGCTGACGAGTTATGTGCGCGCCGCGCACGCGCCCTTTGGCGCGCTGCAATGCCCACCGTTTCGCGCCTACGGGGAGTTTCTTCACGTGCTCGATGCCCCGAGATTCCCATACGATGGGGCGGCCGAGGAGGTCTCCGCCGCGCAATTCGAGGAGGCGATCCGCGCGCTCGACACGCTGGCCGCCGCCGCCGCCGATCTCGGGCGGGCTCCCGCGGGGCATCCCTGGCAGGGAGCGACGAAGACGTTCTATCTCCCGACGGATCTCGAGGAGATCGAGACTTCCGGAACCACGCTCGCGAAGGAGTTCGATGCGCTGGCGGCGGAAGGCGCCGCGGTGGCGGCGGAGTTCGGTTTCCCGGCGATCGATGACTTCGCCCTCGTAGCGGACGGCGAGGCCGTGGCTGCCATCCTCGGGCGGTCGCCCGGAGTCGCGGCCGCGGTGCTCGAGAGTGACTCGTGGGACCAACCTCCGCGGGCGGCACTGCAACTCATCGAGCGCGGGCGTGAGCTGGCCAAGCTGCGCACGCGGATTGAGGGCATGTTCATCGATGCGGCTCTCGAGCGGGAGCACGCGGGAGACGCGGCCTTTGTCGAGGAGAGGCTCGGCGGCACGCTGTCGTTCCTCGCCGGGCTCAACGGCCGCTTTCGGGCGATCAGGAAGCGCTGGAACTCGTATCGACGCGTTGGTTACAACAAGCCGCTGGTGGAACAGGCGGCGGACCTGAGGCTTGTCGACGGGCTGCAGCGGGACCGGATGGCCCTTGGCGGGAACGAGGCCGGGGCGCGGGCGCTGTTTGGCGGGCACTGGCGGGGTGAGGCATCCGACTGGGAGGCACTCGCGGGCTACGTCGGATGGGTCGGCGAATTCCGCGCGGTGTGCCGGAGGCACGAGCTGATCACCAGCCGGGCCGCCGCCATCGCGGCCAATCCCACGCCGGACGTTTCCTCGATGGCCGGGCTCGCGGAGTCGGCGCGGAGTGCGCGCAGGAAGCTGGCCCGGTTTGCGGAGTCCGTCGGCTGGCCCGCGGGCCACCTCGAGGATGAGCCGTTTCCGTCGATATCGCAGCGGTTGGCCGGGGTTGCCGGTTCCACCGCGCTCGCTCCGCGCTGGGCGGCCTTCGAAGCGGCCCGGCGGAACGCCGAGCGGGGACCCGCGCGTGCGTTTGCCGAGGCGGCGATCGACGGGCGGCTCGCGTTTTCTGAAGTCCGCCGCGCGTTCGTCCGCGCCTTTTATGCCCGCTGGCTGGCGGCGTGCCTGCGCAGCCGCCCGGAGCTGGAACGGTTCAACACCCTGGGCCATGAGGAGCGCGTTGGCGAATTCCGGCGGCTCGATGCCGGGGTGTTGCTGGAGAACCGGGCTGTCATGGTCGCTCAACTACGCGATCGCGTCCAGGCGCGGCTGAAGTCGGCGGACGCGGCCCCGGGGATGCCGTTGCTCAGGCGCGAGCTCGCGCGGCAGCGCGGGCATCAGCCGCTGCGGCGGACGATGCACGAGGCGGGCGCGGCGATCCGGGCCATCAAGCCGTGCTTCATGATGAGCCCGCTCACGGTGGCGCAGTACCTCGACGGAGATACGCCGGGCTTCGACCTCGTGATCTTCGACGAGGCCTCCCAGCTGCCTGCCGAGGACGCGGCCGGCGCGATCATCCGCGGCCGGCAACTCGTGGTGGTTGGAGACCCGAAGCAGCTGCCCCCGACGACGTTCTTCACCGGCTCCGGGCGGCACGAACCGGGCAGCGATGAGCAGGGAGCCCCATTCGAGGCTGATCCCGAGAGCATCCTCGAGGATTTCATGGGCACGGGCATGCCGGCGTGTCGTTTGAAATGGCATTACCGCAGCGCCCACGAGTCTCTCATCAGTTTCTCCAACATGAATTTCTACGACGGGGAGCTGCTCACGTTTCCCAGCGTGGAAACCGAGGCGGAGGACCGGGGCCTTCGGTTCGAATTCGTCGAGGGCGGCGTCTACGAGGGCAAGGGGCTCAACCTCGTCGAGGCGCGGCGCGTCGCCGACGCGGTTGTGGAGTTCGCCCGGCGGCAGCTCGAGCATCGGGCGCCGGGAGAGGCGGCGCAGACACTCGGCGTCGGCACATTCAACCTGCGTCAGCAGCTCGCCATCCAGGATGAACTGGAATTGCGCCGGCGCGAGGATCCGGCGCTGGAGCCGTTCTTCGACCGGGATGCAGACGAGCCGTTTTTCGTGAAGAACCTCGAAAACATCCAGGGCGACGAGCGCGACGTCATTTTTCTCAGCGTCACCTATGGACGGAGCCCGGATGGGAAATTGCGGAGGAACTTCGGACCGCTCAACGGGGACAACGGCTGGCGGCGTCTCAATGTTCTCACCACACGTGCGCGGCGGCACATGCAGGTGTTCGCGTCGATGCGCGGCGACGAGATCGAGCTGACGGCGGAGCCGACGCCGGGCCCGCGGTTGCTGCGCGAGTTTCTTCTCTTCGCCGAGCGGGGACGACTCGAGGGCGGACCGGCGGGCGCCGGAGCCGAAAACGGCAGCCCGCTCGAGCGCGACGTGGCGCGCGAGCTCACGCAGCGGGGACTCAAGCTCGTCCCGCGGGTGGGCGTGGCGGGTTACCGCATCGACCTGGGTGTCCTCGACCAGGCCTGTCCCGGCCGATTTCTGTGCGGCATCGAGTGCGACGGCGCCGCTTACCATGCGTCGGAAACGGCGCGTGATCGCGACCGGCTGCGCCAGCAGGTGCTCGAGTTGCGCGGGTGGGCGATCTTCCGGGTATGGAGCACCAGTTGGTTTCTCGACCGGCACGGGCAGGTGGAACGCCTGCTTGGCTTGATCGAGGGGGCGCGGCGGCAGGCCGTGGAGAGTCTCGATGCCGCCCGCAGGGCGCGCGAGGCCAGCGAACTTGAAGCGGCGGCGCTTGCCACCGCGGAGGCCGGACAGGCGCAACTCGACGTCGAGGAGGCGCGGAAACTGGCGAATGTTCCGTATGTGCGACCGAGGGCCGAGGCCTACGCACCTGCCGCCTTCGATGAAGAGATCGACCGGGGAGAGCTGCTGGCTGCTCCGGACAGCCAGGTCGTGCAGGCGGTGGTTGCCGTCGTCGAGGCGGAGGCGCCCATCCACCACGTTCAGTTGTGCAGCCGGGTTGCCGCGATGTGGGGCACGCGCCCGGGGTCACGCATCGCGCAGAAAGTCTCCGCCGCCGCGGAGAGTGCTGAGCGCGGCAAGCTGATACGCAGTGATGGGGAGTTCTGGCACCGCCAGGACGCTCGATGTCGGGTGCGCTCGCGGGCCGGGACGCGCATGAAGGCCGAACATATCGCGCCCGAGGAGTATGCTGCGGCGATCCTCATGATTCTCGGGCAGGGCCACGGTTTCCATCGTGACCAGCTGGTTTCGGAAGTGCGCGCCGTTCTTGGTTTCTCCCGGGCGGGGCCGATGCTCGACGAGGCGGTGCGCACGGTCGTCGACAACCTGTTGAACAGCGGGAAGATCGGCGAGGGAAGCACGGGCATCAAGCTGCGGAGGTAGGGGCGCCGTCCGACCGCGAGCGGGCGCTCCCTCACCCTGCGATGACGATCTTCACTGTCTCGATGGAGGTGACATCGATCCCTCGCGAGGCGGACGCGACGGCATCGAGGGCGGCGACGCGTTCGGCGGGCCAGATCGTCCGCCATGGAGGGCGAAGGCACGCGGCGAGATCCTGTGGCGCCGGGAGGCGGCGCTCGATCGCGCGGCCGCGGGCAAGCGCATGGAGGGCTTCGCGCAGAGGAATCGAAGCTTCATCGAGAAGCTCCGCGGCGGCGAGGGCCTGCGCCGCCTTGAGGCGACGCCGGGCGAGCGCGAACTGGAAGTCGGCGCGCTCGCGTTCCTCGGGCGACAACGGCGCTTCGGCGTGTTCGGCCGGCGGGTGGAGGTGGCGGATCGCGACAGTGGTTGGCGCCACGAGGCCGCTTGCGACGAGCGCGTCCAGCGCCGACTGGGTCGCGCGATCGAGCACGACGAGGCGAGGAACTTCGTCCGGCGACGCCGCGTGTTTCCAGACCTCGGCGTGGGCGGCTTCGATGCGCGGGCGCCAGAGTTCGGCGTCGCGATCAACAATCGCGACGACGACGGCGGCTCCGTCGTTAGCGGCCGGGAAGCGCTCCTCACAGGCGACGAGTCGTCCGTTGATCACGGTCGAGAGCCGCTGGGCGAAGGCGAGTCCGGGATCGGCCGGCAGCGCGGGTTTGGGGAGCGTTGGTTTCACGCCTGCGAGCATCACCTGTTCGAGTCGCGCCAGTTGTGCCTGCCGTCCGCTGCGCAGTTTGATCTCCTTGAGGTCGCCCAGGCGATCGAGAACGCCCTCGGCCAGGCTCCGTTTGTCGGCCAGGGTTGCGAGCATGCCCTGCTCGATCGTGTCGGATGAAACGAGGTTGAAAACGGTGACGGTGCGTGTCTGGTGCTTGCGCCAGGCGCGGGCGATGCGCTGCTCCAGGCGGGCCGGGTTCCATGGAAGGTCGCAATTCACGACGACCGAGGCATTCTGGAGATTGAGGCCGACCCCGCCGGAATCGGTGCTGAGGAACACGCGGCAATCCGGCTCGGCCTTGAAGCGGTTGATCTCGGCGCGACGGCGTTTCTGGGGAACGGAGCCGGTGTGCCAGGCGTAGCCGAGCCCGAGCGTGCCACAGAGGTCCCGCACGAGCTGGAGCATGCGCTCCCACTCCGAGAAGACGATGACTTTGACCTCGGCGTTCTCGCGGCATTCCGTGAGGATTGGCTCGAGCTCGTCGATTTTTGGACAGTTGCGGTCCTCGTCGCCGAGGATATAGTTCGTGTCGCAGATCATGCGCAGGATCGCCAGCTCCCTCATGAGCCTGTCCTGTTCGGCGGGCAGCAGGTGGCGGCGTTTTGCCAGGTGGACGAGTCTCGAGACAACCTGTTCGTGGGACGCGTAATTGGTGCGTTGCGCGTCGGAAAGCGGGACAAGCCGCACATGATCCACGCGTTCCGGCAGCTCGGTTTCGACGTCCGCCTTGCGGCGCCGGAGCATGAGCGGACGGACGCGCTCGTGCAACCGGTCGAGATTGCGGTAGCCTTCGGGGCGACCCTTCTCATCGAAGGTGTAGAACTCACGATTGAAGCGAAAGAGCGGGCCGAGAACGCTGGAATCGAGGAAGTCGACGATCGAATAGAGTTCGTCGATGCGGTTCTCCAGCGGCGTGCCGGTGAGGACGAAGGCATAACGGCTGCGGAGGCGTTTCACCGCCTGGGCCGTCTTCGTCGTCCAGTTCTTGATGCGCTGCGCCTCGTCGAGGACGACCACGTCGGGTTGGAGGCGGTCATTGAGGTCGAGCGCATCGGGGACAATCTGCTCGTAGTTGCAGAGGGTGTAGAACGGCGCCTTGCCGGCCTCGTAGAAAGCGAGCCGCTGCAGACGCGACCCGTAGACGATCTGCAGTGAAAGCGCTGTGAAGCGGCGGATCTGCTCCTCCCATTCCGTCTTGAGCGAGGCGGGCGTGACGACCAGGACGCGGCGGGCCCGCCCGAGTCGATGCAGGAGCGCACACGCGGCAATGGCCTGAATGGTTTTTCCCAGGCCCATTTCGTCCGCCAGCAAGGCGCGCTCGGTGAACGCCAGGTGCAGCATGCCCTCGCGCTGATAGGGAAACAGGGGGACGAGTGTTTCGCTGGCCGGCCATGCGCCACTCTGGACCTTGGTCTCGTATTCGCGCCGGAGCGCTATTCGCTCGTCGAGCCGGCGCCGTGCCTCGCGCCAGGGCTCGACCTCGAGGGCGAGCCGCACGCGCTCGTCGGGGCGGCGGTTCAGGCGCTCGATGAGTTCCTCGGGTGTGGTGCCGGTCAGCCGGCCGGATTCGTCGAAGAGTCCGCGCAGGGCGGGCGGCAGGTTGCCGGTATTGCGTTCAATGACGAGAGTCGTGCCGTCAGTCGAGGGCACGAGATCGATGAATGGTGAACCGTCTGGCAGGCCGGTCGTCGGGCTTCGTCTTCGGATGCGCTGGGCGTAAGCCAGCACCGCCTCGATGTGTTTGCAGGTGCCAAGGCCGTTGATCCGGAAATCAACGCAGGTGCACGCCGCCACGGGCGGTTCGCCGAGTTCGCGCAACTCCACCGTGTAGTTGTTGCCGCTTGGCGAATGCACCTCGTAGCGACCATGGCCGGTCCTGGTGCCATCGAGCGCCCGGATCCGCATTGATGATTCCTGGGCGCGCAATCGACGTCGAAGACGCTCGTCGGCATCGGTCGTGCGCCAGTCGTGCGCGGGCGGAAGTTTCGCCTCGGGGGACGGCGTGCGGGAGGACATTCGGCTGACGGCCATGGCGGATCCAGCCAATGGGGCGTTCGCGCGCTTGACAATCGAAACGCGAAAAACGGCCATCTGAAAGGGATGGTGCCCCCGGAAAGCATTTGTCACGTATTGCGTGACAAACGGCTTTAAAGCAGGCGGGTTCGCCGCCTCCGCGGGGCTGGTGCGAGCGGGTGAACGCCGAGCCCGGCCCGACGCTCAGGGCAGGTGCGTTTCGCCCATCAGGTAGCGGTCGCATTCGCGCGCGGCGCCCCGGCCTTCGTTGATGGCCCACACGACGAGGCTTTGTCCGCGACGGCAGTCGCCCGCGGCGAAGATACCCGGAATGTTGGTCGTGTATTTTTCGTGCTCCGCCTTGATATTGCTGCGCGGATCGGTCTCCAGGCCGAGATCCTTGAGGATGACCTGCTCGGGTCCGAGGAAGCCCATGGCGAGAAGAACAAGCTGGGTCGGAAAGACCTCTTCCGTCCCCGGAACTTCCTTGGGCACGAAATGACCGCGTTCGTTTTTCGCCCACTCGATCTGGACCGTCACGAGCTCCTTCACGTTGCCCGCTTCGTCGCCGATGAATTTCTTCACGGTCGTGACGTAGATCCGGGGATCGCCGCCAAACTTCGCGGCGGCCTCCTCCTGGCCGTAATCCAGGCGGTAGACCTTGGGCCATTCCGGCCAGGGATTGTCCGGCTGACGATCCAAGGGAGGTTTCGGAAGGATCTCGATTTGCATGAGGCTCTTGCAGCCATGGCGCATGGAAGTGCCGACGCAATCGGTGCCGGTGTCGCCGCCGCCAATGACCACGACGTCCTTTCCACGGGCATGGATGGGACAGTCGTCGGTGCTGCCTGCGAGGAGTGCCTTGGTGTTCGCCGTGAGGTAATCCATCGCGAAGTGGACGCCCTGCAGATCGCGACCCTCGATGGGAAGATCGCGCGGCCGGGTCGCACCCGTGCAGATGACGGTGGCATCGAATTCCTTGAGGAAGATTTCCGACTCCACGTTTTCGCCCACCGCGGCGTTGCAGATGAACTTCACGCCCTCCTGCTCGAGAATCTCGATGCGTCGGAGCACCACCTCTTTCTTGTCGAGT
>Ga0299906_10004883_pt1 | contig 10958 bp, 18 predicted proteins | sample RVTome_14_FD_200259 | JGI IMG/M metagenome (GOLD analysis project Ga0299906, IMG submission 200259) | Soil microbial communities from uranium-contaminated site in the Upper Colorado River Basin, Wyoming, United States - RVT145D125 (version 2) ... | reverse complement strand
GTGTGCGTCCTTTTCCCGAATATTAAGAGCCGCACTACATATTCCTCGGTCGGGCTAAAGGGGGCGGTCCAGAGTTATTTTTCTTTAATCACTCCGGCACCTTTCCATCCCTGATTGACTCATAACTCACGTTTAGAAGGCTGGGCGTTTTGAATTCTTCTGCGAGCCGCTTCTTTACACTCTCGACCGCCCATCCTCTCCTACGGAACACATATCTGACAAATCTTGAATGGGATTTTCGAAGTGATATTTTGCGCGAACCCGAGTGGTGTAAGGGACGCATACCGCGCTTACTAAACGTGCTGAGATTACCGCCAGCAGGCGTGCGGAGGTGGGGTTCGAATCCCCCTCGGGGCCATAAACGAAAAGCCCCGGAGTAACACTCCGGGGCCCCACGCTTACTAGACGTGCAGAGATTACCGAATTCAGAATAACACACAGCATAATCCTGCCACTTACCTAATTATCATCGGCGGTGCACCGATAGTCGGGAATCGGTCGGTTGAAACGCGAAAAGTAAATACGATTGAGGGGGACGCTACAGGACGCTACCCTTTTTACGACAACGTTCAAGTCTTGCCCCTTTATTCTATTCACGTTGCCTTCTCGAGTTCGAGGCTGCCGTCGATGAACTTGAGATTGAACTTGGGTAAGCCGATGCGCCAGCGATCCGCTTGCGCGGACAGATCGATGTCGTGGGTGCCGACGAAAATGCACGACTTCATGGTGGCCGAGACCAGTTTTGAAAACGCTGCGCCATCACTTCCCTCAGGCTTAGCCGAATCTGATTTGTGGCTGATCGGGGTGGATGCATTCTCGTATTTTCAAAGCGCGATCAAGCTGATTTATTGTTCTGCGGCACGATCAGGGTCGAGTCTTGTCTTTTGCCTGCTGCGATCAGCCGGCGGACGCGCAAAATGGATAGTCCGCTCGCTTGCGTAGGGTCAATTGGGAACAATCAGGAAAAGACCACGGTTTACAAATCATCACCCCGCCCGTCCGTCGAGGCGCGGCTGCGTCAAGATCGGCCAGTAGCGCACGAAGTAGATGCCGAATCCCGCCGACCAGAGCGCGCCGGCGCCGATCACGGTCTCGACGTAGCTCGACGGAAATGCCCAGCCGCCGAAGACGCGCACGATCGCGGCGAGCAGCACGAGCAGGTACGCCGTCGTTTCCCACCGATCCGCTATGAGCGGCCGCGCGGTGTGGCCGCGGGCGGTGCGCGTCATCATGCCGATCGTTAATCCGCCGATGGCGCCGACCGCCAGGGCGTGTAGCGCGAGCGATTCCGCGACGAGCCCGGCGGCGGAAAACGCGCGCAGCGCCAGGTGCACCACGACCCAGGCGTAGCCTGCGTGCAGCACCCAGACGAGCGGCGTCTTGAGCGTCCGCGGCGAGTCCCATAGCGCGAGGCGCACGCCATGCGCGACCGCCACTGCCGCCGCGACGATCGCGACCAACGCCGGCGGCGCGCGCAACAGGTCGAGCGCCAGCAGCAACAGCACGCCGCCGAGCGCCGCACGCTCGACCCAAATACTGCGCCGCGCTTGCGCGCCCGGCGCGCCGTTATTGGTGAACATCGGAATGACGCGCCCCGCCATCACGGAAACGACGAAGAGCACGATATCGAGCCCGATCACGAGCGCCCCGCGGGCCGGTAATTCGAGGCGGCCTTGCGCCGCGAGATGCAAAAGAAATATTGCCGCCCCGAGGCCGACGAGCAGCGCCACGAAGAAATAGTTGCGCTTGTTGCGCGCCTGCACGAGCGGCACGCCAATGGCCACGGCGACGGCCACGGGAAACAGCGCATTGAGCCACATCGCGAGGCTCGCAAACGGCGTGAGCACGGAAATGCGCGCCGCGACCCAAAGCGCCGCGAGCGCCGCGAGCCCTAAACCGCTCGGCGTCGGCCGACCCGTCCAGTTGCCGACCGCCGTCAGAAGAAATCCGCTGATGACCGCAAGCGTGTAGCCGAACACCATCTCGTGCCCATGCCACACCGGCCCTTGCAGATAGGCGCCGGACGGAAAGTGCCCGGTGTACTGCAACACCCAGGCGGTGATCCACAGGGTAGAGAAGAGGCTAGCCAACAAATAGAACGGCCGAAAGCCGAGATTCCAGAGACTGCGCATTGGCCGATTTGCTTTCCGTAAGATTTCGTCGAAAACCGGAACGGACTTATCTTACGATACCGGTGCCGATAAATCGCTTCGTGCTAGACCGAAACCCTGGATTGTGCAAACGATGGTCAGAACCCGTAGGGCGATGTGATGGGGGTCTGCGGGGCCAGTTCTGGCCTTGTAGCATTTGTGAGACGACGAGAGCCAGGCCTTGCGTTTTGCCTTCTTTATTCTATTCACGTGGCCTTCTCGAGTTCGAGGTTGCCATCGATGAACTGCCGGCCTCGACGAGTTTAGCCGCCTAATCGAAAAAACGGCACGATCGAAAAGTAAAGCACGACAACGATAACTGCGAAATACACAACAAAGCGAAGCGGGTTTTCCGCAATCGCGTCGACGATCGTTTTATTCTTGCCTTGGCGCTTCCGTGATTCGAATTCTTGCCTGCGCCTGACGAATCTCTCTTTCTGGTACGCTTCGATTAACGACTTGGCTTTTTGAAGTTCGTTCTGATCTTGCAACCATATTGCCGGCGCCGATATCCCCCATTTGCCGGCGGGTGTTTCATAGAACTCGATCTCGTTCGATGTCAGTAACTGTCGAATTTCTTCTGCTTCGTCATCGGGTACGTTTCTGAGCGAGAACAGCAGTGTCGACATTGGTTTCCGTTAAATAAAATCTACGGTCAAAGGATTGAGGTCGCCCGCTCCCAGATCATGCGTCTCCCCTCTCTATTCTATTCGCGTAGCCTTCTCGACCGGCCCTTCGGGCCGCACGCGGGTGTTTAGAAGCTTGCCAACGCCTACACAAGTGAATCCCGCGTGTGACTCGAGCACTACCGGTCGCATCGATATGCGCTCGACCCAACCAACATGCGCTTCGCGGCCTTCGACTCGGTCACGCATGTGTGCCACCGCACCGATCGAACGCGAATCTGCACATACACTGTGATTTGTCAGTGAACCCGGATCAGCGGCGGGAAAGCGGTTGACCGTTTTTCTTCAAGTCTTTCGCTGACTGACCGTCGATCGAAAACATTGCACTCGGGCCTTGTCCGGGTGGGCCTGCTTAATCCATACATTCAGGAGAACTTTCATGAAGCGCACTTTAATTTATTCCGCTGTAATCGCCGCTATGTTTCCCACGCTGGCTTCTCTAGCCATCGCGGCGGACAAGGGCGGGGATCAAGGTAATCAGCAGTTGCAAGAACAGATCTACGGCTTACAGCTCATGAGCCAACAGGAGCGCATTGATTATCGTGCTCAGATGAAGGCCGCGAAAACCGACGAGGAACGCGCCAAGCTCCGCCAGGCACATCACGCGCAGATGCAAGCGCGCGCCGAAAAACAGGGGGTGACACTGCCGGATGAACCGCCAGCATCTGGAATGGGTCCAGGCAAGGGCGCCGGCACCGGCTCCGGCATGGGTGGCCCCAGCAGCGGTATGCACCCCGGCGCTGGTATGGGTGGACCCGCCAGCGGAGACAGACCCGCCAGCGGGCGAACGAAATACTAGTTAGTGTATCGAAAAGCGCGACGCTATCGTTTCACGTTATCGTAACCCTATTAGGCATTGAAAGGGGTGAGCGCCGTCGGAATTGGCGCTAACCCCTTTCACGTCGCCAGTTTAGTTCTTCACTGCATCCTTGGTTTTTTCGACGGCCTCGTCGACCTTTTCACCGGCCTTTTCCATGGGCCCCTGGGGATTGACCGCGTCCTGAATTTTCTCGATGGTGGTTTGTTTTTCGCAAGCGATAAGTCCGGTGCCGAGCAACAGGCTGACGGACAAGATAGACAACATTTTCAACGAAGACATGCGCGTACTCCTTACTTAGTGCAGTTTAAGGTTCCCGGCGCCGAACAGTCCGAGCAGTCCGATAACAATCAGATAAATCGCCACGATGTAGTTCAGCAGGCGCGGCACAACCAGAATGAGTATGCCGGCGATAAGTGAAATCAACGGGGCAATGCTGAATGTAATGTTCATGTTGGGCTCCGATCAGGTGCGTTTATGAAGTGATGATCGCGGCTTGGTCGGATCAGGTTTTTCATCAATTCTTCTTCGCGCGAATAATTTTGTGGTTGCAACTCAACCCTCTCGGAAACCCTGCCAACACCGCCAACGAGATTAATACATCAAGTACCCTCGCGACTCTGTACGCCATCGCACGTAGAGCGGTTTTTCTGCAAATTCGGCTGGTACCTGCTGAAGGGGTCTGCGGGGTCAGTTCTCGCCTTGTAGCATTTGTGAGACGACGAGAGCCAGGTCTTGCGCTTTGCCTTCTTTATTCTATTCACGTGGCCTTATCGAGTTCGAGGTTGCCGTCGATGAATTTCAAATTGAACTTGAGCAAGCCGATGCGCCAGCGGTCCGATTACGCGGACAGATCGATGTCGTAGGCGCCGACGAAGATGCGCGACTTCACGGCGGCCGAAATCTTGGCTCGTTAGTGGTACGCAACGCCGTAGCACCGAACCTTCGCGCGTTGGCCGTCGACGCTGGTTCGAAAGTTGCCAACCTGATGGTGCAGGTGATCGGGGGATTTGAAACCATGCAACCCGTCTTTCTCAGCAACACTTCCGCATTTTCTCTTTCAACTCCTCGACCGTTTTGCTTTCTTCTTCCGCGGCGCCACGCGGAAGAAGGAAAAATGCCGTAAGCAGCACGAGCGCGATGCTCGTCACCGCAAACAAGGCCCACTGCGGCGCGGCGAGCGCATAGGCCGCGACAAAACCGGCCGGGATGAAAAGCGTCTTCCACAGCAGCGGTGACCGTCCCTGCGGCAAACGCTTTTCGATCTGGTACGCGATTCCGACCACCGAGCCCCCCAGAAGCATCGAAAGCACAGTGATGTCGACTGCATGACCGAGAGAACGCCCGATAATCATCCAGAGCCAGGTACCCCCGACACCAAGGCAGATGGGGCAAATCGGGACGCGCAGAATTTTCTTTACTGCCCACGCCAGACTGGCAATCGCGACAATCGAGAAGGTCGTCGTGAGGATCGCGGTCATGGGACTAGAGCACGAAGATGATCATGCCGAGAGCGATCATGGCCACGCCGCCGCCCCAGCGCATTACTCCCCTTTCGCGCTGCTGCCACGCCTGTACCTTGCCCAGCAACGTCTTATCGCTCGCAATGAGCAGGATGAGGACTAGCGGAAGAATAAAGATGAGGTTGTACGTGATCAGGTAGGCAACCCCGGTGAAATAAGTCGCGTGATCGTGCAGGAGGCCGAGCACCATCAGGTATGGCCCGCCGGTGCAGGGAAATTCGCACAAGCCGACGAGTCCGCCGAGCACGACCGCCGTGGGCACCGACGCCTTTTCCATCAGCACCGCGATCTTCGTGTGTGCGGCATGGGGAATGCCGAGCTTCACCGGGAACGCGGGATAGAACTCCTTGGTTACGTTGATCAACCCGAGCAGCACCAGAAGCGAAGCCCCGACCTTGGCCATGAAATGCGGCGTGTCGAAGATGTGCAGGGTTTGCAACAGACCAAGACCGATCACCAGGTACACGATGAAAATACCCAGGATGTAGGCGCTACCGATGGCCAGGACGCTCGATCGAAGCTTCCCGATGCTCATCAGGAACGTAATGGTCAGGAGGAGAATCGAGAACGCGCACGGATTGATGCTGTCGATGAGCGCGGCCACGCCGACAAGCGGCAGCAGCCATTTTCCGCCGTCGCTCAGATTCCATAGCGCGGTGGTGCCGATGTTCTCTAGCCGGAAGACAAAGACCAGCCCGAACAGGAGCAGGGTGCCGGCAACAAGAAACGAGAGTTTTTTAGTCATATGGACTACGGGGTAACGGTGGCGGCCAAAGCGAGTACGAGCGGCCGCCCCGCGGTGTTTTCTATGGTCACGACGCGATCGACCGGGCCGATTCCAGCGGGCCCATGAGCGGCCGGGTCAAAAACCACTTCGATGATGGCGTCTTCCCCCGGATTCATCCGCTCGTTTATCGTGGGTATGAAGCCATGGCCAGGCATGCCGTACGGATCGGATTTCTGTCCGCCCTTGACCAGCGCGGCGGTCGTGCACATGCACGAGGTGTACATCTTGCGGATGAGCAGGGGCTCGGTTCCCGTGTTCCTGATCAAGTAACGATGAGTGACCTTTCCGCGAGCCATCGAAACTGAACCAAAATTGAATTTCGTTGCAAGCGCCATCAGCGTGCCGGCAGAACCGGCCGAGCCAGTCGAGCGGGGCTCGACGGTTGCCGGAATATTCGCGGCGGGCTTCGGCATCGCGGCAATGACCAGTCCAGCAAGCAGGAGAATCACGGCGCCCGCGCCAGCGACAACTTTGGTGTTCTTGGAAAATCGCGGACTGACCGCGCCGGGCCCTGCTTTCTTAGGCAACGAAACGCCTGATTTGATCGTTGTTGAGTCTTTCATGTCATTTCCTCGTCGAAAAAATTTCTGTGTTTGATAAGCGATAAAACGCGTTTGGCATCGCCTTTCCGTCGCATCTCACCGCGCTTCGCCGTCGTCGATCGATGCGTGGAAAAACGAGGCTCGCCCACCCGCATGAACAGCGTCACGTTGTACGGGTCCCAGCGACGGCCCTGCGCCATAACGCTAAAGCCGGCTTTCTTCGTGTGCTCCCCAGCGACGATTTCATATCGCGGTCACTTTTGGTAAATCGAAACAGAATTCGCTACGAAAGCGCGTCATCGAACTGACGCGGGAGTCGCACGGGTCGCCGACTTAGCCGGCGCCGCGCGGCGCGATGGAGGGATTACTTACGAAAATTACCGAACAGGATCGTCAGGGAAGGGCCAACGACCGGTGGCGCCGAGGCAATGACAAGCAGTCTCGGCTCGGCCCGGAACCAGGCACGATGTGGCGACGGAGCCGGTGCGACTACAAACGGGGGCGCATCGAAGGAGAATTGCGGCTCGTCGTTCTTGTAGCTTTGCGTGTAGTGCGCCAGGCAGTTCGCCGTACCATCCGCGTCGAGGCACAGACGCGCATCGCCGCCGGTATCGGGAGTCTGGATGGCGCCATGCGCCTGCGTCGCCGGCTCCAACACGCATGCGCGCGCCGCCGCCACGGCGTTGTTCGCGAGGAATATCGCGGCAAAAACAATTAACAGGTAACGTATTCGAGCCAATTTCATTTTAGCGACACGCCCACATGTAACGCCTGCTTGCGCGACGAGACCCCTCCGACCCTCGTTAAAATTGTAGTCGCGATCCCGCTATCGGCCTTGATTCAGGTCAATTTGCGACGCTTTAACTGGTTCCCTCAACGCACAACGCCTAGTAACTCGAGCGGCTCCCGGTCCACGATCCGACTCACGGTCGAATGGTGCAAGCCGGCGGCGCGGTCGAACTCGGACAAGCTGGCCAAGTCCGGCCGTGGCCCGGTCGATCGACCACGATAGCGCTCGGGCTTGCAGGCAGCCTTGGTTTAGCCGCCTAACCGAAAAAACGGCACGATGGAAAAATAAAGCACGACAACGATAACGGCGAGATACACGACAAACCGAAGCGGGTTTTCCGCGATGGCGTCGACGATCGTTTTATGCTGGCCTTGGCGCTTCAGCGATTGGAATTCCTGCCGGCGTCTGGCGAATCGCTCTTTCTGTTACGTTTCGATTAACGACTTGGCTCTCTGCAATTCGTTTTTGTCTTGCAACCATATTGCCGGCGACGATATTCCCCATTTGCCGGCGGGTGTTTCATAAAACTCGACCTCGCTCGACGTCAGCAACTGTCGAATTTCCTCCGCTTCGTCATAGGGCACGTTTCTGAGCGAGAACAGTAGCGCCGACATTGGCTTTCGTAGAAAAAAATCTATCGTCGAATGCGAATCAACGAAAAGTTCTTGGTCGTGAAAGTCGCAGCCGCACCCATCGCTCTGCTTACGACGGTGGTTCGATGGCGGCCGGCGGTTCCTTGGGTGGCGGCACCCAGTCCGGCAGGCGATGGATCACCTCCGCGGCCGCGTACTCGAGCGCGCGCTTGAGCGTGACGCCCTTTTCGGAGGTGTCATCTTCGGCGTAGACCAGCTCGTGCGTTCCCTCCCACACGATGCTGCCATCGGCGCTGTCCCAGATTTGGAAGAACAGGCGAATCTTCGCGTACTGCGTGTCCACGATCCGCAGGCCCAGAAACCCGAAACGGGTCATCGAACCCTGGCTGAAACCGGCAAGCTTGATCTGTGCGACGTAGCGCACACCCGTGACCTCGCCGATTTTTTTAAGCGTTGTGCGCAGGAAGATGCCGGTGTCGCGGTAATCGGCGTACATCGTCCGGTATTCGTCGGCCAACCCGTTGCCGTTCACCGCGCTCAGCGTCTCGGGAAGCGGGACGATACGCACGTTGGGCAGATCGCGCGCCATCACCGACGCGAAGATAAAGGCCACGGCCTGACGTTCTTCCTCCTGACCGGTAACGGTGGAAGGCGTGATGAACGCGATCCCATGCGCGGGCAAGTCCCCCGCTTTGAGCGCGAATGCGCGATGCTCGGTGGTCGAATGGATCTGCGTACCCGCGCAGCCGGTCACCGCGAGCAGAGCGGTCGCCAGCAACCAGACACGAACGGACAGAGTACTCAAAGTCGCCACCCTCATGATCGGGTGATCCTCCCGCGTATCGACAAATCGCACAAGGTGCCGTTCGTTATTTTTCGCCGGCGCAATGAAAAGAACCAGGCTCGATCGATTCCCACTAGATAGATAGCCAAGCGGATGACCAGGCCGCGCCGGCGACCCTGCGCCAGCTATTCGAGCCTGGCGCCTTGATGGCGGGCATTTCGAGCAAGCAGGTCCTGCTCGCCCTCGCGCTCGATCAATTGATTTTCACGTTCATGGATTTTTCGATGGGCGCAATGGCGAATCGCGTCGCGCGCGTCGTCGGCCGGCTGGCTCACGCGATCCTCGGCTGCACGCCGACGGCCCTGTGGCTGCTGGCGGGTTTGCTGTTGCTGTTATTGCCGGCTCAGCGAAAGCTGATGGCGTAGTAATCGCGCTCAAGGGGCGGAAATGAAAAAGCGCGAACAAACCGATCTACTTGTCGTAGTGGAACCGACATTGGGCGATGAAGACCGTATCCATTTCGTACCGATAGACAAGGCGGTGTTCCTTGGTGATTCGACGAGACCAATATCCGGCGAAAGCGTGCTTAAGCGGCTCCGGCTTACCGATCCCCTCGAAGGGATTGCGCTTGATGTCTTCGATCAGAGTTTCGATGCGGGTCGCGATAGAGCGGTTGCGCCGGCGCCAATAGCTTATATCTTCCTTGGCGCGTTTGGACCACCAGACTTCAACGCCGCCGGCGGGCAATCTCGGCCTCGATTTCCTTGACTGCTGAACGCAGCCTTGCGGCGTTCTTTTTACTACCGAGAAGATAGAGTGTTTCCTTCCAGGATTCGAATTCCTTCGCAGGAATAATCACCACATCACGGCCATCTTCACGAGTAACCGTGACGGCTTCTTCGGTATCGACAACTTCCTCGAACACTTTGTCTGGGTTGTTGCGAAAACGATTGTATGAAATTGCGCCCATCGCCGTTACCTCTCTGTATAACGTGATTTTACACCCAGAATGTGAGATATCCGACCTCCGATCGAGAGTCCCTTTTTGTCCGCTCCGCCCGGACTCGGCGATCCGGTTTCTGTAGCTTCAATGCCGCGGCGGATTGCGATGCACATACCGCCCTCGCTTGACCTAGAGCGCGCTCTAGCGTGTTTAATTCATGCCGCATTGAAACCGTAAGAACAACCTGACGAGGTAAATCAGATGAATGCGGCACAGAACAAGGAGATTTTGCAGGCGGCATTTGCCGAGTTGGCGAAAAGCAACGGCAAGCCGTTCGTCGATTTGATGGCGGAGGATTTCTGCTGGACGATTCCCGGCGGCACCAAGTGGTCGAAGACGTATCGCGGAAAGCGGGCGGTGCTCGATGAACTGATGAAGCCGCTGTTCGCGCAGTTCGCGGACCGGTACACGAACACGGCGCAGCGCATACTCACCGACGGCGATTACGCCGTGGTCGAATGCCGCGGGCGCGTGACCACTCGATCCGGCAAGCCGTACCACAACGAGTATTGCTACGTCATCCGCATGCGGGACGGCACGATGCGGGAGTTGAAGGAATATCTCGATACCGAACTCGCCGCGACCGTGCTTAACGGGCAGCCGTAGCGAACCCCATCGCCGCCTTTCGTGCGTATTCGCTCGGCTCGGCGTGATTACGAACGTAACCGCGACTTTGTCATCGCGCTCCTGGTCTTCGGCGTGCTTATGGCATTAGTCTACGGTAGTCGATGATCCGAGACCTGGCGCATGAAGCCCGTCCCTAAACCGCTTCGCATCGGCGAGCTGGCCGAGCGCACCGGGCGCAGCGTGCACACGATTCGCTGGTACGAGCGGCAGGGGCTGATACCCGGCGTCGTGCGCGACAGCGGCGGGCGGCGCGTGTACCACGAGCGTCACGTAAGCTGGCTCGAACTGATCGAGCGCCTGCGGTTCACCGGCATGTCGATCGCGCAGATGCAGCTCCTCTACCTCGACGGCGGCATCACGGCTTCGCAATAGCGGGGTGGTCGTCCCGCTTGTCCCGCCGGCTTGCCCGAGGCGCTTTTCCGAGATCGCGATGCGGGTGATGTCGCGCACGAGACGTTCGAGCTTGTCGCGTTCATGGGCTTGCGCCACCACACCTGCATGCAGCGAGAATCCTTCGAGCTTGACCGCGCCGGTGCTTTCCCCCTCGATAGTCGCCAACTCTGCTGCCGGTGTTTGGGTCGTTTCGTGAACCGGTTCTGGCAACAAGAAACCCGTTCCCTATAAAATGTCAGCCTTCCAAGTGCCACCGCGCAAAT
>Ga0299906_10004881_pt1 | contig 10960 bp, 7 predicted proteins | sample RVTome_14_FD_200259 | JGI IMG/M metagenome (GOLD analysis project Ga0299906, IMG submission 200259) | Soil microbial communities from uranium-contaminated site in the Upper Colorado River Basin, Wyoming, United States - RVT145D125 (version 2) ... | reverse complement strand
GGAGGTGACGCGCACCACCTTGGCCGATCCGGGAACGAAGGGGAATCCGGGCAGCAGCGAGACGTACAGGTTGCCGTCTGCGTCGAACGCCACGCCCGTCGGCACCGCATCGGTCACCATCTTGCCGCCGCGCAGTGGATTGGGGATGGGACTGGGTAACGTCTCGAAGACGGTCACCAGCTCCACCGCGCCGGTCGACGGATCCACCTTGAGCAAGGTATTCCCGGCCGCGTCCGTCACCCACAGGTTGCGATCGGGTCCGACCGCGAGCCCGTACGGGTTGGAGTCGATGGGGGAGAAGCCGTCCGGGTTCTGGGTGCTCTCGATCTCCCACAGGTCGGCCACCACGTTGACCTGGCCGGCATGGATCCTGACGACGGCTGCCATCTTGGACCACGGCAGCTCCCATTCGGTGCTCCGCGCGCCACTGGTCACGTAGAGGGTATCGCCCAGCATGGCGAGGCGCGCGCCGCCGAAGCTGTCCGCCGGGCCCATCCAGACGGAGGGGAGTCTGGCCACCTCGGTCGTCGAACGATCAGGGTTGATCCGGATGATCCGTGACGTTTGGCCGTACGAGGAGGGAGTCAGCTGTCCGGTGGTCGGGGAGAGCAGCTCGAGTTTCTGATCACCGCCGACGCCCGTCTCGACGACCCACATGCTCCCGTCGGACGCTGCCAGCACGCCCATGGGACCGTTCAGCCCGCTCGCCACGACCGTGCCCGCCTGCTGGGCGGCGGCCACGCCGGCCCCGGGTGGGGACACGGTGAGGGCCAGCGTGAGCGATAGGCTCGTCATGGCGATCGCGTTTCTCATGTGCGCTCCCTTTGGTCGAAAGAGGATGTCCACTCGACTGCTCGATCGGCGACGCCCCTCCCGGTCACCGCTCCTCGAGCAGCAGTTGCACCAGCGCCTCGAGGTCCGACTCGTCGAGGTGGGTGTACGCCGGCATGCGGAACCTGCTCCCGCCGTATCCCGGCACGACGTAAATGTCCGGATCGAGGATGCTCTCGCGAATGTATCCTTCCGCCGTGGTGGCGTTGCCCGTATAGCCTGGATAGCGGATGCGGTCGTCGGCCGTTGCCCCCATGGCGTCGTGCGTAGGCGCGAAGGCGCCGCTCGTATTGGCGGCCTCGAGGCGATGGCACAGGCCGCAGTAATGCCGTCGATACGCCTCCCGTCCGGAGTCGACGAGCGCGGCCGCGGCCGAGCTGTCGCGAGCGGAGGCCGGCGGCGGCTGCGGCGGCGCCTCGGCCGACCTGCCCGCCGGCGAGCAGGCCATGCACAATCCCACGATCATGGATGCGTGTAACGACAATGGTCGGTGCATCCCAACGCGTATCGTGCCGACGCTCGACGCCGTCCGGTGTTCACGCCGCCCGCTTCGGCCGCCCTTCGCTCCTCGCGCGCTTCCCATCAAAACCCAAGCGAAACTGAGGTGTTGAGATACCGTCCGCCAGACGGATAGACGTACCGCACCTCCGTGGACGTAGCGGGATCGAACAGCAGGAACCCCACCCGGTTGATCTTCTCGTCCGTCAGATTGATGGCCGTGAGCTGCCAGCGCACCCGGCCGAAGCTCCACTGCACGGCCGCGTCGAAGGTACTTCCTCCCGGCAGCTTCTGCAGGTTGGCGTCATCGAGGTACACGCCGCCCGCGAAATAGTGCGTGACGCTCGCGACGCCGGCACCGCCGATGCCGACGCGCGCGGTGTTCGTCATGGCCGTGCTCGGGATGTTCTTCAGCCGATTGCCGTCGAACTCGCCGCTGCGAAACGAGACGTTCATCCAGGTGGACGAGTGGGTGAGGGCCAGCGTCGAAAAAAGGGAGGCCGTGACGCTCAGCTCGACGCCGTCGTGCCGGCTCGCCAGAATGTTGCCGTACCGGAACGTGCTCAGGTCGAAGTCGATCTCGTCGTCGAGATCCAGCCGGTACACCGACGCCGCGAATTCCCCCTGGAACACGTCGCTCCGCGAGGGGAGGCGCTGATAGATCCCCAGCTCGACGCCGGTCGAGCGCTGCGGCAGGAGCGCGGGGTTGGAGATGTTGACGACGACGCCGGGCGGGCCGGCCGGCGTCTCACGCTCGTCGTACAGCTGGTCCAGCGTCGGCGTCTTGAAAGAGCGCGTCCACGCGGCGTACAGGTTCCCGGCGCGCCAGTCGTCGGTTGAGTAGGCGAAGTTCACTCCCACGCGCGGCGACCATTGATCGAACCGTTCCCCGGCGGTGCGCTCGTGCTCCACGAAGATCGCGTCGTAACGCAACCCCGCGCTGAGGTGGAGCCGGTCCGCCAGCTCCCGCCGCGCCTCGGCGTAGAGGCCGAGCTTGGTGCGGCCGCCTGCGCCCGCGGTGAGGACGTCGCCGTCGTCCGCCGGATCGACGTAGCGGCTGCCGTACGTGCCGCGCTCCAGCTCCGCGCCCGCGAGAAGCGCGGCGAACCCAACGTCCCGGGTGTACTGGAGCCGGGTCCACACGCTGAGGCCATCCTCGTCGCGCCGCTGCGTATCGCCGAACGAGGGGGCGAGCAGCAGCGTGCTGGTCTCGTCGATGCCTACGATTTCGAGCCGCGCGGCGCCGTCGAGCCGACCCGCCTCGCCGAGATCCCGACGCAGGCCGATGCCCAGGCGGAGGTGACGGCGCCGCCGCGCGTCGGCGGCGAACAGCGGGTTGTGCTGGCGCGGATCCTCCTCGGCCAGCGTCGCGGTGAGCGGGCCCGGGTCCTCCGTCTCCAGCTCCTGCACGTTCGCCTCGGCGTACGCGGCGGTGGCGCTCCACCGGGCGTCGTACCGCGCGGAGACGGTGACGTCGTGCGACTCGGACTGGTCGCGATAGCCGGCCCCGCGGTCGGCCGCGGCCGAGACGGCCAGCCGGCCCGGACCGACGGGGTGTGCCACCCTCGCCCTCACCGCGAGATCCTCCCACGCCCCGACGATCGCCTGGCCGGTGAGGCCGGGCGCCTCCGCGCCGCCCCCGGTCACGACGTTGATCACGGCCCCGATGGCGGCGTCTCCGTAGACGGTCGACGCGCTGCCGCGCAGCACCTCGATGCGGTCGATCGCCGCAACGGGAATCTGCGTCCAGTCGACGCCCCCGGTTCGAAGATCGTTGATCGGGACGCCATCGACGGTCACGAGCACGTATTCGGTCTCCCCGCCGCCGAAGAAGCCGCGTGCGATCGCCGTCGAGAGCTCGCCCGAGCCGTGGCGATCGACGAAGATCAGACCCGGGACATAGCGCAGCACGTCCGGCAGCTTCCGGACCGGTAGCTGCTCGATGGTGGATCGACGCAGCACCGTCGTGGCCGCGGCGGACTCCCGCAGCGCCGTCTCGGTTCGGTGCGCCACGACGACGACCTCGTCGAGCTGGTACGGCGACCGAGACGTATCCGGAACCTGCGCCGCCGCGCTCGCGGTGGCGGCGGTAAGGGGAAAGAGGGTGACGAGGAGGGTGAGGATCCGTTTGCCCATTTCAGTTAGGTGGCGTTTGAGGCATTGGTGATGACCTGTCATGCGAAGCCGAAAGATGAAGGGCGCGGCGGGATCAGGCGAATTCCGCGTGCTTCCGACCCCGGTCGGTCATGCGCTACCTTCTGGGCCTGAGTCGAGACGGTGAACCCCGACCCCGGGCCCCGCGCCATACGCCATATGTCATACGCCATGCGTCCCCGCCGTCCCGCGTTCGCGGCCCTCACCGCATTGCTCCTGGCCGCGTCGTGCGGCAGCTCGGAGACGGTCGTCGGCCTCATCACGAAGTCGAACACCAACCCGTTCTTCGTGAAGATGCGTGAGGGCGCCGAGGCGACCGCCGCGGAGCTGGGGCTCGACCTCAGGACCTTTGCGGGGCGTTACGACGGCGACAACGACACGCAGATCCAGGCCATCGAGAACCTGGTGGCGGCCGGCGCCACCGCGATCCTGCTCGCGGCCAACGACCCCCAGGCCATCGTGCCGGCCGTGCGGCGTGCGCGGGAGGCTGGGGTGCTCGTGATCGCGATCGACACGCCGCTCGACCCCATGGACGCCGCCGACGCCACGTTTTCGACCGACAACTTCGCGACGGGCGAGCTGATCGGTCAATGGGCGACGGCCACGCTCGGTCCGCGCGCCGCCCAAGCGCGCATCGCGATGCTGAACCTGAACCCCAACGCGATCACCGTCGACGTCGCTCGCGATCAGGGGTTTCTCCGGGGATTCGGCATCGACGTCCGCGACCCGAACGTGATCGGTGACGAGCAGGACCCGCGCATCGTCGGCCACGACGTGACCCAGGGCGCCGAGGAGGGCGGCCGGCGGGCGATGGAGAACCTGCTGCAGCGGGATCCCACCATCGACGTCGTGTACACCGTGAACGAGCCGTCGGCGGCGGGGGCGTACGAAGCGCTCCGGGCCGTTGGACGGGAAGACGCCGTCACGATCGTATCGGTGGACGGCGGCTGTGCGGGGGTCGCGAACGTCAAAGACGGCGTGATCGGCGCCACGGCGATGCAGTTTCCCGTCCTGATGGCGGAGCTGGGCGTGCGGGCGGCCGCGGAGTTCGCGCGCACCGGCGCAATCCCGGAGCCCACCCAAGGGCTCGCGTTCTACGACACCGGCGTCGAGCTGATCACCGACCGGCCGGTGGAGGGCATTCCGGCGACGTCGTCGGACGACGGCCTGCGGAAGTGCTGGGGTTGACTCGAGCGCGCGATGCTCGATCGGCTTCATCGCTTTCTGCACCGTCATCCGCCCGCGGCTCCCGGCATCGTGCTGGTGTTGGCCGTGGCACTCTTCGGCGTGCTCGCGGGCAATCGCTTCCTGCAGCCCTTCAACCTCTCCCTGGTGCTCCAGCAGGTCACGATCATCGGCTTCCTGGCCGTTGCCCAGACGCTGATCATCCTCACCGCCGGCATCGACCTGTCGGTAGGCGCGATCATGGTGCTGTCCTCGGTGGTGATGGGCCGGCTGGCGGTGGATTTCGGATGGTCGCCCGGCTTGGCGCTCGCCCTCGGCCTCGCGGTGGGGGCCGGGTGCGGCGCCGCCAACGGCGTCTTCGTGACGCGGTTTCGGCTGCCACCGTTCATCGTGACGCTCGGCACGTGGAACGTCTTTCTCGCGCTCAATCTCTGGTATTCCCGCAGCCAGACCATTCGGTCGCAGGACATCGAGAGCGCGGCGCCGCTGCTCCAGTGGGCGGGGACGTCCATCCCGGTGCTCGGTACCAGGCTCACCGTCGGGTCGCTCCTGATGGTCGTGCTGTTCGGCGCGGTGTGGTACGCCCTCAACTGGACCGCGTGGGGCAAGCACGTCTACGCCACGGGCGACGATCCAAGAGCTGCGCGGCTCGCCGGGGTGCGCACCGACCGCGTGCTGCTCTCGGTGTACGTCGTGGGCGGTGCCATCTGCGCGGTGGCGGGCTGGGCCCTCATCGGCCGGATCGGCTCCGTGAGCCCCCAGGCCGGCATGACGGCAAACCTGGACAGCATCACCGCGGTGGTCATCGGCGGGACGAGCCTGTTCGGCGGCCGGGGCTCGGTCGTCGGCACCTTTCTCGGCGCGCTCATCGTGGGCGTGCTGCGCAACGGGCTGGCGCTCTCGGGGGTCGACGTGCTGTGGCAGGAGTTCGGCGTGGGGTTGCTGATCATCGTCGCGGTGGCGCTCGATCAATGGATCCGGCGCGTATGAGCCGGGGCGGGCACGCGACGCGAGCGCCCATTGTGGAAGGACGCGGGCTCGTCAAGCGCTTCGGACGGGTGACCGCGCTCGACGGCGCCGACTTCGACCTCTATCCGGGCGAAGTGCTCGGCGTGATCGGCGACAACGGGGCGGGGAAGTCCACCCTCATCAAGGCCCTCTCGGGCGCCCTCGCGCCGGACGCCGGGGAGATCCGCTTCGAGGGCCGGCCCGTGCTGTTCAAGAACCCGCTCGAGGCTCGTGCGGCCGGCATCGAGACCGTGTATCAGGATCTCGCCGTCGCGCCCTCGCTCGACATCGTGGAAAACCTGTTTCTCGGACGCGAGCGGCGGACCCCTGGGATCTTGGGCACCGTGTTTCGACGACTGGACCGTGAGGGCATGCAGCGCGAAGCGAGCCGGCGGATGTCGGAGCTGGGGCTCCTGACGGTGACCGATCTCTCGCAAGCCGTCGAAACCCTGTCCGGCGGCCAGCGACAGGGCGTGGCCGTGGCGCGCGCCGCGGTGTTCGGTAGCCGGGTGATCATCATGGATGAGCCGACCGCAGCCCTCGGGGTCAGCGAGTCGGCGCGCGTGCTCGAGCTGATCCGCACCGTGCGCCGTCGGGGCACGCCTATCGTGCTCGTCAGCCACAACATGCCGCACGTCTGGGAGGTGGCGGACCGGATCCACGTGCACCGCCTCGGCCGGCGCGTCGCTGTCATCCGGCCCGATACCCATAGCATGACGGATGGCGTGGCGATCATGACGGGGGCCGTGGTGGCGGGCGGGGCCGAGTAGCGATGGTTCAGCCCGCGCAGATAGACCGTCAGGTCGCGGTCCGCGACCCCGGGGTCGCCTGCGCGCTGCTCATGACCGGCCCGCTTGATGCACAGGCTCCGAGTACGCCGCCCTGCGATTCTCTCCCGGGCTACCATCTGCTCGACTTCTGGCTCGGCGAGTGGGACGTGTTCGTCGCATCCCAGCGGGTGGGCGAGAATCGCATCGAGCGGATCCTGGACGGGTGCGCGGTGCTGGAGCACTGGCAGAGGGGGGGGTGGCGAGGGCAAGAGCCTCTTCTACTACGACCCCGCGGCCGACGTGTGGAATCAGGTGTGGATCACCGACCGCGCCACGGCTCCGGGCGGGCTCAAGCACAAACGCCTTACGGAGGTGTTTGAGGACGGCGCGCTGCGTTTCGAGGGAACCGTCGCGCCCGTCGGGGGTGCGTCATACGGCGACCGCACGACGCTGCGCCCCTTCCCGGAGGCCGCGTCAGCCAGACGATCGAGGTGTCGACCGACGGTGGCAGGACCTGGGAGGTCCGCTTCCAGGCCGAGTACGGCAAGCGCTGACCGCGTGCCCGTCGGGGTCATCGACCCGCCGCGGCGTCCAAGCTGCTGCCGTCCAGCCGGACGCATGGCAAAACCCGATCGACCACGACACCTTCTCACCACATGAAATCGAAGACCTTGAAACCCGCCGGCCTCCCGCTCGTCAGCTTCGAGACCGGCGACGAATACCTGATCGAGGCGCTCATCGGGAAGGGCGGCTTCGGCAGCGTGTACAGGGGGCGCTGGGTCCACGAGGGCAAACCGATGGGTCCGCCGGTCTGCATCAAGACCACGAACGACGTGAGCAGCTGGCATCGTGAGGCCTACTTCGGCGAGATCCTGCGCGGTCATGCCGGCGCCGTCCAGCTGCACGCGAGCTTCGTCGGGCATCAGGGGCGGCGGCGCCCGCTCTACTGTTCGGTCTTCGAGCTGTGCGAGCGCAGCATCGAGGGCGCGCTCGCCGACGGCGTGCGGTGGCCCGAAGCGAAAGTGCTCAAGGAGTTCCGCGCCGTCGTGCGCGCCGTCGGCGACCTGCACAATGGGGGAGCGGTGCACCGCGACATCACGCCCCGCAACGTCCTGCTCACGTTCGACGGCCACCTGAAGCTCGCGGACTTCGGCATCGCGCTGCACGGGGTGGCCCGGAAGGTGCGGGCCGATGCGTTCAACCCCTGGCATGCGCCCACCACCGTGCTCGCCGGGAAACAGAATTGGAGTCCGCGGGAAGACGTCTGGCAGCTCGGCCAGCTCCTCGCGCGACTGTTGGGGGCGGATGTGACGCGATGGCTGCCGAGCGCGGGCGTGCGGAAGCTGGACTGCTCCGACCGGTCCAAGGCGCTCATCTACCGCTGCGTCGCCCAGGCCGAATACCGGTACCGCGACGCGGGTCACCTGCTGCGGGCGATGGGGCAGGGCTCGGAGGTCACGTTCTCGCGGATCACGAGTCTCGCGAATCGGGCCATCGTCTTCACCGGTCGCGGCACGATGACGCGCCGCGATCTGTGGAGGCGCGCGCGGCGCGCGGGCGCTCGCCCGGAGGCTCGGGTGTCCCGCAGCGTCGATGTGGTGGTGGTGGGAGGCACATCGCCGGTCTGGGCCGCGGGGGCGGCCGGCAGGAAGATCCTGGCCGCCCTCCGGCTTCGCGACGACGGCCACCGGATTCGCTTCGTGAAGGAGACGCGCTTCCTCCAGCTGTCCCGGAAGCCACCGCGGCGGAGAAAATAGCCCCCCCTGCCTCCGGCCTCGTCCAGGCGCGGCCCCAACAGCCCCCCCGTCCCGCCAATCTGCAATCTGAAATCGCCGCTCGCCGATCTGCAATCGCCGTCCTCAGCATCTCCGGCGCCGCGCGGAGCGGTTCCGCGTGACGGGGATCACCGCGCAACACTTTCGATCGCCCCATCTTCGCCGCACCCTAGCCCGCACAATCACAGCCGATCACGAAGCCGGGTTCGGTCGTGATGCCAACCACGCGCCCATGGCTCGGGTGATGTAGACGACCAGTTGGGGGCCCGTTCCGGCCCAGCTGGCCTTCGTGGAAGCCGTCGTCCACGTCGAACGTCCCGCGCAGGCTATTGACGCCGTCGGGCTAGACCTCGTCCCGGCGCCCCACACCCTGGGGAGCCGCGGACAACCAGATCGTGAAAAACAGATCGCGTCAGGGAACCGCACCGCGTCCTGGTCCGCGGGACCTACGGGTGTGGGGATAGGACTGCCACCGCATCGACCTGATCGGTGGTGCATCTGGCCAAGGTGACATCGAAAGCCTGACGAACGCCGCGAAGGCGGGGCCTTTGGGCCGGTGGGCGTCCGCCCCGTCAGGACGTAGGAGCAGGGGAGCGCACGCATGAAGCTCGATCTTCTTGCCGGTGTCAGACGTGTCACCGGTTTCGCAGCACTCTGGGTGTTCGCCGTGTTGACCGGAGCTTGCCAGGACACAGACAGAAACCCGCTGCAAACCCCTGGCACCGAGGCCGCGCGGGCGGCCGCCCGGACGGGCGATCCCAACGTGCGGGCCGTGGAGCACCCGAGCAACCCCAGCATCGTCTACAGCAACCTGGGCGGCGATCCCAACATCGCCGACCGGATCGAGTGCAACGGGCGGGACATGTGCGGCGTCATGCCGGACGCGACGCCGCCGGACGGCCAGCCGCCCGATACGATGCCACCGCCGCCGCCGCCGCCGCCGGACACCGAGCCCCCCCCTCCGCCACCGGACCCGGATCCGCCGCCGCCACCGCCGCCGCCGCCGCCGCCGGGGCCGATGGGCTGCACCGACACGGCGTTCCCTGGCGAACTGGTGATGAAGGCGGCCGGCGCCCGTCCTGGGGACGTCCTCTGCCTCTCGGGAACGCACACGGTGGCGCACGGCCAAGGCTCTGCCTCCGGCGCTCGCAACAACACGACGCTCGCCACCCTGTCCCCGAGCGGTCAGCCGGGAAACCCGATCACGCTGCGCGGGTTGCCGGGTTCGCTCATCCTGGGTGACTCGGCGGGCGTGAACAACCTCATCATCGTCGTCACCGGCAACTACTGGCGCGTGGAGCAGCTGACGGTGCGCTTCGGCTACATCCGCATCGGCGTGCTCGGCGGCACGACGCACGACGTGGACGTGGTGGACAACGACGTCGGGTTCGCCATCGCGCCGGATGGCAACTTCGGCGCCATCTGGGTGGCGGACGGCGGCGCCGCCGGCCCGCGCAACATCCGCATCGAAGGGAACTACGTCCACGACCTGCTGACCTGCGCGAGCGACGCCACGTCACCCTGTGTGCCGGGCGGCGCGGTGAACGACTGGAGGACGTTCTCCGGCGAGAACGAGGCCCTGGTAACCGTGCAGGGCGATGCGACGGGTAGCGGCGAGATCGTGATACAGAACAACCGCCTGGAGCGCGGGAGCTCGGCCTTTTACTTCAAACGCGGAGGCACCGTGCCGATCCGCGTCCTGTTCAACACGCTGGCCGACATTTCGGCGCTCGGCCGGTGCCGCAATCTCGTGCAGGAGTTTGCGGGGAACGTCACGAGCAACGTGGGGCGGCTGGATCAGACCAACGACGCCTGTACGACACGTTGATGAAGGAGTAGGGCTGGCTTGTGGTGACGAAGGCCCCGGTTTTACGCCGGGGCCTTCGTGTTCCTGTGGCCGCGATTCCCACGACCCACGCTCCTCGCGCCACCACCATTCTCCGCACCTGCGGCGTTGGCGCCGAGGGCCATCCGCACGCTGCCCGCATGGTCGCTATCTCGCCGCGGTTTCGCGGGCCATCACGCCGCGCACCGCGCCCGCGATCATACGGTTCAGCGCCCATAGGAGACGCGGCCCCTTCAGAAGGTCACCGTGACCACGTCGGAGCAGATCTCCGTTCCCACCTCGCAGACCTGATACTCGTACGCCGTCCCCGGATCGGTGCCGAGGATGTCGGTGTGCAGCCCATCGTTCTGCGTGGTCACGACGAGGACCCCGTCACGATAGATCTGGACGAACGAGGTTACGGCGCCGTCCCATGACACTCGCACACGCTTCTGGATATTGGTGAAGCCGAGGAGCGTGAGGGTGATGGGGCTAGGCGTTGCGGCCGTTACGATAACGTCCTGGGCGTCTACGTCGGACGCACCGAGGTCGTCGGTGGCGGTGAGCGTGACGGGGTAGGTGCCGCCGGCCGCGTAGGTGTGGCTGGGATGCTGCGCGGTGGACGTGTTCCCGTCGCCGAAGTCCCAATCCCAGCCGACCACCGTGCCGTCGGGATCGACGCTCGCGTCGGTGAAGTCGCAGGCGAGGTCGGTGCAGGTGACGGTGAAGCTCGCCACGGGCGGCGTGTTGGCGGCGGCGACCGTGACATCCTGGGTGTCCGCATCCGTCGCACCGAGGTCGTCGGTGGCGGTGAGCGTGACGGGGTACGTGCCGCCGGCCGCGTAGGTGTGGCTGGGATGCTGTGCGGTGGACGTGTTGCCGTCCCCGAAATCCCAATTCCAGTTGACCACCGT
>Ga0299906_10004878_pt1 | contig 10967 bp, 5 predicted proteins | sample RVTome_14_FD_200259 | JGI IMG/M metagenome (GOLD analysis project Ga0299906, IMG submission 200259) | Soil microbial communities from uranium-contaminated site in the Upper Colorado River Basin, Wyoming, United States - RVT145D125 (version 2) ... | reverse complement strand
ACCGTGGAACCGTGCCCGTTCGGTTGAGCACGATGTCGCCCAGGTCGAGCGGCGTGGGCGGAGAGACGACGAAATCGGTGAGCACGACCGGGTCGTAGTCCTGTGCGCTCAGGCGAACACTCCATGTCCCCTGCGTGAGCGCGATCGAGAAGAGCCCGATGGAGTCGCTCGTGGCCGAGACGAACACCTGGGTGGACTCCGCTTCCGTGGCCGCGATCGTGGCCTGGGGGAAAGGTATCGTCGGGTTGTCGCTGAACACGACGCGCCCGGCAACCGCGCTCGTGGCAAAGACCAGGACGTCCGTGAACTCGCCCACCGCGAGCGAGTCGATGACCGTGACCTCCGTCTTCGAACCCCGCGTGGCCGTGATGACGTACGGCTCGTACACGTTCGTGTCGATGACGTCGTCCGGGAAGCCGGGTGACATCTCGAACGGGATCAAGCAACTGAGGAGCAGGGATCCGGCGGGCGACGAGATCGTAGAGTTGATGGTGGTGCGCCCGTCCGCGCGTTCCACTCGGACCGTCGTCGACGACAAGCCCGTGCGGATCCGTAGCGAGCCTCGGACCTCGCGAAAGTAGAACTGGACGCTGTCCGCGGTGTCCGGAGCCAGCGTGACGATCTGCGTCAAGAACGTGTCGCAATACACCTCGGTCGGCTGCCCCATCGTGGAGTCGGGCAGGAAGCGCGAGTCGCGTCGCACGCGGACCGTGAAGTCGCCACCCTGGCCAACCGGAATCGACCGCAGGAGCACGGGCGTGACGAGCGTGTCCGGAGGGTCGGACGCGGGGTACGACGGGATCGGAGCGTTCGGACTCTGGAAGGAAATGTAGGCGTCGATCTGCGTCGTGTCCGCCGGAACGACGGACTCTTCGATCGCGAACGCCTCTACCTGGAGGTCCGCCACGTTCTGCCGGCCGATCGTGTTGAAGATGATGGCGCCATCGGGCGAGACCGACGGATGGCGATCCACGTACTCCTCGTTCGACGCGAAGACCGGCGGGTCGAAGCTGAGCTGCACCGGGCCGCCGCGACTCGGTCCACCCGGAACCACGTCGATCGAGTAGATCTTGTTCGACTCCACGAAGAGGATCTCGGTGTCGGAGAGCCACGCCGGATCGCGCCCGACCGCTACCATCTGCGGCACACCGACGGTCGGAGGTAGGTCTTCGATCACCGGCAGCGTGATCGCGACCTTCCATACCTCGAGCGTGCCGCTGGGATCCACGTGAACGAACGCAAGTTCGGTTCCGGACGGATTCCACCGCGGGTACGAATTGTCGCTGACCTCGAGCTCGTCGCCCGTGATCTGGTAATAGAAATTGGCCGACGGATCGTCGAGGTTACGAATCCAGGCGAGCCAGATGTCCTCGTCGGCCTCGCGGTCCGCGTCGGGCGCTCCAGGCGTTTTCTCCACGGTGCTGTACGCGACGAACTCCGGATCGGCGGGGTGGGGCTCCGCGTAACGGCCGACGCTCTGGGTCACTTGCCGCCACTCCTCGCAGTTCTCGCAAACGGGCGCCGAATCGTCCGTGGAGCAGCCTCCGATCCCGAGCAATGCCACGATCGCCAGGACTCGAAACGTCGGATTCGAGGAGTCGCGGAGTGAACGTGGCATTGGAACCGCCTTCGCGGAACGGAAAGGTAACGTCGCTCGCCAACGCGAGTTCGGAGAAAAGCGGAGCTGACTATACGAAGGGCGCTGGGGGGTGTCAAGGGAGCACCCGGCCGTTGGGCCGACCGAAGAGGAATGCTGACAACGAGTTAGGAGCGTGGCGCGGGGTTCACTCCAAGTACCCCAGCGACGTCACCCGTTCCCGGATCTGCGACTCCACGGGATTCTCCACGATCTCCGCCGGCCGCCGGGGCTCCCCCGTTTCGTACGACGGCAGCAACTTCGGCGCCCGGTCGCGGCCGCCGCGCTCGCTCAGAAGCTCGCGGACGACTTCGCCGTCCATGTCTTCGGCGATAGGCAAGTCCAGCGCGTGGAGCACGGTGGGGAGCACGTCCTGCACGCGGGCCCCGCGCGCTTGCACGCCACGCCCCGCGGCGAGCGGCCCGACCATGAGCAACGTTCCGAGTTCGCGGTGCATCCAGATCCCGCTTCGCACCGAACCATCGAGAGCGCGGCGGCCGCCCTGGAAGCCGTGATCGGACACGAGCACGAGCGTCGTGCGCTCGAGGTCGATTCCCGCCACGATCTCCCCGAGGAAGGTGTCCGTGATCTCGAAGTAGCGGTCGACCGTGTCGCCGAACCACTCCGCTTCGTTCGAGCGGTTGCCCGTGGCGACCGCAGCTCGAGCTCCCCAGAACCGGTGACACACGGCGTCGGGACCGCGGAGGTAGACCGCCATCACGTCTTCCGATCGATTCGCCAGGAACTCGCGCGCCAGCGCCACGAAGCTCCGATCGCCGGCATAGATCCATCGGAGTGCGTCGAGACCGCTCTCGACGAACGCGGGTCGGTCTCCGGGCTCGTCGGCTCCGCCCAGGAGCGGCGCGAGTTCCTCGTCCGTCACGTCGCGCGGGTACACCACGAAAGGCTCGATCTCGTCGTAGAGATCCTCGGGATACGTCCGTTGCGGCATTCCCGCGCCTCGCTTCTCGCCGGCGACGTAGTACTGCACGTAGTCGGACACGATCGATCCCGACACCTCTTCCGCGGGCCACGTCTCGAGCCAACCGAGCACGGACACCGAGACGTCGTGTGTGGGCAGGATGTTCCAGAACGCGCGGTAACGACGGTTGCGCGACGTGTAGGCGCGCCCCATCTCCACGGCGCCCTCGGAGGGCGTGAGGAATCCACGGCCCTGCTCGTCGGGCAATCGACCCGTGGCGATCGTCGTCCAGATCACGGGCGACTTCTCGAGCGGCACGAGCGTGAGGAGATCCGCGCGTGTGCCCTCCGCAAGCAGCCGCTCCATCACCGGCATGCGGCCCGCCTCGACGAGAGGGTCCACGATGTTCCAATCGAACCCGTCGACGCCCACGATCAAGATCTCGGGAACGCGCCGGTCGGTTGGGGCGGGCGGCGCGCACCCCACGACGCCCCACGCCGTCAGCGCGGCGCCGAGGACGATCGTGCTCCGCGCGAGTGTCGACCGCATCATCGATCCGCCGGTGCGCGAGGTGTCGCGCGGCGCGCGGCGAGCGTGGCTCGGTCGCCGCCGTGCGCCAAGTATTCGGAATAGGCGCGTTCGGCTTCCTCGGCGTTTCCGAGGAGTCGCTCGTGCACGAGCCCCAGCTCGAGGTACACTGCGGGATCGTTCGCGGAGCCTTCCGCGTGCAACTCCCGGCGAAGGTACTCCGCCGCGAGCGCGCCGTCGCCCCTCAGTGCGGCGAGTCGCGCGAGACCGAGCAGCGCGCCGGGGAATCCGGGATCCGCAGCCAGCGCGCGCTGAAACGCGTCCTCGGCGCCGTCGAACTGTTGGCTTTCCCACAGCACCTGCCCGAACGCGTGGTACGCCTCCGCGCACGCGCCGCCCGCGCCGAAGTATGCGCGAAGCCGCTCGATCGCCACTTCGCGTCGTCCACGCAAGCGCGCGAGCTCGGCCGAGCGCAACGCGGCGCTCCCGTCGAAGCAGCGGCCGCGCTCCCCGAGTCGCTCGCGTTCCACGAGGTAAGCGAGCATCCGGTCGGCGCGCGCTTTCGCCACGGGGTTCTGTTCGCTCTGCCAGCGTCCCTCGTACTCCATCACCGCGATCAGCCGGTCGCGCGCGGCGAGGCGTTCCCCCGCGATGATCTCGACCTCGGCGAGCGCGACTTGGCCCCACAGGTACGCCGGCTCGAGCTCCACCGCTCGCTCGTAGGCGTCGCGCGCCTCGTCGAGGCGTCCGAGCTCCTCGAGGAGGACCCCCCGATTGAACGGCGCGCGGTAGTAGCGCGGGTTCAGTCGTTCGGCTTCGAGGAAGTGCCGCATCGCTTCGGCGTGCCGGCCGAGACGCGCGAGGTCGCCCGCGAGATTCAGATGGCAGCGATCGTACTCGGGCTTCAGCGCGAGCGCGTCGCGGTAATGAGCGATCGCGGCTCCGAAGTTGCCACGGCTGTCCTCCACGATGCCGTGCCGGTAGAGAATCTGCGCGATGCCCTTCTTCTCATCGACGCGGTAGAAGTTCGCCTGCATCAGCCATCCGCAGAGCAACGCGCCGCCCGTGCACGCGGCGACGAACGCGAACCGACGTTGCCGAGCCGCCGTCACGATCTCCACGACTGCGAACGCGGCGAACACGAGGAGCGCCGGAAGAATGGGCAGGCGATACCGAGCGAGCACGAAGAAGAGGATGATCGACGTCGAATACACGGCGACGAACGAATAGAGGAGCAGCCATCGGCCCGGACTCCGTAGTCCGAGCGCCATGCCCACGACCGAGAGCGGCCCGATCACGAGGAACGTGAGCGCCGGGCCGCGAAGCGGAAGCGAGAACTGGCGGAAGTAGCCGAAGTGCTCGATCTGCGGAATCTCGTACGTGCTCCAGAAATGCACCGCCTTCATCACGAGTCGCGCCGCGAACGCACTCGGATCCGCGCGGATCACGCGCAGCGTCTGGTCCATCCAGAACGACGACACCTCGGTGTACGAGAGAGTCCGACCCAGCGCGTACTCCGCTTCCGTGCGGCACTCCACGTCTTGGTGCAAGTCGGCCACGATCTCTTCCGTCGTGCCGTCCGGCGTCTCCCAGAACAGAACCGGTGTTTCGTGTCCGCCGGACGCCATCGGCCCGTTCCCGATGTAGAAATTGAGCCCGCCGTTCGTGGTGAGCAGCGTGGGATCGCCGGCGCGCACGTTGTGGATCGTGGCCGGCAGCACGAGGAGGATCGCGCCCGCCGTGAGTGCGGCGCCGGCGCGCCATCCGCTCTTGGCGTGGGCCCAGCGCGGGCGCTCCGGCCGCCCCCACGCCACGAGCAGCCACGCGAGCGCAACCGGCGCGAACAGCAGGATGCCGGCATTTCCGAGCGCGTAGAGGCCGAGCAATGCACCGGCGCCGAACGCAAGACCCACCGACCGGCGGCGCGCCGATTCCCAGAGTCCGAGCATCAGAGCCGCTGACAGGAAGATGAGCAGCGTGGGATAGAGAATGGAGACCGAGTAGTAGACGAACGGACCGTAGACCGCGGCGAAGGCGGCTGCGACGCGCGCGACCGCTCGCGTGGCGACGCGGGTGGCGAGCACGTAGACGAGAGCGACGGTCGCCACCGAGAGCGCGATCTGGAGCGCGCGAACGGGCGTGAGGTCGCGCCCGAAGATCGCGTAGATCAACGCGAGAACGTGCGGATACAGCGGGCCCATGAAGTACGGGTCTTTCCCCTGAAGGCCGTGCTCGAGGAGGTGCTGCGCCCAGTCGTCGTAGTACTTCGCGTCCAGACCGAGGAAGTCGAACCACGGGTAGTGCGCCACGCTGTGCCAGTGGAGCAGACGCAGCGCGAGCGCGACGATCAGCGTGATCGCGAGGAACGCGCGATCAGCGAACATATCCGAGTCCGCGCACGGTGGCGGCGACGGCTTCGTCCAGCGGTCCGTCGGACGCCGACGGCGCGCGCAGCTCGTCGTTCGGAGTTCCGCTGAACTTCATCGGCCGGAGCACGAAGTAATCGAGCGGGAACAGACGCCGGGGCACGTTGTGCACGTAGCGCCGGGGAATCGGCTCTCCCACTCGATGCATCACGATCGCGGGAACGTCGGCGAGATCGAGGTCCCGCACCGGGCCCACTTCCACGAACGGTCCCGCGATCGCAAAGTACCCGTCCCGGCGCGCTCGAGCGCGGATCGGGCCCACGAGCTCCGCCACGAGCGGCGCTTCGAGATCGCCGGGCACCGTCGTGAATCCATCGGCGGGCTCGGGAACGAGCACGGGGCCGAGGTGCGCCGCGTGGCCGCGCAGGTCCCGGGTCCGCAGGTCGTGCACCGCGCGGAAGCACCGCTCTCCTCCGTGCTCGAGCGCTTCCAGGGCCGCGCGAAACGCGTCGACGTCGGCGGGCGAAGCCGCCGTGTCCACGGTGAATCCGCCGTCCTCGAAGCTCGACGGGCGCGCGCCCACGCGCACGCCGTCGGGCAACGCCGCGCACGCCGCGCGCGACACGGCCCACCGAGCCGCCCCGAAGCCGCGGTTGGAGCACACGAGCAGCGTACCGCCCTCGCCGAGATCGTCGAGGAACGTACCGAGCACTTCGTCGCACCACACGTATTCGTCGCGGACCGCTCGCTCGAACGCCGGATCGCTCCCCCCGAGGAAGAACCGCTGCACGAGCGCGGGCGACGAAAACACGACGAGCGTGAGGTCCGGCCGCGGCGACGCTCGTCCGTGCACGATCGCGGCGCCAAGGTCCGCGTCGCGCGCGCGTCGGAGATCCGCGAGCCACTCGTCCTCGCGACCTGTCGCCGGCGCGGACGTGATCGCCGGTGATCGGCCGGCGAGCACGCCGTGCGCGGAATCGGCGGACGACGTGAGCGGCATACCGAACACACGCGCCGTCCGTCCGAGCGACGCGAGCTCGGTCCAGATGGCCGGTGCCAATCGGTCGGCCGGTGTCGCGAACCTCGATCCGTCCTCCGTATCCCAACCGAAGCCCCAAATCCCGTGCTCACCGGGCCGGACCCCGGTGGCGACCGTCGTCCACGACGTGGCGGCGTTCATCGGAATCGTGGAGCGCACGCGTCCCACCGCGGCGCGCTCGCGCAAGCGGGCGAAGTTCGGCAGGTTGCCCGCGTTCTCGTACTCCCTCACGCGATCGGGATCGAGCCCGTCGAACGCCAGCACCACGACCGGCCCGGGCGGATACGGCGGCGTCGGCGCGGGTTCGTCCCCGCAACCGGCCGCTACGAGCACCGTTCCGGCAAGGCTCAGAGCCAGCCGACCCTTCCTTCGCGATCGCATGGAATCTCCTGCGGAGTCGTCCATCCGGAGGTCCGGGGACGGAACCCTGAACACTAGGGAACGCGCGTCGTTTCCACAAGTTTCCGCCGCACGCCGCCGAGGGTGACCAGGAGCCCGAACGTCAGGAGCCCCACGAGCGAGACGACCGATCCGACGACGAGACCCGGGGGCCGGTAACGCATCTCCACGACGTGCGTACCACTCGGCACGCGAACGCCGCGCACGATTCCGAACACGCGCACGATCTCGACCGGTTCCCCATCGATCTCGGCCCGCCAACCTCGCGCGAACGAGTCCGCGACCACGAGCAGGCGTTCGCCGTTCGCACGCGTTCGAACGCGCAGCTCGTTCGCGGATTCCGCGATCACCTCCGCGTACGAAGCCTCGTCGCCGGTGGGAGACGGGACCGCGCCGTCGCCGACCCAGTACGCATCGCGCGGATCGAACTCGGCATCGCGCAGGATCCGCTCGAGCTCCGCCTCCGGCACGCCGCGCGCTTCCCGCGCGAATCGAACGCGCGGAAGCGCGGCCGCGTTCGTGGCGATCGCGAACTCCGCGCCGTCGATCGACTCCCATCCCGTCGCTCGGAACGGCTCGACGCCGATCGCGGCACCCACGGACAGTGCGGCAAGCAACGGATGCTCGAGGGAGCGCGTGCGGACCGGCGCCGCGATGCGCCGGTTGGCCATCAACCCCTGCGAGAACAGCGGCTCGCCCGTGGCGATCTCCAACGTCGCGCCGAGCCTGCGATCGTTCAGCGCGTTGTAGCCCTGGAGATCTCGCAGGCGGTACGGCACGTTCGTCGACGGAGGCAGCACGCTCGACCGCACCGTCGACAGCAACGGTTGATCGCGACCGAATCGGATCAGACGATAACCGCCCTGGCGAGCGTCGCGATCCAGGAGCTCGGCGAGTTTCGGAATCGACGGCGTGACCGGGAACACGGTGCCGGGGTCGCGGTCCATGCGATACGGCAACGCGCAGAGGAAGAGCTGCACGACGGCGGCGGACAGCGGGAGCGCGGGCACCCATCGTCGCGCGGGCGCAACGAAGAAGACGGCAGCGGCCCCGACCCACGACAGCCCCGCGATCGTGCGCTGTCGAATGAGGTCGACCGTGGCGTCGGCCAGCTCGGGCGCGGGTCCCGGGAGGCTGCTCCCCAAGAACGCCGGGATCGCCGCGCCCTGCCGCCAGACGACCGCGACGAACACGGCGCTCAGCACGATCCACGCGATCCCGTAGGCGCGATGAGCCCAACGCCTCGGCTGCGCGAGATCCATCGCCCCGAGAACCGCCGGAACGAACTGCGACACGATCACGAGCGCGGCGATTCGATCGATCCGCGAGAAGCGGAAGCCCGGCACCCACTCGTGCACCCACTTCGAGAGAGGCGAGCCGAATGCAACGAGCGTGGAGACGAGGAACAGGAGAGTGAACGGAAGCGACCTTCGCCACGTGCGGGGGGCGATCATTCCCCAGATCGCGAGCACGAACACGGGCCCCCCCGCGAGGATCGAGTTGAAGTGATTCCTGGGGAAGAAGCCGTCGCCACGAGAGAACAGGGCGCTCCACTCGCCGGCATTGACCGGCGAGCCGAAGAAGTCAGGAATCACGAAGCGGATCACGTCGGCGGGGTGGAACGCGCCGGATACGATCGTCTCGAACGGCAGCACGGAGCGGGCGCTCCGGCCAACGAGCTCGAGCGTGGGAAGGAGCTGCGCGGCCACGAGGAGACCCGCGATCGCGGCCGCCGCGAACGCCGCGCGCGCGAGCCGCGGCAGCCTGGGGCGTTCGGTTGGCGGCCGCGTGAGCCACGTGGCCGCGACGACGAGCGCGGACGCGTACGCCGCGTGGAAAGCGGTCTGCGGCTGGCCGGCGAGGAACGTCAGCGCACCGGCGCCGCCGAGGAGTGCCGCGCGACGCAGCGTCGGCCGGTCGTGCATGCGGAGCGCCAGCGCGATCGTCCACGGCATCCACGACGCGCCCGCATGGAACACGGGGTGGCCGAGATGCTTCGTGAAGTAGCCGTTGACCGCGAACGCGCAGCCTGCGGCGAGGGGAACCCACGCGTTCGAGGCGAACCGCCGCGCGAGCAGCCACGCGCCGATGCCGCCCCACAACGCATGGAGGAACACCTTGTAGCCGAGCTGGCGCCCCGGATCGAACGGGAGCAAGGGCCAGTTCGGCGGGTACAGCACGCCGACCTGAGGATCGGCGAAAAACGGAGCGCCGCAGAACGAGTACGGATTCCAGTACGGAATCTCTCCTGCCTTCCACGATTCGTGCATCCGTGCGTGGCGCGGGTAATAGGAGAGCGCGCAATCGGGGTGCATCGAGACCGACGCCTGCTCGTCGGGCGAGGCGGTCGCTTGCCACGGAAGCCACCGCGCCATGCTCGCCGTCACGAGCATCCGGTTTCCGAAGAGCTCCGGCGCGAAGAAGAACGCGCCGAACGCGACGATCGCGAGAATCGAGAGCGCCGAAACGCGGCGTGGGCTCATCGTCGAGAGAACACCAGTGTTCCGCGACGGAACACTAGATCTTCCCCCGAACGTAGATGTCGGTCCACATGCTCACGACTTCCGCGAGCGTGTGCACGATGTGGCTGGGGCGCACCGTGGACTGCCCGGCCGTTCGAGGGTAGTGGCGTACGCCGATCTCGGTCATGCGGAGCCCGAGCCTCGACGCCTTCGCCAGCACTTCGGTGTCCACGAAGAACTTCTTCGATTCGATGTGGATACGGTCGAAGATCTCTCGCCGAAACAACTTGAACGCGCAATCCACGTCGCGCACGCGAATGCGGAAGAGCACGCGAACCAGGAGATTGTAGCCCCAGGAGAGAAAGAGGCGCGTGAACGGATCGAAACGGTAGATGCGAAAACCGCACACGATGTCGTAGTCGTCGATGGCGGCAAGCAGGTTCTTGAGCTCCTTGATGTCGAACTGGTTGTCCGCGTCGGTGTAGAAGACGAGCGGCATCACGGCGCTCGTGAACCCGGTCCGGAGCGCCTTCGCGTAGCCCTGGTTCGTCTCGTGCACGAGAACCCGAAGCTTCGGAATCGACGCGCGAAGACCCTCGCAGATCGACCGCGTCTGGTCCCGGCTTCCGTCGTCCACCACGAGAAGTTCGTAGTCGTCGAACTTCATCGCCGAGAGCACGTCGTCGACGGTGCGGACCTGGCGCTCGATGTTCTCCATCTCGTTGTACGCGGGAAGGACGACGCTGATGCGCCGGCCGATGCCGGCCGCGGGGACGTCAACCAAGGTACCCGATCCCTTTGAGGCGGTCTCGAATCTCTCGCATCTCGTCCTTCGTCAGGCCGTACTCGTCCGGGTCGCTCGCCGGTTGCGCGTCGCGGACCTGCTGGAATCGAACCGGATTGCTGGCGAGTTCTCCGTCCGTGTACGCACCGAGAATCGGTCGCCCGTCGAAATCGGACGGAACCGCCGTGCCGAGATAGTGCAGCAGCGTCGGCGCCACGTCGATGAGGTTCGCGCCTTCCACTTCCACCCCGCTGCGGATTCCCGCTCCGCGCATGAAGAAGACACCGTTCATCCGGTGGTCGCCGGAGTTTCCGTAGGCACGCTCGATGAACCGGTGCGACGTGAAGTCGACGGTGCCGAGCGCCTTGTTCCGCATGTCGGCCGGCAGGAACGTGATGTCCGGCGCCCGGCGCACGAACGGACCGTGGTAGAGCTCGTCCTTCGTTCGGATCTCGCCGATCAGCGGTTTTCCGCTCTCCGGATCGCGCAGCTCGCGCAGGCGCTGGACCACGTCCTCGATCACGTCGCGCTCTTCCGCCCCCGGCTCCACGATCCCGTGGGGTTCGCGTCCGCGGAGGTTCACGAACAACTGACCGTAGTTTCCTTTCGAGTACACGCGCGTGCGCGACCAATCGACGTCGTTCAGCGAGAGGAACACCCGATTGATCCTATGTAGAAGGCGCGCGCGCGTGCCGACACCCGACGCGAGGCGCATCCGCGCGAACCCGAGCTTCATCGAGATCCGGTATCCGAGCGCCGGTGAAACGCCGAGCTCGAACAGCGAGCGGCGCATGAGCGTGCCGAGCCCCGGCTGGAGTCGCAGAAGTCCCT
>Ga0299906_10004876_pt1 | contig 10968 bp, 6 predicted proteins | sample RVTome_14_FD_200259 | JGI IMG/M metagenome (GOLD analysis project Ga0299906, IMG submission 200259) | Soil microbial communities from uranium-contaminated site in the Upper Colorado River Basin, Wyoming, United States - RVT145D125 (version 2) ... | reverse complement strand
CCCTGACCACCCTGCCCTCGGTCCTCGACATCGAAGTGCTGGATGCGATGGGCTTTTCGGAATCCGTCGTGACGGCCGCCGTCGGCTACGCCAACGACCTGTACGAGCCGACCATGGAGGTCTCGGACACCGGCGTCATCTACGTCACGGGGCACACGATCCTGGTCGACACGACCGGCGCCCCCGTCTTCATGAGCGACGACGACGGGAAGACGTGGCGCCAGCTCCCGTTCGCCTCGACGGTCACGATGCCGGAGCCGCTCCATGGCGCCACGCCGCCGCCGAGCGACGAGATCTTCCTCGCGGCGGGCGACGACGGCTGGCTCTACGGCGTGGACATCACGGCGGCGACCTTCCCGGTCAACGCCTGGTCGGGCGACGGCGCGGAGCATGCCTACCACAACCCGAACGCCTACGACCGCGTGGGCTCGACATCGAGCGTCTGCGGCGCCGCGGGCCTCAACGACCGCCCCTGGGCCGCCTACGCGGAGGGCAAGCTCCTCATGGTCAACAACCCGGGCGGCGGCGACGCCCCGCTCGGCCGCGTGGAGATCGGCGTCCTGGACGTCCCGCCCGCGGCCCCCGCCGGCATCGGCAACCCGGTCATGGGTCCCACTTGGAACCATTGCGCCACGGTCGGCGGCAGCATCCCCGGCATCCCGGACATGCGGGACGACCACTTCTTCGCCGCCCCGCAGGTGCAGGGCGACACCTTGATCCTGGTCCTCGGCAACGCGGCGGACGTCATGGACGTCGAGGTCGTCGAGGTGTTCAGGAACACGAACGCGGGCCCAGGCACGATGAACTATGGCCAAGCCGCCTTCGATGCTGACGGCACCCTCTTCGTGGGCATCCGCAACAACACGTGGAAGGAGGAGAGCCGCGAGGACCCCTTGACGGGGCGGATGTTCACCTCCCGCGTCCCCGTCGACGGACAGTTGCATCTCGCCGTGAGCCAGGACGACGGCGCGACCTTCGTCGAGCGGACGTTCCGCGTCGGCTCGAACGCGACGTCGATCTACCTGGACGGCAACATGCATGGCCCCGGCGCGCTCCTCTCCTGGGCACAGGACGGTGAAGCGGGGACGGACTGGTACGTCGGCCACCTCCGCGTAGGCCCCGACGGCGGCCCCGTCGTGGACAACGTGAGCCTCGTCGTGGACGAGGGGCCGGCACCGTCGGCGCACGTGCAGGGCGCGGCGGTCGGTCCCGACGGGCGCGCGTACATCGTGACGTTCCACGACGGCTACGGCCCCGCGGACCAGGCGACGCCGCTGCACGTCTGGATCCAGCAGGACGGGCCCGTACTGCCGGTCCTGGACCTCGCCCTCCTGGATCAACCGGCATCGGTGGCCGATGAGCCCGTCGGCGCATGACGGGGCGGCGTGGGCACGACGTGGTACCGCTGCGCGACGTGGTCGAACCAGACGTCCAGCACCTCGGCCGGGATGCCCCGCTCGTCGGCGGTGTCGTGCAGCAGCTCCTCGGCGGTGCGCCCCTGCAGGGGCCCGTCGGCGAGGCTCGCGTCCCGGATGCGCTGGGCGCAGGCCGGGTGCAGGTGGTAGCTCGCGCGCTGGGACCGTAGCGAGGCCGGCGCCGCCACGTCCAGGGCCCACCACTCGGAGTCACCGTCGAGGAAACGACCGGTGCAGACGGCGCAGGCTCTGCCTTCCAGTACCTGTTCGTCGGCGAGGAGCGCCGGCCGGTCCGCGCGTCCCGGGCCCGCCTCGCCCCCCCGAGGGCGCAGGCCGGAGGGCCGCATCGCGGCGATGCGACGGCGCTCCTTCTCCTGCCAGCGCCGGAGCATGGCCGTGCGTCGCATGCGGCCGAGGATGAGGCCGAAGAGGGCGGCCACGGCGGCGACGGCGAAGACGAAGTATAGGCGCGGCACGCCCAGGGCGTCCTCCACGGCGGCGAGGTCGACGCCGCCGAGCTCCGCGAGGCCGTATACCGATGCCGGCTCCATGTACGTCGCGACGGCGAGCACGATGCCGCCCCAGAAGAGGACCATCATGGCGAGGCTGCCGACAAGCGAGCCCGTGGACTCGTGCGGGTCGTGGAACATGCGGGCGGAGGCGCGGGCGGAGAGGACGATGCCGATGAGGAGGAGCACGGCGCCGCTCACGATGGTGTGTGCCTGCACGAACTCCCACGCCGGGCTGAGGTACGCCTGCTGGAGCTGCTCCTTCTGGCCCGCGATGGCGCTGCCGGGACGGTTGGCCTCGAAGGTGAACCACAGGAAGGCCGCGTGGTAGGCGCCGAGGCCGATGGTGGAGAGGACCAGGAACCGTACGATGGGCATTCTGGCGAGCCCGGCGGGGATGTTGACGAGGATGCGCGTGAAGGGCACGAGGCGCAGGAAGAGCACCAGGCTCTGCCCCAGGGGCCGCTGGAAGCTGCGCTCGAGGCGCTCCCGCCGCCGCCGCGGCATCATGAAGAAGCGCGGGAAGCGCTCGACGAGGCGTCGGCCGCCGCCGCGCGTGATGCCGTAGAGGAGGAGGCTCCCGACCAGGCCGGCGGCGGTCGTGAGGAGGATCAGGAACACGAGGTCCCCGGGGCCGTCGGCGTACGCCGCGACCGCCATGATGAGAACGATCTCGCCCGGGAAGACCGGCAGGAGGAGCGCGCCGTCGAGGACAAGCAGGACGAAGATGGCAACGAGGCCGTAGGCAGCGATGAAGTCGAGGGCCAGCCCCACGATGTCGATGGCCACGTCCTCTCATGGGCTGCCCGGACTTGACGCTGATGGAGCCGTCAAGCGGCGGCTCCGCACGGAACCGTGCGCGCAGGGCCCGCGGGGACCCCAGGGGGGCCCGACCCGGACCGGTCCGACCGCTCAGGCCGTGTCGATGGGGCGTTCACCGCTCGTGGCGCCGAACTCCAGGACGTAGAGGCCGCTCCACCAGTCGGCCGCGACGACGTAGCCGCGCTCGTCGAAGTAGGCGCCCCAGACGTTGGGGCTCCAGGCGAACGGCGCATTCACGGTGCCGCCCTGGAGCTGCGGCGTCTCGGAGGGCAGGTAGTAGCCGATCGTGACCGGCTCCTTGACCCGCTCGGCGCTGCCGACGTCGAAGAGCCACACACCGGCGTGGTAGTTGCCCGTCGCCACGTAGCCGTCCCAGACCTCGAACTCGTGGCTGTTCATCTCGCAGAGGTGGTCGGGCGTGGGCTGGCCGAGGAGGCCCCCCGCGCCGGGGTTCGCGGGCTTCCCGGGGATCCACCACGAGCCGGTGAGCTCCATGGCGCTGGGGTCCGTCCAGTCCAGCACGGCGTACGGGAGGCTGTCGCCGTTGCCGCACTCCTCGCCCCCCACGACGAGGTAGGCGCGGCCGTCGATGGTGTTCTCCAGCGGCCATTGGCGGTGCCAGCCGGCCAGGCGGTTCTCCCGGTCGCCCTCCCAGACACCCAGGAGCAACGGCGCGGCCGGGTCGTCGATGTTGAAGACCGCCGTGCCGTAGCCGGCGCCGGTCACGACGACCCACTCCCCCGTGATGGGGTGATGGCCGACCCAGAGGTCGTGGTCGGAGTGCTCCAGTCGGCTGACCGGCTCGAGGCCCGTCACGTCCTCGTTGATCTTCAGCACGTTGCCGGTGTACGTCTGGAAGATGTAGTGGGTGCCGTCGATCTGCGCGGTGAAGACGTTGTGGTACCCGCTGCCGCCCGCGCCCTGCGCGTCGTGGAAGAGGAACACCGGGGCCGCGGGGTCGCTGACGTCGTAGAGCGACATGCCGTTGGAGCCGGCGTCCCCGACCGGCGGTGGGGCCTGGTCGACGCCCTCGTGGCCGCCCGTGTACGTCGCGAGCACCAAGTATTGGCCGTCGTCCGTGAACTGGCAATCGGAGTTCACGGCGCCCGAGGGGATGCTGGACAGCACGACGGGGTCGGCGGGGTCGCTGATGTCCACGATGGTGGCGCCGCCCTGGGCGCCGGTGGAGCCCGCGAAGTGCGCCACGCACACGAGGTGGCCCCACGTGTCGATCGCGATGTAAGCGGAGTCGGCTCCCTCGGCGTCGCCCTCCCCGGGCCGCGTCAGGGGGTTGTAGCCGACGAGGTCGAGGCCGTACGAGCCCTCGTGCAGCGAAGGGACGGCGTGAAGGTACACGAGACCGCCGTGGTCGCTGTCGATGACGCCGGAGAGGTCCTCGGTCGGCGCGGAAAGGCGCGTCGCGTTGACCTCGGGCCGGTACGCCGTGGGTTCGGGCTCGGGGTCGTCGCCGGTCGTCCCGTCATCGGAGCCGCGCAGGCAGCCCGCCACGACGAGCGTCAGGAGCAGGAGGATCGCCAGGGTACGCATCAAGGCCCCATGCAGGACGCTGGGTCTTTAACCCTCGTGGCGCGGGGCGTGCGGCTCCGGCCGCTTTAGAGCCGCGCCGACAGCCGGCCGTGCCCGCGCCGGGCCGGACGTGCGGGCCGGGTGGCCGCCGAGCGTGGGCCAGGGATGCGCGTGGTCGCGCCCTTCCGACGCCTCGCTTCCCGGGAGAGTACACGCAGGTGCGCCTCCTGGTTCCGGGCGATCTTCCGCCCGCCGATCGGCCGTCAGCCGATGCGCTCCAGCCAGCCGTTGGCGACGGCGTTGCGGAGCGTGATGCTGGCCTCGACCTCGGGATCCGTCAACAGGGGCTCGTCGCCGGCGCGGTAGCGCGTGCTGGTCGTCCAGTCCGTGAACTTCTTCCGGACCACCCAGCGGACGGGGGCCTTCATGGCCTGTCTGCGCCGGTGGCGGTCCCGGGTCTCCGTGAACGTGCCCGGGTAGACGTGCAGGCGCCCCTCGTCCAGGACCGCGGTCGTGTCCGTGACGGCGTCGAGCAGGTACCGGTCGTGGCTCGCCACAAGAAGCGTCCCCGGATACGCGTTCAGCGCCCGGACGACGATGTCGCGTGCGTCGAGGTCGAGGTGGTTCGTGGGCTCGTCGAGGACGAGGAGGTTGCTGGGGCGGAGGATGCACTTCAGCAGCTTGAGGCGCTGGCGCTCGCCGCCGCTGAGCGTGCCGACCGGCCGCGGATCCGTGTCGAGCCGGAAGCTGCCAAGCAGCGCCTTCACGTCGCGGTCCTCGAGCCGTGGGCGGGCGTCGCGGACCTCGGCATGCAGGTCGCGCTGCGGATCCAGGTCGTCGTGCTCCTGGCTGAAGAAGGCGCCCTTCACGCCGGGCGCTGCATGCACGGTGCCGGCGTCCTTCGTCTCCCGGCCCGTGAGGATGCGAAGGAGCGTGGACTTGCCCGCGCCGTTGGCGCCGACGAGCCCGACGCGGTCGCCCTTGCGCAGTTCCATTTCCACGCCGTCCAGGACGGGGGCGCCGTACGCCTTGCGGAGCCCGGCGATCCGGAGCATCTCGTCACTGGATTTCGCGGCCGCCTCGAAGTGAAGCGCGAAGCCGAGCCGCTCCAGCACGGGGTCCGGGGACTGCTCAAGGGCGCGGCGGTACTTCTCCAGGGCCTTCATCCGGCTCGCGTACTGTCCGTCGAAGCGCTTCTGGTGACGGAACTGGACGACCGTCGCCTTCACGGCCTCGACGCGCTCCGCCGCCTTGCGGTGCTCGCGCCGCGCCTGCGCCAGGGCCTCGTCCCGGGCCTGCACGTGGTCCTCGTAGCCACCGAGCGTCGAGGTGATGCGGCCGCGTGCTACCTCGAGGACCTGGTCGGCGACCATGTCGAGGAAGACGCGGTCGTGCGCGACGACGACGACCGTGCCGTCGAAGCCGCCGACCCAGTCCTCCAGACCCTCGATGGCATCCACGTCCAAGTGGTTCGTGGGCTCGTCGAGCACCACCAGGTCCCCGGGCCGCGCCGCCTGGAGGGTGCGGGCCAGGAGGAGCCGCGCGCGCTCGCCGCCCGAGAGCCGGTCGGCGCGCTGGTCGGGCGCGAAGGGCAGCCCCGCCGCGTCGAGGAAGGCCTGCGCGTCGCCTTCGGGACGCACCGCCTCCTTGATCTGGCGCTCCAGGCCCGCGTACTCCTCGAGGACGGCCTCGAAGCCCGGGCGCTCGTACAGGCCCGGATCCGCGATGCGCGCCTCCAACTCCCCCCGCCTCCGGGCCAGCGTCGGCGGCACGGGCCGCTCCGCCAGGAGAAGCGAGGCCACCGTGGCGCCGGCCGGGACGTGCGGGTGCTGGTCGGCGACGTGCGTCCTCGCCGCGTCCACGCGGAGCGTACCGTGGTCCGCGCGTTCCCGGCCCGCGAGGATGCGAAGCAGCGTGGACTTCCCCGCACCGTTGGCGCCGACGAGCGCCACGGTCCGGCCCGCCTCGACCTGGAACGTGGCGTCCTCGAAGAGCGTCACGCCACCGTAGGACTTCCCCAGGCCATAGGCCTCGATCGCGGGCACGGCGGCGTCGAGGCCGTCCTCCCGTATGAAGACCGATGCCGGTCGGCCCGGGGGCGGAGGTTCGGCGGGCGCGCGGTTCAGCGAACCTGCGCCACGGTCTCCTGCGGCTTGCGGACGCCAGGATGCACGTAGCGGAACCCGGAATCCGTGCCGTTGCCGGCCGTGTAGCCAAGCTGGATGTTCAGGTACCCGAGGGCCTCGAGCCAACGGGCGTTCGTGAGGGGGCCGGTGTCGACCACGTCATAACCGAGGGACCGGCCCCATTCGAGGACCCGCTTCTTGGAGGTCTTGTCGTCGCCGGCGACGAGGAGCGACAGGGGCTCCCCCTGGGCGGCGCCCTGCGCCATCTTCTGCGCGAAGACCGTGTTGAAGGCCTTCACGACATGGCAATCGTGGTTCTGCTGCAGCTCCTCCGCGCCGCTGCGGCCCACGTCGCCGACGTACCCGTCCTCGCCGACGGCGTTCGTCACGTCCACGACGGTCTTGCCATGGCAGGCCTCGCCCATCTCCTCGAACGCGTTCTCCCGCTCGCCGAAGGGCACGGCGAGGACGATGCTCTCTGCCCACTGCGCCGTCTCGCGGACCTTGTCCGGGTCGTGACCCACGGCGCGGACCTCGTGGCCCGCCTTCGTGAGTCCTTCCTTCAGCGCCTTGCCGACGTTGCCGTCGCCGATGATACCGATGCGTTCTGCCATGGGGTCCAACCTGCCCGGTGCGGGCCCGCAGGCATCGGCCCCCCGTCCTTGACAAGGGGGTTCGCGGCAGATCTCGCGCGGTGGACCCCGTCACGGACACCTTCAGGACGAGGCCGAGCCCGACCCGTGCGGGCCTACGGCGTGCTCTTGACCGTCCGGGGCAGCGCCCCGACCTGCGCGAGCAGGCCCATGGCGTCCACCTCCGTGACGTCGGACCGGATCTTCCGGTCCTCGACGGTGACGAGGCTCAGGCCATGCAGGGTCACCTTGTTGTTCGAGGGCGGGATGCCCATCATCGCCCCCCTGTGCGTCCCCTTCATCGTCCAACTCACGACGACATCGTCGCCGTCGCCAAGGACCTTCTCGATCTCCAGCTTCTGGTCGGGGAAGGCGTTGAGGAAGTCCTTGCAGAACCGGATGTACCCCTCGCGGCCGTTCTCGTAGTCGCCCGGCGGGTTGTACGTGAAGTCCCCGGCCAGCAGGTCGCGCAGCCGGCCCGTGTCGGCGGACCTCCACGCTTCCAGGTACTCGCTCACGATCTCCTTGTTCCTGTGTTCGGTCATGGTCGATCCCAGGACCATATCGGGCGGGCCGGCGGCATACGCCTTGCCCTAACGGGCCAGGCACACCAGCGGACCCCCGGCCCCGAGGCCCGACCCCGCGTGGCGGCGTTCCCGCCCGAAGCCTTCATGGCCCGACGCCCGGCTCGCGGGCCATGGAGCCACGCCGCCGGGACCGCCTTGCCGGCCGGGCCGGCCAGGCCGCATCGCAGGTGGTCGCCGCGGCGAGGGCCCGCATCGCCGTCGACGTCCGCGCCCTCGCCGTGCTGCGCGCCGCACTGGGCGTCCTCCTCCTGGCCGACCTCGGGATGCGTGGCCGGGACCTGGTCGCCTTCACGACGGACGAGGGCATCCTCCCCCGGGAGGAGCTGGCGCGCATGGAGCCGTGGCTGCACCGGGCGTCGCTCCACGCCCTCGGCGGCTCCGCGGCGTTCGAGGCGCTCCTCTTCGCCGTCGCGGCTCTCGCCGCCCTCGCCCTGCTGTCCGGCTGGAGGACCCGGGCCGCGAACGCGGTCTCGCTCGTGCTCCTGGCCTCGCTTCTCCTTCGCAACCCCCTCGTCCTCAACGCCGGGGACTCCCTGCTCCTGATGCTGCTGTTCTGGGGCCTGTTCCTGCCGCTGGGGGCGCGCTGGTCGCTCGATGCGCGCGGACGTGGTTGCCGGGGGACCGTCGCCACGGCCGCCGCCGCGGGGCTTCTTGCCCAGGTCCTGCTGATGTACGCGGTGAACGCCGTCTTCAAGCTCCGCTCGGAAGCGTGGCGCTCCGGCGAGGCGTTGGCCTTCATCTTCGGCTCCGAGCGCCACGCGGCGCTGCTCGGACCGGCTCTGGCCCACGCCCCCGGCCTCGTTGCGCTCCTCGGCTGGGCGTGGCTCGCCATGCTCGCGGGATGCGCCGTGCTGGTCGCCACCACGGGACGCGCCCGGACCGTCGCGGTCGCGGCGTACATGGGCGTCCACGTGGCCATGCTCCTGACCTTGCGGCTAGGCCTGTTCCCGCTCGTCTCCCTCGCGTCTCTGCTGCCGTTCCTCCCACCTCCCGTCTGGGACCGCATCGAGGCGCGCATCGGACCCTGGGCCCGTCGCCTCGCCGGCCGGCTCCCGCCGCCGTCGGCCGTCGCGCCGCCCCTCCCCGCGCGGCCGCGACGGCTCGGCTCCGCCTTCCCCGCCGTCGCGCTCGCAGGCCTGATCGTCTGGAGCGGGGCCAGCCTCGGCGCCACGAGCCTCCCGGACGCCCTCGAACCGCTGGCCGAGCGCCATGCCCGCGGCTGGGCCCTCTTCGCGCGCCCGCACGAGATGCAGATCTGGCACGTGGTCCCCGCCACGACGGCCTCGGGCGCCGAGGTCGACGCGCTCACCGGCGGACCCGTGGTGTGGGACGGCGCGAAGGACGTCAGCCCGTACCCCGACATCCGGTGGCGCACGTACCTCCAGAAGATCGGCGCCGACGACGTCCCCGTCGAGGCCTTCGCCGCCTACCTGTGCCATCGCTGGGACACCACCCACGAAGACCCGCTCCTCAACCTCACCATCCATCGGCTGGAGCGGCCCATCGACCCGCGCGGCCCCGACCCGCCGGCCCGGAGCGCGGCGGTGCTGGGGCACCGGTGCGGTCATTCCGGATCCAGATGAGCTCGGCGGCCATGGCCGCCGGTGCAGCCGGCACATGAAATGACAACACCGCGACGGTTTTTCATCGATGATCGCCGATCCTCAGGGCCGAGGCGTGCCCCCCGCTCCGCGATCCATGGGTGTAGGAGCCACTCGAGCCTGATCGACGATGGGCCGCGGCAGAATACGGTCGAAACACTCGGTAGGTCGCGAGAAGCACCGCCCCGGACTTATGCCGCCGTCCGCATAGCACGACGGAGCAAGTGGATGGGTGTTGTACGCCACCAGGAGGGACGCCGTCCTGAGGGCGACCGCCAAGTTCTTGCGCGGCCCGCACGTCCCCGCTTCGGCGGAACCGCTGAATAACGTTCGTCGCAACCCGAGCCGCCTTGTCGTCGTGTGCGTCGGACGTCGCGGCGGGGAGAAGGCTAAAATAGTCGCGGCTACTATTGCTACTATGATGGTGGAGACGGCGACGTTGCAGGTCCATCGCGACACGAAGGAGCTTCTGAAGAGGGCCAGGCGGCCGGGCGAGACGTTCGACCATCTCATCCGCCGGACCTTGGCCGAAGCGCAGGCGAATTCGGAGACGGCCTTTCTGCGGGAAGTGCAGGATCTCCTTGATGACCGCGGTGCCATGCGGCCCCTGCGGTGAGCAGTGCCCTACACCTTGCTGGCGCACCCGGTTGCCCAGAAGGAACTCGAGGCGCTGCCTGTAGCCATCGCCGATGGGTTGCGCAAGGTCTTGGCAGCTTTGTCCGAGGCGCCGCGGGATCCACGCTTCGATTTGAGACCGCTGCGAGGGCAGACTGAACGTCCCCGGCCCATGCGGCTTCGCGTCGGGGAGTACCGAGTCATCCTTCAGCTCTACCACGACCTTGAGGAGATCCGCATAGCTCGCGTCGGCCACCGGAGCACTGTGTACCGGCATCTCAAGTAGTCCCCATGCAATCGACCGCAAGACATGCGCAGACGCACCACGACGACGAACAAATCGATCCAGCCGACACGCCTCCGGCGCGCGGCTGACCTCAGTCGTTAGGCGCCCCGGCCGATCGTGCGTCATCCGGAGTCCATTGGCTCGCATGAACCTCGCGACCGTGAAAGGCGAGCGTGGTACGGCCCGGCGGCACTCGTCAACCTCGACCTCATGTCCGACCGATGGTCGGCGCTCTCCGGCTTCGCACCGTCGGAGGACCCACCTCGCGCGCGAAGGGAGGGATCCATACTTCGAGGTCATGGCCGAAATGCTCATGAGGGCCCCCGTGTCCCTCGGGATATGCGTGCATGGGCGGTGCTGGCTGTCGTAACCGCCCTCGTCACCGGATGCACAGATGCGGACCCCGGTGGGCAAAACGGGGCCAACGACACGGCCGATGCGCGCGAGGACCCGGGACGGGAGACGATCCCCGAAGGCGTCGGAGCCCCGGAACTCGTCGTCGGCACGTCCTTCACCTTCCGCAACGACGGGATCTACGACGGCGAAGAGCGCTTCACCACCGTCGTCGCGCGTGCCGACGAGCGCGGCTACCTGCTCGCAGGCGCGACCGAGGCCGATCTTCCGTCCGTCATCGCGTGGGGCCGACCGTTCTTCGGCGAGAAGGGCCGCGAGCTCACCGAGCGCGAGGGTGAAGGCATGTACGACTTTCCTCTCGTGGACGGCAAGACCTGGTCGTGGGGCGAGCTGGAGGTCACGGCGACCGCGGCCCGGGTCGTCACGCCCGGCGGCGCCGAGGACGGCTTCGAGATGCGGACGACGACGGCCGGTGGAACGATCATCACCTGGAC
>Ga0299906_10004875_pt1 | contig 10969 bp, 11 predicted proteins | sample RVTome_14_FD_200259 | JGI IMG/M metagenome (GOLD analysis project Ga0299906, IMG submission 200259) | Soil microbial communities from uranium-contaminated site in the Upper Colorado River Basin, Wyoming, United States - RVT145D125 (version 2) ... | reverse complement strand
ACCAGGGAAGCTGGCAGCGGGTGGACGTGCTCGATCCGCTCGGCTCGGACGCCAACCCCGTCGGGGAGCGCGGCGTAATCGAGAAGTTCCGCGGCATCAACCCGCAATTGCCGGTGGACGCGATCGCCGAAACCGTCCTGAACATCGAGCGCCATACCGTCAGGCAGCTGCTTGCGCTGTTAGCAGGCAAGCGCGCCAAGCAACTGCAAACTGCCTGAATCCCCCGCTCGCAGCACTGCGGCCGCTCGTCGCCCCCTTTGTCAAAGGGGGCAAGCATCCTCCGCTCGCAGCACTGCGGCCGCTCGTCGCCCCCTTTGTCAAAGGGGGCAGGCATGAGGCGCGCAAGGCGGCCCGCCGAACGCCGGGGGATTTCAGGTGTGAAGCTCGACCACGTCGCCGTCGGCGACGGGGTGCTCGCGGCCGACGTGCTGGCCCGGCATGCCGGTGCGGCTCCAGACGCGCGCGTACTTGAGCGAGTGCGCGAGATCCTTGTGCACGAGCCGCGCAACGTCCTCTATCGTCTGCCCGCGGCGCAGGGTAAACGGCCGCTCCTTCTCCGCCGGCTTTCCGGGAGTCTTGGTGTAGACGCGCACGATGCCGAGGTGGCCGAACAGCCAGCCTCCGATTTCCGGCAGCCCCTGCCCCGTCTCCGCCGATACCGCGAGTGCCGGATACGAGAGTCCCGTCAATTCGCGAAAGACTTGCACTTCCGCGTCCTCGTCGGCCACGAGGTCGGCCTTGTTGGCGAGCATCAGCGTCGGCAGCTTGATGGCGAAGGGATCCTCGTCCGCATCCGCGGTTGCGGGCGCCTTCGCGTCTGCGGGCCAGCGCTCGGAGAGCGTGACGCGCTTGGCGCGCAGGATGGCATGCAGCGCCTGGACCTGCTCGACGCACGCCGGCTCGCTGAGGTCGAGCACCAGCAGGCACGCGTCCGCAGTCTGCAGCGCGCCGGCGAGCCACGGCACCGGGTGCTCGGGAGACACCGCCGGCAAGTCCACGAGCTCGAAGTGCACGTCGTCGTGCGGCATCATTCCCGGCTCCGGGAACTGGGTCGTGAACGGGTACGGCGCGACCTGGGCGTGGGAGCCGGTCAGGCGCGCGTGGAGCGCGGATTTCCCGGCATTGGGCGGGCCGATCAATGCGAGCTGCGCCGCGCCCTGGGGCCTGATGACGAGCGGCGGCCCGCTGCGCGCGGCGCCGCCCTTCTTCGGCGCCTCGAGTTCCTCGGACAGCTCCTTGATGCGGCTCTTGATGTCCGCCTGCAGGTGGTCGGTGCCCTTGTGCTTGGGAATGGTGCGCAGCATTTCGCGCAGGCAGTCGAGCCGCTCGCGCGGCTCGCGCGCCTTGCGGAAGGCGGCCTCGGCGGACTTGTACTCGGGGCTGAGGTTGGCCGGCATACGGAAAAATGGGGTCAGAGTAACTTTTCTGCGTAAGTTAACCAATCGGCAAGCCAGAAAAGTTACTCTGACCCCATTTTTCTTTTCACCGCAACTGCCAGTTCCCGTCCCGTTCCGCGACCCGTCCTTCGCGCGCGAGCTTGATGAGGTGCGCGTGCAGCGAGCGCCGCGCAACGGGATGCACCCCCTGGGGCACGTCGTCGTACACGAACGGCAGCAGCTCATCGAGGGTCGCGGGATTGGCGCGCTGGAATGCGTCGAGCACCTTCTGCTCGCGCTTCATGCGGTGCGCGATCAGGCGCCGCACCTCCTCGTGCGGCCTCTCGATCACGTGGCCGTGCCCCGGCGCGATTGCGGCGAGATCGAGCGCGAGCAGCCGCTCGAGCGAATCCAGGTAGGTCGCCATCTCTCCATCCGGCGGAGAAATCACCACTGTCGAGCCCTGCATGATGTGGTCGCCGGTGAAAAGCAGCTTCTGTTGCTCCAGGAGATAGCACAGGTGGTTCGAGGCGTGCCCGGGCGTGTGCACCGCGCGCAGCCGAAACTCGCCGCAGTCCAGCGTGTCGCCGTCGCGCAGCGCGCGGTCCGGCGCGAACGCAGCGTCCTGCCTGCCGTCATCGGGCACCGTGCCGAACCCCAGCACTTCGGCCCCGGTTGCCGCCTTGAGCGCCCGCGCGCCCGGCGAGTGATCGAGGTGGGTGTGCGTGCACAGGATCCACTTCAGCTGCTTGCCCGCCACCTCGAGCATGGCCGACAGGTGCACCGCGCTCTCCGGACCCGGGTCGATCAGCGCGAGCCGGCCGGTGCCGATGACATAGGTGTTGGTCCCGGGACCGGTCATCATGCCCGGGTTCGGCGCGGTCACGCGCCGGATGAGGCCGTTCAGCTGCACGACCTTGCCCGGAACGATTTCTTTACGCTTCATCGTAGCCGGGTTCGCCCGGGAGCAAGCTCCTCCCGTCCCGCGTGAACCGTGGAAGCAGCGCCCGCACCTCGCTCGCCGAGTCGATTTCCGCCATCAGCTCGGCGGCGGTCGAGCAGGCCGCGAAGCGCTCGAGCGTCCGGATGGTCGGTAGCCGCATGTTGATCGCCTCCCGCGCGCACAGTTCGAGCGCCTCCCGCGGCCGCACCCAGACGTGCGCGATGGTCTCGCGCTCGTCGTGCCGCGCCTCCTGCCCTTCCGGCGCGACCGCGACAAAGAAGCGGGTATCGTAACGCCGCGGCGAGCCGACCGGGGTGATCCAGTGCCCGAAGTAGCGCAGCCGGTCCACGGCGAGCCGCAAGCCCTCGCCGAGCACGAATTCCGCGAAATCGCCGCGGCCGTCGTCGAACGCCCGGCGCTCCGCGCGGTAGCGCTCCGCTGCGGCCTCGTCCGGGATCACGATCTCGCCGGCGGCATCGTATGCGAGCAGTATCCCGGCCTCCTCGAACGCCTCGCGGATCGCCGCGATCCAGTGCGCGAGCCCGCCGCGCTCGAGTCCGAGTTCGCGGCTCGCCGCGGCATCATCCAGCCCGGCGCACAGCGCGCGCAGCGCCGGCGAATCATCGGCCGCGTCCAGCGCGCCGCCGGGAAACACGTGCACGCCGGGCATGAATGCGAGCGCCTGGCTCCGCTGGAGCATGAGCACTTCCAGCCCGCGCCGCGCGTCGCGCGCCAGCATCACGGTGGCGGCCGGCTGCGGCGTGATTTTTTCTGCCTTCACCGTTCCGCCTTGCGGCCTCACCCGCGCTTCAGCACCCGGATGGTTCTCGCCGCAGGGTCGACGCGCACGATGTCGCCGCTCTTCAGGCACTCGCGCGGGTCGCGCGACCAGCCTTCCGTGATCGTCAGGTTCGCGAACACCGCGCCTTGCACCATGACCGGGTTGGTGACGCCGAAAATCAGCGCCTTCGGCGCGATGCCCTTGGCCTTGATATCGTAGAACGCCCAGCCCGCCGCGATGCCGCCCTTCGCGGTCGGGAAGAACAGGATCTTGTCGCGGATGTTGACGCCCTCGAGCTTGTGGCCGCGCCGGGTGATGACGCCGCTCCAGCGGTCGAGATCATAGCGTGGGCTGAAGCCCTCGTCCGAGACCACCGCCTCTCCTTCCACGGCCGGGCCGAAAGCGCGGTCCACCCGGATCGTGACCGAAGCGGCCCTCACCGGAATACCCCGGTGCAGGCGATCTCGACGCACTCGTGAGTCCTCCGCAGGATGGTATTGAACTTGTGCGCGGTGATCGTGTTCACGATCTTGGCGGAATTGGAGATCATGTTGGTCCACCCGTTTGCGGCGCGCATGCGCGTCAGGTTCTGCAGGATGTAGACGCAAACGCCCTCGAGGATGGTAACGCCCGCCGCCTCCAGCTTCTGCGCGTAGCCGAGCACCCGCGCCGTCGCCAGGATGCCGTTCGCGGTGGTAACCATTACCGTCGTGCCCGCGTGAACGCGCCGCCCGTCGAAAAGCTCGGCAAGCTGCTTCATCTCGAGCAGCGATTGCTGCGGCCCCGAGAACACCACGAAATTGCAGCTCCCGTCCGGGTTCCGGTAGCCGGCGAATACGCGCTCGATGGCGGCGCGGGTGATGCGCATCCGGCGGCCCGTTCTCCTGCCGCCGATTGCCGCCCGCAGCGTCTGCGCCTCGGGCGTGACGCCCACCATATGGTACATCGCCATCGAGCCGTAGCTCGCGAGCCCGGCACCCAGGTGCTTCAGCTCGTCGGCGGTCGGCGCCCGTTTCACCCCGGTGAACACGGGCACCGCGAAATAGCTCTGGTGCGACTCGCCGACGAGCTTCGCCATCGCGCCCCATTCCGCAAAGTCCTTCAGCTCGGTGGCCACCTCGACTACGAACGTGCCCCTGCGATGGCGGTCGAGGTGAAAGCCGTACTCCGGCACGCGTCCCGTCATCGCGGCGGCCATGGCGGCGGGGCCGGACTCGAAATTGGTGCGCGCCCCGCACACCGAGTTGGCCCAGATCACGGTGCCGGTATCGCCCCAGGCGAGGCGCTCGCCGAAATGCGGCTGGTACACGGTCTGGTAGTTGATGCAGGTGTCGGTGGTCACGACGTTCATCTCGCGCAGGCAGCCGATCAGCCGCCGCTCCTTGGCCGCCTCGCCGGCGTCCTGCCCGAGCCGCTCGACGTGGGCAAAATCGAAGCAGCGCGCGTTGGTGGTGATCGGAACCCGGCAGCGCGCCCCCGACTGCGCCAGGCGCTGCAGATGATCGAGGCCGCCGTCGCCCATGACCTCGATGTCGCCCATCATGTGCACGTTGGAAACCGGCACGAAGCGCCGCGCCCCGTAGAACTTCCCGACCTCGAGCTGGAGTCCGAGCGCGCGGCGCACCGGCTCGCCGCGCGTGCCGCGCAGCATGGCCTGTTCCTCGGCCGTTAATCGCATCATTTCGATATTGCCTGTTCCGCCGAGCCCGGCGTTCCCCCCATCCCAACCTTCCCCCGCAAGGGGGGAAGGAGCGCTTGAAACTTCCCCCGCAAGGGGGGAAGGAGCGACCGTCAGTCCGTCCCCTTGGCGCCGGACAGCTTGACCAGTCGCGCGAATTTCCCGGTCTCGGCGCGCACGAACTTCGCCAGCGCCTCGGGCGTCGTGCCCACCGTCTCCGCGCCCACGCTGGCAAGCTTTTCCTTCACGTCCTGGAACCTGAGCCCGCGATTGACCTCCGCGTTGAGGCGGACGATCACGTCAGGCGGGGTCCCTGCCGGCACGAAATACGCGAACCAGTTGCTGATGTCGAATCCCGGCACGCCCGCCTCTGTCATGGTGGGCACTTCGGGCGCCGCGGGCGAGCGTTTAGTCGTCGTCACCGCCAGCGCGCGCAGCCTCCCGGCTTTCACATGCGGCATCGCCGGCGGCATACCCGAGAAAAACATCGGCACGTGACCTCCAATCAGGTCGGGCATCACCGGTCCCGCCCCCTTGTACGGCACGTGCACCATGTCGAGCTTCATCGTGATCTTGAGCAGTTCGCCCGATAGGTGCTGCACGCCGCCGGTGCCGGCGGACGCGTAACTCAGCTGGCCCGGTCGAGCCTTGATGAAGGCGACCAGCTCCTTGACCGACTTCACCGGCAGCGAGGGATGCACGACTAAAATGAGCGGAGTCACCGCCGCAAGCGACACCGGTGCGAAGTCCCTAGGGACGTCGTACGGCATTTTTTGCAGGTGCGGCAGTATCGCCATTTCCGCGGGCACCGCGATCAGCACGGTGTAGCCGTCCGGCGCCGCTTTCGCCACGATGTCGGCGCCGATCACGCCGCCCGCGCCGGGACGATTGTCCACGATGACGTTCTGCTTCATGGCCGCCTGCATCTTCTGCCCGACCAGGCGCGCGGTCAGGTCGGTCGCGCCGCCCGGCGCGTACGGCACCACGACCCGGATCGGTCTGGCGGGATAGGCCTGCGCGACGGCATCGCCTGCGGCAAACGTGAGGCTCCAGGCGGCGCACGCAATCAGCAATGCATTCTGTTGGAACATGGCGGAACCCTCCTTTCGACGCGAATCCCTCACTGGGGCATCATGCCCGAGGCCTTCATGATCTTCCCGTACTTGGCGGCTTCCGCGCTGGCGAAACGCGCCAGCTCCTGCGGCGTGCCGGGCAGGACATCGACTCCGGTAACGTTTTCCAGGTAGTTGACAACGTCCGGCAGCTTGAGGATCCGAACGAGCTCACCATGGAGCCTGCCGACCACGCGATTGGGCGTGCCGCTGCGCACGTAGAATGCGAACCAGATGCTGGTGTCGTATCCCTTGAGCCCGCCTTCCTGGGCCGTCGGCACTTCGGGCAGCAACTTCGAGCGCTTGGCAGTCGTGATGGCGATCGGCTTAACCCGGCCCGCCTGGATGTGCGGGATGGCGGGTCCCATCCCGACGATGCCGAACTTGACTTCCTGTCCGCCCAGCAGCGCCGCCGCCAGCGGACCCCCGCCTTTGTACGGCACGTGGACCGTCTTGGTTCCGATCAGGATGTTGAACAGCTCGAGCGAGAGGTGCATCGGCGTGCCCACGCCCGGCGTCCCGAAGGACACCGTGCCCGGCGCGGACTTCGCGAGGGAAATGATGTCGCGCAACGCGTTGCCGGAAAACGACGGATGCGCTGCGAACAGCATGGCGGAGACTGTTCCGAGCGTGATCGGCGCAAAGTCCTTCACCGGGTCATAGGGCAGCTTCTTGAACAGCACGGTGTTGATCGAGACCTCGCGGCTCGATGCGACGAACACGGTATAGCCGTCGGGATTGGCCCGGACCACGATATCCGAGGCGATGAAGCCGTTGCCGCCCGGCCGGTTGTCCACCACGATCGGCGTGCTCCACGACTCGGTCATGCGCTGGGCAACCGCGCGCGCGAGGATGTCGGTGTTCCCCCCGGGCGCGAACGGCACCACCATCCGGATCGGTCGCGTCGGGTACTCCTGCGACCATGCCGGCTGCCCGGCCCCGATCGTCGCAGCCAGCGCACATGCCACTGCAATCAGTCTGTTCATGGCTTCCTCCTCGTTGTCAAATCTTCATCCTTCTGCCTTCACCCAAATACCGCCGGGTAGCCCGGCGGGGGCGTGAACCCCAGGTCGCCGCGGCGGATGACCGCCTCGCGCCCGCCGGCCGCATCGAGCAGCTCGGCCTGGCGCCGCTTCGCCCGGGCGTCCACTTCCGCCGGGTCGAGAATCGCGAAGAGCCGGGCGCGGCAGTCCTCCAGCACCCCTGCATGCGCCGGATCGCCGGCAAGGTCGCGCAACTCCTCCGGGTCCCGCTCCAGGTCGAAGAGCTGCGGCCGGTAAGCCACGTAGTGCACGTACTTGTATTTTCCGTGGCGGATCATGAATGCGCCCGTCGTGGAGCCCATGCCATGGTACTCCGAGAGCACGTTGCGATCGGGCCGCTCGCCGCGGGCGAGCGCCAGAAGCGACACGCCCGGATGTCCCTCGTACATCTCCGGCCGGTCCTCCCCCGCGCATGCCATGATGAACGGGTAGGTGTCCACGTGGCTGGCCGGCGTGCTCACGCTCTTCCCGCGCGGGACATCGGCGCCGGCAACGATCAGCGGCACACCCGCGACCTCTTCGTAGAGGGTGGACTTGCCCCACAGCCCGCGTGCGCCGAGGTTGTCGCCGTGGTCGCTGGTGTACATGATGCGCGTGGAATCGGCGAGCCCGACCGCTTCCAGCGTGCGGATCACCCTGCCGACGTTGTCGTCCACAAAGCTGCACAGGCCGTAGTACGCGGCGATCGCCTTCCTGAGCTTGGCCGGATCGAAATAACGGTCGTAGACGAAGCTCCCCGAATAGTCGCGCAGGTACGGGTGATCGGGACGCTCGCTTGGCGCGTATTGCTTGGGCACGGGCATCTTCTCGAGCGGATACTGGTAGTAGAAGTCGGCCGGCGCCACCAGCGGGAAATGCGGGCAGACGAAGGATACGAACAGCACCCAGGGCTTGTCGCGATAGCGGGGCGCCTCCTCGCGCAGCCAGATCTGCGCGCGCGTCGTGATCTCGCGGTCATACGCGGTATAGGGCGTTTCGCCGGGGCCGGCGAGCTTGGCGATCTTCCAGGCGAGGCCCCGCTCCGGCAGGTCCTTTCTCACCAGGCCCATGAGGTCGCCTTTGCCCTCGATAATGTTCATGGGGATGATCTCTTCGCTGAACCCGTTGTCGTCCCCCTCGTGGCCGCGGAAATGGAGCTTGCCGATCGCAACGACCCGGTGTCCGGCATCGCGCAGGCGGTGGTGCCAACTCGGGATGGAGCCGTCGTAGGCGTCCGCGTTGTCCCAGAAGCCGATCTGGTGCACGTACTTGCCGGCCGCAAACGCCGCGCGCGCGGGCACGCACACCGGGCAGGTGGTGTAGGCCGAGCTGAACATCGTGCCGCGCGCCGCGAGCGCATCAATGTTGGGGGTTTTCACGATCGGATGCCCGGCGCACCCCATCACCTTGGGGTTGTGCTCGTCGGACATGACGATGAGAAGGTTTGCGGGCTTCAAATTAGACGTGGCCGTACTTCGCGAGCACCTGCTCGAGCGTCGCGCCGGCGGCGAGCTCGGTGCGGATCTTTGCTTCGTTCGCGGTCAATCGCTCGGCTTCGTTCAGCACTTTCTCCACCGCGTCTTCGGGAACGACGATCACGCCGTCCGCGTCGCCGAGCACGAAGTCCCCGGGGTTGACGATGACGTGCTGCTTGGTCGCGCCCGGCAGATAAGCCGGCACCTGCCACGCCGTCACCTTCCAGCGGCCGATGGACTGCACCGGCGTGCGGTAGCGCGCGTAGACGGGAAAGCCCTGCCTCCCGATCCATTCGATGTCGCGTATGCCGCCGTCGACCAGCGCGCCCGCGCATCCGCGCGTCTTCATGCCGAGCGCGATCAGCTCGCCGAAGAAGCACACGCCGTCGCCCGCCCCGCTCCACACGCTGATGCACCCGGGCTTCAGGGCGTCCACTGCCTTCATCTTGTCCGCGTCGCCGCCCCCCGCGTACGGCCGCATTTCGCCGCAAATGGTGTAGGCCCAGCCCGCGAGCTTGCCCGCGGTCTCCGGGTAGGGGGCAAACGCGCCGGCCAGACCCTGATGGAGATAGCCGAGCGCGTCCAGCACGTCGGACACCGTGGCCGCATCGACCTTGAGATATCGCTGCCTGATCGCTTCCGCGTCGGGACCATCAGGTGCGACCGTCATTACTCTTCCTCCGCCTTGGCAATCGCTCTACTTATTGTATCCAGCACGGATTCAGTTTCGCGCAACACTTGCAGATTATCAAAGCGCAGTACATCGAACCCCAGCCCCGACAGATACTTATCACGCGCGGCATCCGCTTTCATCGCCGGCGGCTCAAGATGCTGGGATCCATCAACCTCAACAACTATCTTCGCCTGTGGTGCATAGAATTCCACTACGTAGTTCCCTAGTGGTTTTTGACGGTAGAACTGAACACCTGATAGTTGCTTCCTGCGTAAGCGCATCCAGAGCAGCTGCTCCGCGTCCGTCATTACCCGACGCAGAATGCGAGAGCGCTGTTTGAGTCTGCGGTTATATGGAAGCACCTTGTTTCCCCGCGTTCTTGAATCCCCCCTACCCCCCCCTTTGCTAAAGGGGGATCTGATTCTTACCGCCCCTCACTCGGCATTTTTCTGTCATCCCCTTTGACAAAGGGGCAAGTTCCCCGTCCCCCCCTTTGACAAAGGGGGGCTGGGGGGATTATGTGCCGTAGCGCACGGTCGACTGCGCCGCTTTCAGCGCTGCCAATGCGCTGTAACACGCGAGCCACGCGGTCTTCGGGTTGTCCGGCGCCGGCACGTTCTCGAGCTTGATGCTGAAATTGCCGGTGCGGCCCTTCACGTCGATGGTGTGGGTGTTGTGCCGGAGCGCCGGGTCCGCGACCACCTTGAGCCGGGTGCGGTCGAAACCAATCCCCGCCATGGAGAGCACCGCCGCGATGTTCACGTTGGCGGGGAAATGCGGCACGCCTTCGCGAGCCGACCCCTCGAACAGGACGCGCGGCTCGCGCAAGGCGTCGAGATCCACCCCGAGCTTCTCGACGTAGGGAATGCGCTTCCACGCCGCCGGCGGCTTCGTCACCGCGATGGTGACTTCATCCACTCCCGCGACGCAGGCCGCCTTCAACGCGTCGAGCCCGCCGATGCCTCCGGACGGGACCGACAGCAGCGCGCCGCTCTTTTCCGCAGCGCGTTCCAACTTCCGGCGCAGCGCATCGTCGCACAGCGCGCCGGCCGACAGCACGATCAACCCGACCCCCTTCTTGAGCAGCGCCTCGCCATACTCCCGCACCGCCTCGTGCGCGGCCGCCTCCACCACCACGTCCGGCTTCGTCGCGAGCAGCCCCTTGAGGCTCGATACGCAGGGGACGCGGAATGCCTTCGCGAGCTGCCTGGCGCGCGTGCCCTCGCCGCGCCCGACGATGGCGACGACCCGCGCGCGCCCAAGATCGCCGCGCCGCACGTGCTCGAGGAACAGCCGCGCGATGCTGCCTCCGCCGATAATCGCCACTCTCATCGTTCGTCCCAGTCCCCAATGGTATTGTAGGCACGCTTCGTCGCGGCGCGCTTGATCAGCTCCGGCCAGATTCGGGCGGGATCGCCTTCGAACACCATATCGGCGTCGGCCGGCATCAGGACCCAGCCCCCGCGCGCGATTTCCTGTTGCAGCTGGCCCGGCGCCCACCCCGAATACCCCGAATACACCCGCAGGTCGCGCATCGGCTCGGGACGCCGCAGCAGCTTCTCGATGTACTCAATATCGGAAATGACGTAGACGTCGCGCAGAACAGGTACCGCGCGCGGCGGGGGCTGCTGCGACCGGACCAGGAAAACCAGCCCATCCTGCGCCACCGGCCCGCCGAAGAACAGCACGTCCTTGCGGTCCCTGAGTGTCTCGATATCGGTGAACACGTCGCTCAGCAGGACATCAAGGGGCCGATTGATGATCACTCCCCACGGACCGCCCTCGCGCGGTTGCGTCACCAGCACGACGGTCTCGCGGAAATTCGGGTCGAGCAGTTCCGGGCTCGCGACGAGAAAGATCGCGTTCGCCGGATCCTCCGCCGCGCCGGCCGGGGTGGCGAACGAAAAAA
>Ga0299906_10004874_pt1 | contig 10972 bp, 12 predicted proteins | sample RVTome_14_FD_200259 | JGI IMG/M metagenome (GOLD analysis project Ga0299906, IMG submission 200259) | Soil microbial communities from uranium-contaminated site in the Upper Colorado River Basin, Wyoming, United States - RVT145D125 (version 2) ... | reverse complement strand
CCGTGAAGAGCGCGTCTCCCATGGGTAGCGGCGGCCGGCCGAGTCTTCCATTCCCAGACTCACCGATCTCAATCCGAGGACGTTTCCCAAACCCGGCGCAGGCGCAACAGTCCTTCCCGGATGCCTCGTTCATCGATCGCGCCATAGCCGAATAGCAGTCCGTGCCTCGACGCTTTCCCTGCATAGAAGGGACGTAGCGAATACACCCCAATATCGTGCCGGAGTGCTCGCTGGGCGATCCGATCCGCAGTCGACGAGGATGCCGAAAGCGCCGCGAGGTGCAGGCCGGCAGCGGAAGCGATCGGTTCCAGGTAGCCGTCGAAGTTCTTCGAGAGGTGATTCAGCAGCAGCTGGCGGCGCTCGCCGTAGACCTTTCGCATCTTGCGGATATGACGCGCGAGATGGCCCTCCATGATGAATGCAGCGAGAGTGTCCTGCGCCAGCACGGCACCATGCCAGTCGGCAAGTTGCTTCGCGCTCACCAGGGGGCCTCGCGCCCACGGTGGCGCCACCACGAAGCCGAGCCGAAGCGCCGGGAAGAGGCTCTTGGAAAATGTGCCGACGTAGAAGACCAAACCGCTGCGATCAAGGGTTTGCAGGGCATCCAGAGGACGGCCGCCAAAACGAAATTCGCCGTCGTAATCATCTTCGATCACCACGGCGCGATGCGCTCGTGCGAAGTCCAGCAACGCCGCCCTGCGCTGCAGAGACATCGCAGTTCCGAGCGGGAACTGATGGGAGGGCGTAACGCTGATGACTTTCGTGTTCGCCGGCAGCTCGTCGACCACCAACCCTGCATCGTCGACCGGGACGGGCACGATCTGGGCGCCGGCAGCCATGAATGCCGCGCGTACCGGCGGATAGCCCGGGTCCTCGACCGCGACCACGGTCCGCCCCGGGGTCACCAAGATACGGGCGAGTAGATCGAAGGCCTGCTGGGCGCCCGCCGTGACCACGATATCCTCGGCCCGGCAGGCCACCGCTCGCGCGAACGAAACGTGCCGGGCGATCGCTTCGCGCAGCGACGGGCGCCCTTGCGGCTCGGCGTAGAGTGCCGGCGCCTTCGACTGGATGCGCAGCGCTCGCCCCGACAAGCGCCGCCACACGTCGAACGGGAAAAGTCCTGTGTCGGGAAGCCCGGGACGGAAGTCGAAGCGCGGCGGGGATCGAGATGCCGCCAGCGCCAACGCCGGCGGTTTACGCCAGAAGGCGCTCAGGTGCCCGGCGAAGTCAGCACTCTGCGCCGGCGCTTCGCGACGGCCAGATAGCGGCAGAGCATCCGCCACATACGTTCCCGCGCCGGGGCGCGTGACCACGTAGCCCTCGCTCAGGAGCAGATCATAGGTCGCCACTGCGGTATTGCGCGACACGCGATACGCGGCGGCCAGCTCGCGCGTGGGCGGCAGACGCAACCCCGGCTTCAGTCGGCCATCGAGGATCGCCGCCCTCAGCTGTCGATGCAAGGCGCGAAGCAGATCGCGCGAACCTCTCTGCGGAAGGCTGATCGCCAGTTCGAGGAGTGGTTCCATGGAATTTGTAGATTGCGGACCTTCTTGCATACCAGTTGCCGCCGTATTCTAGCCGCAACTGAGCGATCGAGGAGCTTGTGAGTGGTGCCGCAGAGACGGGTCGCCGTTGCGACGGCGCCCCGAGCGCCTGGTCGCCCGCAGTCGATGAACGGGAGTTTGAAATGAGTTTGACTTCGCCGGCTCATGTAGCGCGGTCGCGTTTGGAACCTCTCGCGCCGGCAGATCTATTCGATAACGGGACGCGCGGCGTGCGGGTGTCGAGCCGGGCGCTCGGGTGGGTTGGACTGGACTATGAGCGCCGGGACTATCGGCCGTCGTCGCGTACGCTGGCGCAGGGCAGCCGCGAACACCTGGTCTTCGTGAGCCTGACAACCGGGCGGATCGTGCGCGAGAGCGGGGGCGAGCGCGTCGAGCACCGGCTCAGCCCGGGATGCGTTGCAGTGGTACCGGCTCGCACCCCGGTGAGCTGGAGCTGGTCGACGCCCGTCAGCCTTTCGGTGTTGCGGCTGGAGCCCGGCTTCGTGGACCGGGTCGCGGAATCGGTATTCGGCCTGGAACCGCACGACTACCGACTGGCGCTCGCCGAGCGCCGGCACGACACGGCGATCACCAATATCGCGGGCGTGCTCGCACGCGAGGCCATGGGCGGCGAGCGGGGCAGCCGTCTCTATGCCGAGGCGCTGGCCAGCATCCTCGCGGTGCACCTGCTCCGCGAATACGCTCAGTGCGCCGGCGGCCGTGCTCTTGCCGGCTGTCCGGCACTGCCGGAGACGGCACCGGCGGGACCTCCAGACACCGGGAGCAGGAGCGGGTTGCAGCGGCGCCCCGTTTCCGATGCCCTGGCGTTCATCCATCAACACTACGCGCGTGAGCTTTCGCTCACCGAGATCGCCCAGGCGGTCCACCTCAGTCCGTTCTATCTGGCTCGGCTGTTCAAGCAGTCGCTGGGCGTCTCGCCGCACCAGTATCTGATCCAGCTTCGCGTCAACAGCGCGCGCTGGCTGCTGTCGGCGGGTTCCGGCGAGCGCTCGCTGGCGGAGCTGGCAGCCGCAGTCGGGTTCGCCGACCAGAGCCACCTGACGCGTCACTTCAAGCGCGTCACTGGCGTGACGCCGAGGCAGCTTCGACCTTGACGAACTCCCCGTTCCGATTACCCTTGGGCGCGTAGCAGAGCACGACCGCGCCGGAACCAAGGACGCGGGTCTGCAGAAGGCGAAGATCAGTCGAGCCGCGGGGCGCCTTGGCATGGAAGGTGCGTGTTCGCGACTTCCCCCGTGAGGTCTCCAGACATGGGCGCACTATTCAAACTGCTCGGTGCATTGGTTTCGACCGATAGCGCGAGCGGGAGGGCTCCATGGGACTGTTCACGGGTAAGCGCCCGACTGACCTCGGGGTGAAGAATGGCCGGCTCAAGCCGGTGCCCGGTTCGCCTAATGCGGTAAGCAGCCAGGCGCAGAGCGGCTATCACGCCATCGCGCCGCTCACTTACGCGAGCACGCGCGAGCGCGCCATGCCGGCCTTGATCCAGATCGTCGCGGACACTCCGCGCACGCACATCGTCACGCAGTCCCAAGATTATCTGTATGCCGAGTACGCCAGCGCGCTGATCGGTTTCGTCGACGACGTGGAGTTCTGGTTCGAGCCCGGCGCCAAGCGCATCCACGTGCGTTCCGCTTCGCGCCTGGGCTACAGCGATTTCGGCGTGAACCGCGCGCGCATCGAAGACATCAGGCGTCGCCTCGGGGAAACCGGCGTCTGACCGCGGTCGACCTCAGCAACTCGGTTGCGCCGCGGCGAGCGGCCGGGAGACTCGCACGACATGGGCGCCAGCCAAGCCGCGGCCGATGCTGGCGTGGAACTTGGTGGCGAGCCTGAGCGCCGCGGCGTTCTCCCGCAGGATCTCGGCCTGCACCTGCTCCAACCCGTTGGCGGCCGCGAACTCGGCGAGACCCAGCAGCATGCGGGTCCCGAGCCCTACGCGCCGCCAGCGCTCGCCCACCACCACACCAACTTCGGCTGCATCGCTGCCGCTGTCGACACCGTACTGCGCCATACCGACCACCGCGCTGGCGTCATCGTATGCAGTGAGCGCCAGCAGCGAAACGTCGTGTTGCTGGTCGGCCTCGACGATTCGCTCGAGGAGGCTGGGCGGAAGCTCGCGATACGCGAGGAAGAAGCGCTGGTAGCGACTGGCGGTAGACAATCCGCGTACGAAGGCCTGCACCAGCTCTGCATCCGAGCGGCGCGCTGGCCGGATCAGCACGGAGCGCCCGTCGCGCAACCTCACCGGGTCGGCCCAGCCGAGCATCGGATCGAAGGGCATGACAGCCTCCCCCCGCTCTCAGTGCACGCCGCTGGGACGCAGCCGCCCCGCCCGCAGCCAATTGGCCAGCGCCTGCCACGGGTTAGGCACGCGCGAAACGCGTTCGCGCAGCCGCAACGCCGACGGGCACAGCGCCATCACCAGCGTCAAGCCCGGCGTATCGATGACGAAAAACTGCCCGGCCTCGAGCACCACGTCGGCAGCCTTTTTCTCCTGCGTGATCCACAGCGCCCCGTCGAGGCAAGAGATCCGTACGCCCTTGGCGTCGCGCAGCGCGATCAGCTTATCGCGCTCCAAGCCGACAGTCCATTGACCCAAAGCAAGGTTCATCAGCATCTCCTCACCGGCTCAAGCACCAGTCGGTGCGTTGTCCGGCGAAGCATTCCGAGAGATCATCACGATGCGCTGGGTCCCACGCCCGAGAGGGAAGTGGACGCGCGACCGGCGCACCACACCCACTCTATCCGGGGGCCACGCGCGCGTGATTGAACGAGCTTGCGGTGTTTTGGGAAGTTCTTGTCAGGGGCAGTGAGGCTGCTGCTCGACACCCACATCTGGCTGTGGAGTCTCAGTGATCCGGCCAAGCTGGGCAAACGCGTTAGAACCGCACTGACTGGAGCAGGGAACGAGCTCTGGCTGTCGCCGATTAGTGTCTGGGAGCTCCTGGTCTTGGCGGAGCGCGGGCGCATCAAGCTCGATGAAGAACCCCGCCGCTGGGTTACCGAGGCGATCAATCGGACGCCGGCAGAGGAGGCGGTCCTGACCTTTGAGATCGCCATCCGCAGCTGCGAAATTACGGGTGCGCACGCGGACCCGGCAGATCGCTTCCTGGTCGCCACTGCTCAAGTCTACGACCTGACGCTGGTTACGGCAGACGATGCGCTGATCGACGCGAAGCTGTGTCCGGTTCTGAGGAATAGATAAGATCCGCGGGTCGCGGTCGATGCGTTGCGCCCGATCAGACGGCGGATGGCGTCCGTTCGAGTGCACGCAGCGCGATCGGCTGCGCCAGCTGGGAAGCAGGGAGGGCCACCGTCACCCGCAGCGCGCGCAGGCCGTGGACGCCCTGCAGCTCGCCGAGCTCGAGGTCCTCGACGTCGGTGGCGAGGTGGCCCAGGTGCTGCAGGTACTCGATGTAGGTGCGGTACTCGGCCGCCTCGTCGGGCTGGGAATAGACGATGGCGATCTTGCCGGGCTGGGTGACGCGTTCGCTGGAACCGCGCACCAGCGCCTTGTCGATGCGCTTCTTGACGATCTCGTAGCGGATGTCATAAGCGCCATCCACATCGAAGCGCTTCTCGTCGAAGCGGAAGCGGATGGACAACGGCGTGTGCTGTACCAGGACCAGGTGCGTGGTCTGCAGCGGCACTGTCAGCTCGGCCGCGAGCTGATCGGCCCGGGCGGCGATGCCGCAGACCACCATCAGCTGCCAGAGCCGCAGATTCTTGAGGTAGAGCGGGTCGAAGCCACCGTCCTCCACCAGCGAGGCGCCGACGTAGATCTGGTGATCGACGCCGTCGGTCTTCTGCTTCTCGAAGTAGTGCGGATACATGGCCTGGGCCGCCTGGTCCTCGAGGTCGAGGTGAGCCGAGATCGTCTCGGCGATGCGCGTGACGCTGTCCTCGAAGACCTGCCGGCGCCGATAGACCACGCCGCGCTCGGGGTCGAGCGCCGCTCGGTACGCCTCGATGCGAGCCTGCACGGCAGGGCCGAAGGTCTGCAGGTGATCGAACAGCCCTTCGACGTCGGACCTCAGGAAGGCGATCACGCCGACCTCGCCGCCGGCGGTCAGCTCGCCGCTCACGTCGGCGATGCTCCTGTCGATACGATAGAGCAGCTCGCCGAGCGCGGGCAACTCCCGGTCCTCCTGCGCCGCGCCGATGACCCCGCGGGCCAGGCGCAGCTGAGTCAGGAGGTCGCTCTGGATGGCGAGCGCCCGCTGCGTCGAAGAACCGCGGATATCGGAGAGCGCGTAGAGCGGGTAGACGTTCGGGAATACGATGGGCTGCAGCTCCAGGCTCGCGGGATCGGCGTGCGTCTCCAGGCCGTCGAGCACGGCCTTGCGGAAGCGCCACTCCACCACGGGGTGGATCGCCGTGAACTTCTCCTTGATCTGGGTTTGGACGCGGGCGTTCAGCTCCTCCATGCTGCGCTGGACCGCCATCGAGAACAGCGGCAGCACCTCGTACAGCTTCGGCAAATGGTTGGCATCCAGATCGCCCGGGTTGGGCGAGCCCAGCGACAGCGTGCCGATCACTCGGTCCTGGTAATGCAGCGGCGCGACGAGCTTGTTCCGGATGCCGTTCTGGATCGCGTCGTCCTCGACGTGCGTGCGCTGGGGCAGCGCAGCGAGGTCGCGCACGATGAGCGGCCGGCCCGCTTGCACCGCGTGCGCGAACACGGACCCGTTGAAATCCGACGTCCGGTAGTGCGAGGAGTCGGCGAAAATGCAGGCGTTCTCGTGACGGGCGCCGTAGTTGAGCAGCAGCACGCGGTCGCCGTCGATGGCGGCCAGACCCAGCAGCAGCTGGGGACGGCGGAACAGCGTGCGCAGTCGGTTCTGCAGCCCCAAGAAGCGCTCGCTGGAGACGATCGACTCCCGGTCGATGAGGTCGCGCTTGAGCGCCGAGAGCACCTCCTGGTCGGTGACCTCCATCGCCCGGAAGATCGTGAACCCGCGAATGACGAACTGCTCGGGCGGCAAGACTTCCCGCAGCCAGGCGGGATCGAGCAGGTTCGCGTGCAGGCGCTGGCGCACCTCGTCGCTCAGCGGCGGCACGCCGTGGGTGGCCACGACCTGCTCGAAGCGCCAGTCGAAGAACACGCGGAAGTGACGTTCGAGCCCGGTGTCGGGATCGGTCACCGTGCAGATGAGCGGGTAGTCGACCTCGACCTCGATGCCGTACAGCCGGCGCAGGATCAGGGCGTAGGCGTAGCCCATGCGCATGGCGGCGACCATGGGAGCGTCGACGTTGACGCGTCCCTGGATCGCACCGTCCTCGGCCATCAGCAGGCGCTGCATCAGTGGTGTGGCGTAAAAACCCCGCAGCTGGAACGGGAACATGGCGGCGCCGTACTCCTGCTCCCAGGCCGCCCGTGGGAATACCGCCGCCATCAGGACGTGCACCAGGTCGCGGTGCCGCTCGATCACGGAGGCGTCCGCGATGGTGCCGGTCAGTTCGGGCGCGCCGCGAACCTCCTCGCCCACGATCCGGGCCAGCGCCGCCTGCGCCCGGCCCTCGGCCGCCAGGGTCCGGGTCCAGAAGTCGATCAGCGGCTCCAGGCTGAGCTCGCAACGGAATGGAAACCCGCCGGGATCCGCCCGCAGCGCCGCCTGGATGTCGGCAGAGTCCGCGCGCTGCGGGTCCGCCGACAACAGGAAGTTCAGATCAGGTGCGTTCATGAGCCGATTGTAGCAGGCGGGTCCGGACCGCCACCGCCTAGCATGTCACGTGCAGGACCGCGTTCGCTCGGTCCGGGTGCGCCTTCAGTTCCGCGATGGCCTTCGACGTCGGCAAGATCACCAATTTGATCCGCCGACGCTTGGCCTCGCGTTTCACCTCGTCCATGACCGGCAAGGCGCCGGTCCCGGTGCCGATCACGAGGCGCCGGCACTTCCACGGGATGTCCTCCGCGACCGACAGCGGGGTGTGTCCAAAGGCCTCGCGGAACTTCCTGGAGGGCTTTTTCTTACGCTTGCGGACCTGCTCGCGGTCGATCACCACATCGTGCGTGTAGGTAACCCCGTCGATGCGAATGGAACCAAAGGAAAAGGCTTCGAAGCGCATACATACCTCCCTTGGGGCGGTCCCCATTCCAGCGAGCCTTGCGACCCCAGCGTAGCACTTTCGCGAGTGCGCGGTCTGCCGCGGCAGCGGGTGGTCTCGCGATCGCGGATCGGCACCCGATCATGACCACGCTGCCGGCGGCTGAGTACGCTCCAAGCAGTCCAGCGAGCGGGGCAAAGTTTCCTCAAACGGATGCGCACGCCAGTTCCCGCAAGATCTGACTAATCGCCCGCAATCTCCTACAAGACGGAAGGTTCGCAGGGAGGTAACTTCGGCAGCATGAAGACCCTGTCGTAGGGAGTTGCCATGATCAAAGCACCGAGAATCCGGCGCACTCGCGAGGACTGGCCGTTCCAACCGTGGCCCGAACCGCGCGGCAACACGGCCACCCGCTGGGAAGTCGAAGGAAGAAGGACGGTCACGTTGACTTCGCGCACGGCGCTGCGCAGATGGTTACTGCTGGGGGTGGTGGTCCCGATGCTCCTCGTGGGGTTGGCGGGCGTTGCAGTCGCCCATCGGCACGCCGGCGGCCAGATTCCAGCGCAGGAGCGCTTCAGCCAATCGGCGTGCGCCGACCGGGACATCGCCGAGTTGGTGCGCGAACACCGTCGGGTCGTTCGCGGCCTGTGACCCGGCACCGGCCTACGCCGATCGGGTGCGGTTCGGGAGCCGGCCGAGCGCCGGCACGGTAACGCTCTTCTCCGCCGAACCGATGGTTACGATGCGCGCGGAGGCGAGGGGCGAAATATCTCGGTGCCGACCCAGCAGCCGTTCCGATGCTCGGGTTTGAGCGTCCCGACGATCACCCCCACCCAGCCGAATCTCTTGTCGCTCAGGCTGTTCGCGATTTCTGGCACGTGTCGCACCGCCCTCCAGGCGACCAGTTGTCCCGGCTCGAGTCTTGGGCCTTTCGGGCCTGCAGTGGCGGCGGCGACGAAAAATCCGCCGTCGTTCGATGCGACACACAGGAAAGCCAGCTGATTTCCCTCCGCGTCGGTCTTGACCGTCGCTCGGGTCCCGAACAGTTCCCGAGGATCGAGAACAACAGCCGGCAGGAAGGTCCCCTCCTGCAGCGGACACTCCAGGAACTTACACGCGTAGCGAAGCGCGGCGATCCCGTCCGGGAAAAACCGCGGAGGCTGACCGACGTCGCCGCCCGAGGACACCTTCGGCTTCTTGCGTTTGAACTCGAACATGGGCCTTGGTACAAACAAGAAGTGCGCCCACGGCGCACGGCGCTCGGAAGCGATGGGCCAGGAACGTCAGCAGGGTGGGAATTCGCGCCGGCAGACGACGCCCGCTCGGCATTGCGGCGCGGCCGGGGTAGCGACCGAACGAGCCCGGAGTGCCGGCCCGGGAGACCGTTCTCGAAGCGCTCCAACAGTTCTGGATGCTGCAATGCAACTATCCGCGGGTTGGCCAGTCCTACGGCCTGGAAGCGATTGGCCAAAGCGTCTCGGTTTTGTAATGTTAATAGTCGCTTAAGAGCGTCAGTCCTTTCGGATCATGCAGCCAAGCCGGGGCCTAGGACTTATCCATCAGGTCTAGGGTGATGCACTGCAATAGCCCGCTATCGATGCTGAGTCCGGCCTTGGTACACCAACTTGTACAAGGAGCAAAACATGAAGTACAGCGTTCACAAGCTAGCTCTGGTAACCGCCCTCGCCGCGTCGGCAGGAGCCGTCCTCGCCCAGCAGCAACCGCACGGCCGCGACAGCGTCTACGCGAACCCGACGCAAGCGACTCGCCAGGCTGACCTCACGGCGCACTCCGCGGCCGAGGCCCGGCTCGGGCGTGACAGCGTGTATGCGACCGCGTCTTCGACGCCGAGTCCCGTGACTGCAGACGTAACCAATCTGCGGGGCTACGGCCGCGGCAGCGTGTACGCGATCCAGCTCGACTCGGCCAGGGACACGAGCGGGACCCGCATCGGCCGCGCGCCATCTGACGGCAGCACCAACTGAGGTCGTTGCACCGGCCCGCATGCGAGACGCGTGACAGCGTCTGGCGTGCGGGCCGACGGCATCGTGTCATCGTGGAGACACCTCAGTTGCCTTTCTTCTTGATCTCCCCGAGAGGCGTCTCCAGCGTTCCGTCATTGTTGATGTCGATGGGCATATCCATGTCCGGGGACTCGCCGGGTGTGTGCAAGTAGATCCTCTCGCTGTCCATCCAGCACTCGAACTGGCTTTCGCCAGTGATGTCACGCATGGTTGCTTTCCCCGAGCGGAAGATGATCTGAAAACTGCCCCCCGCTACACCGGCGGTGGAAGCGTAGCGCCCCTCGATCTTTCCAGCGCAACTCTTCATCCCGGGCTTGGGCGGCACGCCGGCCTTGGGCGCGGGCTTCTCCGCGACTGCGACGCGGCGCAGGTGCTGCGCGCTCGCCCAGGCTGTGCGATTGCCCGGGATCTCGACTTTGTACTCCATTCCCATCTCCCCGGCGATTTCGCCGTCCACCCATTGTCCCTCGATGTTGACCTGCACTTTCTCGCGCATCGCGAATAGGCCGCGCGCCTTGTCCACGTCGGTGAGCGGTCCGAGTCTGCGCAGCTCGGTGGGGTAGGTCTTCCAAACGTCTGTGGAGGGTCCGAGCCGTACGAAGTAAGCATCTCCATTTGCCTGCAGGATTCGAGCGGCATACCAGCCGCCGGCCGTAGCCACGCTCACCTCTTCCCCGATCTTGAATCCATTCCTGTCTGGTCCGGCGTTGATCGCCGCGCCAGCGGCACTTGGCGCGGCCGGCGCCTGCCCTGCTGTTTGCAGGCGACACATCGGAACCAGGTTCATGACTTGTTGGCGGGTCGACGGGCCGCGCTGGGAGGGCTGGCCGGGAACGCCGACTTCGACGTCGCATTGATCTGTGGCGCCCGGGCCAACGCAAGAGAAGACCTTGAAGCTTGCGCCGCCCGGGCACTCGTACACAACGCCCATTTGCAGGTCCGCCGTCTGAGCGCTGGACATCGTGCTTACCGCCAGGCTCAGAAGCGCCAGGACGGATCCATTTGCCAGCGAGATGCAGCGAGAACGAGTGTGAGTCATGCGTAGTCTGCCCCGGTTGATTGACGCTGCTTTGCTATTGTCGTGCGCGTGGCTGGACCAGCGGAACGAAGTCGTACTCGCCGATGCCCTGCAGCACCAGGAACGTGGCTGAAGCGTCTCCGACGTTGGTGACCAGGTGCGGGCGTCGAGCCTTGACCGAATAGGTTTCGCCCGGGCCGAGGCGCACTTCCTCTTTGGGCTCGCGCAGAAAGAGCCTGAGAACGCCTTCGAGCACGTAGAAGGTGTCCTGGACGTTGGTGTGAAGGTGCCAGGGCACCTTCTGTGTCGGG
>Ga0299906_10004873_pt1 | contig 10974 bp, 9 predicted proteins | sample RVTome_14_FD_200259 | JGI IMG/M metagenome (GOLD analysis project Ga0299906, IMG submission 200259) | Soil microbial communities from uranium-contaminated site in the Upper Colorado River Basin, Wyoming, United States - RVT145D125 (version 2) ... | reverse complement strand
ACGCCTAACCGTGCACACGCCTATGAGTGAGGCTGCGAAATGACCTACATCGCCAAACCAAAACTGCGGCATCCCGGCCTTAAGACCAATCGGCTGGGTTTCACGCACCGTGACTATGAGGGTTCGATATCGACTCTGTGCGCCGGCTGCGGGCATGATTCGATCTCAAGTGCCATTATTCAGGCCTGTTTCGAGCTCAATATCGAACCACACCGCGTCGCGAAACTTTCAGGCATAGGGTGTTCGTCGAAAACGCCCGACTATTTCCTGGGTCAAAGCCATGGCTTTAATTGTGTCCACGGCCGTATGCCCTCGGTGTTGACGGGCGCCAATCTTGCCAATCGTGATCTTATTTATCTGGGCGTTTCGGGTGACGGCGATTCGGCGTCGATCGGCCTAGGGCAATTTGTCCATTGTATTCGGCGCGACGTGAACATGGTTTACATAACAGAAAATAACGGTGTGTACGGCCTTACAAAGGGCCAGTTCTCGGCCACGGCCGACAAGGGCTCGAAAAGCAAGGCCGGGGGGCTGAACAGCGAATCGCCTATCGATCTTCTTGGCGTTGCGCTGCTTGCCGGTGCGACTTTCGTCGCGCGCAGCTTTTCGGGGGACAAAACGCAACTTGTACCGCTCATCATGGCCGCGATGCATCATCCGGGGCCGGCTTTCCTGGATATTCTCAGCCCCTGCGTCGCTTTCAATAACCATGCGGGCTCGACAAAAGCCTATGATTTCGTGCGCGCCCACAACGAGGCAGTCAATCGCTTGGATTTCGTCGACACGAAGGCGGAGATCACCGTCGATTATGCGCCGGGGACGGTAGGCGAAGTGACGCTTCATGACGGGTCGCGATTGCGGCTGGCTAAGCTCCACGCCGATTACAATCCGCATGACCGGGTTGGCGCGCTGGCCTATATGCAGAAGCGCGAGGCCGAAGGAGAGCTTGTCACCGGGCTTATCTATCTCGACCTTGAAGCGTGCGACATGCACGCACACCTCAATACGACCGATGCGCCGCTTAATAGTCTAGGTGAAAGCGAGTTGTGCCCGGGCGCAACGGCGCTGGAGGCCATCAACGCCGGCTACCGCTGAAAACCGCAGATTTCAAGCGCGACAAAGGCGCCGGTTAAGCTTTCATTAAGCGAAAAACAAAGGGTTTACTAACCAATTTCGCTTAGTTTTACAGCATCATGCGGGCAAAACTGTCATTTGGTGCAGCGACGATATTGTTTGTCGTGTGTGGTGCGGCGCACGCTGCAAATGTCCCGGTTCGGATTACCGATCAAAATGGCGATCCGGCCGCCAACGCCGTAATCGTGCTGTCAAACGACATGACGGCGGCTGGAAGATTGCTTCCGGGGCAACTCCCAACGAGCAAGCTCGTCGACCAACGGAACGAGACGTTCATTCCGCATGTTACGGTGATCCCGCGTAATGGCGAAGTCAGCTTCGCGAACACTGACGCACCCCTACATCAAGTGTATTCGTTTTCACCGGTCAAACAGTTTGAGCTCTCGTTAGCACCGGGAGAGACCTCGACCGGAATCGTATTCGACCGGGTCGGTGTTGCCGCTATCGGCTGCAACATCCACGATCACATGATCGCATATATTTTCGTGACGGATAGCCCGTGGACCGTCATCACCGACGAAAACGGCCAGGCAAATGTCTCGGACGTTCCCGCGGGAACCTACAACGCGGAGATTTGGCATCCACGGATTCCGCCTGCGACCGAAACGCCCAATAGCCGGTTGATTATCGGCGATGCGGGTGCGCGTCTCGAAATCAGTATCGATCTCCTGCCCGACCGCAATGAGCACCGCGCGCATGGGGGCCGCTACTAACAGGAAAGACCATGGGTTTTCGCCAACGCCTTGCCCTTTTTCTAGTCGCGACGCTCATCGGGTTGCAGGCGCTCACGGTCATCCTCGCCTATGGCGTCGTGCACAGAAATCTCATCGACCGGGCGACGCGCGAGTTGGAAGGCGCGACGGCCGCATTCACGCGGCAGCTGGACCTCCTGTCGCAAAACGTTGCGGATGACGTAACGGTCCTCTCGCTGGACTACGCGTTGAGACGGGCGGTCGCCGAAGACGACGTAGCGACGAGCCTTTCCGTCCTGGATAACCACGGCAGACGCGTCGGCGCCACGCGCATGCTTCTGGTCGACCTCCAGGGCACGATCTCGGCCGATACCACGCGTTACGACGCTATCGGAATGAAATTTCCGTTTTCCGATCTCCTCGCGGAAGCTGCAGCGCAAGATCGTGGAACGGCGCTCGCCGTGTTGGACGGCGGAATCTACTGGGTGGTTGTTGTTCCCGTGAAAGCACCGGTTCCGATCGCGTTTATTGCCGCAGGTATTCCCGTTGACGCTATGCTGCTTGAAAGGATTCGCGGCCTTTCGGCGACTCCTCATTCACTGGCACTTGCCTCGGTGGATGCAAGAGGTGCGTGGACGCTGGTCAGCCAAAGCGGCGGGGTGATGCCGCGCCTGCCGGCTGCGGACGAGTTCCCAAACACGAATGCCATAGCGGCCGCGGAGAACGACGGACGTCTTGCGGTGACGACCCGGCTGATGACGGCGGAAAACAGCGACCCGATTATCGCCATCCTCGATTACCCGATCAGCGAGCTCCTCGGGGCTTATTGGGCGGTCTTAATACCGGTTTTGGTGGTATTCACCGGCGTGTTGGCGGTCGGACTTTTGGGTGTGGCGTTGATTGCGCGCAGCGTCTCTAAACCACTGGAAGCTCTTGCGGGTGCCGCGCGGCGAATCGCTTCCGGAGACTACAGAGCTTTGCCCCGGATTCGCAGGAAAGACGAGATCGGCGACCTCTCGCGCGCGTTGGCCAATATGAGTGAAGCCATCGCGGAGCGCGAAACATCGTTAATGAGCGCCGTAAGCTCGCTCGAGGTTGCGCGCGACGAAGCCGTACGGGCGAACGAGGCAAAAGCGCAGTTTCTCTCCAATATGAGTCACGAATTGCGGACACCGCTAAACGCGATACTCGGATTCTCGGAAATGATTCAAGGAGAAGTGTTGGGCCCTGTCGGAACACGGCAATATGCCGACTACGCAAGCAACATTCACAAAAGCGGCGAACATTTGCTTGCCCAGCTGACCGCCATGCTCAACCTTGCGGACGCATCTGCCGGCAAAACGACACTGAATCGCGAAAGGATCACGCCGGGGACGCTGGTCCTGTCGATCGTTAAGGCGCTGTCGCCGATGGCCGCCAACGCGGAAATTAGCCTTTCGGTTGGCAAGGGCGTCGCCGGCTTGCCCGAGATCGAGGGCGACACGCCCAAGCTCCGCCAGGGCCTAAAGAATCTTCTTCACAATGCCATCAAGTTTTCGCCTTCGGGCGGCATGGTGAAAATTCACGGTGCGGTCGAGGGAGGTTGGTTGGTTCTTCGCATAATAGATCAAGGAACCGGTATCGCCGAGGACGAATTGCCGACGGTCACGCGCCCCTTCCATCGGCAGCGCAAAGCCTTTGACGGGACGCATCAGGGTGCCGGCATAGGTCTTCCCGTTGCGAAAACCATCGTTGAGCTTCATGGCGGTGAGTTGGAAATCAATAGCGTGGTGGGAAAGGGAACGACCGTCGCCGTAAGATTACCGCTTCCTTCAGGGGCACAAATACATAGGCTGGGCGATGTGGCATGAGGGACGTCCGCATAACCCTCCTCACTTTGACGTTCGCGTGCCTCGGACACGCGGCCCAGTCCGCAACGTTCGATCTTGGGTTTGCGAATGTCAGCGTCGGAGTCGACGGGTATGCGGACTTACGGGCCGTTCTGCCGTCCGATCAAACCAGCTGGATGAAAGGCGGGCTTGGAAAACTGCGCTACGGCAACAAATCGCAGACTCCTCAACTGCGGCTGGGCGAGATTTTCGCAGAAGGGTATATGCAGCTTGGCGGCAGTCTCCTGGCGGTCGCTACTGCCCGCATCGAGCCGAGCCAAAAAACCTTTGTCGATTTCACCGAAGCCTATTTGCGCTACCGGCCTGTCTCGCTCTCCCGCTGGCGCTGGTCGATGCGGGGCGGTGCGTTCTTCCCCCCAGTTTCATTGGAAAACACTGACATTGGCTGGGCAAGCCCGTGGACGATCACGCCATCGGCGATCAACACCTGGGTGGGCGAGGAATTGCGCATTATTGGCGGCGAAGGCCGCATCGAGTGGCGCGGCGATTCTCGCACGATCTCGGTATTGGGCGGTGTGTATGGCTGGAACGACCCAACGGGAATCCTGCTCGCCGACCGCGGCTGGGCCTTACACGACCGCGTCACCGGCCTTCTTGACCGTCTGCGGCTACCAGACGCCTGGGCGAGGCGCCGCAACCCGGTTCCATTCCACACTCCCGAATTTCTCGAGATCGACGATCGCGCCGGCTGGTATGCCGGGATCTCCTGGGAAGAGACGGGGATCGGACGGATCGAATTCCTGCGTTACGACAATGAAGCAGACCCTAGAGCCGAGCGGAGCCAAGTCGTCGCATGGGAGACAGATTTTTGGAGTGCCGGCGCCACGGTCGAGTTCCGGGACTTTGTCGCGATCGCGCAAGGCATGCGCGGGCGGACGTTCTTTCAGCCGAGTCCGTTCTTTTTCAGCCTCACCAATTTTGAATCCGCATTTTTCCTGTTGGGCCGCCATTTCGGGAACGGTTGGCGTGTTGCGGGACGGGCGGAAGTTTTCTCCACCAACGAAGTTCGCTCCGGTTCGTCCATCAATCTTAGCGAGCATGGTCATGCGATCACCGCCGCCGTGAACTGGCTTCCCAATGATTGGCTGCGCCTGACCGGTGAAGTTGCGCATGTTGTCAGCACGCGCAGGCAGCGCATCCTTGAAGGCATCGCCGCGCACCAAGCCGAAACTCAGGCGCAGTTGAGCGCGAAGGTCTACTTTTAATCGAAGCAGATCTTAATCGAAGATGGGCGCTATCGGATTGGCCACGCTGTAGACAGCATATTCTTCAATATGCCTGCCGCCCCGACGGCGCTCCAAGCGAGCGATCAGCTCTACATCCGCAAAGCGCTCCTCGATCATTGGCGACAAATCCCGCCACTCTTCCGTCACATAGAGCAGCGGTCCTTCGAATATCTCGTCGGGAGGTGAAGGTTCGGCGAGCCAGCGCTCGCGCTCATTGATTTGAATAACGACCGCGCTCGAGGGCAAATAAAAGGAAAGCCAGCCCGTCTGCGCATAACCTGTGGTGAGAATCGCTCCAGCGCCGCTCTCTACCCTCAGCGCATCGATTTCATTCGCCAACGGAAGATACCCGACGGCCAGCAGCCGCGCGACGGGATCGCGGGTGCCCTCCAGCAAAATGAGAGGATTCAACGCATGCGCGTAGGCTATTATCGTAAGGACGAGCGCGACCGGCACGGCGGTCATTTGCGAAAATCTCAAGGTCCGCCCACGCCAGCCTTGCGCCGTCCAACGCATCGCAATGACGGCGCAAATGACAAACATCGGATAGAGGAAGGACGGCCAATTCCCCTGCACGCGCGCGTGCAGTGAATGCCATACGAAATAGAGGATAGCCGGAAGCATCAAGGCAACAAAAAGAACCTCGTTCGAGACTCGCATTTTCTTCGACAAAACAATGCCGGCCATGCCGAAAACGCCCAGCACGAAAATAATTGGCGTCGCAAGCCCAATTTGCGCAACCAAGAACTCGCCCAAATAGCGCAGCGTGAGCGCGCCGTCATTCACGCGCCCTAATTGACGCTCGAACGATATCCACTCATGTTCGACATTCCATATGAGAACCGGTGCAAACATCAGAACGGAGATCGAAGCACCGAGATAAGGCCAGAACGAGCGAAACCAATGCCGCTGGTCGGACGCCATCAAAATCCAGACGATCACTCCGGCGCCAAGAAAAAAGGCGGTATATTTTGACAAAAGCGCAAACCCGCCAGCCACACCTGCGGCCAGCCACCATTGTCCCTTACCCGTGTCCGCAACTTTTGCCAAAGCGAACAAGAAGAACGCAGCGGCCGTCATGGAAGGCGCATCCGGCGTTGCGACCAGAGCTTCGACACCCACCATCAGCGTAAGGTTGTAGAGGAGCGCCGCGACCGCGCCGACATATTCGCTTTTCAAAGCGACCGCAGCCGCGCGCCAGACCGCCCATGACGCGCCGATAGATAGAAGCAGCGGGACAGAGCGAACGCCGAATTCGGTGTCCCCAAAGATGAGCGTACCCAATCTTATGACATAGGCGATCAGAGGCGGATGATCCCAATAACCGAGGGCCAAATGTTGGGACCAACGCCAATAATAGGCTTCGTCGAAGGAAAGCGGCAGCAAGGCGCTCATAACCATACGCATGAGCACGATTATGCCGACAAAATAGAGAACCTTTTGTACGGAAGCGTTTGCCGCCGATTTGTTCACTTTAGCCGCCAAACGAAAAGGTTGGACAATGCGTAATTCCAGACCGCGCTCATCAGCGCGCCGGCGACGCCCGCGACCCACCAAACAGAATCATTTGCATAAAGCCACGAGGCGATACTGATATTGGCGAGCGCACCCACAGTGCTAACGGCATAGAACACAAGGAGGCCTTTCACCATTGCAAATCCGGAAAGACGCTTGTCACGATAAGTCAACGCATTGTTGAGGACAAAATTGCTCGTCATCGCACCCACGGTCGCAATGGTCTGCGCCGCTGCAAAGCCTTGGCCAAGGAATATGAGCGCAAACCGCAAGACGCCGAGATGAACGACAATCCCGCTTGCGCCGACCAGCAGAAAGGAAAGAAAACGCGGCGTGACGGCGCCTCCGGTCAGTTTGGCAAGTAAGAGGCCCAAAAAATCAAGCCCTACCTGAGCGTCGAGCTTGCTCTCGCCATGTGCGCGGGCACCGAAAACATAAGGTTCTTCCGCAATGCGCAGCGCGCCGCGCGAGGTAATGACGATATCCAGAAGAATCTTGAATCCCTGTGTCGATAAGCTGCCCGCAAGCGGATCAAAGCTTGCCCGCCGCATCATAAAGAAGCCGCTCATAGGATCGCTGAGCGTGACGCCGGTTAGGCGCCGGGCGAGCGTCGTTGCCATCCGGCTGATCGTGCCGCGGCCCTTCGAGAAGGCTTTGGCGCTGCCACCCGCGGAATAGCGGCTTCCCACCACCAAATCCTTCTCGCCCGTGCTCAAAATTTCGAGCATACGCGGCAACAATTTCTCGTCATGCTGCATATCGGCATCCATCACCGCTACGAAACGCGCAGCAGACGATAAAATCCCTTCGATGCACGCGCCGGCTAATCCGCGCCGCGTGACTCTGCGTATGCACCGCACCCGCGGATTTTGCGCCGCGATCTCCTTTGCAAGTGCCGCCGTCCCGTCGGGGGAATCATCATCGACAAAAACCACCTCCCACGCCACGCCGGTGAGGGCCGTCTCAATCCGCTTTACCAGAAGTGCAACATTGTCGCGCTCCTTGAAGGTCGGAACGATGACGGAAAGTTCAAGCGCCTCGGTCTGGACAGACGGCGGGGAGTTCAGTGTGGGATCAAGCGGGTTATTGTTCATCGAAACTGATTTGAATTGCAGAGCGGGCTCTAGTCGCAATTATGCCTGTTGCCGTCCAGTCATAAGGCGGGATGTGGTATCCGTATCATGGATTTCTTTTTGATAGAAAAGCGCCGGGCGCCGGGGCGCCGCGGCGAAGGAGACCAAGATGTCCTATTTCATCGCCGCCGAGCAATCGGAGGAACCCGCCGGCAACCGCTTTCGTGCCCTGGTGAAACGCGGTTTTCTCGCGCTTCCCGGCGCGCATAACGGCCTTGCCGCGCTGCAAGCGAAAGCAGCCGGATTCGACGGGCTCTACCTGGGCGGGAGCGCGATGACGGGCCAGATGGCGATTCCGGATCTTGGTATTCTCACGCTTGACGATGCCTGCTTCTATATTCGCCAGGTGGCCGGCGCGAGCGCGCTGCCGGTTCTTGTGGACGGCGACACCGGACACGGCAATGCCTTCGACGCTGCGCACATGGTACGGGCCTTTGAGGATGCCGGCGCAGCTGCGGTCCATATCGAAGATCAACTCCTGCCCAAAAAATGCGGTCATCTGGACGATCACACACTCGCCGATCCCAATGATATGGCCGAAAAGATTGCTGCGGCGGTCGGGGCCAGACGGCATCTTTACGTCATTGCGCGCACCGATGCCGCGGCGAGCGAGGGATTGGAAGGCGCCATCGCGCGCGCAAAGCTTTATCTGGAGGCCGGAGCGGATGCGATCTTTCCGGAAGCGCTGAGCAGCGCCGAAATGTTTCGGGCCTTCGCAGCCGAGATCACAGCGCCACTCCTTGCCAACATGACCGAATTCGGAAAAACGCCCATCTTCACCGCTTCCGAATTTGAAGAGATGGGTTATCGCATGGTCATTTGGCCCTCCGCCGCCTTTCGCATGGCAGCAAAAGCTCAGGAACAATTATATGCCGCTCTCAAACGCGATGGCGGCAGCCATAAGATGCTGGATCGCATGCAGACCCGCGACGAGTTGCAAGAATTGATCGGCTATGACGAACACGTGCGGCGCGAAATAACGTCTGCCGCCCACACCAAGTAAGCCGGTGCCGCGCCTAACGAGGACCGCGGCGGATACTGCTTAAAACATGGACGCGCCGATTATGATCGGCACGAGCAGGAAGGTGAGGATGAAGGCGAGGACAATCGCGCATGCGGTGATGACGATCGTATAGACGAGCGCTTTATCTTTCGGGCATTTCATCAATCCGGGCAAGCCAACATAAAGAAGATAAAGCGAATAGAGCCCGAGGAGCGAAAGAATGCTTAGTATGGGAATAATGTGGAAGATGTTCGCCACCCATGCGGCGGTCGGAGCATAGGCCGCGAGTTTAAACGCCTGGCCCAAATTCTTCTGGCCGCCGAATGTCGGGGCAAGCGCATCGATGATCAGCGAGAACAGATATACACTTGCCGCGCCGATAATGACGGCAACGAGCAACTCTCGAAGAATAAGCCCGAGATTTAGTCCCAATATGAAAGAGCCGATCGCACCGGCCAATGCGGAAAAGGCAACCAGCGGCAGGACATAGTTTTTGTAGATATTGCCCATATCCGCCGGCTCACCATCTATGGCTGCCCATTCTGCCACCGGCGAAAGCAGTAGACGGCGAACACGTCCGACAATGTCCTGAAACATCGAATTCCCCTCAATCAATTCGTTGTGGCCGCCTGCGACTCGGCCGGGTCACCGGGAAAGTATATGTAGGTTTTCGATCCGCCGATACCGCTCAAACCACCAAGAACGGCCAAGGGTACCCGGAAAAATTAGGTTCTAGTTGACGTAAACATATTCTCCGTCCCGCCAGACATAGAACACATAGCCGGGCCCTACTACATCGCCCTTATTCGTAAATCCGATATCTCCCAAAACGGTATCCGCCATTCCCGACTTCAAAGCCGCGCTCACCATAGCGGCGTCCGTTGTTCCGGCGCGCTCTGCGGCCTGGGCCCAGGCTTGAATCGCGGCATAGGTGTAAAGCGTGAAGGCCTCCGGCTCGTAGCCCGTGGCGCGAAACACCTCCACCAGTTCGACATTGTCCGAATTGAGACGCGGGTCGGGACCGAACGTCATCAGGGTTCCCTCTCCGGCCTCTCCTGTGATCGCCCAGAATTCGTTTGTCACCAATGCATCACCGCCCACCAGAATCGCATCGACGTTTTGATTGCGCATCTGGCGAATGATGAGACCGGCCTCCGTGTGATAGCCGCCAAAATAAAGAATGTCGATAGCGTCCTGGCGCAGCTTCGTGACCAGCGCGCCATAGTCGCGCTCGCCCGCGACAATTGTATCGTTCAGCACTTCGGCAACGCCCAAAGCATTAAGGGCGCCACGGAACTGATCTGCCAAGCCCTGACCATAGGTTGTCCGGTCGTCAACGATGGCGATGTTTGCGTCCGGAAAATTCTCCACAACGTAGGTGGCGGCGAAAGGGCCTTGTGCGTCGTCGCGGCCGCAAACCCTAAAGGCCGTCGGCAATCCCCGGTCGGTGTAATCGGGATTGGTCGAGGCGGGCGAGATTTGGATAATGCCGGATTCGGCATAGACATCCGAAGCGGGAATAGACGATCCGGAACAATAATGCCCTGCGACGAACACAGCTCCGGACGCGGCCATATCGTTCGCGACCGAAACGGCTTGACGCGGATCGCAGGCATCGTCACCCAATTCCAAGCTCAGTTGCCGTCCCAAAATGCCGCCCGCCTCGTTGATGTCCGCAACCGCTTTCTCGGCACCTTGGCGAAACTGCTCGCCAAAAGTTGCGTAGGCGCCGGTCATGGGACCGGCCGCCCCTATCACGATCTCGTTCGACTGATCCTGCGAGCAAGCGGCCGTCAGTACAGTAACAACCGTTGCGAAAGCCGCGGCGGCAGTTCGGTTCATTGGTTTTCCCCGAGAGTTGAATGAACGTTCTTGATTTGCGCAGGACAATAGCAACTCCCCTTCTACAGGCAAGTCACGCTGGTGCGCTCTCTCATCGGAGGACGAGAGTTTCCTATTAGCCGGTCAAGCTTTACGCGGTCGGCGATCGATGTGCCGCGCCACCGCCCTCGATATAGGCGGCTTGGACTTCCTTATCGCCCAATAGCTCGCTCCCCGTTCCGGACATGGTGATCTCGCCCGATACAAGCACATACGCGCTGTCCGCAAGTTTCAACGCCTGATAGGCGTTTTGCTCGATCAACAATATGGTCAACTTCCGCTCGGTGTTGACCGCCCGAATGGTATCGAATACTTGCCGTACGATGAGCGGTGCCAAGCCCAGGGAAGGTTCGTCCAGAAGCAACATGCGCGGCCGGCTCATGAGTCCGCGCCCGATTGCAAGCATTTGCTGCTCGCCGCCGGAAAGCGTCCCGCCGCGCTGATCAAGCCTGTCCTTCAGACGAGGAAAAAGTGTGAATACGAACTCCAAATCGTCGGCGA
>Ga0299906_10004872_pt1 | contig 10975 bp, 7 predicted proteins | sample RVTome_14_FD_200259 | JGI IMG/M metagenome (GOLD analysis project Ga0299906, IMG submission 200259) | Soil microbial communities from uranium-contaminated site in the Upper Colorado River Basin, Wyoming, United States - RVT145D125 (version 2) ... | reverse complement strand
AGCGTCAGCGGCACGCCATCGACCAGCACCGCGACCTGCCGCGACTCCGAGCCACGTATCGAGATCTCCGACTCGCCGCGAGAGTTCGTCCGAACATGGACCGTCGGCAGCTCGCGCAGCACCATGTCCAGGGTCGGCGCCGCCGGCAGCCGCATCGAATCGAGCCGAACCTCGATCGCGCTCGCGCCGCCGACCGTCGTGATCGGCCGCGCCGCCTCGATCACGATCGCGCCGATGCGGTAGATCGTGTCCGCTTTGGTCGTATCCTGGACCTGGGCGGCCGCCGGGACGGCCAGGCCGCTCGTGAGCAAGAGGATCAGCCCTGCGATCCGCCTGAATTCAGCCATCGGTCTCCGCGTCGATGTGCGTCACACGTTCGCTGCCGCTCTGGAGAGGTACCGGTCGCGCCGCGCAACCGAAAAAGCCGTCGCTGCACTACGATGCCCGCGACCCGCGGCCGGCTTCAGACGTTCGCGGCCGTCCGCCCAGGCGCAACCGGCGCACTCGTGATTCGCGACCGCGCGAGCTACCGGCGAATGCGATGCACCTGCACACGCTCGACGTCCAGCTCGTCCTTCGCGACGCCGACGACGTATTCGTCGCCGATGTCCGTGACCCAGAGGTTCGCGGGGAACTCGACATCGCCCAGGAACACGCCGTCCGGCGCGAACACGCCCCATCGCTCGACCCGTTCCCACGGCGGCACGAACCGCTTCGTCCATAGGTGGCCGTCCGGCGAGACGCGCAACTCGGTGTACCCGGGCAGCTCGGGCGGCAGCTCGACCTCGCCCTCGAGGACCCAGCGGCGGGAGCGCTGATCCCGAACCACGCTCGTATCCGCTGCCGCATAGGCCGCGAGCAGGGCATCGTCGATCGCGAGGCCCGTGGCCCGCGCGCGCCAGATCTCGTCCGGCACCGCGGCGGGAACCGTCGCGGCCGCGCCAGCCGCTTCCGATGCCTCCTGCCCGGACGCGGCTCGCGCGTTCGCCGCCGCATCCGCCACCTGAGCCGCCGAATCCGACGCGCCGATCCGGTACACGCCGACCGCCAGGCCCTCGCCGCTGCCGAGAAAGATCCGGTCCGGGTCCGCCGCGAACTTCGCGGCACGACCGAACGGGTGCGGGCCCGAGCCGTTCCGGTGCCCGATCCGCTCCGAGCTCAGGAAGTTGCCCAGGTCACGCTCGAGCGCGCCGAGCGAATCCAGCGCCCAGACCGCCGACTGCTGCCGATAGGTGACCGCTTCCTTACCCTCGGGAATCGCGGGCGGCGCGATCTGGTCATAGCCCCAACCGATCGCGACGAAGCCGCCGTCTGGCCGGCAGGTGTGGTTGTACGGACCCCGGCCGGGCCTCGACGGCTCGACCAGCTCGAAGCTCCGCTGGAACACGCCCGTTGTGTCCCACACCACGATGCGCCGGCCCCAAAGGTCGTGCGCGTACAGCCGGTCCCGGCCGCAGCGCTGGAGCTGCCACGCGCTGCTCGGGAACTCCGCCGGTCCGCCGCCCGGCCGGCCGACCGCGCGCACGAACGCACCCGATCGGTCGAACCAGCGCAGCTCGCGCGCCTGGTTGTCGATCACCACCACCGAGCCGTGGTCCAGACGCACCGCGCCGCGTACCTCGCCGAACAGGTACTCGGCCTCGCCCGCGACCTGACCGATCACCAGCTCAGGCTCCGCGTCGACGGTCCAGGCGTCGCCCTGCCGCCACAGCGGGCCCGCGGCCTCGACGATCAGGATCCCCGCCGAATCGCGTCGTATGACCGCGGACTCGTCCGGGCCCGCCCCGCCCTCCGCGCACGCGCCGAGCAGCAGCCAAACCGCTAGGACGGCGGCGGGTGCACGCTTACGCAAAGACATCGCGGTCTCCTTTCGGCGGCGTGGCAGGCCGCGAGACGTCTCCAAACAGCGCAGCACGCCGCGTGACGGTCTCCGGCCGAAAGTAGGCCAGGGCGCGGGCCGCTTCAAGGGACTGCGCGGTCGCACCGGCTCCTGGCTTGGCCTATTTACGAAGCTCCTCGTTGACAAGCGCGCCAGCGGTCCGCTACGTTCCACATACGAGCGGCTTCGTAGAAGAGCGCTTCGCGCCGGCGAGGCACGAACCACGCTCCGAGCGGGGGCTCGTCGAAGCCAGTATTGCGGTCGGAGAGAGGGAGCGGGTGTGGCGGACATCACGTTCAGCGGGCGGGAGCTCGACATCATGAGCATCCTCTGGGTGCGCGGTTCCGGCACGGTCGCCGAGATCCGTGACGAGCTGGAGGACGACATCGGGTACACGTCGGTGCTGAAGGTGCTCCAGATCATGGAGGAGAAGGGGCACGTTCGGCATGAGGCGGAGGGCCGGCGGTACCGGTACATCCCGGTGGTGCCGGCGGAGGTCGCGGGGCGAACGGCGGTGCGCCGCGTGATGGATCGGATCTTCCGCGGCTCGGCGGAGCTGATGCTGGCGCGGATGGTAATGGACGTGCCGATCACGCGGGAGCAGCGGGATCGTATGCGACGCATCCTCGACGAACTGGAGACGGAGGACGAGGCATGACGCTCGCCGTGTGGATGGTGCACGTACTGTTCGCGGGGCTGCTGGTGACGCTCGCGGCACTCGCGCTCGACCAGACCGCCGCGTTGCTCGTGCGTCCGAGGCGTTGGATCTGGGTCGGCGCGGCGGCGCTGTCCTTCCTGCTGCCGGTCTTGACGATGCTCCCGCGCGACGTCTCGAGCGGTGCGGTCACGACGCCCGCGGCCGATGCGGAATCCGCCGCGCCGCCGGTGTGGCTGGACCTGGAAGCGTCGGCATCGCCCGGCTGGTCGCATCGCGTTCGGCTCGAGATGGGGGACGCCTTCCATCGCACGGGCGAGATCGCGCGGGCGACGCAAGCCGCGGTCGCGTCGCGGGTGCCCGACGGGCCTGTGCTGTCCGGCATCGTGCTCGTCGTATGGGCCGTGCTCTCTCTGTCGATCGCCGCGTTCCTGTTCGCATCGCTCGTCGCGCTGAGGCGGGCGCGCCGGAGCTGGGCTCGGGCCGTGCTGGACGGGTGCGGCGTTCGGATCTCGGACGGAGTGGGCCCGGGCGTGGTGGGCGTCGCGTCACCCGAGATCGTGCTGCCGCGCTGGGCGCTTGGCCTGGACGAAGCGACGCTGCGCATCGTGCTGCACCACGAGCGCGAGCACGTGTCGGCGCGCGACACGCTGTTGCTCGCGACGGTGCTGCTGCTGGTGGTGCTGATGCCGTGGAACCTGCCGCTGCTGTATCAGCTGCGCCGGGTCCGGGGCTGCGTCGAGCTGGACTGCGATCGTCGCGTCCTCGGTCGCGGCGTCCCGGCGAGCGCGTACGGCCCCGCACTGCTGCGCGTCGCGACGCTGTGCCACGCGTACCGGATCCCCGCGGTCGCACTCGCCGAATCGCCCACGTTCCTCGAGCGGAGGTTGAAGGAGATGAAGCCGAATCGCATGCGGTTCCGCCACGCTCTCGCCGCGGGCGCCTCGCTCGCCGGGGTATCGCTCCTGGGCCTCGCCTGCGGGCTGGACCGCCCGACGTCGCCGGCGGACGTCGAGTCGGATCAGGCCGCGAGCGTCGGCGCGCTGCAGCCCGAGTACACCGCACGGGACAGCCTTGGCGTCATGATCGTCGAAGCCCGGGACTCGGCCGGGCAGACGAAGGTCCTGGGCGCTCTGGCCGAGACGCGCGACCAGCGCGGGTCCATCGGCACCATGCGGGACGTCCCGCCGGAGGTGGAGATCCCGCCGCCGCCGGAGCAGGCCTATCAGGTGGCGATCGACCAGAACCTCACGGTCCTGCGCGACAGGATCGACCAGTTCGGCGTCACCTCGCCGGACATCCCGGTGCCGCTGAGGGGCCAGGCGATCCTGATCCGGCGCGCCGACGGCACCCTGGTCCCCGGCGTCTTCCGTGGTCCGAGCAAGATGTTCGATCAGCTTTTTGGCGGCTCGCGCATCGTGGACGAGGGCATCTCGCCGCGAGTCCATCGGGTGACGGAGGCGCCGGTCGGGAACCCGATCCTGATTCGGCGCGCGGACGGCACGATCGTGCACGGCACATTCCGCGGTCCCTCGAAGCTGGCCGACGTTGCGGCCGGCGAGTCCCGGATCATCGATGAGGGAACCACATCGAGGGCGCGGGTGCTCCAGATGACCGGCGGCTGAGCCCCTCGAAGTAGGCCGCCGCAGCCCGCTTTCCGGGAGTCGCTGTCGAGCGTAGCTTGGGCGATCTGGGCAACCTCGACGACGCGCGGCCGGGCCCGCTCCGACCGCATCACGCGCCCACCGGAGCAGCGACGATGAAGCCATCCCCGCTGTCGGTCTTCGCGCTATTGATTCTCGGCGCGTGCAGCCCGCCCGATACGGCGGGCACCGCGGCCGCGGATCGGCCGGTCCTGCCGAGCGAGCGGTTCGCGTTCGAGACGGACGAGGCGTTCGATGCGACGTCTGTCGCACCCTACGCGGGCGACCACGCGGCCGTTTACGCGCACATCGACGCGAACCTCGACCGCCACATCGCCGAGCTGCAGCGCTGGGTCCGCCAGCCGAGCGTCAGCGCGCAGGACGTCGGCATCCAGGACATGGCGACGTTGCTGCGCGACGACCTCACCGCGCTCGGATTCCAGGAGGCCGAGCTGGTGCCGACCGACGGCCACCCCGGCGTCTGGGGCTACTACGACGCCGGTGCCGACAGGACCCTGCTCGTTTACATGATGTACGACGTGCAGCCCGTCGAGCCCGCCGACTGGCGCTCGCCGCCGTTCGAGGCGCGGCTCATCGACCACGAGTTGGGTCAGGTGCTGATGGGCCGCGGCGCGACCAACCAGAAGGGCCCCGAGCGCGCGCTGCTGAACGCGATCGCCTCGATCCTCGCCGTCGACGGCACGCTGCCCGTCAACCTCATGGTCGCGGCCGAGGGCGAGGAGGAGCTCGGCTCGCCGCACTACTCGCAGATCGTCGACCGCTACGAGGCCCGCATGCGCGAGGCCGACGGCGTCGTGTTCCCGTTCAACTCGCAGGACGCCGCCGGCGCGTTCCGGATGAGCCTCGGCGTCAAGGGCATCGTCTACTTCGAAATGGAGGCGCACGGCGGGCCGCACGGCGGCCCCACGCGCGCCGAGATCCACGGATCCAACAAGGCGATCGTCGACGCGCCCGCGCTGCGGCTGGCACACGCGATCGCGTCGCTGACCACGCCGGACGGCAACCGCATCGCGATCCCCGGCTACTACGACGGCGTGCGCGCGCCCACGCTCGACGAGCAGCGCCTGATCAACGCGATGGCCGCGGAATGGGACGACGCGCGCCAGCAGCGCGAGCTGGGCGTCGATCGTTGGACCGACGGCGTCACCGGACGTGACGCGATCCTGCGGTATCTCTACGACCCGACCCTCAACATCGACGGCATGTGGAGCGGCTATACCGGCGAGGGCGTGAAGACGATCCTGCCGCATCGCGCGGTCGCCAAGGTGGACTCGAGGCTGCCGCCCGGCCTCTCCGCCGACAGCGCGCTCGCGATGATCCGGCGCCACCTCGACGGGAACGGATTCACCGACATCGAAATCCGCGAGCTGGCCGGCTACCCCGCGGCGCAGACCGCGCTGGACGCGGCGCTCGTGCAGGCCGCGATCGGCGTCTTCAACAAGTGGGGCGCCAGGCCGTCCGTCTCGCCGCGCCTGGCCGGCAGCGCGCCCTTCTATCAGTTCACGGACCGGCTCGGCCTGCCGCTCGTCTTCGCCGGCCTCGGCCACGGCGCCGGCGCACATGCGCCCAACGAGTACATCGTGATCCGGCCCAACGAGGGCTCCAGAATCGCGGGGCTCGCCGAGATCGAGAAAGGTTACGTCGACCTGCTGTACGCGCTGGCGAACGACGGTCATTCGCCGGCAGCGATGGGCGCGCGGAACCCGGCCGGCGCGGCGGCCCCGGATGCGGCGCAGGCCGCGGCGCCGGACGCCGGAACGCCGATCCTCATCCGCCGCGCCGACGGCACGCTGGTGCACGGGTTCTTCCGTGGCCCGCCGAAGCTCCTCGACGAGCTCAGCGGCGGCACTCGGATCGTGGACGAGGGCGCAACGCCGCGGGCACGGCCGCTCGATGCGTCGGTCGTCGCCGAGGCGATGCGCGGTCGGCCGGCGCCGGCGGGCCAACCGATCCTGCCGATCCTGATCCGCACCGCGACCGGCACGCTCGTGCACGGTGTGTTCGCCGGCCCGCCGAGGCTTCTCGAGGAGGTCAGCGCAGGCACGTTCATCGTGGACGAGAGCGTGCCCCGCGCGCGCCGCCTCAGGTAGCCGAGGCCATCCGGCCCACCCGTCGCAAAGCCGTTCGCGCGTCGAGCTGCTCGCACTGCGACCGTGATCTTCGTGCTGAGCGACTTCGTGCCCGCTTTCGGAAGCGCCGTTTCCCGCCGCGCAGCCGCCAGGTCGGCGGCGCCTGCGCATCGGCCCTCCGCACTGACGGCCGCGTACCGTCCGTCGCTCAGACGATCGCGAACGCGCGCACCGGGAAGCTGCCCAGCCCGCGCACGCGCACGGGCGCCGCGAAGAAGCGCGCGTTCGCGTCCGGCAGCTCGTTCAGCCCGCGCATGTGCTCGACGATCGCGATTCCCGCCGCGAGCAGCGCGGAGTGGACCGGACGCGTCGGGTCGTCCGTGTCGTCGATGTTCAACGAATCGATGCCGACGAGCGCAGCACCGCCAGCGACGAGCCGCTCGGCGGCTGCGGCCGTGAGGAACGGGTGCCCTTCGAAGTACGCGGGCGTGCCCCACCGGTCGGACCAGCCCGTGTCGACCAGCACCGCACGTCCGGCGATGTCCAGCCCATCGAACACGGCGGCATCGATCGCGCGGCCGGACGCCGAGCCTCCGCCGGGCGATCGCTGCGACCCGCCCGTCGCCATCGCGGCGCGACCTCGCGGCGGTCCGTCTGCCGCAGACCCGCCCGCACGGACCACGACGCACCGCAGATCGACCAGCGCCTCGAGCGGCAGGTCGGCGATGTCCGCGCCACCCGGGAACCGATGGAACGGCGCGTCGATATACGTACCGGTGTTCGCCGCCATCGCGATGCGCCCGAGGTGGAACTCGGTGCCGGACGCGTAGTGCGCGCGCGACGACTCGTGCGTCATGAACGCGTCCACGATCGGCGCGGGCAGTCCGGGGTACGTTGCTCGCCCCGACTCGATGACGTGGCTCAGCTCGACGAGCCGGCGCGTGTGCTGCGACGCGGGCATATTCATCTCCGGTGGCTGACGCCCGGGCCGCCGTCAGCGCGACGGCCGGATCCAACATGATCAGGGAAGATAGATGACCCACCGCTGCCACACGAAGCTCGGCACGATCCTGCGGTTCATCGCGGCACTCGCGATCGCGGCCGCGCTGTGGCCGGGGCTCGCGGCCTCACAGATCCGGGTGCAGACCGGCCCGCGCGCGGCCGGCGGCGACACGGTCCGCTACGCGGTCGCGTTCCCGAACGCGGCGCACCACGAGGCCGAGGTCACGGTCACGTACACGAACGTGCCCGCCGGCACGCTCGAGCTGCGCATGAGCCGCTCCTCGCCGGGCCGCTACGCGCTCCACGAATTCGCGAAGAACGTGTACGCGGTGCGCGCCGTCGACGGCCGCGGCCAGCCGCTCCGTGTCTCGCGCCCGAACCCGCACCAGTGGAACGTGTCTGGACACGATGGCACGGTGCGCGTCACGTACACGCTCTTCGCGGACCGCGCGGACGGCACGTACAGCGGCATCGACCTGACGCACGCGCACCTGAACATCCCGGCGACGTTCATGTGGGCGCGCGGGCTCGGCGAGCGGCCGATCGCGGTCGCGTTCGAGCCGCCGCCCGGCGCACCGTGGCGCGCCGCGACGCAGCTGGTCCCGCTCGCGCCGCCGCTCCGCTTCGCCGCGCCGAACCTCTACTACTTCATGGACAGCCCGACCGAGTTGAGCGACCACGACGTGCGCGAGTGGCAGGTCGCGTCGGACGGCGAGTCGTACACGATCCGGCTCGCCGTGCACCACCAGGGCACGGCCGAGCAGCTCGACGGTTACGCGGCGATGGTCCAGGACGTCGTCGCCGAGCAAATCGCCGTCTACGGCGAGCCGCCCGACTTCGACCACGGCAGCTACACGTTCATCGCCGACTACCTGCCATGGGTCGCGGGCGACGGCATGGAGCACCGCAACTCGACGATCCTGACGAGCACCGGCTCGCTTCGGAACCCGCACGGCGTGCTCGGCACCGCGTCGCACGAGTTCTTCCACGCCTGGAACGTCGAGCGGATCCGGCCCGCCACGCTCGAGCCGTTCGACTTCGAGGCCGCGAACATGTCGCGCGAGCTGTGGCTCGCCGAGGGCTTCACCAGCTACTACGGCCCGCTCACGATCCGCCGCGCCGGACACATGGATGATGCCGCGTACGCCGCCACGATCGGCCGCGGCATCGACGCGATCGTGAACAGCGCCGGTCGCAGGTACTTCGGCCCGGTCGAGATGAGCATGCAGGCGCCGTTCGTCGACGCGGCGGCCGCGATCGACCCGAACAACCGAGCGAACACGTTCATCTCGTACTACACGTGGGGCGCCGCGATCGGGCTCGGCCTCGATCTGACGCTCCGCACGCGGTTCGACCTCACGCTCGACGATTTCATGCGCGCAATGTGGCGGCGGTTCGGCGAGCCGGAGCGGCCGTACACGGTCGAGGATGCGCGCGCCGTGCTCGCCGAGGTCACGCGGGACGAGGCGTTTGCGCGCGACTTCTTCGACCGCTACATCCTCGGCCGCGAGGTCGTCGACTACGCCGCGCTGCTCGCGAACGCCGCCTTCCTCGTCCGGCAGGCGAACGCCGGCCGTGCGACGTTCGGCGAGGCGCCGCTCCAGGAGCAGGGCAACGTCGTCCATTTGGTCGGTTCGACGATCGTGGGGACGCCGCTGTACGAAGCCGGCATCGACCGCGGCGACCGCATCGTCTCGGTCGATGACGCGCCGGTCACGCGAGCGGCCCAGCTCGCGGAGATCGCGGCGACGCACCGGCCGGGCGACAGCGTGCGCATCGCGTTCGAGCAGCGCGGCGCCACGCGCACGGCCACTGTCCAGCTCATCGAGGATCCGGAACTCGAGGTCGTCACGTTCGAGCAGGCGGGCCGGGCGGTGCCGGCCGCGGCGGCGGCGTTCCGGCGGGAGTGGCTCGGGTCGAAGGCGGGTCGGTAGCGCGGCCTTGCTTCGTCTTCGATTCGCGAAGACTCGAACCGCGGCGCGCGAGGCTCGCCAGCCACTGCCCGTCCCACGACCACGCCTCTCTCACTCCGCGTAGCTCGCGCCGCCGAGCAGCTGCGCACCGTCCACCGCCGCGACGACCTGCGTCCCCGCGCCGACCGGCACGCGCACCGCGTAGCTGCGGCCGGGCGGCGTCATCTTACGAACCAGGTGCGGGTTCAGCGCTTCGAGATCGCTAGCGTCCAGCCCGGTCCGGCTCGCGATGCTGCGAAGCGCCGTGCCGCCGCCGACCAGGACCTCCTCGAACGCGAGCGGCGACTCCGGCTCGATATCGTAGAACCCGTACTTCGCCGGCTCCTTCGCGATGTGGCCCATCGCGAGCATGAGCGGCACGTAGTCGCGCGTCTCGCGCGGCAGCTCGGTCCAGATGTCCCAGTAGCGCGACTCCTCGCCGCGCTCGCTGCCGGTCTGCTCGCGCATGATGCGGCCGACGCGATTCTCGCCGGTGTTGTAGCCGGCCGCCGCGAGGTACCAGCTGCCGAAGCGGTCGTGCATCTCCTGCAGGTACGTCAGCGCGGCGGCGGTCGCCTTGACCGGGTCGCGCCGCTCGTCGACGTACGACGAGACCTCGAGACCGTACCGCTGCCCCGTCTCCGCGATGAACTGCCAGACGCCGGCCGCGTGCGCGCGCGAGTATGCGTTCGGGTCGAGCCCGCTCTCGATCATCGCCAGGTACAGCAGGTCCTGCGGCATGCCGCGCTCACGCAGCTCGTTCTGGATCAGCGGGCCGTACTTGCCGATGCGCGCGAGCCACTGCTCCGTCTTGTCGCGGTTCTTGCCCATCAGGTACTCGACGAAGAAGTCGACGCCGTCGTGGTCGGTGACCTCGATGTCCCACGTCGGCGCACCGCCCTTCTCCTCGACGACCGGCTCGAGCGCCTTCAGCGCGGGCGCGACCTGGCTCCGCTTCGCGTCATCTCGACCGGCCGCGCCCGCGATCAAAGCGAGCGAGCTGGCGGCGAGACCCACCGCCGTCCAGCCGCGCGCATCGATGCCGCCGGAGCGAGGCTTGACTTCCAGGCGCTGGCGGTCCCGTGCCCCGGCCTCGTTTTCCCTGTGTTCCGTCCGTTTATCGGTCTGCGACGGGTCGCTTCGCATGCGTACCACCCCACGGTTCGATGAACCGATAACCTATTGCAATCTGCGTGCTTGCGGTCAGATCGAATGGGGTTTGTGCGGATGGGCGCGGCGTTGGCCGCCGCCGGCCGAGTCGGCCGAAGGCGCGCCCGGCCGGGCCAACGCGGACGCCGGCGGCGCGGTATCTGTCGGCCCGCGACCGGTGCTCAGGCCATGAGCAGCGCGGTCGCGGCACTGCGAGCAATGCCACCCTCGACGGCGGGTGGCAGCGCGGCCGCGAGCGCGGCCGGGTCGTCGCGCAGCGAGCGGGCGTCCCGCTCGATCTCGATGTCGCCCGCGCGCACGCGGGCGGCCAGCTCGTCGGCGATCGCCGCGCGATCGTGCCCGCCGTCCAGCAAGGGCAGCAGCAGCTGATCGAAAACGCCCAGCTCGACGGTGTGGTGCCGCAAATTGACGACGCGTTTCTCGCCGTTCGCTGCCTGCACCCGCGCGTACGGGCTCGCCAGCGGCCGCTCGCCCGGCTTTGCGCAGAGCCGCGGTTCGAACGCGTGCAGCTCGACGAGCCCCGACGCGCCGGCCTGTGCGAGCGCACCCGCGACGTACGATCGGTCCCGGGCATCGTCGATCCA
>Ga0299906_10004871_pt1 | contig 10975 bp, 12 predicted proteins | sample RVTome_14_FD_200259 | JGI IMG/M metagenome (GOLD analysis project Ga0299906, IMG submission 200259) | Soil microbial communities from uranium-contaminated site in the Upper Colorado River Basin, Wyoming, United States - RVT145D125 (version 2) ... | reverse complement strand
GCGGTTCTCGGTCGGCTCGCCCACGACGACGTAGCGCGCGCGGGACTCGAGCCGGTTCGCGGCGAGAGCTCCCACGCTGTCGACTTCCTCTCCCACGACGAACAGCAGACCCACGTCCTCGATTCCCTGGTCCCGGAGAGCGACGGCGGCGAACACCATCGCCGCGAGAACTCCCTTCGCGTCGCAGGAGCCCCTCCCGTACACGTAGTCGGCGTCTTCCGAGCTCGAGTAGAACGGAGGCACAGTGTCGATATGAGTGCAGAATACGACTCGCGGCAGAACGCCGGGGCTCAGGGCGTAGACGTTCTTGCGATCGTCGACGACGTCTTGAAGGGTTACGGAAAATCCCCGCTCCCGGAGATCTCTGTCGAGAAACGAAGCCACCTCGTGCTCCGAGCCGGTGACGGACGGAATATCGACGAGCCGACGGATGTAATCGACCAGCTGCGACAGCATGAAAGCTTTAAGAAAGGGGGAACGTCGAGCTCAAGGTCGGGAAGATTGGCCACAGAGACACAGAGGCACAGAGAATCGGGACCTCTTCCGAATCTATGTGTCTGTGTGCCTCTGTGGCCAATCCCCCTTGCCTTGGTATTCTTCTTCGCGTCTTTGCGTTCGATCCCCGTCCTCGTTCAGTCCTCAGGCTCGACCTCGGCCGCGAGCATGACCGTCCGGCCCTCGGGGTCGGTGGTGGTGAGGACCCGATGTCCCCAGGGCATGGTCTGAGGCGGACGCGGGAAGCGAACGCCTTTCGCGAGAAGGTGCTCGTAAGCCCGATCGACGTCCTCCACCATGAAGTAGAGCCCGGGCTCCCGCGGCACGACCTCGCCGCCCCTGATTTCGGGATGCGGGGGCATGAACCCGAGGCTCGAGCTCGAGGACGTCCGGACGACGAGATAGTCGAGACCGTCCATGTCCCGGAACTCGGTCGGAAGCTCCAGGATCTCGCCGTAGAATTTCTGGAGCTGCGACGACTTGTAGGTGAGGTAGTCGACGTGCTGGCTCGCGATCGCGAGCGGCGGCTTTCTCACCCAAGAAACCTTCGGCGCGGTCTTCTTTGCCGCTTTCTTCCCCTGGGCCTTCTTCGCCTTCTTCTTCGGGACCCGCTTTTTCGACATCGAGGGGTCAGCTTCTCCGAAGGCTGGTCCAGTACTCCCCGTGCACCGCTCTCAGTTCTTTCACCAGCTCCTCCGCGCCCCCGGGGGGGGCTCCCGGCTCCTCGACGCTACCGCCGCTCATGACGCCGAGCACCGAGGCGATCGACTCCTCGAGCGCGACGAGGTTGTATCCACCCTCGAGGGCGAAAACCACCCGCCCCTCGCAGGCTTCGCGGGCGAGGCGCAGAATCTCCCCGGCGATCGCGCCGTAACCGGCGCTCGAGAGGTCCATTCCTCCGAGCGGATCGTCGCGATGGGCGTCGAACCCGGCGGAGACCAGCACCAGCTCGGGCTTGTACTCGAGCCCCACGGGCACGAGTACGTCGCGAAAGACCCGGAGGTACTCGCGATCTCCCATACCCGCCGGCATGGGGACGTTCAGGGTGTAGCCCTCCCCCTCGTCTTTTCCCGTCTCGTGGATTCCCCCCGTCCCGGGATAGTGCGGAGACTGGTGGGTCGAGAGGTAGAGGACCTCGGGCGAAGTGTAAAACGCTTTCTGAGTCCCGTTTCCGTGATGAACGTCGAAGTCGAGGACCAGGATGCGGCGCAGCTGATAGCGCTTCAGGGCGTACATCGCCCCCACGGCGACGTTGTTGAAGAAGCAGAAACCCATCGCCTTGTCCGGCTTCGCGTGGTGACCCGGGGGACGGGGAAAGGCGAACACGTTGTCTAACCGGTCTTCCCTGTTCGAGTCCATCACCCGATCGATCCCCGTGAGGACCGCGCCGACCGCGAGATGGGCCACGTCGGCGGTCGCGGCAGAGGCCACGGTGTCGGAATCGAGATAGGTCCGCTCCTTTCCGCGCGTAGCCATGACCTCGTCGTAGAGCCTCTCCCAGTGAACGAGAAGGATGTGCTCCTTTTCCGCCGCCTTCGGACTGATGATCGCGGGCTTCGAGGCGAGGCCGGGCGCTCTGATGGCGCGCGTCACCGCGCCCATGCGCTCGGCCGACTCCGGATGCCCCCTGCCGGGATCGTGCTTCCGGAAGTCGTCGCTGACGATGACTCCGGTCGGCATGTCGCGCCTAGCTCCCCGGCCGGTAGCGGCGGAACAGAAGCGCCGCGTTGGTCCCGCCGAATCCGAACGAGTTCGAAAGAGCGTGCTCTACTCGAGCACTCCGGGCCACGTTCGGCACGCAGTCGAGGTCGCACGCCGGGTCCGGAGTCTCGTAGTTCACGGTGGGAGGAATTTTTTGGTCTCGGAGCGCGAGGACGGTGATACCCGCTTCGAGCCCTCCGGCCCCGCCCAGAAGATGGCCGGTCATGGATTTCGTCGAGCTCACCGCAACTTTGCGGGCGTGATCGCCGAAGACTTTCTTGATCGCCAGGGTCTCGGTGCGATCGTTGTACTCGGTCGAGGTCCCATGGGCGTTGATGTAGTCGACTTCCTCGGGCCGGATGCCGGCGTCGGCGATCGCCATGGACATCACCCTGGAGGCCCCGTCGGCGTTCTCCGAAGGCGTCGTCATGTGGTAGGCGTCGGCGGTCATGCCGTAGCCCACGAGCTCGGCATAGACGCGCGCGCCCCGGGCCCGAGCGGCCTCGAGCGCCTCCAGTACCAGCACCCCCGACCCATCGCCCACGACGAAGCCGTCCCGGTCCTTGTCGAACGGCCGCGACGCCCGCTGCGGCTCGTCATTGCGAGTCGAAAGGGCGCGCATCGCGGCGAATCCTCCCACGGCCATCGGGGTGATCGCCGCTTCGGTGCCCCCGGCGATCATCGCGTCGGCGTCTCCGCGCTCGATGATCTTCATCGCGTCGCCGATGGCGTGAGCGCTCGCCGAGCAGGCGGTGGCCGTCGCCGAGTTGGGGCCCTTGGCCCCGAAGCGAATCGACACTTGTCCCGCGGCGAGGTTGATGATGATCGCGGGAATGAAAAACGGAGAGATGCGCCGGGGGCCGCTCTCCAGGAGCACTTTATGCTCCCGCTCGATGGTGGCGAACCCGCCGATCCCCGAGCCGATGAAAACTCCGACCCGCTCGGCGTTGTCCTTCGTCACTTCGAGCCCGGAATCCGCGACGGCGAAGGCGGAGGCGGCGATGGCGTACTGGATGAAGACGTCCATCTTCTTGACGTCCTTCTTGTCGACGAACCGCAGCGGATCGAAGCCCTTGACTTCGCCGGCAATGCGGACGCTGAAGGCCGACGCATCGAACCGGGTGATGGGACCGATGCCCGAGCGGCCTGCGAGCAGACCTTCCCAGTTCTCTTCGGTGCCGATGCCGAGAGCGGAGACCAGCCCCACTCCGGTAACCACCACTCTCCGTTTCGGATGATTCAGCACTTTTGGAATCGACGTTGCTCCGGCTACTTCGCGTGCTCCTGGATGTAGGACACCGCTTCTTTCACCCGGGTGATCTTCTCCGCGTCCTCGTCGGGGATCTCGATCCCGAACTCTTCTTCCAGGGCCATCACCAGCTCGACCTGGTCGAGGGAGTCGGCGCCGAGATCGTCCACGAAAGACGCGTCCTCGGTGACCTGGTCCTGGTCCACGCCGAGCTGCTCGACGATGATGCCCTTCACTTTCTCGGAAATGTTGCTCATGAAACCTCCTCAACTCGCTAGACTGGCTAAACTGGCTAAACTGGGCTGAAACCGAGCTACATGTACAAACCGCCGTTGACCGAAAGGACTTGACCAGTGACGTAGCCCGCCCCCTCCGAGGCGAGAAACAGCGCCGCCGCCGCCACGTCTTCGGGCCGGCCGATGCGCTGCATCGGAATCGAATCGAACAACGCTTTTCTCGCCTCCTCGGAGATTCCGGTGGTCATGTCGGTCTCGATGTAGCCGGGCGCGATCGCGTTGACGGTGATCTGCCGCGAGGCGACCTCCCTGGCCAGAGCTTTGGTGAATCCGAGGATCGCGGCCTTGGAGGCGGCGTAGTTCACCTGCCCAGGGTTTCCCGTCAACCCAACGACCGAGCTCATGTTGATGATTCTGCCGCCACGCTGGCGAATCATAGGTCGCAATACCGCCTGGCTGCAATAGTAGAGCCCGTTGACGTTCGTGGCGATGACCGATTCCCACTCGTCGGGCTTCATTCGCATGAGGAGGTTGTCGCGGGTGATGCCGGCGTTGTTGACGAGGATGTCGATCCGGCCTCGCTCCTGAACGAACGCTTTCACCGCCGAGTCGACGGCTTTTTGGTCCGCGACGTCCATCGCCATTCCGTTGACCGCGCGGGGGGCTTCCCGCGACAACTCCTCCGCGGCTTCGGCGACCCGCGCCCTGTCGCGGCCGGTGATGGAGACGTCGACTCCCAGGCGCGAGAACGCCGCGGCGATGGCGCGGCCGATACCGCGCGTCCCCCCGGTCACGAGAGCGACCTTCCCCTCCCATTCAGACAACGGGAGCCCCCTCCGTGAAGAACCGTTCCACGTCCGCGGGAGAGCCCACCGAAGCGACCGAAGCCTCCCTCACGATCTTTCGCACCAGGCCCGAGAGAACCTTGCCCGGTCCGACCTCAACGAACCGCTTTACCCCCTCGGCCGCCATCGCCTCGATGGTCTCCTCCCAGCGCACGGGGGATGCCACCTGACGGACAAGGGCTTCCCTGGCCTGGGCGCCGGTCGCGATCGGCCGGGCATCGACGTTGGTAAAAAGAGGCATATCGAGGTTCCGGAAGGCCGCGGCTTCCAGATCCGGCGCGAGAGCTCTCGCCGCAGGCTCCATGAGCCGACAATGGAATGGCGCGCTCACGGCGAGCGGGATGGCCCTCTTCGCTCCTCGCTCCCGAGCGAGGCCACAGGCGCGCTCGACGGCTTCCCGATGGCCGGCGATGACCACCTGGCCGCCCCCGTTGAAGTTCGCCGGTTCGACGACGCCGTCTCCCGCGGCGTCGCGGCATACCGCTTCGACCTCCCCGGCCGAAAGACCGAGGATCGCCGCCATCGCTCCCACCCCCACCGGGACAGCGGCCTGCATGTAGCCCCCGCGCTTCCGCACCAGGGCGACTGCATCCTCGAGCCCGAGGGCTGACGCGAATACCAACGCGGAATACTCCCCCAGACTATGGCCGGCGACGTAGTCCGGCCGCGCCCCCATCGAGCGGAGCACCTCTCCGAGAGCGCTCGACGTCGTCAAGATCGCGGGTTGGGTGTTCTCCGTGAGCCGCAGGTCCTCCTCGGGCCCCTCGAAGCAGAGCTTCGAGATGGCGAAGCCGAGGGCCTCGTCCGCCCGGGAGAATATTTCCCGTGCTTCGGGATAGCGCTCGCAAGCCTCCCGGCCCATACCCGGGTGCTGGGATCCCTGGCCGGGAAACAGAAACGCGACTTTGCCTTCGGCGTTCGTCATCGACGCAATGAGTTTTCGATCGGTTTGGGACCGTCCTCGGGCCCAAATGCGACCTCGATTTCAGGATCTAGCGGAAGATCAGATTTCCTTGACTTCCATGACCTGGGTACCCTTGTAGTACCCACAGCTGGGACACACACGGTGCGGATATTTGGGCTGGTGGCAGTTCGGACACTCCGAGAGCGGCTTTTGGGCGAGGGCATCGTGCGCCCGGCGCTTGCCTCTCCGGCTCTTCGAGTGCCGCCTCTTGGGATTGGGCATTCTAGGATCTCCTCGATTTCTGAAGCGTCTTGAGCGGGGCCCACCTCGGATCGGTATCCTGCGGCGCGCAGTCGCAGCTCAGAAGGTTCCGATTCACGCCGCACAGGGCGCAAAGTCCCCGACAGTCCGGTTTGCACAAGGGCTTCATCGGCAGCGCGAGAACGATCTGCTCCACGATCATCTGGGACAGGTCGATGCGCTCGTCCCGATAGAAGCTCACGGCTAGTTCCTCGCGTTCGAGTCCCCGGCCCGAAAGTCCGGTAAGCCCGTCCGCGACGTCCTCAATCCGGACCTGGCTTTCCGCGGACCGCGCGTCGTCGGCCGGAGCCACGTTCGACGACTGAGGAAAATACAGGAGGTCGAGCTCTTCCGCAACGTCCATGGGGAAGGCCTCCAGGCAGCGCACGCAGGAAAGCTCGATTCGACCGGTCATCCGGCCCTGAAGCCGGAAGACTCCCTCCCCTGCGGGCTGCTTGCCCCCGCCATCGCTCGCGATCGGCTGGAGCCGTCCCGAGAGCGCCACCGGCGACAGAGGCAGAAACTCTTCCCCCTCCACATAGGGACCCTCTAGCGTGAGCGTGCGGTCGATCGCCTGCCCCTCGGGGGGCACGCGATCCAAATCGATGAACACTTTCTCAAGTCCCTTGTTGGCGGGAGAATTATAGCCACGGCCGCCGGGCGCGTCAATTCCAGATCTACTCCTTTTTTTCACCTGGTTCGACCACTTCGTCGAGATTCATGTAGTTCCCGAATTGACGGTTCCCGCTGATGGTGGAGATCGCGTGCTTGAACAGCATCTGGTCGACGCCGTTGGTTTCCAGGATGATGGCGAACCGGTCGAAGTTCTTGATGCGACCCGTCAACTTGGCGCCGTTGACCAGGTACACGGTGACGTTCACGCGCTCGCGGCGCGCGTGGTTCAGGAAACTGTCCTGCACGTTAGGGGGTTGTTTCAGCATGAGACTGCTCCGAATTCCGGCTCTCTCCCGCTTCCGGGAATGCCCGCCGAATGAAATCGAGGACCCGCTCGCGGACGCTCGCGTCGTCGCCGCAGCCCTCGAACCATTGGATTTCCGGCTCGCGCCGGAACCACGTCATCTGTCTTTTGGCGTACTGGCTCGTCGCCAGGAGCGTGAGCCGTCTCGCGCCGTCGACGTCGATCTCGCCATCGAGGTGGAGCAGCACTTCGCGGTAACCGATGGCCTTGAAGGCCGGGATCCCGGCGCCGTGCGCAAGAAGCAGCCTCCGGACCTCCTCGACAAGGCCGCGCGAGAACATCGCGTGAACCCTGGCCTCGACCCGCGCCTTCAGCACCTCGCGGTCCGGCCGAAGCCCGATGAGTATATCCCGGAAGCCCTCGAGCGGTCTCCGCCGGGTGCGCATGAGCTCGCTCATCTTACGCCCCGACGCCAGATAGACCTCGATGCCCCGTACCAGGCGAATGCGGTCGTTTGGGTGAATCCTCCCGGCCAAATCCGGGTCCAATCGGCGCAGGATTCGGTGGAGGGCTCTGGTGCCGCGCCGGTCGGCGATCGCGCCGAGACGGTCGCGGACCCCCTGCGAGCGCCCCGGCCCCTCGAAGAGACCGTTTCTGAGAGCTCGTAGATAGAGCCCGGTTCCACCAACGAGAACGGGAAGCTTCCCCCGCGCCCCGATGCCCTCGATCGCGGGAGCGGCGCGGCTTACGAACTCCGCGGCCGAGAACTCCTCGTCCGGCTCCACTTCGTCGAGAAGATGATGGGGGATTCCACGACGCTCGGAAGGCGGAACCTTCGCCGTCCCGATGTCGAGCCCGCGATAGACCTGGAGCGCGTCGAAGCTCACCACCTCGCCTCCGAGCGTTTCCGCGAGATCGAGGGCGAGCTCGCTCTTGCCCGCGCCCGTCGGACCGACGATGGCGACGAGGACCCGCGGCGTTGGCTCTTGGAGCGCTTTCGATCCCATGAATCACCGGGAGAGCCAGCCGAAGAGCAGGAATCCGACGATGAGGAACCCCAGGATCACCGCGCCGTAGATTTCCGGCGTGGTGAAACCGGGCCGCTCGCTCACCTGAGATCCCGCGTCTGCATCTCCCGGAACAACTGGATGAGATGAGTCTCGTGGGACGCGCCAAGGGTGCGCTTTACCGCGAGCAGCTCGGAGTACAGGAGCTCGTTGAGGGCGGAGACGAGCTGATCGCGCCTCTTGTCCTCGGCGATCCGCTGAAGATTGGCCTCGATTTGAGCGGGGTCGAGCGAGCCGTCCTGCCTGAGCCGGACCCGGTCGAATAGCGACCCGGGGCGTTCCTTGAGCTCCTTCAGGTACTTCTCCAGAATGATCTCCGCGATGGGTCCGACCTCGCCCGACATATGCCGGAAGAGGCGCCGGTACATCTCGTTGTAGAGCTCCACCACCGACCGATAGTCTTCGCGGTCCTCGAGCTTCTGCGCGAGCGGGGCCTGCCTGGGCCCGCGAGAGCGAAGGACGGAGACCGCGAGGAACGTATGGAGCACCTTCCGCGTCTCCATTTCCCCGATCTCGCTCTCCTGACAAATCTCCGACACCGTCCGCTTGCCGTCGGCGATTCCGAGGACGTGTTTCTCGTGGGGCTCGAGATCGACGGGAGGAGCTTTCGGTGTCCGCTCCACCACGCAATCGGTGGAGATGAAATGCTCGCGAATCGCTCCCGTTCCCTCCGAGCGCCGAATCCCCTCCACCACCAGCTTCTCCACGTCGAGCTCGAAGGTGATCTTCTCCCGCCGCGGAAGCTCGTCGTCCTCGAACTGGAAGTAGCCGTCCTCCCAGTTGAAGATGCTCCACACGATCTCCTTCACTTGCTGCTCGATCGCCCACCACAGATCCTTGGGCGAGAGGACCCCGCTTTCGACCAGCGCTTTGCCGAGCCTCTGGCCGCCCCGGATGCGCTGCGAAAGCTTCAAGTACTCGTCGGCGGAAATCTTGCCCCCGCGCAGAAGGACCTCGCCGAGACGGTCCTGGGTCAGGCTAGAGCCGGCGAAGACCAGCTTTCCATCGAGAAAATAGATCGATTTCCGTACGCCCGCGTTCACCAGCGACAGGACCCCGGTGCGTCCCGACTCCTGCAGCAGCGAAAGCACCGAGGGAAGGCCGACGTCCGAGAATCGCCCTCTCAATCCCCCGCGCTCGGCAGCGCTCTCGGCAGTCGAACGGTTGGAAGCACTCATACTCTTGAATGGGCTGGGGTTGTCCACCGACATGCTACGGTCGACCGCGATACTTGTCAATACGCGTGCCGGGATAGTAGTGGCTCAGGATATCGCGGTACGAGAATCCCGAAGCAGCCATTCCGTACGCCCCGACCTGGCAGAGGCCCACGCCGTGGCCCCATCCGCGGCCGGTGAAGACCCAACCGCGAACGGTTCCGTCCGGCGAATGCTGGGGGTCGAAAAAGAAGAGGTTCTCGCGAATCCCGAGTGCCCGTCGAATCGCAAGCCCCTTGAGAGTCGCGCTCCCTTCGCTCCCGACCACTTCGAGCTCCGCGATGCGGCCCGAGAGGCCGTAGCGCTTGGGACGGAGCGAAAGCACCGATCCCACCGATGCCTGCAAGCTCGCGTTCACTTCCCGCGAGAGCTCGTCCGAGGACTTCCGAACCACCCAGTGGGAGAAGCGCGAGCTCCGGTCGAAGCTGCCGCCGTCTTCGAGGAGCACGAGGACCTCGATGCCAGCGTCGCCCGCGAGGTAGCGGACGCGGTCGTTGGGCAGAAGCGTCAGCCTGCCCGCGTAGTGGGATGCGCCCGCGAGGTTGCGGTAGAGGTAGCGAACGGGAGCAAACGCCATCGAGACCTCCCGTTCGTCCTCGACCAGCACCGCTCCGTCGGCCGCGATGCCGCGGATCCTTCCTTCGCGCAAAACCGGCTCTCCCCTTTCCTCGATCAAAGCGTGAAGGCTCTGGATGACGGTTCGCCGCGCGACAGGCTCACCCAGCCGGACGCCGGCGCCCTCGGGAACGATGAGCCCGCTTCGAATCGCGTGGGCGAGCCGGACCCGATCGGCCTCCGGAATCTCACGGCCGACGATGCGCTCGGCATCGAAGGCTGAGACGAGGAAAGGGAGCCTTCGCTCCCAGCAGAGGGCTTCCGCCAGGAGCTCGGCGAATGCGGGAAGGTCGAGTGTCCTTCCCTCATCCCGAGGAGGCCTCTCGCGCCAGCAGGGCGACTGGCCGAGCACGCGGAGCGTCGACGCGAGCCAGCGAGCCGCATCGGCATGGCTCGCCGTCCCCCTCTCGTCGGCGACATCGAGAACGCCGAGCCGCGTGAGAATCGCGGCTTCCAGGGAGAGTGCTCCGTCGTTCGAAGAGGCCACGACGGGAGCCCGGGACTCGAGGAAGCACGCCCGGCTCACGAGGTAGGGCTCCTTCTGGCTGAAGACGTTCTCCGCGTTCTCCGTTCGGCCGCCGCAGGTCGACGTGTAGAGGGCGTCGACCGGTTTGCCGTCGAAGGTCAGAACCTCGCCCGCGGTCTCGGCGACGGCGGCATTCGAGAGCGGCCGCTCGGCGGCGACCCCGCGGTAGACCTGGCAGGCCGGAGTCGCGCAGAGGTCGTAGCCGTCGGCTTCGAACTGCCCGCGTCGCTTCACCGCGTAGGTCCTGGCGGCGATCGCCTGCGCCTTGAGCGCGTCCTTCTCGGGAAAAGCCTCCGGCGAGAGCTCCGCCGGCACCACTCCCCTCAGATAATCCTCGAGGTTCACGACGTTCGTGACCGTGAGAGCGCTCGAGGCGTTCAACGCGATTTCGAGATATCCCCGATAGGGCCTCCCATCGACCTCGACGTGCGCCCCCGGATGCGAGGGCACTGCCATGACGTTTCCGGAATCGACGCGAACCGAAAGGCTTCCGCCGCCGATCAAGAGAAAACCCGTGGCGGGGGGCGACGTGACCGGCTCACGAACGACGGAAGCCGGACCGAAACCGAGTCGTTCGAGCTCGCGAGACTCGACGGCCGCGCTCGATTCGGTGGGAAAGCTCCCGAGCCGCACGACGAAGCGCCCGCTCGAGGGCGCTCGAGCCGTCGAAAGCTCCCGCTCCAGCTCTTCCGCCGCGCGCGCCCGGAAATCCGAAGCCGCGGCCTCCGTCGGAAACGAGCCGAGATCCACCCGATAGATCCATCCTTCGGCCGCGGCTTCGAGATCGCGCTCCGGCTGCACGATCACGTCCTGGGTCTCGAGCCAGGTCGACCCTTCGCCCACGCGAAACGGGCGCGACGAAGTCAGTCGAACGAGCGGAGCTGAGGTCGAAAGACCGATGCGG
>Ga0299906_10004870_pt1 | contig 10976 bp, 9 predicted proteins | sample RVTome_14_FD_200259 | JGI IMG/M metagenome (GOLD analysis project Ga0299906, IMG submission 200259) | Soil microbial communities from uranium-contaminated site in the Upper Colorado River Basin, Wyoming, United States - RVT145D125 (version 2) ... | reverse complement strand
CACAGGCCAACCGCGCCCGAACGCCACGATGAACGTCAACAAGTAGACCGCGAGCGGCATCACCCACAGCAGCGGAACCGGCGCGATCCGGCTCGTCAGGTACTGGGTCACGCCCATCAGCAGCGCCGAGGGAACCGCCGCGGCCGCCACCCAGAAGAGCCGGTCCCCCGTGGTCGGCGGGTCCCGGGGAGGCGTCGCCGAAGGAAGCGTCGGCCCGCTCGACTCTGATCCTCCGAAACGGACCGCGACGCCCACGCACACGAGCGCGAGCACCACGAAGCCTCCGTAGCCGAACGTCCAGAGACGTGACTGGGCGGTAAGCGGGAGCAATGGCTCGAGCAGGAACGGGTAGGCGAGGAGGCCGGTCAGGCTCCCCGCGTTGCTGCCGGCGTACAGGAAGTACGGATCATCCGCAGCATCGTGCCGCGTCGAGGCGAACCACCGCTGCAACAACGGGCTCGCCGCAGCGAGGACGAAGAACGGCGCCCCCACGGCGAGGGTGAGTAGCGCAATGATCCACGGCGCCTGCGGATCGCCGGGAGGGGCGGGAATGTCGGGAAGCGCCACGGGCAGGACGAGCAACGGGAGCAGGAGCACGAAGCCGTGGGCGACGGCCTGGGCACGCACGCCGAGCCAACGCACGCTGTAGTGGGCATAGAGGTAGCCCGCGAGCAGCGCCGACTGGAAGAAGACCAAGGACGTATTCCAGACCTGCGGGCTCCCTCCACCCCGGGGCAGGACCATCTTGCCCACCATCGGCTGAACGACGAACAGCAGGGCTGCGGACACGAACACCGCGACGGTGAACAGAGCGAGAAGGGGGCGCCCGAGCTTCGGGTCGGGAACGGGCGGTCCAACATGCTTCGGATCGGGGGCCGAAACTGAGATCACTCGCCTCCAGGCGATGAGGATGGGCTGCCCACCAAGCTGCCTATCCTACCCTCTGGCGCCGGGGCCGGAAACCGGGTGCCTCAACCCCGAGGAGACCCGCCCACGTGGCACGGCCCATGATCACGCCTTTCGCACGTCGCTCTCCCGCCCCAACTGTCGCGGGTCCGGAACGGGAAAAGAAAAAACCCCGGGTCCTCTCCGGGCGAATCCGGAGAGGCCCAGGGCAGTGGACCAAATGAGATCAGACGTTAGCCAACGATCTCCAGGTCGGCCGTGCAGGTCGTTCCCTCGGTCGTGACGAACGTCACCGGGTACGTGCCCGCTACGGCGTCGGACGTGTTCAGCCACACGGTCCAGGTATTCGCCGCAGCGCCCTCGAGAATCGACTTCGGCACCTCTTCGTCGGTCGCCATCTCGGTGCGCGGAATGTCATCGGACGAAGCCTCGGTGATGCCGCTACCAACCGCCTCGACCCGCTCGACCGCGCCGATGTCCTCGGACAGCGTCACGCTCACCATCACCGCCGCCGCGCCGGCCTCGACCTGCGCCGGCGACACCTGCGCGGTGCACTCCTGCTGGAGCTCGAGTGCGTCTTCCTGGGCGTTCACATGACTGGGTGCGAACGCAACAGCTGCCACGGCAAGCGCCGCGAAAGTGGTTCGTGCAAAGGATTCCATCATCTCATGATCTCCTGATCTGTGAATGCAAGATCTTTAGGGCGACACCCGACGGGTGAGCCCCCGTCCAATAAGATGATGCAATCACCATGCCGTCCCAGATGGGAGAACTCGAAAGTGCCTGCGTCGCCGGGGTTCCTGAAGATCTCCATGCGGGTGATCTCCTCGAGCCGGGCGCCGTCCTCGGTGACGCGGCGCAGCGCGATCCTGGGCCGCGTCAGCTCGAAGAGGATGGTCTGGTTCGACAACCCCGTGGCGACGTTTACCCGCAACACCGGGCGACGAGGCCCCGCCAGCTCGGTGGTATCGGTACCCAGGATGTCGTAGCGATCGTCGGCCACCTCGCCCGTCCAGGGATCCAGAGTGGCGAACTCCACGCTTCGGCCGACGAGCGAGTCGATCGCGAGTGTCGCGAACGCGAGGTCCGTCACGTTTCGGAGGAGGATCCCCTCCGGCACGGTTCGATCGAGATCCAGGCCGCGACCGGTGGTGTCCGTGACGACGCCCACGACCCGATCACCCTCGAAGCGGACATCGTGCTCGGCTTTCACCCAACCCTGTTCGGTCCACCAGGAGATCTCCCCCGCCGAAGAGATGGGGCGCAGGCGATCGACATCCATCAAGGCGCGGACCCGCTCCCGGCGAACGGTTTGCAGCGTCCCGAACGGCTCGGTGCTCCGCGTCGTCTCACTTTCCGAATAACGCTCGATGCGACGCGACGACCCGCCCACGGTCTCGATCACGCGGTAGGTGACCCGGGTCTTGCGGAACTCGTGCTCGCCCATGGCCATCTCGGTCTCGACCACATACCCCCCGATGCCGTCCAGGTCGAACGTCAAGGCTCCGTTGACCGCGTCCGAGTTCGCCATCGGTTGAGGCGCCGTGTCCACGCGCTGTTCGGACATCGGCGCGAGCACGACCGGCGTCGCCCGATCGACCTGCTGAAGCAGCCCGCGAGCGTAGTTGATGGGAACCGCGAAGTTCAGGTTCTGGCCCGCGAGGAGCTGCGAGGCGGCAACGCCCACCACTTCCCCGTTCGCGGACAGGACCGCCCCACCGCTCGATCCTCGCGATGCGGGGGCCGTGATCTGGAGGAGTTGAAATCCCTCCGGCTCCTGTCTACGGCCGCTCACGATACCGGTGGAGACGGTGTTTTCCAGTCCGAGTGGGCTCCCCACCAGTATCACCTGGGAACCGATGCGAACGGAGTCGGAGTTGCCCATGGGCAGTGTGGGCAGGGCGAACCCCGGGATCTGAAGCACGGCGATGTCGCGACGCGCGTCCTCGGCGAGGATCGTCACGTTGTCGTACATATCACCATTGGCAAGCTTGACGCGTGCGCCCTGCGCATTTCGGACGACGTGCTGGTTGGTGAGGATGAGTCCGGCCGGATCGATGAGAAACCCGCTTCCCTGCCGGGAACCCGACGCCGTCCGGATATCGATGAGCACGACCGCCCGGGTCACTCTCTCGACGAGCGCCTCGAGCGAAGCTGCGGCTACGTCGGGCTCCGTCTGCGCGGCCCCCGTGAGCGGTGTGGACAGCAGGAGCGCGGCACATGCGAGGGCCGTTGGATGTGTGCGAAGCCGATGGGGCATAGTCCGAATTACCTCCGTACCTACGGTTTTCGATAGTGCGTACAGGGCGCGCCGGAGCGCGGCATCTTCCTTGCAAAACATATTCATTCATCGCCAAGACCGACTTCCCATCCTACTCCACGCCCCACCGATGGTTCGGGCCGGGCGTGTTGGGACGGGAGCCGGGGTGTCGCATGTGCCGCCCCATCGAGACACCGAGACACGCGGGTCTCGAGGCTCGACACTGTCACTCAGCCTCGTATCGGAGGGCGCCAGCCAGGCTTTGTACGTGAACTCGACGACGCTCCCACCGCACGACGCCGATACGGCGAAAAGCATCGCACAGGCGTGGAACGGGCTCCGGGACGCGATGGCTCTGGCCGTTCCGGGAGAAGGACCGCATGGTCCGACGATCGTGACCGTGAACCGAGCGTTCACGACTCTCTTCGACGTGGCCGAGGGGGCGGCGGTGGGTCGCCCACTCGTCTCGTTCCTCTCGTCGACGGACGGAAGGAGCCTTCGGGAGCGGACCGGTGACCGCACCGACGACGAGCCGGCAGGCATCTCGGAGCTGGCGGTGGTCAGGAGCGGCTCGGGCAAAGGGGTCCTCGTCGAGTGGGAGCTCGCGCCCGTCCGCGACGATGCCGGACAGATCTGGGGATTCGTCTCCGTGTTCAGGGAGTTGGGCGAGGGCTCCATCGTCGGGCTGGCGCGGGGGGACCGCAACGTCACGACGCTCACCGATTTGCCCAACCGCATCCGTTTGACGAACCGACTGGAGCGCTCGGTCGAACGTGTGGCGCAGGCCCATACCTACACCTTCGCGGTCGTCGGCGTCGTCTTGGAAGGGCTCGGGGCGATCGAGGCGGAATTCGGCCCGACGGTCGAAAACGAGATCGTCGAGGCTCTGGCATGGCGAGTCCGGCAGCACCTGCGACCGGGCGACCTCGTCGCTCGCATGGAAGGAGGAGGCTTGGGGATCTTCCTGGATCACTTCGACCCGTGGGGCTCCACCGAAGAAGTGCTCGCACGAGTTCGCTCGGCGATGGAGCGCCCGCTCGCTATTGCTGGTAAGCAGCTCAACATCGACACCGTCGGCTGCGCCGGGTCGATTTGGACTCGGGAGCATCCCGCCACCAGCGCGCGGGAGGTCATGGACGAGCTCTCCCATATCATGTCGCGCACCGGGACGAACGGGAACGGCGCCGCTCGCGAGCCCGTGACACCGGGAGCGCAGGGATCGGGCCCGGAAAAGGACCGTCCACTGGCCTATCTCACCAAGGCGGTCCGCGACGGCCAGCTCCATCTGCTGTACCTGCCCGTGCTGTCACTCGACACGGGAGCCCCGGTGGCAATGGAGGCCCTCCTGCGATGGACACATCCGCACAGGGGCGTGCTCCCCAGCGTCGACTTCATCGACGACGCCGAGCGCACCGGGCTCATCGCCCATATCGGCCGATGGGTGCTCCGACGCGCCTGCCACCAGATCAAGGCCTGGGAGCGCCTGCTCACACCGCGGCCCGCGCTACCGATCCACCTGAACCTCTCCCCCGCCGAGTTCTGGCGGCGGGACCTTCTCGACACACTCGAGCGCCAGACGGAGGAAGTGGGCGTGAATCGTTCGAGAATCCATCTCGAGGTACCCGAGAGTGCGATCCTCCGCGACATCGAGGCAGCATCCGGGGTCCTGGGCGACCTGCAGGAGGCCGGGTTCGAGACGTGGCTCGATCGGTTCGGCGCGGGCGGGCTGCCTCTGCGCCTATTGCCCACCATACCCGTGAGCCAGGTGAAGTTCTCTCCCCTGTCCTCGTGGGGAATGAACGACGCCGATGGCGGGGCGCTTCCGCCACTCCTCCGGACGGCCCTCACCATGGGGCGCGAGCTCGGGTGGCGTGTCGTCGCGACGGGAATCGAGACGGCCTTGCAGAGAGAGTTGCTCCAGGAGGCCGGCTGCGAGCTCGGTCAGGGGTTCGGACTCGGCGGCCCCGTCGACGCGGCGGGGGCCGGTGCGTTCGCGCGAGCCGGCGGCGGGCGCTGACCGCCGCGAGCCGGCACGATGTCCAGGAGCCTCTCATGGGACGCGCTCGGCAAGGCGCACCCTATTCGGCATTGTTCTTGCTTTGCAATGAACACGCTAGGCAACCGAGGATCTCGGAGTGAGGCTGTTGCCCCCACCCCTTCGAACGAAGCACGAACGTAGCACGAGCGAAGCGGGTCGAAGCACCGAAGGGGCCGGAGCATGGCCTCACTCCGAGTCTTTTTTCCGGGGGTACCTTCGGCGAGGCTACCGGGTCACGATCGGCGCGATTTCGATCGCTCCTCCGTTCGCCAGGTGCGGATGACCAGCGAGGAGCCCGCGCGCCTCCTCGATGTTGGCCACCTCGACCAGGAAGTAGCCCCCCACGCGGGCCCCGTCAGCAGAAGGTCCGGCGGACGCGCTCCCGACCACTGCTCGCTCCGTCCCGAGCTCATCACCCGAGATCCTGACGCCGGAACGGGCGACCGAGCCGGCCCACGCGGCGTATTCCGCGGCCGCGGCGGCGGGATCGATACCCGTGGCGAATCCGCGGCCCTCCCAGAGAAGCAGCATGAACTGTTGCCCGGCAGCGACACCTGTCGCGCTCGACGCGACACTCGTGGTGGTCGGCGCAACAGTCTGCGTCTCCTCGCGGGTGGTGCCCACCCACCACCCCGCAGCGAAAACGACCAACGCGGCAGCACCACGGAGCCCCGCTACGCGCCAGGCGCGTCGAGATGGTTGACGCCCACCTCTCGACGGGTCATCGGCCACAGGGGCCCCGGCGTCCGCCGACTTGCCGCGCCGCGTCCCGATCAACCCCGACGAACGAAGGCCGTCGAGCACCCGGCGCTCGAGCGCCGGGGGCAGCTCGCGATCGGCATAGAGCCTGTCCAGCCTCGGGACGGGCGACCCAGCCGGCTGGTCGTCATTGTCGTGCATAGTCCTCTCCCAGTAGCTCGCGCATTCGACCGCGCGCCCTCGACAGTTGGCTTTTCGACGTCCCCTCCGACACGCCGAGCAACTCGGCGATATCGGTGTGGCGATACCCCTCCAGGTCGTGGAGTACGAGCACGGTCCGAAATCCCTCCGGTAGCTGCTCGAACGCCCGCTCCAGATCGACGCGAGTCGGCGCCCCACGCTCCTCCTCCCCGACAGGACGCTCCACCGGGAGCCAGTCGGGCGTCCGACCATCGGCGCGATGCTTCTCGAGCGCGCAGCGCACCACGATGCCGGAGAGCCAGGTTCGAAGCGACGAGCGGCCCTCGAAGCCCTCGAGCCCCCTCACAGCGCGCTGCCAGGCCTCCTGCACCACGTCTTCGGCGTCTGCGTCCACCCCACACGTCATCCGGAGCGCCAGCAGGTACAGACGCGGGCCATGCGCCAGGTACAGCTCCCGAAACGCGTCCTCCCGTCCGCCGATCACGCCCGCGATCAGGCGCGCCTCGTCGGCACGATCGGGCATCCGCTCAGCGTCGGGCGTCACCGGCGCCCGCGTCGGCCGACCGCACCGCAACGAAGTCGTTCACGACGACCATCAGGTTCGAGAACGGCGTTCCGGGATCGACCACGACCGCAGCCTCCATCGACGGCGTCGCGCCAAGGCCCATGGCGTCCGGCGTCAGGTAGGGATAGTAGATCATGAGATGCGGTCGCCAGGCGCCCACCGGAGTCCCGTCGTCGCCGATGAGCTGTTGGCCCGCCGACATCATGTACGACATGACGGGCCGCGCCGGAAGACGAAACGCGCCGGTGCGCAGCCCATCGGCGATGACACGATCGATCTCGGCTCTGCTCCTGCCCTCGTTCCACAACTCCATCTCCCGGAGGTGGATCGGGAGGATCGTCGCCGTACCCTCCGCGTCGAAGCAGTGCGGCTCCAGGCTCTCCGGCCAACTCCGGGCCACGTAGCAGGTCACCCCGTTCGTACCCTCACGCGCCCGGTCGAAGCCGCTTCCGTTCCAGACCAGCACCGTGGCCTCGGCGCTCACCGCGTCCGGCGCGGCGCTCACGGCCAGCGCCACTTCCCGCTCCCGATCGAGCACGGCGCGCGGCCCCGGCCGACCGCTCTCGGTGCCCTGGGCGACGAGCGTGTGTGCGGTCGCGAGCACCGCCAGCCCGATCGCCGATCCCGTTCCCAAGCGCCTGCGTACCATCGCGTCACCTCCGAAAGATGGCCGTTCGACTGTCGGCCTACAGTGACCGTAGTGGCCCGGAAGGTTGCACGCGTCGATCGCTTCACGCAGGTCTTTGCCGAGCCCGCGGGGGCCGAACGCCTCGGCGGGGAGCACTCCTTCGTCGACGCGATGCCTGTCGCGGTAGATTTCATGGTATGCGCCCTCCAGACGTCACCGCCACACCACGCCGACGCCGAGCCAGACGGATCGTGATCACCGTTCTGGGTGTCAGCGCCGCGGTGGGCCTGGCCGTCTGGTATCTCGTCATTCCCTATCCGTGGACGTTGCGCTCTCGAAATCCCGAGGGGACGTCCCTCATGGTGCAGCGCGTTCGAGAGGCCAGGGAGGCGGGGGACTCTCTCGTGATCCTCCAGGAATGGGTCCCCCTCGGCGAGATCTCGCCGACGCTCGTCCGCGCGGTCCTCGTCGCCGAGGACTATCGCTTCAGGGAGCACCGGGGCATCGACTGGGTGTCCCTCGCCGAGGAGGTGCGCTGGTCGGGTGACGACAGCTTCTCGTGGTGGAGCGCGTCCGATCGCGGCGCTCTGGCCGATGCCGTCGGCTATGTCTGGTCGAATCGCGAGGAGATTCGGGGACGGAGCACGATCACACAGCAACTCGCCAAGAATCTCTACTTCGGGACCGACCGCAGCCTGCTCAGGAAGGCCATGGAGCTCGTCCTGGCGCCGCGCCTCGAACGGCGCCTCGGCAAGGACCGCATCCTCGAGCTGTATCTGAACGTCGCGGAATGGGGTCCAGGAATTTTCGGGGCGGAGGCAGCCGCCCGCTCGTACTTCGGTCGCTCGGCGTCGTCGCTCTCCCTCGACCAGGCGGCGGCGCTCGCCGCGACGCTGCCGCACCCTCTCACGTCGAGTCCGGCCCGGAACCCCGGTAGGATGGTGTGGCGAAAGAACCTGCTTCTCGAGCGACTCGATCCCTCGTCCGCGCTTCCGCCCTCCCCGATGCCCCTCCCGCCTCCGGAGCTCGACCTCGGCCTCGGAATTCCCGAGCCCGAGGCTCTTCCCATCGACTCGTTGGGGGCCGCGGCAGGCGGCCGGGACGGGGCCGACGAGCCTCGGCGCCCCATACCGGCATGATTCTTGTCTTGTGCAGGCACCGGGAGGCTATGTCCTCCCTCCGTTCCATGGGAGAAACATGCGGCTGTCAGAATTCATCACAGAAAACCTGGAAGCGATACTGCAGGAATTCGAGGACTTCGCTCGCAGCCACACGAAGGCTGGGGAAACCATGGACGTGGTCGCGCTGCGAGACGATGCAGCGGGCATCCTGGGGGTCATCGCGCTCGATCTGCTGAAGCCGCAAACCCCACACGCGCAGAAACGCAAGGCCAAGGGTGACGCTCCATCCCCTCTCTCGGACCCGGATACGCCTGCCGAGCAGCATGGGGCCGAGCGCGCCACCTCTGCCTTTTCCCTGGAGGAGACCGTCTCCGAGTACCGAGCGCTGCGCGCGAGCGTCCTCCGGCTCTGGATCGCGGCAGGCGACGTGGAGGCGGACGTGGCAACGTTACGGGACATCATTCGGTTCGACGAGGCGATCGACCAAGCGCTGGCCGAATCGATGAACCGCTATTCTCTCGAGCTCGAGCGGGTCTTGGAGGAGCGCCTGGCCGAGGACCAGCGGGTCGAGGAGGGGGTGGCTCGGGTGAAAGCCGATTTCCTCCGCGTCGTCAGTCATGAGCTGCGCACTCCGCTCAATGCGATCACCGGATACAGCTCCCTTCTCCGCATGGGCATTTCCGGTCCGACGACCCCTGCCCAGGAGGAAGTGCTCGGGCGTATGAAGCAGGCCGAGGAACATCTTCTCGGCGTCATCGAAGGCATTCTCGATTTTCAGGGCACGAGTACCGCGACCACCTATGAGATGGCCGAGAGCTCGGTCGAGGCCGTGGTAGCAGCGCTCCATTCGATCGTGGACCCGACGGCGAGCGCGCAGGGAGTGGACTTCGCGATCGACATCCGGGCGAACGGTGCCCGACTATGGGTGGATCTGACGAAGGTCCGCCAGGTTCTGCTCAACCTGGTCTCCAATGCGTTGCGGTTCACCCCGAGAGGCGGCCGCGTGTGGCTCGACTATGTGGAAACACCCGAGCACGCGTGCCTGCGCGTACACGACACGGGGCCGGGCATCCCGGGCGACAAGCTCGAGGCCGTATTCGAGCCTTTCGTCCAACTCGACATGAGGCTCACCCGCGAGCGGGGCGGTATCGGCCTGGGGCTGTCCATCAGCCGGCAGCTTACCCAGGGCATGGGCGGGAGCCTCACGGCCGAGAGCGAGGTCGGAAGGGGCTCGGTCTTCACCGTCGCGCTGCCCCGGCTACCAACCGAAGTGCGGTGAGAGGGCGAAATGGCTACTCTGAATATTTACTCGCACCCTCGGACGAAGCGCGATGCGGCTGTCGGCGTTCATCACAGACAACCTGGAAGCGATACTTCAGGAGTTCGAGGATTTCGCGCGAAGTCTCTTGGGCCCCGGAGAGGCGATGGACATAGCAGCGCTCAGAGACAACGCGGCCGGCATCCTGGAGGCGATCGCGCTCGATCTGCAGCAGCCGCAGACCCCTTCTGCCAAGAAGCGTAAAGCGAAGGGGGACGCTCCAAGTTCATCCGGGGACGCGGCTCCCTCAGCCGGAAAGCATGGGGCCGAGCGCGCCGCCTCCGCGTTCTCCCTGCGCGAGACCGTCTCCGAGTTCCGCGCCTTACGCGCTAGCGTCCTCCGGCTCTGGAGGGCGACGGCTGGCCCCCAGACGGGCGAGGCCACGGTCCAGGACAACGACAGGTTCCACGAGGCGATCGATCAAGCGCTGGCCGAATCGATCAACGGCTATTCTCTCGAGCTCGAGAAACTGCACGAGGAGCGCGCGGCCGAGGCCCATCGTATCGCGAAGGGGGTGGCGCAGGGGAAGACCGACTTCCTCCAGATCGTCAGCCACGAGCTGCGGACTCCGCTCCACGCCATCTCCGGATTCAGCTCCCTTCTGCGCACGGGCGCTTACGGGCCGACGACCGAGGCCCAGGCGGGCGCGCTGACCCGCATGAATCAGGCTGAAAAGCATCTTCTCAGCATCATCGAGGGCATCCTCGATTTCCGGGACACGGGCGCGGGGGCCGAGTACGAGATGGAGGAGATCTCGGTACAGGACGCGACGAAGGGCATCATGTCGATCGTCGGGCCGACGGTACTCGAGCATGGCGTGGAGTTCGACATCGACATCCAGTCCCCCGGCGCCCGCATCCGGGCGGATCGGAGAAAGCTCCGCGAGGTGCTGGTCAACCTGATATCGAATGGAATGCGGTTCACCGAACGAGGCGGCCGCGTGTGGTTGGACTACGTGGAGACGCCGGAGGAGGCCTGCCTGAGGGTGCATGACACGGGGCCGGGCATCTCTAGCGACGAGCTCGAGGCCATCTTCGAGCCTTTCGTCCAACTCGACATGGGGCTCACCCGTGAGCGGGGAGGGGTCGGCCTGGGGCTGGCCATCAGCCGACGGCTCACCGAGGGCATGGGCGGGAGCCTCACCGTCGAGAGCGAGGTCGGGAAGGGCTCCACCTTCACCGTGGCGCTTCCCAGGCTTTCGACCGACACTCGGTGACAGGGAGACGCACGGCCCCGCCAG
>Ga0299906_10004869_pt1 | contig 10976 bp, 15 predicted proteins | sample RVTome_14_FD_200259 | JGI IMG/M metagenome (GOLD analysis project Ga0299906, IMG submission 200259) | Soil microbial communities from uranium-contaminated site in the Upper Colorado River Basin, Wyoming, United States - RVT145D125 (version 2) ... | reverse complement strand
GCTGGTGCGGCTGAAATAGGGTGGCGGTGTCGACGCCCAACGCGTTGGCCAAAGCCAGGGCGGCGTCTACCCGGGGTAGGTTGCGGCCGGCTTCGACCGCGCCGACAAGCTGGCGGCTTACGCCGGCGCGTTTGGCTAATTCGGCCTGGGTCCAGCCGTATTGCTGACGCAGTTGGCGGACTTGATTGGCGCGCATTTGCCAGCATTGTAGCATGACTGCTAGATTGCTGGCCGCCACAGGCGAAGATGTTTGCGGCCCACCGGTTTATCCAAAGAGAGAAGCGCCTTAGCGGGTGCTGGACTCCGGCCATATTGAATCAGAGTGCGAGCCAGCCGGACCAGCAGGGGGTAATGGCCCGCGCTTCTCTCGGCTTAGCTGACAATCTCCGATCTCTCCTCCATTCGAGTTGTCTCAGCCGATACGTCCCGGTGACATTCGGCAGTTGAGCCGCGTGAGAACTGGTGCGAGATTCTTGCTGGAGATCCCACCCATGTTTGATGCCCACCTGCCGCGCGCCTTTGTTCTCGCTGCAATCGCATTGCTCCTTGCGGGTTGCCGGACTGCGACAGGAGCTGGTCCCGAGCCTGCCGAAGAGAGCAAGCCATCGCATTCCCCAACGCCCTCACAGGCTGGCCTGATCGCGCTCCCTGCTCAGGACCAGGTCGTGTTCACGATCGAAAACCCGGAAGCGTTCTCCGGCCTGGAAGGCGAGCCCAGACCCGATTGGACCGGCTGGGGTGCGCAGGCGTTCGCAATCGGCCCAGATGGGAACTTCTGGATTGCCGATACGGCTGTTCACCCGCAGCGGGTGCTCCACTTCGATCCGGCCGGCCAGCCGCTGGCCGCACCTTCCCTTGATGGTCAGGCGGATTCGATCTATGACATCCTGGCAACCGACCACCAACTGTGGATCCTGGACCTTGCCATCGACTCCGTCCGGCTCCTCAAGCTGCCAGTAGATGGTGGACCTGCGACCGTCTATGAGCTGCCTCCCGCCCTCCTGGAGCATGAAGGCCTCCCAGTCCAGAACGGAATCACCACCCTTTGGCTTGGCGACGACAGCGAACTCATCACGAGTGGCGTCCAGGGATTGCACCTTATGAACGATTCCAACGGGAGACTGGTCGCCGAGCCCCTCGACCAGCTCCTGCTGGGCGGCCACAGCTTTGCCTTCCGTCCGGATCCGGTTAACCACAGGCTTCGGCTTGCCTTGGAAGGAACGCCGATCCCAATCGATCCTCCGCTTTTGATGGATGCGCCGGGCCTCATCGATAGCCACCCATCCGCCGGTTTTGCACTGAGCCTGTATCGGGAGACTCCCGTCGAATGCGACACGTATTGCGCTCAGGTTGAGCGCCTGGTCGGCTACTACTCGCCGGAGGGAAACCTGCTGGGGATGGCCCGCCAACGGCCATCGGCCGTGTGGACCGAATTCGGACACGACCTGGCGCTGGGGCCTGACGGCCATGTTTACCAGTTGGTGTCCAACCCGGATCACTCTGTCGAAGTCGTGCGGCTCGGTTTTACGCCGGAGCTTCCACCCGAGCGCGCCTGGTCGCCGACACCTGCTCCCACGCCTTTGACTCAGATGCTGCCTCCCGACCAGCCTCTGTCGCAGGACGACCTCCCCGAGGCGGCCGGGCGCGCCGCGCTTCTCACCTTCTTCTCGTCCTTGTATCTTGGTGATTACGAGGCGGCCGCTTCGCTTTACGGAGGGGATTTCAATGAGCTGGACGGCTACGACCCTCGTGAAGCCGAAGAAGACCTGGCCGTTTACTGGGATCACACCTGCGATCAGCATCTCTGCCTGCCGGTCGCGGAGATCACCGCCAGCACCATCGTCTCAGAAGACGAACTCCTGCTCGAGGCGGTCTTCATGTGGGACGATGGCCGCCGGCTGGAAATTGGTGCCTGCTGCGGCGGCAATCCAGCCGAATTCCCGCCGGTATGGCGCTTCCGCTATCCAGTCATGCTTGTGCAAGGTCAATGGAAGGTCATGCGCGGCCCGCTCTTCATCCCGTAGGTCAGGTTGACCGCAAACCAGGGACGGGCGGGCAGAGATTGTCGGCCATCGCAAGGATTGGCCCTAATGGCCTGAGCGGGTGCAAGCGCTCGTATCGGATGAGGGGATGAAGGACCGAATCGAACACCGGCCGCTCGATGCGCGCTTCGGTTCCAATGAGCAAGCGCCCTCACGGGCGCTTGTCTTTCAGGTAGCGACAGTTGGATTCTCTCCCGCTTCGATCACATCCGCGGTGCTTCGGCAGCGCGCAATTAGCGCCGGGCGTTTGTCGATCATCGCGTTCCAAACTGCCCTCGCCTCGTCATAACCAGCGTCTGCGGGCTCCAAGACATCTCCATCGAAATGTGCGCGCAACGCTCCATGAGGTGCCTATCGAGCATCAAAGACGCTCCAGATGCTGCGAGAAACTCTTGACACACCATAGTTTTCCATCCTTCCTGAACCTTCAGGGAAATTCGACGACTCCAGCATAGGCCCCGGGCTGGAGATTGTCGTCCATCAAATGTTTACATTGGAGCTTCGGTTTCGAGTGAATTACAGATTTATCCGCCAACACGTATCGCTTTGCGATCTGGTCCGCGATTAGGCGCCCAGTATGTCTAAGCGATACAGGAAAGAATCAATGCCGTGACTTGTTGGCTTGATCAATGCGTAGCTCATCAGAAGGCTGAACGTACCGGCGGTAACGGCGGCGCCTGCCCAAAGCGCAGGCGACCATATCAGGGATCCGACTGACCAACCGATAATTCCAAAATAGATGACATACTGCAGGGTCGGCATGCTAAACGCCATCATGCGGTAGCCGGTTGATGAAGAAAGCCTCAGCTCACCACCGCGCCGCATCCAAGCCCAGATTAAGTCGCCTAACATTGCAGCACCAATTGGGGCCGGCAGATAGATGTACGAGTTCCCGACCACAGCCCGCAAACCTGCATAGCCGACTACGGTCAAGGTCAGATAGCCGACGGGCATCCGCCAGCGATAGAGGGGAAGCAGCAGGAACGGCATGGTTAGCAAGGTCATCAAGAAGATGCCTGAAATACCTGCTGCGTTCGCGACTGGAATTCCATAATCGAACATCCTGAAGGCATGGATCTGCTTCGCAATAACTCCCCCGGAAGGGAAATCGATTAATTGGGGGTCGAGAAACCAGGTGGGCCACAGCACGGCCGTCAAGAGCGAAATCATCGCAAGTACGATGGGGATGTTCAGTACATTCAAAGAAGATGAGAACTCGTCTGGCATCTTACTCCTTAGATGTAACGCGTGGAATATGATCGCCGAGTACATGAGGCCCGCTCCCAAGACCAGCAGTAGATGCCCAGGGCTAATCGGCGCTTCCAGAGCAGCTTCGAACCCAAAGAGTTCATGCCAGACCAGGTCAATGCCGCCCCCAAAGCCGAATATGAGGAAGCCCAGCAAAGACGACGAATATCCCTTGGGCAGCCACTCGCGCATGCTCTTCCCATTTCGTCTTTGGGTGTGAATTCTGATCGCCAGGGCAGCGCCCCCCAGCATCCACCCTGCATATAGCAAATAGTGACTTGCCACAAAAAAAGATTCAATCTCGAACCCATGCTGAAGATGTTCTCGGGCATCAATGATTCCGCCTAACGACATAACCACGGTGAAGAAGGTCATGATCCAGTGAAATTTCACAGGCCTCTCCCTACTCATAGATTCACGGCTGTGCCCCAGCTCGGTCGACCTCTCCCTCAAGCGTCTTCTTGGTGCAGTCGGAGGGAACTCATTGATCGTTTGGGGAAGAGCCACGAAAGCTCGGTCGATGATGATTAGTGTACGGGAGAACCGTGAGGAGGAATAGGACAGCAATGCAGTCTGCGTCGGGGAAACCGACCGTGGTCGCCGGCGGGACAAAAGACCGTGACGTTCAGGCTGGTATGTCCGCTGGAGTACGTGTCAAAGATGGGATGTTCCGATAGCGGATACCAACAATATGCCTCGGGGTGTCGGTTCCACATTCCAATTTCCACCAAGGAATTTTCGCACTTCTGGGAGAACCCCTAGTCAACACAGAAGGTCTTGCGCAGCCCGAAGCGGATGCTTTCGGTCTCCCCGGCGGAAAGGTTTGCGGTGAAGGCGGTGGCGGTTGTCGGGGTTGAACAGGTGCTGCAAGTAGGATCTGGATCGATGCGGACGCAATATGTTCCTGGGGGAAGGTCCTCAAAGAAATAGACTCCCGCTCCGTCGGTAAGCTCGGTCGCATAGCTGGTGCTGGAGCAGGCGCCAGCTCCCAATCTGACCTGGTAATTTGGAATGCTCACCTCGGTGAATCGAGACCAAGCACCGTCAGCATCTTCATCTTGCCAGACGTTTCCAATGATGCCCCCCAGGGAGGGCTGCGTCACGGTCGGGGTGGGAGGTGCGGGGGTGTCGGTTGGGGGGTCGGACGGCGTGATGGTGAGGGATGGTGTGATGAGAGGCTCATCGGTGGCTGCTGATACATCCTCCAGGATTAAGGGAACAGCCTCCTCGTTCCGCTCTCCGACTTCATCTGCTCCCACTTCATCAGCCCCGATTTCGCAGCCGGCGCCCTGAGGCCGGAGTTCCCCGCCTTGATCGGTGTCAGGACAGTGCTGGTTTGACCCCGCGTCAATGGCGGGGCTGCCAATAGAAGGGATGTAATTACCTCCAAGTTCGGAAATGATCTCAAACAAATGAGCTGATGTATTGACCTGGTCAGTGGATCTATCCAGATCGCAAGATGCGCCATCGTCCAAATTATCGCCAAGTGAATGGACAACACCTGCACAACTTGCGGGGGAGTTATTCCCAGGATGGGGTTTCTGATTGAGAATACCCCCGAGCGCCCAACCAAGCCAATTGCGTCATTGTAGACGACGGTTTCATGGAGTGGGTCGCCTAGCCCAATGTGGCCGAAGTCAAATAGTACGGTCGCCTGTTCCATCAATACCAGGCGATTTGCATGATCACATAAGCAAGTGGTTGCCCGATTTGATAAGAAATAGCCTTGGTCATCCCAGATGTAGGTGACGCCATTCACCGACGTGAGCCGATTGGCGATGTCATATACTTGGCTTGTCGAGCTGGCATGAGCGCCTTCAATCAACCGGTTGCCAACTGCGTCGTACGTGGACTGGAAGTGGATCCCAGTGTTCTGGTCGGTGGCCGAAATGCTGTATAAAGGATCGTAGTCCAACACATTATTGGTGGAGGTTTGCCCGCCCCCGACAGGACCAATATTGGCAAGCCAGCTCACACTACCAAGCGAGTCCAGCAATGATACTGCCACCCGCCAGGCTGTGCCCCCCAATCAGGGAAATGCCATAGAGGTAAGCAATGGCACCCTCGGCCAGCACCTGCGTCAGTCCGCGGTTCGTGTCCAATGTGTACTGGGTAGTATCCCCATTGAACGCCGACCGCAAAGTGCTTGTTCACCCACCTTGGCACCGGATGGGATCATCAGAGCACACCTCGGTCGAAGCCGGTCAGCGCAGAGGGTAGTGGTGCAGAGCAGGAGATCATGAGAGGCCAGGAGGGGAACCGACATGGACGAAGGCCGGGATAAGATTCGACCAGTTACTGCCGCTGTCCGAACGCGCCAGGCACATTGATGAACAAAGCGCAGATCCGTCCCTCGTCGGAACACAGCCAGGGAGATTATCGCCGGATCTTTGAGACCGCCATTGACGGGTTGATCTTGATCGATCTGGATTCGGGCCTGGTGGTCGAGGCCAATCCGGCGGCCTGTAAGATGCAAGGCTATCCGAATGGGGCGCTTGAGGCCGTTCCCGCGACGACATTGATTCACCCAGACCACCAGCACGATTTCAGCAATCACATCCGTGCGGTTCACTCCCGTAACAAATTTGTGACCCAGGTGATGCACGTGCGCCGGGACGGTTCAAGGTTTCATGGGGAGTGGCACGGTACGGCCATTGAGTTCCAAGGCAAACTGCGCCTCCTGGGCGTCATCCGCGATGTAAGCCGGCGAGTGGAGGCGGAGCACCGCCTTCACCAGCGTGCCGAAACTCGCACGCTCGAGCTGGAAGCGCTGCTTGAGCTGTCACACGACCTGGCCTCCACGCTTGAACTGCAGCCCAATAAGATTCTTAAGCAGCTCAACGGAATCATCGAATACGCGCGGGCAGGGTTCTTTGGTCTCGAGGACCAGGCGCTCTATGCCCTGGCCGTGAGGGGGGCGCAGCAGTTGCAACAGGCTACGCCTTTCCAAGTCCATCAGGCTGGCGCTGAGACTCTGGCGGCACTTTTCAAGCGTCCTCGGCCGGTCCGGATCGCTGACATACGAAGCGCCGATCCGGCCGGGGAGCTGCTGCAGTCCGTCCTTACGGGGGAGGCTGGCGAGCTGATACAAGGTATGCGAGCATGGATGTGGGTGCCCTTGGCGATCGAGGGCCGCCTGCTCGGGAGCCTGGGTTTCGCTCATCGCAAGATAGACTATTTCACCCCCCACCACGCTTCCCTCTCCCTTTCCATGGCCGATCAAATCGCAATCAAGATGCATAACGCTGAGCTCTACCAACAAGTCCGGGAGGTCGCCGCGCTGCAGGAACGCCAGGCCCTGGCCCGCAACCTTCACGACGCCGTCAACCAATCGTTATTTTCCGCCGGACTGATTGCCGAGGTCCTGCCGCGCTTGTGGGAACGCGACCCGGTCGAGGGGCAGCAATCGCTGGAGGACCTGCGGCGGCTGACGCGCGGGGCCCTGGCCGAGATGCGCGGCCTGCTGGCCGAGCTGCGGCCATCGGCACTGACCGACAGCAGCCTGGGGGACCTGCTCGGCCAGCTTGCGACTGCCTTCACAGGCAGGACAAATGTTCCGGTAGAGGTTAGCATAGCCGGGGAACACATTCTCCCCGGCCCAATCCAGGTGGCTTTCTACCGAATTTGCCAGGAAGCGCTCATGAATATCGCCAAGCATGCCGGTGCCAGTCAGGTGGAGATCGCGCTTCTCTATGAGGAAAGTTCTGTCCAGAGGCCATCGTCCCTCATCGCCACGGAGCCCCCCCACGAAGCCGCGGTCGAATCACTGGAAATGCGCATCCGCGACAATGGTCGCGGCTTTGAGACCAGCCATCCTGCCTCCTCAGGGCACTATGGTCTCAAAATGATCCACGAGCGGGCCGAGGCCGTCGGCGCTCAACTGACGGTTACCAGCCAGCCTGGTGGCGGCACCGAAATCATCGTCCGCTGTCTGGATGTCCACCAACCGGAGTAACCCTGATGTCCGCCCCCGAGCGCATCCGTGTATTCGTCGCTGACGATCATGCCATGGTCCGCCGTGGCCTGGCAACATTCCTCAAGGCTTTCGATGACATGGTGCTGGCCGGTGAAGCCGCCAGCGGGCAGGCAGCCGTTGACCTGTGCGCGGAACTCCACCCGGACGTGGTCCTGATGGATATGGTCCTGCCGGACATCGATGGGGCTGCCGCCACGCGACTCATTCGCCAGAAGTCCGAATCGACTCAGGTAATTGCCCTGACTAGCTTCAAGGAAGAGAAACTGGTCGAAAACGCTCTGCGGGCCGGGGCGATCGGCTATTTGCTCAAAGATGTAACGGCTGAAGAACTGGCTCAGGCCATCCGCGCCGCGCACGCCGGTCGAGCTACCCTTTCGCCGGAAGCCGCCCAGGCGCTGGTCGACGCCGCCAACCAGCCTGCTCCCCCGGGCCAGGACCTGACCGGGCGCGAGCTGCAGGTGCTGGCCTTGCTGGTCCAAGGGTTGACAAATCGACAAATCGCCGGCGAGCTGACGGTCAGCCCGTCGACGATCAAATCCCACGTCCGCAGCATCATGACCAAACTAAATGTTGCCAGCCGCACCGAAGCCGTAAGCGTGGCTCTCCTCAACGACCTGCTCGACTGAGCATCAGCCTCCATCCCCCACATGGGCTAGACAGAGTCTCTCCGTCCGATGGATGCGGCCGGGGCGGAATTCAATCATGATTAACCTATGGCAAAACTGCGCGTGTTCCTGGCCGATTCTCAGACCGCTGAACGCAAAGCCCTGCGCATAATGCTGAATGGTCTCAAGATGAATGTCGTTGGGGAGGCGGCTGACTGGCCAACAACGCTGGTTAATGCGCCGCAGAGCTCCATGGAAATGTTGCTCGTGGAATGGTCCATGCTTCCGCCCGATTCAGGGTCGCAAGCCTTGCAAGAACTGCGGCTGGCCTGCCCGGGCGCAATTGTCGTCGTCCTCATCAGCCAATTGGATGCCCGTGAGCAAGCGGCGCGCTCGGCCGGAGCCGATCTGTTCATCAGCAAGATAGACACGCCCGAGCGCTTGGCCGATCGCCTGCGGTTATATGCAGGAGGACTGAGCTTAGCGAAGCTCCAAGAGGGCTAGACAACGCTAATGGCGCGCCTGTCGAGACAAGTGGCCAACTCTCACTGTGGACGAGGAGGTTCTATGGACTAATACCCAGCAGATCGCGGCTTGTACCGTAAACATGCTTAATCTGCAGCCAATCGTGAAGCACCCTCAAATAGGAGAGGACGAACAATGAACCTCATCATTTACCTGGTCGCTGCGGCGATCATAGGCTGGGTAGCAAGCAGAATCATGCGCGACGAAGCGAACCTTGTGATCAACATCGTTGTGGGCATCGTGGGCGCATTCCTGGCAGGTTGGTTCCTCAGCCCGCTGTTGAATGTCGGCACGATCAACGATGCGGTCAACCTGCCAACGATGTTGGTGACACTGGTGGGGGCCGTCGTCGTGATTTGGATCGTCCATCTGCTCCGCCGCCGGTTGTAGACAAGCCCAGTTTGCCTACGCCGGAGGGAGTGCGCCATCGCATCGTCCCTACCCTCGTCACCAAAAAGGATGAATCCACAGCTTAAAGGGGAGGATAAATCCCACAGGAGATAACTAATGACTGAAAACACTGTATCTGAAGTTCGCACAACACAGAACGAGCCAGAACGAGAACAACGTATCTTCACCTTCAAAATCACCCAGTTGGTCTGGCTGCTGTTCGGCCTCCTGGAAGCCCTGCTGGCCCTGCGCTTCGTGTTGAAGCTGATTGCGGCCAATCCGGAATCGCCGATTGCCGCAATGATCTACAGCTTCACCAGCCTGTTCTTGCTTCCCTTTGCGGGGTTGACAGGCACGCCTTCGGCGGGCGGTATGGTGCTTGAAATCTCAACCGTGATCGCCATGGTGATTTATGCGCTGATCGCATGGGGGCTGGTAAAGTTGCTCACGGTGTTCTTCTATCGCCCGCGCGGGCCGGTTGGCAGTGTCACGCAAACTTCCACGACCGAGCATCGCGACTCAGGATAAGCAAATGCAAGCGAGAGTGGGGGTTATGAACTCCGGTTGAAAGAACTGGTTCGGATGTGGCCCAAGCTGCCCCCACCTTGGGCCACATTCCAGCGCTCGAGTAGTTCAATGCAAAGCACCTTGGGCTGCTGCGAACAAGAACGACGACGAAGGTAAGACCGGCTGCCGCATGGTAGATCATCTTCCTGGGCAGGCGGGGTCGTGACCCATCGCGATCAGCGAGTGTAGATCGGTTTCAACTTTCCTCGTGGAGAAGCGGAACTTTCAGACCTTGCGCTAGTCCACTCCAGGAGGGTAGAGAAAGTACCCAAATGACAACTAGGAGGAACCAAAGTACATGACAAAAAACACAATACTCGGCATGCTCATCGGTGGCCTGGTCGGCGCGGCAACGATGCTTCTGTTTGCACCGTACTCAGGTGAGAAGACACGTGATCTCATTCAGCGCAAAAGCATCAAAGTGCGTGACCGGACAAACGAATTGATCCACGATGCCGTTGCGCAAGCCCGCTCCGAATCCCACGAGATCGCGGAGACAGTTCGGGATAAAGCTGGAAAACTCAAGCAGCACGGGCAGGACATGCTGGTAGGTAAGTTGGAACGTGCGTCTTCAGCCCTTGACACCGGGATCGCCGCGGTCAAGGAAGCGTAAGCGCACGGCACCTGATTGCTACAAAGGCGGCGGGAACAGGGCTTCGTGAGCACCGCCCGCCGCCTTTCGCTCCGAACCCGACCGAGCTGCCATGATGAAACTGCGCGCGAACCATCGGCATCATCTTCCCTTATTCTTGCCACCCTCCACGTCCACGCTGCCCGAAGCAAAGAACAGCCTGCCGGGCTGAGTGACCCGGCCGGCAGACGGCCTTCCGCAGTCCTCAGGACCGGTGTTTATCAGTGCGCTGGCTTGGTGTCGGATCGCCACGCAATCCTCCAACCAGACGACCATCACAATGACATTTCAGAAAGAAAAGGCCGCCCAATCCTCCACAGCCCCGTATGCAGTCGCAGCCAGCTTCCTGGGGCTTGGACCCATGTTGACACGCACACTCCGCCAGACGGCATTGCACGTGTTCTGCCTGAATCGGCTACGGGAATACCGCTAATGCTGGTCGATTGCTGCCGGCAAGAACCTGGCGTTTGCGTTGGCCTCCCCCAAGTGGCGGACGCGAGAGCTACCCGGCCGGAGGATGTAAGGGACGCGCCATTCCTTTAGGATGAATGTGTGCCGTAACTTCGACACGAACAACCCGCCATTCGGTCGCGGTGGGCGCTCGCGAGATCGTTTTCGTTGGTGGCCGCACCGAGCCGCAAGTGCACAAGGAGCATCTTTATGATTTGGACCATTGTTGTCATTCTCGTCGTTCTGTGGCTGCTGGGCTTCTTTGGCCCAAGGTTCCTGCCAAGCATTCCGCGCAGCGGAAACGTGATCCACATTCTGATCGTCATCGTGATCATCCTGGTCCTGTTGAACCTGCTGGGGATAATCTAGCAGTCTCACACCGGCCCCCCAGCCGAAACGAGCTTATGTAGCTGGGACCGGTCCCAACAGAAACAGCCTACGGTGCTGGTAAGCGTTCGAGCCGGGCCGTTCATCCAGGATGAGTGACAGCCACTGAACCTCGGAGGGTTTGCTGACGGATCCTGCGTAGCCCGGCACCGCGC
>Ga0299906_10004868_pt1 | contig 10977 bp, 14 predicted proteins | sample RVTome_14_FD_200259 | JGI IMG/M metagenome (GOLD analysis project Ga0299906, IMG submission 200259) | Soil microbial communities from uranium-contaminated site in the Upper Colorado River Basin, Wyoming, United States - RVT145D125 (version 2) ... | reverse complement strand
GAGCTTGCGGTGGGCGCACCACAGGGCGGGCCGGTCCGCCCCGACGGCGGGCGTCACGCAGACGACTGCCGCGAGCAGCGCTTCCGCCTCCCCTATGGTCAGCCTGTTGCCACGCACCATTCTGATTAGGGTCGTGGTGTCGCTCATGCGTCGGCCTCCGCGGTAGATGGTTTGCCGCCTTTGCTCGCGTTGAGAGCTGCAAGCTGAGCGTTACGACGCCGACTCATCTCAGCATCGGTCAAGTGACCGCTCTTCACGTCCTCGACGTGGCGGATAATGTCGCTCCCCAACAGGCGGGAGACGAGGACCGGGCCGGTTGCTGTTGTGACCTTTCGATTCCGCTGGACACGCGCGGTCTCCCATGCTTCGTTGCCCGCCGCGCACCAACGCTCGCAAAACTCGACCACGCCGAGCTTTGTCCAGCCCGCACCCACCGTGCAGCGAATCGCATCCTCGACGTCGAGGAGGTAGGGCGACGCTTCTCCGGCGCCGCTGGTGAGCCACGCGCGGTCCGCGGCGACGAGCCCCGAGAAGATCTGGCCCCATTCTCCCTGCCATGCGCTATCAGGGCCTCCGCGAGCCGGCGGGCGCCCGACCATCGCGACGGCGAGCTTCGAGCGGTAATCGCCCTTGTTGATCGCGCGGACTTCGGCAGCCTCACCGCTACCAACGACTGCCGTGCCCACGTTGCGGGCGGCGGTCTCGATCGCGCGGACCAAGTTGCGCCGCGTCGGGTCCTCCTCACGGCGCATGAGCTCGGCAATTGCGGATGCGAACTGCGCGTCCGGTACGTGCCGAGTCGCGTCCGCCACGAGCTGCACGTACCGGGCGCGGTCCTCCTTCCGCATGGCGGGTCGGTGGAGGATCAGGAGACCATGCAGGGACTCGGTGCGTGATTCGGTCATTCACTGGCTCCGTTCGCGGGATTGCGCGGGATTGAGAATGTGCTTGGTGTGTCCCCGCGCTGCTGTTGGCGTAACTGCCAGCGCCGCTCGACTGCGGCGTGGAACTCCTCCTCCGGATCGACGTTCGCGGCCGCAGCGTCCGGGGGTGGTCCGCGTAACGCGGCCATCGCCTCCTCGAAGCTCATGGCCGGCGCCGCGGACGCCGGCGTCGTCGATCCGGGGATGGTGAGTTCGCGCGCCAGAAGGTGGACGAGCAGGCCCTCGGGTGATCGGACGGGGTCGAATCCTCGCTCGCAGGCACCTCCGTTGATCGCGTCCCAGTAGGCCGGCGCGAGACGGGCCGCGGCAGCTCGCAGCTCGCTCGCGCCGACCGACGCCTGAGCGGTGAGGCTGTCGAGCCGGGACGGGTAGTCGGCGCGCAGGGTCAGCGGGGCGTCGTGCCCGGCGTCTCGGAAGCCGGTGCGGACGGCCTCAACGAGGTTGCGCGGGGTCGGGGAATCAGTCTCAGCGGTGACGGCTGTCTTTCTGGAATTGATGGTTCCACTTCCTGGCCTGCCTGCCTGCCTGCCTGCCTCGCGCGGGGGCGGGGGCGCGAACTCGGTTGGCAATGGCTGGCCGGCAGGGGGGGTCTTCTTTGGATCCTGTTCCGGATCCAGAGACGGATCCGGATCCGGATCCAGAGGCTTCGTCGCTGCTACGTCGCCTGCTACAGCGTCTGCTACGTCGCTGCTTCGTTGTGGCTTCGTTGTGGCTTCCCGCACGAGGCTCATCTGAGCCGACCGCTCCTCCTGCGAGACGCCGTTCCACCGTGACCTTCCACCACGACGCCCAGCACGCACTTTCGCTTCTGAGCGTCCGTGGCACTCCGCGTAGACCTCGAGCTGCGTCGCGTTGGTCAGGTGCCCGTCGGCCTCGTCCCAGTACGGGGCGATCAACGGCCACGACCTGGCCCACTCCTCATCGGTGAACGCGACCATCAGCTGTACGGTCGAGAGATCGGCTGGGAGCCGCGCACCCAGGCTCCACGCGCGAGTGAGCATCTCCCTGTACAGCCCGCGAGCCTCGCCGGGTAGAAACGCCGCAGCCGACGCGAACCAACGGTCCGCCCAGAACCACTCGGCCCGCAGCTTGGGCCCCCCAGCCCCTCCCCCATCCCTTGCCATCGGTCCCCCCACGTCGAGAATCGAGAACCAAAAAAGCGGGCACGGCCGGGGCCAGCAGGTCGGATTCTCGTGCAACCGCGACGCGCCGGCCGGCCCTACCGGAGGTGATCATGCCTCCGGCTCGCGCATCCTACAGGCACGACGTGGCCGGTCAAGCTTTAACGGAGCCAGGCCCGCGCAGTCCGGACCGACACGCCCAGGGCGTGGGCGATCGCCTTCATGGCCGCCCACGTGGGGACGAGTCTGCCGCGTTCGTAGCGCGACAGGGTCGGCGCCGACAGCCCGACCGCGACCCCGAGCTCGCGCAGGGTCATCCCCTGGGAGACTCGCGCAGCCCGCAGGAATTCTCCGATCCCAGCGCTGGGGGCCATCGCCGGACGCCCGGTGCGGACAGGTCCTGTCATGCGCTGATGGTACCCGGCAGTTTCGCGCCGCGCAAGAACGTCAGACGCGGACAGTAGGCTGGGTGGACGGCTGCTGGAGTCGCGACGTCGGCCCGAGTCACCAGAATCGTTCTTGCGGCGGCAGTAACAACTGGTACGATGGAACGCGGGGCAAGGACGCCCCTAGGAGAACCACGATGAGTATCCCAATATGCGGTCAACCCTTCGGCGAGGTGGTGGCATGAGCGAATCGAACCACCACCCGCTGACGGCGTCGGGCGCCACGGGGCGGGACCTCGTCCCCATCCACGAGACGGCCACGGCCGCAGCCGCGGCCCAAGCCAAGGCCGAAGTCGAGGCCGCATACGTGATCGCAGCCCACCACCCCCGCGACTGGATGCAGGTACGCGAGCGCCTGCTCAGGGAGTGCGAGCGCCCCCGCTTCTGTGAGGGGGCGAAGTACTCGCTGCCCCGCCGGTCGTTCGACCGGGATACGAGGCAGTGGGTGACCAGCGAAATCGTCGGCCCCACGGTGAGGTTCGCGGAGGCCGCTCTGCGCGCGATGACGAACGTGCGGGTCAGCCTCGTGGTGCTCTACGACGACGCGGAAAAGCGCGTCTGCCGGCTCACGGTCGTCGACCTCGAGGTAAACACGCCGAACTCCGCTGAGTTCGTCGTCGCGAAGACCGTCGAGCGTCGGGCGCTGCGCAAAGGCGAGACCGCACTGCGCGAGCGCGTCGGCAGCGACGGTGACACCGTCTACGTCTGCGCGACGTCCGAGAGCGACGTCGCGCAGAAGCAGAACGCGGCGGCGGCAAAAGCCCGGCGCAACCTGATCCTCCAGGCGATGCCTGGAGACATCATGGAAGAGGCCCTGGATCGCGTGGACGCGGTGCTCCTTGACGACCACGCGAAGGACCCTGAGGCCGCCGCGCGGAAGCTCCTCGACGGCTTCCGCCGCCTCGGCGTGCAGGCCGCCGACATCGCGGAGTACCTCGGCCATTCGGCCGATCGCATCACGCCGTCCGAGTTCACGGCGCTGCGCGACCTGGGAGTGGCGATCCGCGACGGCCAGACCACCTGGGCCGACGCGATGGAGACGAGGCAGGACGCCGAAGCCGACGGGGCTGCGTCGGCGCCCATGAGCGGCGACGAACTGGCCGAGCGCGCCGAGCTGATCCGATACCTCGCGACCGCCCGCATCGAGCGGGGAGCGCTGCTCGCTCGCGCGCTCGCGGCGAGCGAACTGGACCCGACCGTCATGCTCGAGACGCTGCGGACCGAGCAGCTCGCGGAACTTGCCTCCTACATCGAGACGCCGCCGCAGAACGAATAGGTACCACCCGGTACCACCCCCCGCGCCCTCCTGAAGGGGACGCCACCGGCGCGGGGCATCGTGCATAGGTGACGTCCCCGCACGCGCATGGTGCGCGCCCCCGGCTGCACGGATGCCGGACGCCCGAGGGGATCGGGCAGGGAGACACACGATGACAGCGATCAGAATCCAGCACACCGGGATGAAGGCGCGCGACCGCGACGTCACGCTCGCGACGAAGAATCTGATCCTCGGCCCCGTCGGCTCCGGCAAGTCCACGATCCTCGACGCCATCCGATTCATTGGGTGCGGCCACGTGCCGCACCTCGGGAAGTCCGAGCGCGCGACCGAGGCGATCCTCCGCGAATCCATGATGGAGGCGCAGATCGAGCTGGCCGACGGCCGCGTCATCCGCCGCAGCCTCGAACGCGGCGGGAAGGGCGCGCTCTCCCGCGACGCGCAGGCGTCGTGGGCGCCCGACGCGCGACCGACCGAGGCGGGCAAGGAAATCAGCGCCCTGTTCGGCGCGTCCGACCTCGAGGCCGCAGAGAACCTCGACCTGCGGGCGCTGCTCGCCGCCTCGCCGAACGAGCGCGCCGCCCGGATCGAGGCGCTCGTCGGGGCCAGCTCCCGTCCGGTCGAGGACCAGGTCCGCCGCCTCGGGGCGCTGACCCTGCTGCGCGCGGCCCACGTCGCGATCGACCGCATCCCCGACGACGTCGAGGCGTCCGTCGGGGTGGCCGACGGCGTCCGGCCGCTCATCCCGGCGACCGTGCGCGCCGTGATCGACGACGTGATCGGGAGCGTGGCCGCACCTCTGCGGAGCGCCGACCTGCGGGCGGCGGCGAAGATCGCCCGTGAGGCCCGGCTGGGCGCCGCTGCCGCGAGCCGGCAGAAGGTCTCTGCCCGCGCCGAACTCGAGGACCGGATCGCCTCGCTCGGGCAGGGGCCGGACGCCCTCGAGGACCTCGTCGCGAGGCGGGATGCCGCGGCCGCCGAGCAGGCCGCGGCGCTCCGGGACATCGAGACCTCGGGAGCTGCCGCCGAGCAGCGTGCGGCAGCCGAGAGTGCCCTGCCGGCGCTGCGGGCCGCGCTCGAAGAAGCCGCGACCGCGCTCGAGGACGCGCGCGCGGCGCTGATCGACGCGGAGACGCAGCGGCAGGCAGCCGCGGCGATCGTCGACCCGCCAGAGGTCCCCGCGTTCGAGCCGGTGGCCCCGGACGCCGGGCAGCTCGCAGAGGCCGCCCGTCGCCACGAGGAGGCCACCGAGTTCGCCCAGCAGGCCGACGCCGTCGTGATCCCGGCCCCGATCGACCTGACGGCCGTCCGGGCGGCAGAGGCGGCGGCGGAGGCGGCGCTTCAGCGGGCGCTCAAGGGGCCGTGGCAGGAGGTGCGCGAGCTCGCCGATGCGCTCGATGAGCTTATGGCGGTGGCGGCCGCGCACAGTGCCACGACCGATATCGCCCATCGACTCCTCGATCTAGCTGACGAGCACGGCGGCGACCCCGTGGTCCTGGGCGCCCGCCACGAAGCCGCGATCCGCGCGACGGCGGAAGCCGAGGCCGCCGCCGCCGAGCGAGCGAGCGAGCAGCAGGACGCCCGTGAGCGCCTCACCGCCCTGCGGGCGGAGGAGCAGGCCGACAGGACGCTGGCGGCCCAGATCCTCCAGGAGGCCGAAGGCGCCGCACGTGACGCCACCCGACAGGCCAGAGCTATCCACGACGCCGCGCGCGCCGCGCGCGCCCGCGCGGTGGCGCAGAACCAGACACACCGGACCGAGCACCTCGACGCAGCCACCCGCATCGAGCGCCGCGCGATCGATGCGCAGACCACCCACGACCGGGCCGCCTCGGCGCTCCGCGAGGTCCTTGCCCGCCTCGCCGGCATGGCCGAGGTCACCGCGGACCCCATCGCCGCCCGTGCGGCGATCGAGCGTGCGACCGCGGTCATCGACGACCTCGACGGCCGCATCCACGTCCTGCGCCAGATTGCGGCCCGTCGCCAGGAGATGGCGTCGCTGGTCGAGGAGATCGACCGCGCGACCGCCATCGAGCGCGGCTACCGCGACGCGGAGTGGGCGTGCCAGAGGCTGCGCGAGGAGGACCTCGACGCCCGGGCCGGGGGATTGGTCGGGCGCACCCGGACCTTCCTGCGGGGCGCCGGCCGCGACGAGGATCCGTACATCAGGTCGCTTGCCGCCAAGTGCGAGTTCGGATGGCGCCGCACCGACGGCCGCGAGGTCGCGGTGGAGGCGCTCTCCGGCGGCGAGTCGGTGATCTACTGCGCGGCGCTCGCAGCCGCGGTGATCGCCGAGCGCGCGCCGCAGGTACGGGCGTTGCTCATCGAGGGGGCGGAGCTCGGATCGTCCGAGCCGGCCGCCGCGATCATGCGCGGATGCGACGCCGTCGCCGATGACCTCGACCTGATCTGCGTCGCAACGAACGCGCCGATCGAGGCGCTGGAAGGGTGGCAGGTGATCGAGTGCGGCGCGGCCGTTGCTCTCGGCGAGGAGGACGCATGAGCAAGGACGTCATCGACCTCACCTGCGAGCAACGCTACGCCGCCACGACGACGGCGACGAACGCCGTTGTTTCCGCCGGCCCCGGGTCGGGGAAGACGCGCGTGATCGCTGCGCGCGTCGAGCACCTCGTACGCGAGCGATCTGTGTGCCCGTCCCGCATCGCGTGCCTGGTCTTCACGCGGTCGGCTGCCGAGGAGATCAGGACCCGGGTCGCGCAAGCCGTCGGCCCCGAGGTCGCGTCACGGGTCGTGATCGACACGTTCCACGGACTCGCTGCGCGCTACGTGGTGCCTCCCGGATTCCGCGTAGCGACGGAAGCGGAGGAGGACGCCGCTGTGCGGTCCCTGCTGGTAGGGCCGACGCGACGCCCTTCGCGCGAGCGGCTCCGGTACCGCGACATCCGGCGCGCCATTGTCGCGTACGAGGCTTGCCTCGATCCAGCCTCCGCTGTGGTCGGGCATACAGTCAGACGGCTTCAGGCGGCAAGCCTGGTGCCGATGTGGGCATTGGTGCCGTTCGCCTTAGTCGGCGCGTCGCTCGCGTCCGGCAGGCACGTGCTCGTCGACGAGGCCCAGGACTGCACGCCCAACGAAAGGCTGCTGGCCACGATGCTCGCACGAGGAGGGGCGTTGTTCGCGGTCCTCGACGACCGCCAGGCGATCATGGGATGGCGCGGCGCCGCGCCATGGGAGCCGGACGAGGGAGCGGAGCGCATATCGCTGACGAGGGCGTTCCGGTTCGGCCCGCGGGTCGCGGACTGCGCGAACGTCATCGCCAGCCTCTTCGGCGGCGAGCGAGTCGACGGCGACGTTTCTATCGCGTCCGTCGTCGAGGTCGAGACCGGAGGCCGCATCGAGACCAGCCCAGGCATCCAGACCGCGGTGCTCTGCCGGACCCACGCTCAGTGCGCCTACGTCGTCGAGCACATGTGCGACCGGCCGGCGGTCCACGTGACGCGGGACCCGGTCGGCGACCCGTTCTCCCGCGAGGCTGACCGGTTCGACGGGGTCTGGCGCGACGGGGCGATCGTCGTGAGTACCGTCCACGCCTTCAAGGGCCGCGAGGCCGACCACGTGATCTGCACGCTGGGCCCCGACACGGAGGTCCGCCCGCCGCCCGAGGAGCTGCGCGTGCTGTACGTCGCGATCACGCGGGCACGCTACCGGCTAACGTTCGCCGAGCTGCCGGAGGGCATCCGGTGACACCGGCCCGAACTGTGCGAGAGGAACGACCATGAGCACCACCACTATATCGCGGCGCCGATCGCGGCGGCGGCTGCTCGGGAGGGCGAGTGATGGCGGAATGTGACACGAGGCTCCTGCACGAGATCTTCGCGCGCGGACTCGTCGCCGGCATCGGCGACGAGCGGCAGACGTGCATCGAGGGCGCCGTCGCGCTCGCGTGCGGCCTGCCGCTGACGGACACGCCGCCGTGCGTGGCGTCAGAGGACCGCGCATACGCCATCCGCATCAACGACGCGATTTGGTCGTCGCCGCAGGCGCGCTCGGCAACGCTTCTGCCGCTGGCCCTGGCGCAGATCAACACGGCGGGAACCGACCGCACGGCGTGGGTCGAGCGGCTGGCGATCGGGACGGTGAGACGGGTGCTGCCGATCGCTCTGCGCGCGGTGACCGGGATGCCAGGCATCCCAGCGGCCCACGCGGCAGCGCTGCACGCCGCGGCGGACACCTGTGCGGTGGCAGAGACCGCCAAGGCCGCCGCCAAGGCCGCCGCCAAGGCCGCCGCCAGGGCCGCTGTCTTCGTCGCCGACGAGGCCGCCGCCGGGGTCGCCATGGCCGCCGCCAGGGCCGCCGCCTTCGTCGCCAGGGCCGCCGCCGAGGCCGCCGCCGGGGTCGCCAGGGCCGCCGCCAGGGACGCCGCCAGGGCCGCCAGGGCCGCCGCCAGGGACGCCGCCAGGGCCGCCGACGAGGCCGCCGCCGGGGTCGCCATGGCCGCCACCAGGGCCGCCGCCTTCGTCGCCAGGGCCGCCGCCAGGGCCGCCGCCAGGGCCGCCGACGAGGCCGCCGCCGGGGTCGCCATGGCCGCCGCCAAGGCCGCCGCCTTCGTCGCCAGGGCCGCCGCCAGGGCCGCCGCGCGGGACGAAGTGCTGCGCCAGTCTGTGGCCGTCGCCCTCGACGCCTATGCCGCGGAAGCCGCGGCAGAGGATGCGTCATGACGACCAGGGACGCTGAGGTGAAGAGATGACAGGAGGCCGCAGAATGAGTGACCCGCACCGACGCACCGACGCGCGCTGCACCCCGATGGGCGCGCGCTGGGTGTGCCCCGCGTGCGACGGCACGCTCGAGCACGTCGGCGAGGTCTGCGCGCACCCGATCCACGATCGGCCATGCGTCGACACTGGCGCACGTTGGTGGATGTTGTTGGCGATTGCCGTAGTCGCCGTGATCATGGGAGTGATGCTGTGAGCCGTCGTGTTCTCGGTCGTGAGGTTGGTCGTCTCATGAACCTTGACCTTTTTGTCGCTGCTGCGCGAGCCGAGATAATCAACGGCGAGCGCATAGGTGCCTGCAACACGATGAAGTACAAGCACCCCGATCGCGGCGGAGTGCGCCCTCGAAGAGGGGGAGTACGACCCGAGCCTCCCCTACGTCACCGTGCAGATGCCAGTGGGCCTCGCGCGCAAACTCGGCATCCTCCCGAATACAGAGGAGAAGACGACATGAAGCGACAGACGAAACCGACCGTGAAGGAAGTCACCATCCGCATCCGCACGACGCTGTCGTGCGCCAGGGTGCGGGAGATCGCCTCGTTGTGGCTCGCGGACGACGACTACCACTGCGCGATGGTGAGTATCCTCAGCGCCGACGCCAACGCCAAGGTGACGCGGAAGACCCGCGTGACTGACTTGGGGAAGCGGTGATGAGCGAGCGGACCATCAAGTGGGTGAAGGTCGGCGAGGACTGGGCGATCAAGTCGAGCGAGCCGCTGGTGCGCGGTTCGACCGTGATCGTAGAGAGCCGTGCCGGCAAGGGCGCGGTCGTCGAAGTCGGTCTCGAGCTGACCGACGAAAGCTACGGACAATGGCACGTCTACGAGGTGAGGAGGACTGTCGATGATGCCTACTGAGAGACAAGCGAACTACGTCATCGTCGAGGAGCCGTTCAATTCAGCACCCGGAGAGCGGATCGTGATCCGCGACGTTGGGCCATGGGACGCGCATCCGACCATCACCAATGACGCCGAGAACGTCGTCAAGCAACTCTACGCGGATGGGCGCGTGGTGGACGGGATGACGCTGCTCTACTACGACAGCGAAGGCGTGCTCGATGAGATCACCCATGCTGGCGGTGCGTTCACCGGCTTTGCACCAGGGGAAGACGACGTGAAAGGAGGTTGGTAATGGAACTGTGGAAAGTCGAGGTCGAATGGCGGGATAGGCTGGCAACCCCGGACCAGTTGCATGCGAAGAGTGCAGGAGGAATACCGATCCCACGGCGTGAGATACCTGCGTACGCCTTCCCTCTCAAGCGCGCCACAATCATGGTCGCAGTCCCACCGAACCTGGGGTCTTGGCAGATATCCATGGCTGGGGAACTCGCGATCGTCGCTCTTATCGGGCCGAAGCCCCATTCGGAGCCATGGGAACCGTGGGTGGTCTCGGCGAAGTACTGTGGGGGTGTGCACGTCGGGTCTGCCGAAGATACCGGGCGAGTAAGCGTCTGGCCTGCCGAAGAGACTGCGGAGATCGACGATGACTGACCCGCTGGCCGACCATTCCGACCCGCACCGATGCACCATGAATGGCGCGCATTGGGTTTGTCCCGCGTGCCATGGCACGCTCGAACATGTCGGGGCGGACGTTCCGCCGGAGGCGTAGCGGTGGCGCCGGCCACCCCTGGAAGGGGCCGGCGCCACATTTCAGATCAATTCGCCGACGCGATAGGGCGTCGGCCAAATGGAGGAGCAGAATGCAACCTGAACCCTACGTCATCCTGCGGGGCACGCGCAGCGGCGTGCACGCGGGATTCCTGGTGGCGCGCGACGAGCACGGCATGTACGTGCTGCGCAGCGCTCGGCGTATCTGGCGGTGGGTCGGCGCTGCGACGCTGTCCGATCTGGCCATGTTCGGCGCCGCCTCGCCGAACGAATGCAAGTTCAGCTCGCCGGCCGATCGGACCGAAATCGCGCGCGACGACGTGTGCGAGGTCATCCACTGCGCGACGTCGGGCCAGCGGATGATCGAGGAGTGCCCGTTGTGGGCCGTCTGATCTCCGGCGACGGCTCCGGCTCCGGCTACGGCTCCGGCTACGGCTACGGCTACGGCGACGGCTCCGGCGACGGCTACGGCTCCGGCTACGGCTACGGCTACGGCGACGGCTCCGGCGACGGCTACGGCTACGGCTACGGCGACGGCTCCGGCGACGGCTACGGCTACGGCTCCGGCGACGGCTCCGGCGACGGCGACGGCTCCGGCTACGGCTCCGGCTCCGGCTCCGGCTCCGGCTCCGGCGACGGCTCCGGCTCCGGCGACGGCTCCGGCGACGGCTCCGGCGACGGCTACGGCTCCGGCGACGGCTCCGGCTCCGGCTCCGGCGACGGCTCCGGCTACGGCTACGGCGACGGCGACGGCTACGGCGACGGCTACGGCGACGGCTCCGGCTACGGCTACGGCTCCGGCGACGGCTACGGCTCCGGCTCCGGCTACGGCTCCGGCTACGGCTCCGGCGAC
>Ga0299906_10004867_pt1 | contig 10977 bp, 11 predicted proteins | sample RVTome_14_FD_200259 | JGI IMG/M metagenome (GOLD analysis project Ga0299906, IMG submission 200259) | Soil microbial communities from uranium-contaminated site in the Upper Colorado River Basin, Wyoming, United States - RVT145D125 (version 2) ... | reverse complement strand
GATCATCGCTTCGATCCAATTGACCTGGTTGAACTCCGATTGGCTCGGTGACGAGTTCTGGGGGCCCTTCGATGGAGCCCTCGGGCCCGACCGGGTGCGTTGGCTCGGCCGCTGGCGGGATTTGCTGGACGGTGGCGTGAAGGTGGTCGGGGGCACCGATACGCCATGGACGCCCGCCTCCTCGGTCGAGGCGTTGCACGAGGCGGTGACCCGGATCGGAGTGAACGGCGCCCCTCCGGCACCGTGGATGGTCGATCAGAGGATCACCGTCGAAGAGGCACTGCGTCTCATCACCATCGACGCCGCCTATGGCACCTTCGACGAGGACGTCAAGGGCAGCCTCGCTCCCGGGAAGTGGGCCGACCTCGTGATCCTGTCGCACAACCCTCTCGAAGTCGGCATCGACGACCTGCTCGAGATCGATGTGCTCGCGACAATCGTCGGAGGCGAGTTCGTCTACTGCGCGCCGACTCTCTCCGCACTGTGCGCCTAGACGGGTGCCCCCGTCCGCCCCTCTGATGAGAACCCATGAGGCGGGTTTCCGTCGGCCGGCGTGCTGAAGTCACCAGGGCCGAACGGACGCGGACCCGTTGCCACCGCCCGACTCGAACCTGTCTGTTCGCGTACGCTTCTGCTGGAGATGACGGCGATCGCTGAGGGGGCCCATGGCTGATCCGGAGCTGGTCCAACGGGGATTCACCGCGATCCTCGAGCACTTCGTGGCATCAGGAAGGGCACCCCACTACTCGGAGTTGGCCGATGTCTTGAACATCGAACTGGAGGAGGCGCGGGCACTGCAGCGGGCAGCTGCCGACGCGGCGCCTATCGCCGGCTACTGGCTTGCCCGCGACACGGACTTCATCGAATCGTGGGCCCCGTTCAGCAACCTGCCCACCCACCATCTGATCAGCGTCGACGGTGTCCCCGGCTGGTACGGACAGTGAGGGATGGAGTCGCTGGCCGTGCGCTGGCTGTTTCCCGGACAGGAGATCGTGGTCGATTCGCGCTGTCTCGATTGTGGCGAGTCAGTCAGTGTCCGGCTGCGTGACGACGAGTTGATCGACGTCACTCCGGAATCGGCCGTCGGCTACATGCCGTCTCCGTTCTCGCGTTCGAGGGCTGGCTCGGGCGCGTTCAACTGAAGCCGCATGAATCTCTTCCGGTCGGAAGAGCACGTGCGGAGATGGCCCCTCTATTTCCAGGCGGCCGACGACTACGTGATGCCGGTGAGCGATTGGGCCGAGGTGTTTGGCTCCTCGATGTTCCGCAATCGGCTCGATGAGGATTACCTGGCGCAGTCGCAACGCCACCTCGACCATTACCACGAGGCTCTCCTCGGCAAAGGCAGGGCCATACCCTCTCCAGACAGGGTGCTGCTGACGGTCATGTTCACCGACATAGTCGATTCGACCAGTCAGGCGGCACTATTGGGAGACCAGGCCTGGAGATCGGTGCTCCAGCAACACAACGAGATGACTGTGACTCACATCGAGCATTTCGGAGGTACTGCCGTCAAGCAGACTGGCGATGGATTCATGTCGAGTTTCGCCAGCCCTACCCGCGCCATTCGCAGCGGCGCCGCGATCCGCGACGCGGCCAAGGAGCTCGGCCTGCAGGTGCGAGTCGGCATCCACTCGGGGGAGTGCGAGGTGCTGGGGGATGACCTCGCCGGCATCGCCGTACACATAGCTGCCCGGGTGGCGGCGACCGCGGGCCCGGACACGGTGGTGGTCACAGAGCCGGTGGTGGCGGCAGTCACGGGATCCGGTATCGACTTCGCAGACCAGGGCACGCACAACCTGAAGGGAGTGCCCGGCACCTGGCGCCTCCACACTGCCATCCTCTGAGGTGACCTGTTCTCCCGCCGCGCACGTCGCCCCCACCCGTCGTCGGAAGGCGAGGATCTGCTCCCTCGTCAAGGCGAGCCGAGCCGCCGCCAACATGGCCTCCTCTTCGGCGGCAACACCAACCGGCAAACCCGATCCTCACAGTCCTCCGAGTTGGGACCTGAGCCGCTCGGGGGCGGTGACCACCAGGGCCTGGAGATGGTTGAGGGCCTTGGTCCGGGCCACAACCGCGCCGTTGCGGGTGGCCAGAAGCACCCGGATTGCTTCACGTTCTCCCCGTCGGCGGGGCTCGATCAGATCCCTGGTGGCGAGCACCTCGCGGGCGGCGCGCACCGCGTCGATGGCATCGGACTTGGCGCCGCTGCGTCGAGCCGGCCGGCGGGGCCGCTCTACCTCGACCACCCGTTCAGCGGCATCACCGAGAAACTCGGTGAGCCCGGCTCCATAGCTGCCGGTGCCCTCGACACCCCAGATTCGGGTCCCGCCGTGGGCTGCCACCCGGGCCAGGGCCTTGCGGTAGCCCGCCGGGGTCGGCGGTGAACTCGAAGGTCTCCGCCACCCCACCCAGCCGATCGACGACCGCCGCGGTGTGTGACGCCTTGTGGGTGTCGACCCCGATCACCAGCTCGACACTGTCTGCCAACATGGTCACGGTGACTCCTTCCAAAAGGGGAACCAGTTGTCGGTGCCGGTCTGGAAGACCCGTGTGGCAAGACTGTGACGAGTCACACCGCTCGGCGGTGGACAGGCTTCTGATAAGGCCAACCCACGGGCACCAGACCGGTGCCGGCGACCACGGGCGGACAGATCACTCCCAAGGCATCCCCACCGGGAGCCGGTCATCCGAAGAGTCACACCCATAGCCACCGGCCACCAGCCTGCCGATCAGCACACCCAACCGGCGAATCTGATCCTCACAGTCACCCCAGGCGTTGGCTACGGGCTGAGGCCCTCCGGGTTGGGAGGGGCTGAGCTCCTCGATGTTTGTCCAGGAGAATGCTGATCGGGTGGCGAGTGCACGGTTGCCTCGCACGATTCAGCCAGCGACGGTTCTGGGTCATCGACCCCCGGGCGCCGCGATGAGCGATAGTTTCAACGAATATGGCGCGGTTCATTCTCAAGCGGGTGCTGTGGGGTTTCGTCGCCCTGCTGATCGTGGTGGCACTCGCGTTCTTCGCGGTGAACCTGCTGCTGCCCTACGACTACGCGGTGGGCCTCGGTCAGAGACCGAGATCCGTGACCTTCATTCGCGAGCAACTCGGCCTGGATCGGCCGCTGGTAATCCAGTGGCTTGACTACATGTTTCACTTCGTACGCGGCGACCTCGGGTACTCGTATGAGGGGTTGAGGGTATCGAGCCTCGTGTTGGAGGTGCTGCCGACAACGGTGGGGATCTTCGCCGTGGGCGGGATCGTCGCTTACCTGCTCGGTGAGTGGTTCGGTCGGCTCGTTGCGTGGAGTCGGCGACGCCTGGTCGCCTCGACGGCGAACGCGGGGAGTGTGCTGTTGTTCACGGCGTTCCCACCTTTTCTCGTTTTCCTCCTCTTCTATTTTGGTGTGCCCTGGCTCCAAGAGGCGCGGGCATCCTTGGGTCTTGGCTCTCGTCCAGCACCTGGGCCTCCCGGGCTCATGCGGGTGCTCGCGGCGGGGGTCGTGGTGGCGCTTGTCGGGGGGATCGTGCTTCGAGGGTGGGCGACGCGGAACGACTTCAGGGTCATGAGACTCGTGGCGGTTCCTCTCGGAGTTGTCGGCTTTCTGGGGGGGCTGGTCGTCCTTGGCATTTGGGATGAAGCGATCGACTGGCTGCTCGCGCCGAGTTCGGTGGTGGCAACCTCGGCCCTGATCATCATCGCGTTTGGGGAGAGCATGCTCGTGATGAGCGCTGGGGTATCGCAGGAGATGGCGGAGGACTACGTGTTCACCGCTCGGGCCAAGGGCGTGCCGGAGTCCCGCATTCGGGACCGCCATGTCGCCCCCAATGCGGTGTTCCCCGCGATCTCCCGGCTGATCACCAGCATGCCCTATCTCATCGCCGGCCTGGTGATCATCGAATACGCGACTGGTGTGTTCGGCCTTGGAAGCCTGTTCTTCGCCTCGATCGAATCGGGGAACGTTCCGGTCATCCTCGGGATCGTGGCGGTCGTTGGGGTTATCGGGGTGGTGATGCGGATCGTTCTTGACGTTGTGCAGGCGATGATCGATCCGCGTCTCCGTGAAGGGTCGTCGGGATGACCGGCACCCTCCGCGAGTTCGAGATGACCGGGTGGGCCGATACCCGGCGGCGGGTCGGCAACAACAAGATGATCATCGCCGGTCTCGTGATCCTCGGCTCGTTCGCCGTCTTGGCCTTCATTCACCCCGTGCTTCGGGCCACCGTGTGGTCCGACCGACCCGACATCTACCGTCCGGTCACGGGACACGACCGCTCCATCCGCCACCCCTCCGGACCCACCTTGGCGCATCCTCTGGGGACCGATCCCCTGGGTCGCGATGTCCTCAGCCTCATGACCTACGGGCTCCGCCCCAGCTTCATCGTCGCCGTCGCCGCCGCGGCCAGCGCCGGGGCAGTCGGCCTCGTCGCAGGCACGTCCTCGGCATTCTTCCGTGGTCGATACGACCGGGCGATGACGCATCTCTCCGACGGCTTCATGCTGCTTCCCCCACCGCTCGTCTTCCTCATCGCCAGCAAGAGAGGGCTGATGGGACCGCTCGAGCTAGGCCTGCTCTACGGGTTGCTCTTCGGCCTCGGCCCAGCAGCGATCGTCGTGCGGTCACGCGCGCTGGCGATCATGGAAAAGCCGTTCATCGATGCGGCGCGGTCGGCCGGCGGAGGTCCGCGATGGATCATCGGCCACCATGTCGTTCCACACGTGATCCCCCACCTCGCCGTCGTCGTCCTCGCCGGGGTGGTTGGAGCGCTCGTCACACAGGGATTTGTGGAGTACCTCGGCATCGGCCAGTACCGCTACGGCCTCGGCAACCTCGTCTACAACGCCTTCGCGTATCGGTTCGCACTTGGCACCGGGGTCCCATGGAGCACACTTCTCGCAGGAAGCCTATCCATCTCACTCCTCGCCTCCTCCTTCTACATGATCAGCTCAGGACTGCGCGCCGCAGCCGACCCACGTCAGTCGGCGAGAAGGACTTAGCCGGTGCAACCCCATTTCCGCCGCGACAGGGTGTTGAGCCAACTCCTCGGCGGCCTCATCACCTTTTCGCTCATCCTGGCCGCCACCTTCGTCACCGGCCGAGTCTTCCTGCCCTCCACCGAGTCAGCCCTCGGGGACATCACCGGAACGCTCGTCACCACGACGACCCAACTCGATCCGCGCCGCACCCTCGACGACCTCCCATACCCCGCAGCGGCTGTCGTGATCTCCGGTGCAATCGAGGATCGACTCATCCTCGACCGGGTGGTCCGCGAGGCGACCATAGGGAGAGGGCCCGACCCTTCGTCCAACGACATCGAAATTCGCTACACGGACGGAGGATCGACGCTCACCCTGATAGTCAGAGGAGTCACGATCGGCGTGGCCCACACCGAGCCATTCACGGTCATCCTGACCACAGCCGGCCAGACGTTCAGCGCCCATCCCGGAGATTGCAACCTCCTCATCGATCGCTTTGAGTACACCAGCCTCCCCCCAACCCCGCCATTGACCACATCAAGGCTTGTAGCCACCTTCGCCGGACAACTGACGTGTACAAACGTCTTAGAACTCCGCACCCGAGCTGCCGCATCCTTCTTCGCCGCATTTGATTACTGACGGACTCCCCGGCACAACGCACCGGCGCGATCTGGCGGATCTGAAACGCCTCTCACAGCCGGTTTAAACGCGCCCCCATCGGCCAGAGTTCGGGAGTGTCACCAGCGGCGAGCCGTAGGATTGCGTGACAGGCGAGCCACCACCGGTTCTCCTCTGTGGATGGCTTGGGCCGCTTGGGCGGTGGGGTCATATGTTGCAGCTGCACGAGTGCTCGACATCAGATCGAGCTGGACCCGCCTCGGTCTCGGCGACGTCGCAGGTGGTCTTTGGATGGTCGTCGTGGGCCTGGTCGGGGTGTTCGTTGCGCTGATGTTGACCCTCCAAGTTCGGAGGCTCGATAGCCGGGCAGTCGAACCATGATGGCTCCGCCGCTCTCGGCGGGAATTGGTGCCCCACTCTCACCGACGGCATCGACATCGGTCGCCGGTCATTCGCGCCGTCGCGCGATCAGCAACCCGGTCCGGATCGGCACCGCCACCGCCTCGAAGTCGGGATGCCCGGCCACCAGCCGGTTGAACCGGTCGATGGCGGCCATGTCGGGGTTCGAGCCCGCCTGGTCGATCCACCCTCCGCCGGTGCCGTAGACGTTGTCGGCCAGGAACAGCCCGCCCGGGGCGATCAGGGGCTCGAGCAGCCGGAAGTAGTCGGGGTACTCGATCTTGTGGGCGTCGATGAATGCCACGTCCACCGAGGCGGGCCCGAGTTCCGCGGCGAGGCTGGGGAGGAGGTCGAGGGCGGCGCCGCGTCGCAACTCGACCCTGTCGGCGAGGCCGGCGGCGCGGAAGGCCGCCTCGGCCACGTCGGCGTGCCGCCGGTCGACCTCGATGGTGATCAGCCTGCCGTCGGGCGCCAGGCCCCGCGCGATCCAGGTGCCGGAATACCCGCCGAGGGCCCCCACCTCCACGGCGAGCCGGCCGGGGGTCATCGAGGTGAGGATCATGAGCAGTCGGCCCTCCTCGGCGCTCACCGCGATGTCGGGGAGCCCGGCTGCGGCGGCGGCTGCCGAGATCCCTTGCAGCACCACGTCTTCCTCGCCGAACACCTCGGCGGCGTACCTTTCGGTGGCGGCCCAGCGCTCGGGGGTCATCTCCATCGGATCAACCCTATGTCGGTCAGAGCAGTACCCAGGCCACCACCCCTCCGGCGGCGGCCGGCCCGAGAACCGCGGCCACCCGGATCCCCAGCGCCCTGGTCCCGAGGACCGTCGCCAGCCCGGCCTTCACGACGGTGTTGACCACGACCGCGGCCATGACCGCCTGTGCACCGGTACCGACCGGGACGGTGCCGTCACGGACGAAGTTCGCCGCCGCCAGCGTGATGGCGTCGACGTCGTTGATGCCCGAAATCGCTCCGACCGCGCTCAGCGAGTTCTGTGACACGTTGTCGATGAGCGCCTTCGCCATGAAGACCACCGCGCCGTAGAGGGCCCCGAATTGGAGCGCGCTGGTGATCGTCACCGGATTGCGGACCTCGAGGCCGGAGTCCACCTCGTCGTGCCGGGTCGAGCGCCACCACATCACGAGCGCCGTGCCGACGACGCCGGCAAACAGCGCGGCCAGGGGGACCAGCAGCCGTCGCCCGAGGTCGGGCTCGACGACGAAGGACTCGATGAGCACCCGGCCATACATGAGGCCGGAGGCACCCACGATTCCGGCGGCGAGCGAGCCCGTGACCTCCGGGGATCGGCGCGACATCCGCGAGAAACCCAGGGTCACCGCGGTGGAGGACACCAATCCTCCCAGCAGGCCGGTGGGGGCGAGGCCCTTCGGGCCGAGGGCGCGCAGGGCCACGTATCCGGCGAGTCCGATTCCGGCGACGAACACCACCATCAGCCAGATCTCGAAGGGGTTGATGGCGTCGAACGGCCCCATGTTCCGGTCGGGCACGAGCGGGAGGATCACCGCGGTCAGCACTCCAAAGCGGAGGAAGGCGCGCAGGTCCTCGTCGGTGAACCGTCCGACCAGGCCGTGGAGCCACACCTTCGACCTGAGCAGGGCCGCCACCCCTACGGCGAGTGCCAGGGCCGGGACCTCATATTCGGCCCAGACCAACACCCCGATGACGAACGCGGCGAAAGCCGCGGCCTCGGTGGTGGTCCCCCGATCGCCGCCACGGGCGATGAAGAAGTACTCGGTCACCAGCAGTGAGACGAAGCCGGCGGCGGCCACCGCAAAGGCCGCCGCCCCGATCTCGTCGCCGAGGAACCCGGCGCCCGCGCCCCACGCCGAGTAGAGGGCAAAGGTGCGCATACCGGCGAACGCCTTGCTGTCCTCACCCTGGGCGACCTGTCGCTCGAGCCCGATCAGGGCTCCGAGGGCGGCGGCGAGGAGGAAACGGAGGATGACTTCGGAGGCGTCCATTCGCTGATGCTCTAAGAGCATCACAGAATAGGTCGCTGGCCCTATCAGGTTTCGGCTTGCCGCAAGCCGAAACCTGATCCCAGGGCGAGCCTATTCGCTGATGCTCTAAGGCCGCGGTTCGACCGTCGGCCTTCCCTCGGTGCGGGGCAGCAGGTTGATCCCCATCGCGTGGGAATAGCACCATGCCCAGTCCTCGTCGGGCTCCCGGGTACGGATGACCGGATGGCCGGTCGCTTGGGCGTGTTTGCGGGCGTGCTGGTTCTTCGACTCCTCACAGCACCCGATCGCCCGGCAGGTGACGCAGAAACGGAGGTGGACCCAGGTGTCGCCGGCGGCGAGGCATTGGGGGCACCCGCCCTCGGGCCTGGGCTCGATGGGCATGGTCAGAAGATCGTCACACTTCTCGGACATCGCCCTCCTTTGGCTCACCGTGGCGGGCCTGCGATCGGGAGCTCCACCCGGAACGTAGTCCCCTGAGGGCCGGTCTCCTTGACGAAGAGGTTCCCGCCGTGGCGCTGGACGACGATGCTGAACGCGATCCCGAGGCCCTGCCCGGTGCCCTTGCCGGGCTCCTTGGTGGTGAAGAAGGCGTCGAAGATGCGGGGCTGCACCTCGGGCGGGATGCCGCCTCCATCGTCGGCCACCTCGACCACTATCAGGCCATCCTCCTGGGTGGCCCGGATCGCGATGCGGTTGCCACCATGCTCGAGCAGTTCGTCGGCGGCATTGTCGATCAGGTTGGTCCAGACCTGGTTGAGCTCGCTGCCGTATGCCGGTATCGCGGGGAGATCGTCGAAGTCGGTGGTGATCTCGAGGTCCTTCAGCTTCGAGCGGAGGATCAGCAGCGTGTCCTTGATGCCTGAGGTGACCACGACGTCCTGGACCGGCGCCTGGTCGAGGTAGGAGTAGTCCTTCATCGACTTCACCAGCGTGAACACCCGCGAGGCGCCCTCACCGATGAGGTGGATGAGGTCGTGAGCGGTGGCTGCGGCGGTGATGAGCGCCACGGCCGACGGGAGGGAGCCCTCGGGCAGCTCCAGGGATTCGAGCACGCCGCGGTCGACTCCGGCCGCCACCAGGGCGGGGGCGTGGCGCCAGGGCTCGGGGACCCCCCGCGCCTCGAGCCAAGCCTCGAGCGCCGACTCGGCGTCGCTGCGCCCCACGGGATCGGTGGGGGTCGATGCGGGCTGCTCGCCTGTTGCCAGCCGGTCGAGGAGCGCGGTGACGCGCTCCGGGATCCCATCGGCGGCCAAGGCGGCCCGGGCCGCGGAGTATGCCTCCACCGCCTCGGGCAACTCCTCGGAGGCGCGTTTGACCGCGGATGCCGGGTTGTTGACCTCATGGGCCAGACCGGCGCTCAGGGTCCCCAGTTGCGCCATCTTCTCGCCGTGGCGCACCAGCGACTCGGTCTCCCGCCATCTCCTGAGCAAGACGCCGAACATGGCGCGCGCCCCCTTCGGGCTGGTGTCGAGCACCCGGTCCAGGCTCTCCTTCTGGATCTCGAGGAGGCGCGAGTCGGTGCGGGCGCGCACGGTTGCCGACCGCGGCGCCGGGCCGAGGACCGCCGACTCGAGCGGCGCCATCTCGCCGATGACGTCCCCCCGGTGGCGCACCGCCACGAGCACATCGCGGTTGACCGAATGCTTGGTGATCTCGATGACGCCGTCGATCACCACGTAGGCCTCGTCGCCGAAGTCGCCCTCGTCGAACAACCGCTCGCCGGCGGCGATCGCCACCTCCTTCGACCCCGCGGAGAGCACCTCGAGGTCGGAGTCGTCGAGGTCTGCGAACAGCGACACCGACCGGAGCAGCTCGAGCATCGTCATACCGTCGCGAGGTACTGGTGGACGAAGCTGATGCACACCGAGCCCTGGCCGACGGCCGAGGCCACCCGGCGCAACGACCCGTGGCGGACGTCTCCGGCGGCAAAGATGCCGGGCACACTCGTCTCCATGAGGTACGGGTCGCGTTCCAGTGGCCATACCTTGGGGTCGGTGGGCAGGTCGGTCCCCGTGAGGATGAAGCCCTTCTCGTTCACCGCGACGAGGCCCTTGATGAAGTCGGAGTGGGGCTGGGCGCCCACGAACACGAACACGGCTGCCGCCTCCCGCTCCTCCGTCTCGTCGCCGTGTCGCAGCACCACGCCCTGCAACCGCGGCTCGCCGACCATCTCGACGATCTCGGCGTCGACCAGCACCTCGATGTTCGGGGTCGAGTGGATCTGATCGACCAGGTACTGCGACATGCGCGCCTCGATGCTGCCGCCTCGCACCACGATGCTCACGGTGCTCGAAAAGCGAGAGAACATCATCGCCGCCTGGCCGGCCGAGTTGGCGCCGCCGACGACGAAGACCGGGCGGTCGCGATAGGTGGCGGCTTCGGAGATGGCCGCCCCATAGAAGAGGCCGGCACCGGCGAACCGGTCGTAGCCGGGGATCTCGAGCGTCCGCATCGTCATGCCGCTGGCCACCACCATGGCCTTGGAGGCGATCTCCTGGCCGTCGCCCAGGGTGACGATCTTCGTCTCGCCCTCGACCCGCGCGGATGTCACCTCGCCGGCGGTGACGATCTCCGCTCCGAGGCGCATCGCCTGGGTGGCCGCCCGGCGTGCCAGATCGGCGCCGCTGATCCCCTTGGGGAAGCCGAGGTAGTTCTCGATCCGCGAGCTGGTGCCGGCCTGGCCGCCCGTGGCGTCCCGCTCGAGGATCGTGACGCTGAGTCCCTCGGATGCGCCGTAGACCCCGGCGGCGAGCCCCGCCGGGCCGGCACCGATGACCACCAGGTCGTAGAACGGCTTCTCGGCCTCGACCCGCATCCCCACCTTGGCCGCCAGTTCGCGGCGATTGGGCTCGACGAGCCGGGTCCCATCGGGCATGAGGACCACGGGAAGGCGGCCTTCCGCAGCGGCCGCGATCGCGACGGCATCCTCGTCCTTCTCGACGTCGAGGAACCGGTACGAGATCTGGTTCCGGGCGAGGAAGTCCTTGGTGTCGTGCGTCAGAG